>Ga0209653_1000039_pt1 | contig 109286 bp, 91 predicted proteins | sample SaaInl6LU_22_DNA_FD_184644 | JGI IMG/M metagenome (GOLD analysis project Ga0209653, IMG submission 184644) | Marine microbial communities from expanding oxygen minimum zones in the Saanich Inlet - ESP_116LU_22_DNA (SPAdes) (version 2) | ecosystem: Environmental > Aquatic > Marine > Intertidal... | reverse complement strand
CCAAACAACAATCTTTCCATTGCGAATACAAAATCTCTCCAGGAACATTGGGATAAGTTGTTCCTTTTCGCAAAGAAAACAAGTCTCTCCTTACAGACACAAAGCTTAGCACTTGGGCTACTTTTTTGTTTTAAAAGCATGATTTGTTACCATATCTTTAATCATAAAATATGTTTTTATTTTTTTGGGCAGTTGCTTTTGTACTCAATCACAAAAAACAAATTCATGATTAAAGCCTTAGGTTATTTTAAGCTTTACGCTCTCTATAATATCTCTCTTTGATCAATTTGATTGAACCAATTGATTTTTCTAACCATTTCAAATACAATTCTTCTTTTTCATCATCCTTCAATGCCCAATCTACATTAGATTGATGTAGCCTATCCGTGGTATTTTGTAAGGTAATCGCCGCTGCAACAGAAACATTTAAACTCTCTGTAAAACCATACATAGGAATTTTCAAATAACCGTCTGCTTCACTCATCACCAAATCAGAAGCCCCCTCGCCCTCTACACCAAAAACAAAAGCTGTTTTTTTTGTGATATCAAAATCAGACACAAAAGAGGAATCTTCATGAGGGGTCGTTACAATAATTTGATACCCTTTTCGCTTTAAATCATCAACACAATCTTGTGTATTGTGCTCTCTTGATTTGAATCTATGAAAATCTACCCACTTCTGAGCTCCTTTTCCAACTCCGTTAGAGATATATGCGCTGTATTTATTCTCTATAGTGTAGATATCTTGTATTCCAAAAACATCACAACTTCGGACTACAGCACTCCAGTTGTGTTTTTGATATAGATCTTCCAGGACAACAGTAAAATGCTTAGTTCTATTGTCAAGCACTTGTCTAAACAGGGCTCGACGTTTTTCTGTCACGAACCCTTCAAGATATGCGGTTAATTCTGGATCTACCATGTTTCTAGGCTACAAAATTTTTTAAGTTCTGATATAAAGCTCCTTCTTTATTTATGCTTGCCCCTTTTAGAATAAGGTCAAAAATTTCTAGGTTTCGTTCCTTCTCATATTTTTTAGCCCCTTTAAAGAATTCAAATTGACCATTCTTAGGATGATGCAATAAGGTCTGAATTCCTTCTTTGCTAGACAGATCAATAGATTGGTCTTTAGATTTTATCATAATCCTTTGTATCACACCCTCAGAGCAGAAGAAAAGATTGATGCTTGATTTGGAAAAGTGCTCAATATATTCTGCTTTGGTCAAAACATCTTCCCAAACCATATCACTAAAAATATTAAGTTCCTCATCTGCAACATCTGGTTTGTTAGCTTTGATGTCATTCCATTCTCTCACATCTATCTGCTGAGATGCTAAAAAAGTAGCAAACTCATGATGTAATGCTTCTAATTGTTCTTTAGTCAGTTGAATGTATTTCATATGTCAGATATCAGTCCTTAAAAACAAGGCTATTTTATAAAAAAAAAGCTCACTATCCAAGTATGGAAGTGAGCTTTTTATTATTTAACAATGGTAATTACTCACCAACGATTTCAAATTCTAAATCAACCGTTACAGTTCTATGCAAACGAATAGCAGCTGTATATTTCCCAGTTCTTTTGATAGATCCTCCAGCTATTTTGATGAATTTTCTCTCAATTGAATGTCCAGCTTTTTCTAATGATTCAGCAATGTCAATATTCGATATAGAACCAAACAACTTGGTTCCTTGACCTACTTTAGAAGTCAATTTAATCTCTAATGCCTTGATTGCTTCAGCAGTTACATTAGCTTCTTCTACTAATTTAGCTTCTTTGTAAGCTCGTTGCTTTAATGTCTCTTCTAAAACTTTTTTAGCAGACTCCGTTGCTAAAACAGCTTTTCTTGAAGGTATCAAAAAGTTACGTCCGTAACCATTCTTTACTTCTACGATATCGTCTACAAACCCTAAGTTTTCAACGTCTTGTTTTAATATTACTTGCATGATAGTCTACTTATTATTTTAATAAATCTCCAACATAAGGCATTAATGCCAAGTGACGTGCTCTCTTTATAGATTGTGCCACTTTACGTTGGTATTTTAAAGAAGTTCCTGTTAAACGTCTTGGTAAAATTTTACCTTGCTCGTTTACTAAGTACATTAAGAAATCAGCATCTTTGTAATCAATATACTTGATGTCTTTCTTCTTAAATCTACAATATTTAGCTTCTTTTTTAGTCTCGATGTCTAAGGGAGTTAGGTATCTTACATCACCTTTAGATCCTCCTTTTGCTTGTTGGTCTATATTTGCCATAATTACTTCGCAGATTTTAAGTTAGACTTTCTTTTCTCAGCCCACGCAGCAGCATGTTTATCTAACTTAACAGTTAAATAACGCATAACGCTATCGTCACGTCTGAACTCTAATTCAAAAGGAGCTACAACTTCTCCAGCAACTTTGTACTCAAACAAGTGGTAAAATCCACTTTTTTTCTTTTGGATTGTGTAAGCTAATTTTTTTAGCCCCCAATCTTCCTTATGTAACATTTCGGCACCTTTAGAAACCAAATAGTCCTCGAACTTTTGTACTGCTTCCTTTACCTGAACATCAGATAAAACGGGATTCAAAATGAAAACAGTTTCGTAATGATTCATAATGATTGTTTTTTTATTAAAATTAATCGGGTGCAAATATAGTGTTTTTATACATACATACAAAACACACACCCCAAAAACAACTTAGTTTTTAAGTTTTGATTTAAACTGATGATAAAGAGCTGTTAGATCTGTAGAAAGCTGAAAATAAAGGATTACCAAAACATAAGACAAGCCCAATAAAACAGACTCCAAGAAAATATTGATGACAGGATGAAATTGAAAATCAAGAAAGATTCCAATACCAGTGAATACAATAATAAAAAACAAAACGATCCAAGTTTTACTTGTCGTCGGTTGAATTTTGAACTTCTTTTTTACATAAATCAACTTGATTGTATTGAAAACCATAACAACAATCAAAGTTGACAATGAAGCCCCTGCAATACCCAAAACATCAATCAACCAATTGTTTAACAAAACAACAGAAACAGCCATCAACAAGCCGTAGGGTAATAAAACTTTGTAGTATTTAGAATTAGAAATAATCGCTCCATTGTTTCCCAAAAACATATGATACAATTTGGCTGTTGAGATCATCAAAACAATCCAAAAACTTCCTGTATATTTTTTTGGCAAAAACATGTTTAGAGACTCTAAATTGGCATTGACCAATATAAATAGTAAACCCGAAACAATTAACAATGTAATGGAAGTTCTTTGATACAAACCCAAAACCTCATCTTCTTTTTTATCATTGATCGCTTTAGCAGTTAGAGGTTGTACGATTTGACTCATTGCTCTACCAGGGATTTCAATCACGGAACCTATATAAACAGCTACGGCATAAAAAGCAACTTGCGCTATCATTTCTTTTTGAGGAATCATAAACTTATCTATATCTATCAGTATAGTTGCCGCTGAACCTGCCATAATGATGTATAGACTATATTTTACAACTTCATCAAAGTTTTCTGGTCGTTTGAAATTTATTTTAGGGGTATAGGTTTTGAATGCATAGCACATCATGATAAACATTTGTGCAAAATAAGCCGCGACCAAACACAACACAAATTGATGACTACTAATGATGTTAAAATAAACAGCAAACAACAAAATGGTAACCATAGACCTTATAAAAAGCTCTTTTAATACGTTTCCAAAAACCGATTTAAGGTGCACTCTTGCCCAAGCATAAAAGATCTCAAAATAAGCAGTACAGACCGCTACCAAAAAAATTAAGTATGTATATGGCCTCACCAAAGAATTCTCTTGAGACAGTAAACCTGAGATAGTATCATAAAAAAGAACACAAATCAAGCCTAAAGGAACAATCAAGAGCAAAGGAAGCCATATAGCTGACGTTAGAAATTTATCTATTTCAACTCTGCTATTGAAAGAAGAAAAAAACTTCACAATACTATGATTCACTCCTAAAGCCATTAAGGGTTTTATCATAAAAGCGGTTGAACATAAAAAAGTGACCAATCCATAATATTCTACCTCTAAGAAATAAACGTACAAAAACAAAGTATTGACGGCTCCTACCAAAATAGCAATGAGCAAAGTAATAGTGTTTTTGTAAGATTCTTTTAAAACAATTCCCATAAAACTAAGAAATCAATTTGCGTATTTCCTCATAAATCCTTTCCCCCACCTGATTTCCATATAAAGACAAAGAAAAATCATGTTGAGTATTTAAGTGATGTTTTGTTGCTTCTTGCATTCTAGTAGCATTGTTCCCTACCAAAGTAGCAAATCCATGATTGACCAATTCTACCCACTCTGTCTCTTTACGAGCAATCACACAGGCTTTTTTGTTAAAAAAAGCTTCTTTTTGCAAGCCACCACTATCGGTAATCACCAAAGCACAGTTTTGCAACAAAGCCAACATATCAAAATAACCCACAGGGTCTATAAATATAATCGGATAGTTTAATTGATGGGTTTCCAAAATAGATTTGGTTCTAGGGTGCAATGGCATGACAACTTGTTTTTGCGAGTGAACAGTTGCTAAACCTTCAAAAATTTCTTTTAACGCATCTACATCATCCGTGTTTTCTTGTCGGTGGATGGTTGCCAATACAAAATCTCCTTTTGTTAATGTATGTTCTTCTAAAACAGTTGCTTTTTCTTTGGACAAAGCTCCATAAAATTCAACAGCATCTTTCATAATATCTCCAGAGTTTACCATTCTAATATCATGATTTTTAAACCCTTCTTCCTCTAAATTATCCATAGCTGTTTGGGTAGGACACAATAATAGATTTGAGATTCTATCTGTTACAATTCTATTAACTTCCTCAGGCATAGACATATTAAATGAACGTAAACCCGCTTCTATGTGCACTACTTTTATACCAAGTTTTTGAGCCGCCAATGCACCTGCTAAAGTCGAATTGGTATCTCCGTAAACCACCACAGCTTCTGGCTTCTCCACGAGTAAAACTTCTTCTATTTCTACTAGCATTTGCCCAGTCATAGCGCCATGACTCAATCTATTGATATTTAAGTTGTATTTTGGAACAGGAATTTGCATTTCTTCAAAAAACACTGAACTCATATTTTTATCGTAATGCTGGCCTGTATGCACAATCACTTCATCCAGCTCGTTGTGCTTTATAATCACTCTACTTAGGACCGCCGCTTTGACAAACTGTGGTCTTGCTCCTAATATGGTTACTATTTTTTTCAATTTATTTTTTGATAATATTTGCCAATTGTGTTGTTAACGTTCTTCTGTGATATTGTTCTACTCCAACCGAGTTCACCTTTAAATTACCTTCGCGATACTGTTTGTGTAAATCTACAAGTATTTCTTTTAATTTATTCACTTCCTCAAAGTCTACTACAAAACCAGCTTTGGAGGCTTCTAAAATAGCAGCTAAATCTCCATCCGTTGGAGCAATAGCTACTATAGGTCTTTGTGCCTGTAAATATTCAAATATTTTTCCTGTTACAATTCCTTTTGCACTTGGCACATTATTCACAGCCAACAATAAAACTTGTGACTTTTGCTGATATATTTTCACCTCATCGTGAGGTACATAATCTATAAATGTTACTACTTCTGATAATTTATATTTTTCAATGCTCTCTTTTACTTCTTGAGCAACTTTTCCTATCAGCTGAATTTGACAGGTGATTTTTTCTTTCAACTGCGATAAAGCTTCCCAGAACACAATTGGGTTTCTATCGGCATTTAAAGTCCCTACATGAGTAATTGTAAATGCTTTATTTAAGTCTTTTTCAGCGCTCAACACTCCATCAAAACCATTGGTGATGACCTTTACATTTTTTGAAAACAGATCGTATGATTTTTTCATTTGATTTCCCACTACCAAAACCTCATCGGCATGTCTTAAAACTTCTTGTTCTAAATTTTTATGTTTTTTTATAGATTTTTGAGTCAAAGGCAATTCATGAAAATAATCAATCTCTACCCAAGGATCTCTAAAATCTGCAATCCAACGTATTCCTAATTTTTTTTTTAACCCTAAACCAATCATGTGAGCAGTATGTGGTGGCCCCGTAGAAATAATTGCATCAATTTTATTTTTAGCGAGGTAGTTCTCCAAAAACAAAATAGAGGGTTTGATCCAAAACATGCGAGCATCTGGAATAAAATAGTTGGCTCTAACATAGGCAACAATTTTAGAAATCAAACTTTTTTTAACGCTAAGGAATCCAGCACTTTGCTTTTCTTTTTGCTTAGCACTAAAAACATTTAACAATCGATGCGGTTCCCAGATAGGTTGTTTGATAATCTCTACTCCTTTAGGAATCTCATCTAACAATGAATCATCTACTATCGGATAATCCGGATTTTCTACAGTATAAACTACTGGAGTAATGTCAAATTCTTGTAAATATTTCACAAACTTTAACCAACGTTGGACGCCTGGTCCGCCAGCAGGTGGCCAATAATAAGTAACAATCAATACTCTCATCTGGTTTTTTTAATCTGTTGATATATTTCACTTAGACCCTTAGCTGTTTTATCCCAGTTAAAATCTGACTGAATCAAAGCTGCACCTTTTTCACCCATCTGATCCATTAGGGATGGCTGTCTATAAAGTGTCTTCACTTGCTTAGCAAAATCTACAATATCCTCCGCTTGGTGGCTGAGACCTACTTGATGTTTTTCAACCCATTCTTTTTGAGCAGTAGAATCACTGACCAAAAGTGGCCTTCCTAAACTTGAGTATTGAAATAATTTATTTGCATATGTCGTGTCATGATGCTTATTCCTATGCAAAGGAGAAATACAAATATTGGCAGTTAAAATATACGACGGAAATAATTTTTCGTGCTGCCAACCCTCAAAAGAAACAATATGCTGAATCGATAATTTATCTACTTCAGCCCTCAAGATATAATCTTCGGTACTTTTCCCTACAACAACTAGCTTTATGTTTTTAATACTTTTCTTTAACTCTGGTAATGCCCTAATCACTGTTAATAGACCTCTTCTAATAGCTGTATCTCCAATATACAAGAGCACAAAATCATCCTCAAACTTTTCCGCTATGCGCTCCTCTAAGGAATATTTTGTGTAAAACGCTTTCAAAACAGTATTGGGAACAGGAACTATCTTTTGTGAAAGGATGTTGGTCCTCTCCAAAAGATCTTCTTTAGCACCTTCGGTAACCACAATGACACGCTCTGCCAAACTTGAATACTTTTCTTCTGCAGCTTTCCACCGATCAGTATCTATGAGCCATTTCCCTAATCCTCTTTTTAAGTGTGGATAAAACTTCATGATTTCAGGTCTATTCTCGTGTAAATCTAAAATATACGGAACTTTAAGGGTTTTACTAACTCTACATGCAGCGCTTACAATCTGGATATCATGTACATGCAATACTTCAATTTGATAAGACAAAATGAACTCCTTTATTTTGGCACTCATTTTTAACTTATAGTAAGGAAAAGCATATGCCATTGCAGAACTTTTGTACAACAAACGATGACTGAGATAGCGAACAACTTTTATACCTCTATAATCCTCAAGACCTACTTTTTGGGCATCATAAGTCAAACAAAACAAGAACAATTCATATCCTTTTTCAATCAGATATTGAGCTTCATTTTCTACTCTAGGATCAGGTGGGAATGTTTTATCTAACACCATTCCTATTCGCATACTACTATTATTTTCGTGCTGCATAAACTGCGTAATAACGTGGCGTAAATCTTCTTAAAAGTGGTCTAACCCCTATCTTGTCTATTGGACTAGTCCACTTGAGCGTTTTTTTGATCTTCCAATTGGATTTATCCAAGAGCCAATCAAATTGCCAGTCTTCAAACTCGTGATAATGTCTATCCCAATCATCTGTCTTGCTCTTATAAGCGTTGGCAAACCATAGCTTTAAAGGAATCGTTGTGATTAACTTTTCTGCCTTTATCATCTTTAATAAAACAAAGGGAGAAAGTAAGTGTTCTAATATTTCAAAAGCTACAACCGCATCTACTTCAACATTTTTAACTATTTCTGGAATTTCGTCTAAGTCTTCTCCTTGGGTGTTCAAAACAGTATAACCACTTTGCTCCATCAATTCTGTTAAAGGATTTCTTACCCCTAAATCCAAAATCACTGCGGGAGCAGGTAATACCCTCTGTAAAAAATCAAGAGTATGCTTATATCTTTTCGAAGGTGTTTTTTTATACATTTTCAAGTTTTTTTTGTCTTTCTACCCAATAAATTGAAACGGACATAACCATCAACAACCCATACCCCAATAAACTCAACATAGAACCTTGTTGAATCACTTCTGGCTCAAATTTAAACACGATCTCATGCTTTCCTGACTCAACATTCATGGCTCTTAACACATAGTTAGCTCTAAAATGAGTAGTTAATTTTCCATCAACATACGCATTCCAACCTGGTTGATAATACATTTCGGAAAAAACAACCAATTGAGGTTTTTCTGATTCATAAGCATAAACCAACACATTGGGCGAATAAGAAGTCAACGCAACTCTTGCTGTGCTGTCCTTTTCTGTAGAAGCTACAGCAAACTCCTTTGTATTGACAACAATATCATTTTTAGAATCAAAGCCTGTCAATGCTAGTATTTCCTCATCTGCACTGACTGCAGGAACGATACGATTCACAAACCAAGCATTTCCATTCGCTCCTGAATTTAATTGGGCTTCTAAAACATCACTTTCTGAGGCAGTGATAAAATATTTTGTATTCAACATGTTAAGAACTTCCATATTATTCTTTGACAAATGATAATCTACAAGCTCTTGATATCTTCTAGGCTTAGCTGCGTGATAACCTCCTATAGAATTGTGATAATAAGAGGTAGCCCCATCATTCATGAAATTTTTACTGAAATTAGCAACTCTATAGTGTCCTTTATCCTTCAGAATTTGCTGATCTGCTTTTGACAAGAAAAATGGTTTATCTACTTTACTAGCCAACAAGAAATCATCGTCGTTTACATAGCGCTTAGCAACTGACAAAGTATCAAATAACAAGACTAACCCAAGTACAAGGATTGCATATTGCTTTTTGATCTTGTTATATATAAGTCTCCATAAAACAACAATGGTAAAAACCACCAAAACAATAGACCTAAAACCATCTTCAAACAAAATAGCTTTTCTATCAGCTTTTAAAGCCCCTAAAAAACCTGTTATTTGTTGGTCATAATAGGCATCATTTAAACCAGAAAAACTGAAGAATACTCCTCCTAAGAAAGTAAAAAACACTAAAACACTTCCAACTATTATCGTTCCTTTTTTAAGAGATAAAACCTTGTCTGCTCTGGACACCTCATTCGACAATAAATCTTTAAGGGCTAACATTCCCAGTAAGGGGACACAAATTTCGGCTATCACTTGAATGGAAGATACAGCTCTAAACTTGTTGTAGAGTGGTATATAGTCAATAAATAAATCGGTTAAAAAACCGAAGTTTTTACCCCAACTCAACAATACAGAAAAAACAACAGCAGCAATCAATCCTTTTTTCAACCATCCTTCTACCAAAAAGCAACCTATAAAAAATAAGAAAACAAAGACAACTCCTATGTAGGCAGGAGCTGCAACAATAGGTTGACTTCCCCAATAAGTTGGAACATTTTTTGAAAACTGCTTGGCCTGATTCATTCCTATCCTAGGAGCTAGAAATTTATACGTATGAGAGTCAGTACCCAAATCTTCACTATTAGCACCACCGACCAAACGAGGAATCAAAAGGTTAAAAGTCTCCAAAATCCCATAACTATACTGAGTAATATAATCTCTAGATAATCCTGAGGTCACCTCTTTAGGAGTACCCTGTGGAGTTAAGGTCAATTCACTCTTACTTCGTGTACTATGAGAGGCATATTGTTTTGTTGCCAATAAACTTTGTGCATTGGTCAATAAACCTATTGTCATTGCTAAAATAATGATTGAAACTGGTTTGACAAACGCTCTAAATTCATTCTTTTTCAAGTGTTCTATGGTATAAAAAACGCCTACAAAAAACAACATAAACAACATGTAATAAGTCATTTGTGGATGACTCGTATGGATTTCTAAAGATGTCGCTAATGCTGTTAATAAGAAACCGAGGAAATATCGTTTTTGAAAGAGCAATATAACACCGGAAAACACTAAAGGAATGTAACCTATTGCATGAGCTTTAGCATTATGGCCAACACCAAGAATAATAATGAAATAGGTGGAAAAACCAAAAGCTAAAGAACCCAAGAGAGCTAACTTCCAATCAAACTTCAAGACTGTTAACAAAACAAAAAAGCCAAGAAAATACAAAAACAAATAATCTGCAGGTCTAGGTAAAAATCTAATGACAGTATCTATTTTTTTTATGTAATCATTGGGATAATAAGTACTCAATTGATACGAAGGCATACCTCCGAAGGCAGCATCAGTCCAAAAAGCCTCTTTACCATTCTGCTCTCGATAATCTTTTAATTCTTTAGACATCCCTATAAACTGTGCAATGTCACTTTGAAATATTTTATACCCTTTTAGGACAGGCTTAAAATAGAAAAGAGCAACAACACAAAAAGAAACGATAACAGACGCATAAATAAATAATGACTTCAGATTGTTTTTTTGATTCATAGCTATGATGTTTTACATTAATCTACCTCCTCATAATCAACATACTCTCCTACATTACTATCTGTAGAATGACCTGATTTGGGTTTTTTATCAATTGTGACTGTTCCCTCTTTTTGAGAAGGCTCTTTTTTCACTTGCTGACCCGTTTTCTTTTGCACGTAATTCACCAATAATACTGGTACCACATATTTGACAAACAACTTAAAGATGTAATAGACGGTAAGTATCGTTAATAAGGTCCTGATAAAACTTATAAAAGCTGCTTCTTGCATGTTTACTATTTTAATTATTCAAAAATAATAATTTGAAAATGAACCTACCTCCTCAACCATAAAATATTATATTTACAATATATATTTATCACGATTACATGAATAGAATTCTTTATTTCTTTCTTTTTTTTATTTTTATTTCGAAGATAAACTATGCACAATATACAACAATCATCAACGCAAATAGACCCGGAAATACTGAGACAGCTTATGCCGTCGGTTTGGGGGTTTTACAAATAGAAAACACTACATCTCACGAAAGATTAAAAACACCTAAAGGAATCAACACAACAAGTGCAATTGGTAACGATATTCTTATCCAATATGGTTTTTTATCTGAACGGTTTCAGGCGAGTATCAATCACCGTTCATCTTATGGAAGAAATCTCAACAATAATGACAAAGTTAACGGCACGGAACGTTTTTCTATAGGAGTAAAGTATTTAATTTATGAACACATAAACAAGGAACGCAAAGAATTAAAAGAAAGCTGGAAAAAAAGATACGGATTCAAATACAATGGCTTATTTCCTAGTATTGCTGTCGCTGTAAAATACAATACGCCCATCGCAAATGAAAGCTTTAACAACGAGGCACAAAATAGCTTAGTTCTGAGTATCATTACACAAAACAACATCAATAGAAAATTAAGACTCAATAGTCAATTCAACTACAATAATTTCAAGAAAAATTTCACCAATATTTCATATGCTTTATCAGCATCTTATGTACTAGCACAAAGATGGAACCCTTACATTCAAATGCAATTTCATAAATTCAAACACGACCAATACTTTTCTTTAGGGACTGGAATCCCTTTTCTGGTCAATAGAAATTTTATGATCTCAGGACACTATAACATTCCGTTTGGCTATCATACTAGTGGCCATCAATTCGGAATAGATTTAGCCTATCGTATTGACCACCACAGAGACAACTGGCAATACCTAAAAAAAACCTCTACAGAAAAAAAGAGTGTTAAAACAGACCTCGTAAAAAAAGAAGAATTCATCAATTCAATACTTGAAAAATCTGAGAGAGAGGTTGAAGTTGAAGTTGAAGTTGAAGTTGAAGTTGAAGTTGAAGATCAGATAACTAAAGAAATAGTTGAAGATAAAAAGGAAAGAAAAAAGAAGGAAAAAGAAAGGAAAAGGAAAGAAAAAGAAAGAAAAAGGAAAGAAAAAGAAGAAAGAAAGAAAAGAGAAAAAGAAGAAAAGAAAAAATCAAAAGCAGAATCTCTTGAAAATCTAATATTAAGTTTTTAATTTTTACCGTATGACATTATCCATTAGTGAAAGAATTGAACCCACCGATACATCTTTCGTTTTTGACAAAGATGAAAGTAGACATCTCATCAAAGTTTTAAGAAAAACAGAAGGAGAAAATGTTTATATATCGGATGGGAAAGGTCATTTATTTCACTCCGTGATTGCTGTTGCTAACGAAAAAAAATGCTTGGTTAACATTTTAAAAGTTGAAAAAAAAACCAAAGACAGAAATTTTCATTTACATATTGCCATTGCTCCCACCAAACTAAACGATCGATATGAATGGTTTTTAGAAAAAGCAGTTGAAATTGGGATTGATGAAATCACACCTATTATTTGCAAGAACTCCGAAAGAAAAGTAATCAAAAAAGATCGAATGAAAAAAATCATTCATGCTGCAGTAAAACAATCACTACAGGCTTATGTACCCAAATTCAACGACGCTATTGCACTTGATACCTTTTTAAATCAACAGAAAGGTTCTCAAAAATTCATCGCACACTGTGAAGACGAAAAAAACAAAAAATTTTTACAAGACCTTGTAAAGCCTAAAAATGATGTTTTAATTTTAGTTGGTCCTGAAGGAGACTTCACACCAAAAGAAATTGAAAAAAGTATAAATTTAGACTTCATCCCTATAAGCCTAGGGAAAAATAGACTTCGAACTGAAACAGCAGGAGTTTATATAACCTCCTTAATGACCTTAATTTAGTCATCTATGAAAACACCAGAGCTACACCACCTGTTTATAAAACAAAAACAAAATATCACAACCGATACAAGAAAAATTAAACCTGGAGCAATCTATTTTGCCCTAAAAGGAGATCATTTCAATGGAAACACATTCGCTAAGTTAGCGCTTGATAAAGGAGCATCATATGCAATTATCGACGAAAAAGAACACCATATTGACAAGAGAACTCTATTGGTTTCTAATGTACTAGAATCTCTTCAACAATTGGCATATTTTCACCGAGAATATTTAGAAATACCAATCATAGCGCTCACCGGTAGTAACGGAAAAACAACCACAAAAGAACTCCTTAGAGAGATTCTAGCCACTCAATTCAAAGTAAATGCAACATTTGGCAACTTAAATAATCATATCGGCGTTCCACTAACCTTATTAGAGATGACTTCTGATACTGAAATAGGAATCGTTGAAATGGGAGCAAATCATTTGAAAGAAATACAGCACCTATGCTTTATAGCTGCTCCAAACTTTGCATACATTACCAATTTTGGAAAAGCACACATTGAAGGATTTGGTTCCGAAGAGGGAATCATTCAAGGAAAATCTGAAATGTACGATTATATTGCAAATTCTGAAGGCATAACATTTGTAAACAAAGAAGAAAAGAGAATGGTACGCCAGGCTGAGCTTTGTGAATGTATCTTTATAGAACCACAAAAAACACCATTACTAGATTTAACTCCTTATGTTCAAATAGCTTACAACGGAATCACAATACAAAGCAATCTGATTGGTAAATACAACTATAACAATCTCATCGCTGCAATTAAAATTGGAAGTTATTTTAACATCAGTCATGAAAACACAAAAAGAGCTATTGAAAATTATACTCCGCAAAATAATCGTTCCCAGATCATAGAAAAAAACAACACCCGAATTATTTTAGATGCCTACAATGCGAACCCTAGCAGTATGATAGCCGCTTTAGACAATCTTAACTCCCTAAACGATAACAACAAGGTAGTTATTTTAGGGGATATGTTTGAACTTGGCAAGACCAGCAAAAAAGAACACAAAACGATTGTAAATAAAGTATTAAGTTACGATTATAACACAGCAATTTTCGTGGGAAAAAACTTTTATAAAGAAAAAACAAAAGAAGCGAAATTCTTTGCGTCTTTTGAAGACCTAAAAAACAACTTTGACTTTGACTTACCCCTAAACAACACTACGATACTCATAAAGGGTTCTCGAGGTATGGCACTAGAACGATGCCTTGATCTCCTCTAAAAAAACCCAAATTCAAAACCAACTTACCGTCTTTATCATATTCCTCAATTAAAAAAAAAGGATACTGACATCAGTATCCTTTTTTCTTTAAAATCAAAAGCTATTTTATCAAAAAAGCTTTGTGATAAGCTATCATATTATCGATAGGACGCTTTATAGCCCCTGAAAAAGACAAATTATACTTAATGGCAACCTTTTGAATAATATGTGAAAAATAAAAAGCTACGGATCCTATAAAATAAATAGGAGTTTCTTTTCCTTTTCCGTAAGGTATGATTCTGTATTTAAAGAACTCGTCAACTCCTTCCTCAATCAATGCTTTTATGTATTCATGATCCTTGAAATCAAACATAAAAGCAGCATGACTTGCTAAATAAGTATTTGGAGCCTCCCCTCTGTACAATTCATTTTTGATATGATCACTCTCTAGATTGAAGTCTTTTTTGAATTTAGCCCTTATTTCTTCTGGCATCACTTTATAATAGAAATCTCTAATAAGTTTTCTACCAAAATAATTTCCACTAGCTTCATCCATAATTGCCCAACCTAGCGAAGGGCTTCCTGATTTGGCTTCCTTACCATCGAAATAACAACTATTAGAACCCGTTCCAAGAATACACACAATAGCTGGTTTTCCTGCGGAAGACGCATAGACAGCTGCCAACATATCTTCAGCAACTACAATTTCAGCAGCCACAAATACTTCCTGAAAAACTTGCCTAAGCAATTCTATAGCTTTAGGGGTTCCGCATCCAGCACCATAGAAAAAAACATGGGTCACTTCTTTTTTTGTAGCTCCTAGATCAGGGTTATCTAAAATTCTACTCTTGAGGAGATCTTTATTTACAATAGCAGGGTTTAAGCCTTCAGATCTAGTTTTAAATCTTTCTGTCTTATCGCTATTCAATGCGATCCAATCTACCTTGGTTGATCCACCATCAGCAATTAATATCATAATACTTCATTTTAAAAATTGTTAGTTTTAAAGAATTTCAAATATACGAATTCAACGAATAAAAAAAGCTGTTTTGGAAATCCAAAACAGCTTTTATAATAATTAAAAAAAATGAATTTATTTTCCTTCCATTTTCTTTTTCAAGTCAGCCAATCCTGCGATATCTCCAAATGTAGATTTTTCACTAGATTCAACTTTCTTTGCTTGCGCTTTGATATTCTTCGCTTCAACTTCTTTGAAAGTTGCAGTGTGAGAAGCAACAATTCTTCTAAATTCTTTAGAGAATTCTATGATTTTGAATATCGCTGTTTCTCCTTTCCCGATTTTAGAACCATCTTCTTTCTCTAACAAACGAGCAGGAACAAATGCTTCAACGTCTCCTGGCAACTCAATTACAGCTCCCTTATCCGTTTTCTCTTTTACTGTTCCTTCATGATCACTATTCAATGTGAAAGTAGCTTCATGAGCATCCCAAGGATTATCTTGAGTTTGCTTATGCCCTAAGTTTAGTTTTCTGTTTTCAACATCTAACTCTAAAACTTGTACATCTAATTTGTCACCTACAGCAACAAAGTCAGATGGATGCTTAATTTTCTTAGTCCAAGATAAATCAGAGATGTAAACCAACCCGTCAATACCTTCTTCTAATTCTACAAAAACACCAAAGTTGGTATAATTACGAACAATCCCATTATGTGTTGAACCAACAGGATACTTCGCTGTTATGTCTGCCCAAGGATCTGGATGCAATTGTTTAATCCCTAATGACATTTTGCGCTCTTCTCTGTCTAGAGTTAAAATCTGAGCATCAACCTCATCTCCAACTTTAACGAAATCTTGTGCAGAACGTAAATGAGTAGACCATGACATTTCTGAAACGTGAATTAATCCCTCAACTCCTTCAGCAACCTCGATGAAAGCTCCATAGTCAGCTAAAACAACAACCTTACCTTTTACTTTATCTCCAACATTCAAGTCAGCACTTAAAGCATCCCAAGGGTGTTGAGACAATTGCTTTAATCCTAATTGAATTCTCGTCTTCTTATCGTCAAAGTCTAAGATTACAACGTTTAACTTTTGATCTAACTCAACTACCTCAGAAGGATGATTGATTCTAGACCAAGACAAGTCAGTAATGTGTACCAAACCATCAACTCCTCCTAAATCTACGAATACACCGTAAGAAGTAACGTTTTTAACAATACCTTCTAATACTTGTCCTTTTTCTAATCCAGAAATAATTTCTCTCTTCTGAATTTCAATATCAGCTTCAATAAGAGCTTTGTGAGACACCACAACGTTTTTGAATTCGTGGTTGATTTTCACAACTTTAAATTCCATTGTTTTATCTACAAACTGATCGTAATCTCTAATTGGCTTTACGTCAATTTGAGAACCTGGCAAGAATGCTTCAATTCCAAAAACATCAACAATCATTCCTCCTCTAGTTCTACATTTAACGTATCCGTTAACTACCTCACCAGATTCTTGAGCAGCAATTACTCTGTCCCAAGCCTTAATTACTCTTGCTTTTTTGTGTGACAAAACCAATTGTCCTGAATGATCTTCTCTTCTATCAACTAAAACCTCTACTTTGTCTCCTACAGCTAAGTTAGGATTGTAACGAAATTCGTTTAAAGAAATAACCCCTTCTGACTTTGAATTGATGTCGATAATCGCATCACGATCAGTAATACGAACTACTGTTCCTTCGATTACATCACGCTCATTCACGAAACCTACAGTTCCTTCTAATGCAGCATCAAACTCCTTTAATTGAGCCTCATCAACCTCATCAATACCTTCTTCGTATTTGTGCCAGTTAAAATCTGCTAAAAACTCTTGTGGATTTACTTGTACAGCTTCTTGCTCTTGAGCTTCAACTGCTTTTGTGTTTTCTTCAGACATGTGTCTAAAATTATTTTGTATCTAGCTGATAATCAGTTTCAAGAACGGGTAACCTCAGCTAAAGTTGTTAAATTAAAATATTTTTCATCCCTTTTCAAAACACAAGCCCGTTAAAAAGGGTTGCAAATATACAAATTATTTTCAACTAAAAACACTCAAAAACAAATCGTTAACCAATTTTTTACAGGCCATTATAATTTACTTATTTATGAAAATAAAAAACAAGAATTCATCAGGATTCAACCAAGTTAAATCCGAAGAAGTTTTAAGCAATGAAATCATTTTTTTGCTTTATCAATTCCTTGCTGCAGCCAATCTAAATAAACAGCTATGTCTGGCGTATAACCAACAGGAGCACTCACATCCTTACCTTCTGAATTCAGGATCACATAAAAGGGCTGAGCATTAGTCTTGTATCTTTTTTCTTGAAACTCAGACCACTTTTGCCCAATATACCTGTAGGGTTTCCCTGTGGAAGTTGATATCTCCTCTGAAGCCAATTTTTGTCTATCGTCTACATACAAAGAAATCAAAACAATCTCGTTCTGGAGGATGTTTAAAACTTTAGGGGATATCCATACATTCTGTTCCATTTTTCTGCAATTCACGCATGCCCTCCCTGTAAAATCAAGAAGTATAGGCTTGTGTTGCTGTTTTGCATAACGCATTCCTTTCTCGTAATCGTTAAAGGTTAAGATGTTGTAGGGAGGCTGCATATGGGCACCTTCAGGCAATTTCTTTTGAAGAACTATTGGATGAGTACTTTTATTTATAAAACCGTTTGGGTTCTCACTATACTCAATTGGAGGAACAAAAGCTCCAATTAATTTCACTGGTGCGCCCAACAAACCAGGAATCATGTATACCACAAAAATTAAACTTAACATTGCTAAAAAAAGCCTTGTGATAGATATTTTTTCCGTGGGTTGATAATCATGTGGCAAGCGAATTTTACCCAACAAATAAACCCCCAGCAACAAGAAAATAACGATCCATATCGCAATAAAAACTTCTCTTTCTAGCCAATGTGCTTGCAAAACCAAATCGGCATTTGATAAAAACTTAAAAGCCAATGCCAATTCTAGAAAACCTAAGACCACTTTTACTGTATTTAACCAACCCCCTGATTTTGGCAAAGAATTTAACCAACCAGGAAAAACTGCAAACAAAGTAAATGGGACAGCTATCGCCAAAGAAAACCCAAGCATGGATATAATAGGAGCAATTCCTCCTTGTGAGGCAGATTGCACCAATGCAGTTCCAACGATAGGCCCTGTACATGAAAACGAGACTACTGCTAAAGCTAAAGCCATAAAAAATATTCCAACCAAACCTCCCCTATCTGCTTTTTCGTCTAGCTTTGTTCCCCATGAACTAGGCAACACCAATTCATAAGCCCCTAAGAATGACATCGAAAAAAAGATCAAAACACCAAAGAAAACAAGATTAAAACCAACGCTTGTTGATAATTTATTTAGAGCATCCGCTCCAAAAACACCAACAACAAAAGTTCCCAAAAACACGTAAATAACAACAATACTTATTCCATAAATTATTGCATTTCTGATACCCAGAGCTTTGTTTTTACTTTGCTTGGTAAAAAAACTAACTGTCATCGGAATCATTGGAAAAACACAGGGAGTTACTAATGCGGTTAAACCAGCAATAAAACTCAACCCAAACAACAACCAATAACTTTTATTTTCTTGATCTTTAGTATCATTAGCACTTGTCATATCCTGAGAAATTTCAGAACTATCCTTAATTTCAAATTCTAAATTGACTTCCTTTGGTGGTAGACACATTTCGTCATTACACGCCATGTACTCTACCGAGGCATTAATGAAGCTAACCTCATGCTCGACAGAAATTTCTTGCTTAAATATTGCTTGCTTGCTAAAGTATTTAATGGGCATCCCAAATATGGGATCCTCTATTTGTATACCCGCACTCTCTGTTGTACTCCCAACCGTTATTATGTCTTCTGGATACATAAATGTAGTGGGTATTGGACCTCCTTCCCCAATATTCTGACTATACAAATGCCAACCTTGCTCAATCGTTGCTTTCGCTACCAACACTAGCTTACCCCTGTTGTTTGTTTCTACCGAAGTCTCCCAACTCACTGGATTATGGATTTGTGCTTTCAAAGAGAAAAAAGCTAGCGCAATTAGGAGTGTTAATCTGTGTAATGGTGTTTTCATGAAAGTATTTTAATATGATAGCAAATATAATCAATTAACGATATTGGAGTCATAGGACACCTACATAAATAAAAGCTTTATGTTTTCATAAGTACTGTCTAAGCATTTTTTGGTTTCTTCTACAGACTTAAAAGCGACTTGCACAATTCCTTCTTCTTTTTGCGGAATCAATACCAAGTTATCCTCATTGGTATGCATGGCAAACCAATATGTTTTTTTCATGACCAAAAGATCTTGATCTTCAAAGACATGATAAGTCGTTTGTAATTCATTATCTATCCTCAAACCGAAAACATTGCATTCCTCTTTTACCTCACGCAAAGCCGCGGACTCTTTGGTTTCTCCTTTTTCTATATGGCCTTTTGGCAAATCCCATTTCCCATGTCTAAAAATCCACAAAACTTGATCATCTCTATCTTTGACAACTCCTCCAGCTGCAGCACGTACTTGAAAATTTAATAAAAAATTACTCCAATCATTGTCTAAATTGTCACAAATAACATTTATTTTTGCCCGAGAACCATTTAATATTTTAAAATATACATCATCAAAATTTAGTTCTTGATACTGAATCACCGAGAAATGACCCGAAATTCTATTTCTTTCTGTAAAAGCAACTAGGACCTCATTGATAAAAACTTTATACATCAGCACATGATTTTCAACAAAGATATAGCAAATAACACAGCAGAAGAGCTTTTAAAGATAAAAGCAATCAAATTACAGCCTACAAATCCTTTCACATGGGCATCAGGATGGAAATCTCCCATTTACTGTGACAATAGAATCACACTTTCCTTCCCTGCCATCAGAAATTTCTTAAAAACAAATATGGCAAAAGCCATTGAAGAAAAGTTTGGAAAGCCTGATGTTATTGCAGGAGTGGCTACCGGTGCAATTGCTATTGGTGTTTTAGTAGCTCAAGAATTAGGGATTCCTTTTGTTTATGTGAGACCAGAGCCAAAAAAACATGGTAGGATGAACCAAATTGAGGGATACCTTGAAAAAGGCTCTAACGTAGTTGTCGTAGAAGACTTAATCAGTACAGGAAAAAGTAGTTTATTAGCTGTAGAAGCCCTAAAAGCAGCAGAGGTTAATGTAAAAGGAATGTTGGCTATTTTCACGTATGGTTTTCCTATTGCTGACCAGAACTTCGATACCTCTAACGTAACATTAGTGACTTTGAGTAATTACCAAACACTAATTGAACAAGCAGTCAAAAACAACTACATCTCCTCAGAGGAGTTGACTTCTATTGAAACATGGAGAAAAGCTCCTGAAAACTGGAAAGTCTAAAACACCCGATACATTTGTTGATTTTTTCAATCCTCTCTTATCTCATTTAAGAAAAAAAACTATGAAATTAGAAACCGTACCGGTCAGTATTTTCAAATCAAATCATGAAGTTTTCGAATTTCTAGTGGACATAAAAAACTTTGAAAAATTGATGCCTGAAAACATAAAAGAATTCAGTGCGAACAATGATACGTTCTCTTTTTCTCTAGCTGGAATTCCAGAAATCAAGTTAAAACTGAAAGAAAAAGTGTCACCTATAAAAATAACATTAGGAGCTGTTTCAGATAAGCTTGACTTTAGTCTTACCGTTGAATTAAAATCCCTTTCTGAGAATAGCACTTCAGCTCAGTTGCTTTTTGAGGGTGAATTTAATCCAATGATGGCTATGATGTTAAAAAAACCTCTAACTAACTTTATCGAAACATTGGGAAAAAACCTACAAGATCTCTAGATGAATTTCACCTCTTTAACAGCAAAATGGTGAACGACCTCATCTTCTTTCTCGATCAGTAATAGGCCTCTATTATTGACCCCTACAATTTTTCCCATAAACACATTCTCATCATGACTAACAAACATAGATGGAGTATTCATTTTGTATAAATGACTTAAATATTCCTGTTTGATCATTGTTAGGTTATCCATAATATAATCTACTGTCATGACCCTCTTTAGAGCATCAACTATTTTGATCAAAATAAGATCTTTATCTAAAATTGCCCCTTCAATTTTCGCTAGTGAACTGGCTTTTAACAAATGGTCTGGAAAAACCAATTGATTTACATTCAAACCTATACCGATAAAACAAGATAATACCTCTTGGTTTTTGATGGTGTTCTCGATCAATAAACCGCAAACCTTATCATTATATGACATAATGTCGTTTGGCCATTTGACTTTAATTTTATGTTCTTTATCCAATACACTTTCTATAACGTCTCTTATTTTAACTGCAGAAATAAAATTTATGTATGGAATCAAATGGACTGGCAACCCACTCAAATCAACATAAACAGTACATAATATGTTTTTATTTTTTTCTGAATGCCAAACAGAATTCATCTGGCCTTTGCCAGAAAACTGCTCATCTGCAACAACGACAGTGAAATTTTCAAGGATTGATTTTTTTGCCAAATCTTTCAAAAAAAGACTAGTGGAATCGATGGCATTAAGTTTGATTATATTCACAAGTAAATTATAATAATATTAGTGTAAGTTATCACTTAAAAAACAATAACTTTGCAACAAAACTAAAGATTTTTTAATGTCTAAAAAACACGTAAGTACTGATCAGTTAATTAGTACCATTTTAAAGGGGATTGATGAGGTAAAGGGAGAAAACATCCAGTTGATTGATTTACGAGAAATCGAAAACACAGTGTGTGAATATTTTATTGTGGCTTCGGGTACATCTAACACACACGTGAGTGCAATTTCAGGTTCTGTTCAGAAAATAGTTGGAAAAGAATCAAGAGAAAAACCTTATCATGTAGAAGGAGAAACTCAAGCAAACTGGATATTACTAGACTATATTCACGTCGTTGTACATGTTTTCCAGAAACCAACTCGAGAACTTTATGATATTGAAGGTTTGTGGGGTGATGCGAAGATTACCAAAATTTCATAAGTACAAAAAGATTTAAACGAAGATGAGCAAAGAACAAAATAATCAACCCAACAAGTCGAACGGTTTAAAACCTAAATTCAACTCATATTGGCTTTATGCTGCTATCATAGCGGTGATTATATCTTTTAATTTTTTTGGAGGTGACTCAACTAGCAAAGACATTTCCAGAAACAAGTTTGAAGAATTATTACGTGCCAACAGTATAGAAAACATACTAATTGTTAACAACGATTATGCTGAAATTCATTTGACAGAAGAAGCGCAAAGTGAATTTAAAAGCAAACAAAAGGACAATAATTTGCCTTGGGCTGCAGCAAAACCTGTTTTGACTTACAATTTCGGAAGCCTAGAAAATTTTGAGAATATTGTTAGAGAAAACAAAGAAAAATACAACCTAACTATTGATTTAAAAAATGTCAACAAAACAGATTTGTTTGACTCCCTCTTAGGATTCTTACCATTTATTATCATTTTAGGTTTATGGCTATTCTTCATGAGAAGAATGTCAGGTGGAGCTGGTGGTGGTGCAGGAGGAGGTGCAGGACAAATCTTTAACATTGGGAAATCAAAAGCTAAATTATTTGATGAAAAACAAAAAATAAAAACATCCTTTAAAGATGTTGCTGGACTAGTTGGTGCCAAAGAAGAAGTTCAAGAAATTGTTGACTTCTTAAAAAGTCCAGAAAAATACACGAATTTAGGGGGTAAAATACCTAAAGGGGCTTTACTTGTAGGTCCTCCCGGTACAGGAAAAACATTATTAGCAAAAGCTGTAGCTGGCGAGGCTGGAGTACCTTTTTTTTCAATGTCAGGTTCAGATTTTGTTGAAATGTTTGTGGGTGTAGGTGCTTCAAGAGTAAGAGATTTATTCAAACAAGCAGCACAAAAATCCCCCTCTATCATATTCATAGATGAAATAGATGCTATCGGTAGGGCTCGAGGAAAAAGCAACATGACCGGAGGTAATGATGAACGTGAAAATACACTAAATCAGTTGCTAACAGAAATGGATGGTTTTGGAACTGACACGAATGTGATTGTTATTGCAGCAACGAACCGTGCTGATGTTTTAGACAAAGCTCTGATGAGAGCAGGTAGATTTGATAGACAAATTTATGTTGACCTACCAGATTTAAATGAACGAAGTGAAATTTTTAATGTACACATAAAACCACTAAAGTTAGGTAATGATGTCAAAGTTGAATTCTTAGCACAGCAAACCCCCGGGTTTTCCGGTGCAGATATCGCTAATTTGTGTAATGAATCTGCATTGATCGCTGCAAGGAATGGAAAAGAGTTTATAGAAAATCAGGATTTCTTAGATGCTGTTGACCGCATCATAGGAGGTTTAGAGAAGAAAAATAAAATCATTTCTAAAAAAGAAAAAAAGACAATAGCTTTTCATGAGGCAGGACACGCAACTGCAAGCTGGATGCTTGAGCATGCCTCGCCTCTAGTTAAAGTTACCATTGTACCCAGAGGTCAATCTCTCGGTGCTGCCTGGTATTTACCAGAAGAGAGAATGATTGTTCAGACAGAACAAATGCTAGACGAGATGTGTGCAACTCTTGCCGGAAGAGCAGCTGAAAAAATCATATTCAATAAAATATCAACAGGAGCACTAAGTGATCTTGAAAAGGTAACCAAACAAGCTAGAGCTATGGTTAGTGTATACGGATTAAGTGAAAAAGTTGGAAACTTAACCTACTATGATTCAAGTGGTCAAGAACATGGATTTACGAAACCCTACAGCGAAACTACGGCAAAACTGATAGACGAAGAAATCAGTGAAATCATAGACATCCAATACAAAAGAGCAATACAAATATTAACCGAAAACAAGGACAAATTGACTGAGTTGGCTGAAAGACTACTTGAAAAAGAAGTTATTTTCAAAGATGATTTGGTTAAGATTTTTGGTGAAAGACCATTTACAAAAGAAGAAGAAAAAGAAGAAGTATCAGAAGACGAAAAAAAGCCAAAACAAAATGATAAAGGCGATTCTGATGTAGAAATTTAAAAGTTTTTATATACATGGGTTTATTTGATGTTTTCAAAAAAAAATCAAAATCTAAGCTATCAACTAAAGACAAAAAGAACAACGAACAGACTGTCTTTTTATCATTAGATGACTTATTTGCTCATAACTTTATCAACAAAGGAGGTAAGTTTTTATATTGTGTAACACAACAAGAAGCTCTTGAAACTCTAGATAAAATTTTAGAAGAAAACAACTGGGAAAAAATTTCTTGCGTTCAAAAAGAGTTGATAGACTTTGCAAATCAAACAAAAACTCAGATATCTGGCTCTTATGATGATAGTCCCTTTTTCACTACTTGTGAACATTTGATTGCAGAAACAGGAAACATCATGATTTCCTCTAATCAAATAAAAGAAATGAAACTTCCTGAGCTGAGCACTCATTTTATTGTTATATCCAACACGAGTCAAATTGTCAAAAACATGGGAGAAGGACTAACAGGCATAAAAACCAAATGTAAACAGAAACTTCCTACTAATATTTGTGAAATTAAAGACTATGGTAACCAAAAAAACAAAGAAGGCTTCATGAATTACGGACTCCGAAACAATAAGAACACATACCTTATACTTGTCGAAGATTTATAAAACCTAACTTATGCTTAAGAGAACTTTTTCAGGGATTATTTTTGTAAGTATACTTATATCCGCAATTTTACTTGATAGCTTAACTTTTTACATTCTGTTCTTCTTTTGTATGCTTGTTGCCATTTATGAATTTCAAAAATTAAGCAAACACAAGAACTATTATCTCTATGCCCTTGGGATTATTTCCTATTTGTTTTCTGAAAAAAGTATACTGATCCTAAAAAATCACTTTGATATTGCATATGATATAAAATCTGAGTTCGCTTCATCACTTATCTACGTACTGATCTTTATGTACTTCATATTTGTCTTGTATAAAAAAACAGACAAATCCCCTTTCACTGAACTTGGAAGTTTTATTTTAACTTATGCATACACTATCACTCCCTTTATCATTATGATAAGGATTCCGTTTTGTAATGTAGCACAAACTTACCATGCTACTACCTTCCTTGGAGTAATCATACTGGTATGGTCGACAGACACTTTTGCATATTTAACAGGAAAAAACATCGGAAAACATAAATTGTTTGAGAGGGTATCTCCTAACAAAACAATTGAGGGGTTCATTGGAGGAATGATTTTCACATTAGTCACAGCATGGGTTCTATCAATCTATTTTACTCAACTTTCTACGACTAAATGGATAGGTCTAAGCCTGGTTGTTAGCATATTTGGTAGCATAGGAGATTTAGTAGAATCTCTATTTAAACGCTCAGCAAACATAAAAGATAGTGGAAGTTTAATTCCAGGTCACGGCGGCATATTAGATCGATTTGACAGTTTGATTTTTGCTTCTCCTTTTGTCTATTTTTACTTAAATTTAATTTCATAATACATGTTTCACAAAGAAGGAAAAACCATTATAACCGTAACGTTAATTTTAGCTTTCATAACAACAGATTTGGCTTACTTTCTATTGAAAGATTTTGAGTGGTTACAATATATAATCTATGCAACGGCCTTATTTTTCGTCTATATCATTTTACAGTTTTTTAGAAACCCAAAAAGAAAAACAAGCCATTCTAATGAACATGTAGTGGCCCCTGTTGATGGGAAAGTTGTTGTCATAGAGGAAGTCTATGAACCCGAATATTTTAAGGAAAAAAGAATACAAGTATCCATATTTATGAGTCCACTTAATGTACATGTTACTAGATACGGACTAAGCGGTTTGGTGCAATACAGCAAATATCACCCTGGTAAATATTTAGTTGCATGGCACCCAAAAGCTTCTGAGGAAAACGAACGTACAACCATTGTCATAGAAAACGACAAATTTGGAAAAGTCCTCTACCGCCAAATAGCTGGAGCTTTGGCCAAAAGAATCGTAAATTATGCGAAAGAAGGGACAAGAGTCGAACAAGGAAAAGATGCTGGATTTATCAAATTTGGATCCAGAGTAGATCTTTTTTTACCACTTAACTCTAAAATTAATGTATCTTTAAATCAAAAAGTAAAAGGAGCTGAAGACATCATCGCTAACCTTTAAGCTTACTTGTAAGCTATGATTGATATCTCCAACTGAATTATAAACCAAAATCCAAAAGATTATGAAAAAAATAATACTTATTTTATCCTTTGTAACTGTGCTTACCGCTTGTAAGGAGTCAAAAAAAGAGGACAAACAAAATGTAAAAACTGAAACATATCAGCTGAATTCAGAAACAGCAATAATAAATTGGACAGGATACAAATACACAAATAAAACGGGCGTTAAAGGACAAATGCAAACAGTAAATATCAGCAACAACAAAGTCGGAAAAGACATTTCAGAAGCTTTGACTGGTGTTGAATTCTCTGTACCTGTAAGTAGTGTCTTTAGCAATAATGAATCTAGAGATTATAAATTGAAGACATTGTTTTTTGCTATCATGGATCATACAGACTTGATTTCAGGTACTTTTTCCAATGCAAGTAATTCCCAGGGAACCATTTCATTGACATTGAACAACGAAACCCACGACTTACCTTATACTCTTGATGTTAAGGGAAAAACAGCTTATTTAAAAGCTAGCGTAGACCTGAATATCTGGCATGCGCAACCCGCTCTTGCTTCATTACATACCGCGTGTGAATTATTACATACAGGAACTGACGGAATCAGTAAGACATGGAATACCGTAGACTTAGATATTGTATTAAATTTTTAATTCCAGTGCACCCATCATGATATTGTAACCTCAAAGCAGATTATACCATCTGTTCTGAGGTTATAAACACAACAGTGCATAATAAAATATAGGAATACTCTCTACCCAAAAAGAAGCAAAAAACTTTGTCTGTTCCCTCTTAGAAAAAACCAAAAGCACAAATAACATTGAGCAAACTATTGAATACTCCGTAATACAAAACCACTCAAAAACGTAAAAGTGTAAGGCCAGGGAAAACACCAACAAGATAAAACCTAAACATTTTACCCCCACTATCCCCAGTAACATAGGTAGGGTTTTTATTGTGTTCTCATCAAAACTCATGTCTCTGATATCGAAAGGGAGGGTCAATACAATGATAAAAAAAACCAAACCAAAGAAAAACACTAACTGGGTATGATTGTACCCTATGCTAGAAGTTATTGGAAAAAAAATCACACTCCCAGCCCAAACAATTGCAATAACAAATATCTTTATACCTGGTATAAAGCGAATAGAATATCTCACCCCATTCTTTCCTATAAAACTAAAAGCATAAAGCATTGTTAGGATTAAAAATGGACACAAGTATAAAAGTCTAAAAAACTCAAATTTTACTGACAAACATAGACCAAATGTAAAAGCTATTAAAAACAAGATATAGATAGGGATCTTGTACTGATTGCTGAATATATCTAGTAAGTGTGGCTGCCCATATTTAAATCTATTCATAAGGCGAATGAAGTGATAAGAAACAAAAGTAGCACACATTACAAATACAGCTTCGCTATATACCTCAAAACCAAATAAAAAACCACTACTCAGAACAAGACTAGCTGCCGCTAGAGATACATGTAAATTACTATGTACATAGAACTGAAAAATCAACTTTAAAACCTTCATAATTACTATTATACTTATCAACAATAGCCAAAAAAATTGGTTATAAGATTTGATATGCGAACAAAAATAAAACTTTTATTATATGTATTTTTGACGGACTAAATATTTATTTATTTTCATCAATGAAAACAGATGTTTTTGCAAATAGACACATAGGTCCCAATAGGGAAGAACAAGCAGAAATGCTAAAACAAATTAAGGTGCAATCAATTGACGAATTGATTAAGAATACAGTCCCAAAAGACATCATCTTAGAAAATCAATTAAAATTAGACCCCGCACTTAGTGAGTACGAATACATGGATCATATTCAAAAATTATCCATCAAAAATAAATTGTTTAAAAATTATATCGGACTTGGATACCATCCTACCATCACTCCAGGTGTAATACAGCGAAATATTCTAGAAAACCCAGGATGGTACACCGCTTATACTCCTTACCAAGCAGAGATAGCCCAGGGTAGATTAGAAGCTCTTTTAAACTTCCAAACCATGGTTAGTGATTTGTCTGGAATGGAAATTGCTAACGCATCATTATTAGATGAAGGTACTGCTGCTGCTGAAGCAATGATTCTTCTTTTTAACACAAGAAGTCGAAGCCAAAAGAAAAACAAATCATTAGATTTTTTTGTTTCAGAAAACGTATTACCACAAACTATAGATGTTTTGACTTCCAGAGCCACGCCTCTTGAAATTAACCTGGTGATTGGAGATCATGAAACCTATGAGTTTTCAGAAAATGATTTTGGTGGACTGCTGCAATATCCTGGGAAAAATGGAAAAGTTGTAGACTATAGTGATGTTGTAAAAAAGGCTAAGAATTTGGACGTTAGAATAGCTGTTGCTGCTGACCTTTTAAGCTTAGCTCTATTAACTCCACCAGGAGAATGGGGTGCAGATATTGTTGTAGGTACCACACAGCGTTTTGGAATTCCAATGGGTTATGGTGGACCTCACGCAGCCTATTTCGCAACTAAAGAAGTATACAAAAGATCTTTACCTGGAAGAATTATAGGGATAACCAAAGATATCAATGGCAACCGTGCCTTACGTATGGCACTCCAAACCCGAGAACAACATATAAAAAGAGAAAAAGCAACATCAAATATCTGTACTGCACAGGTATTGCTAGCTGTTATGGCTGGCATGTACACTGTCTTTCATGGTCCAAAAGGACTAAAATATATTGCAAATAAAATTTTAAACCACACACATACCCTAAACATTGCACTTAAAAATCTAGGTTTTGAACAATTAAACAATGTTTTTTTTGATACTTTAAATGTTTCCGTAGCCTCAGCCAGCAAAGTAAGAGAAATTGCCGAACACGCTCATGTTAATTTCTTGTACAACTCTGAAACTTCTATTTCTATTTCCATCAACGAAACCACAAACCTTGAGGACCTCAATGAAATCTTAAATATTTTATCGAATGTAAAAGGAGTACCGTTTTCTGAAATAAAAGAATTGCTAGAAATAGATGTAAAAACAGAATTCAAAAGAACTACTAAGTTTTTAACCAACCCAATATTTAATACTCATCATTCTGAGACAGCAATGATGCGTTACATAAAAAAACTAGAACGAAAAGACCTATCATTAAATCATTCTATGATTTCGCTAGGATCTTGTACAATGAAATTAAATGCTGCTTCAGAAATGCTTCCGCTAAGTTGGCCTAACTGGGGGAATATACACCCTTTTGTTCCTACCGATCAAGCACAAGGATACCAAGAAGTGCTTAAAGAGTTAGAAAATGATCTAAATGAAATCACAGGATTTTTTGCTACTTCACTACAGCCCAACTCAGGAGCTCAAGGAGAATACGCTGGACTTCTAACAATAAAAGCATATCATGAGTCTAGACAAGATCACCATAGAAATATTTGTCTGATACCCTCATCCGCACACGGTACCAATCCAGCTTCTGCTGTTATGGCAGGAATGAAAGTAGTCGTAACAAAAGCTACAGAAGAAGGTGACATCGATTTTGATGACCTGAAAGAAAAAGCAATTCTACACAAAGATAATTTATCGTGCTTAATGGTTACTTATCCATCAACACACGGTGTTTTTGAAAGTGGTATTAAGGATATCACTCAACTGATTCACGACAATGGAGGCCAAGTTTACATGGATGGTGCAAATATGAACGCCCAAGTTGGAATAACAAATCCTGCAAATATAGGGGCTGATGTATGCCACTTGAACCTTCACAAGACTTTTGCTATTCCTCATGGAGGTGGTGGACCAGGAGTAGGACCTATCTGTGTAGTAGAGCACCTGGCTCCTTTTCTTCCCTCAAACCCACTAATAAAAACTGGAGGAGACAACGCTATCAAGGCCATATCCTCTGCTCCTTGGGGCTCCGCACTTGTCTGTTTAATATCCTATGGCTATATTAAAATGCTTGGGGCAAAGGGCCTAAAATCTGCAACAGAAAACGCAATACTAAATGCAAACTACATCAAAAAACAACTTGAGTCCAAATACTCTATTCTGTATTCAGGAAAGAACAAATTCTGTGCACATGAAATGATCGTTGATTTTAGAAGTTTTAAATCTAAAGGAATTGAAGTTGTTGATATTGCTAAAAGGTTGATAGATTATGGTTTTCATGCCCCAACAGTTTCTTTTCCTGTTTCTGGGACTCTGATGATAGAACCTACAGAAAGCGAAAACAAAGATGAACTTGATCGTTTTATAAAAGCTTTGCTCAGCATTAGAGAAGAAATAGATGAAAAAGAGTTTCACGATCAAACCTCTGTTTTAAAAAACGCACCACATACACAAGAAATGCTCACTGGAGATGAATGGAATTATGAGTACACAAGAAAGAAAGCAGCATTTCCAATGGAAAGCATTGCAGAAAACAAATTATGGCCATCTGTAAGAAGAGTAGACGATGCGTACGGTGATAGAAACTTAGTTTGTTCTTGCGAGCCAATAGAAAGTTATAGTGGATCCTAGAATTATATTCCATATAAAAAAGCGATCCTGTCAATAGGATCGTTTTTTTTGTTTCAATAATTGATATTTTTTATCGATCTATTTAACCGATATTCAGTTGATCTTAAAACCACAAAATAAACAAATAAATAACTCATAACAAACACTTTAACAAACATCAAAATTACAACCCCCACGAAATTCAAATTGTTTTTTTTTTGATAACCCTAAAATCTAATAAAACAGGTGTTAAAAAAGTGATTATAGATGTATATTTCTTGATTATAATGTCTTATTTTTGCTAGCAGTTCGACAAAAACACAATCCATATGTTTGTGTTTATTGTAAATTTAAAATAAATCATGAAAGAAATCACTAAAGAAACTTATATCAATTGGTATAAGGAAATGCTTTTCTGGAGAAAGTTTGAAGACAAATTAGCAGCAGTTTACATCCAACAAAAAGTTAGAGGGTTTTTACACCTCTACAATGGTCAAGAGGCCATCTTGGCTGGATGTCTACATGTAATGGAACTGGGCGGAAAGGACAAAATGATTACCGCTTACCGAAATCATGTACAACCGATTGGAATGGGAGTAGATCCCAAGAGAGTCATGGCTGAATTGTATGGAAAAGCGACCGGTACCTCTCATGGAATGGGTGGATCAATGCATATTTTCTCTAAAGAAAAAGGATTCTACGGAGGTCATGGTATTGTTGGAGGACAAATACCTCTTGGTGCTGGAATGGCTTTTGGTGATAAGTACCATAACACGGGAGGGGTAACGATTTGTTGTTTTGGTGATGGTGCCGCACGTCAAGGATCACTTCATGAAACTTTCAATATGGCAATGCTATGGAAACTACCGGTAGTATTTATTGTTGAAAATAATGGATACGCGATGGGAACTTCTGTAGAACGTACCGCAAACCACCAAGATATTTGGAAACTAGGTCTGGGTTACGAAATGCCTTGTGGTCCTGTTGATGCAATGAATCCTATCAAAGTAGCAGAAGCTATGGATGAAGCAATGGATAGAGCTCGTAGAGGTGATGGACCAACATTCCTAGAAATGAAGACTTACCGTTACAGAGGACACTCAATGTCTGACGCACAACACTACCGTACAAAATCTGAAGTAGAAGAATACAAAAAAATTGACCCAATCACTCAAGTGCTTGATGTGATAAAGAAAGAAAAATACTTGACCGAAGAGGAAATCAAACAAGTTGAAAAAGACGTAAAGAAAAAGGTAGCTGAATGTGAGAAGTTTGCTGAAGACTCTCCATACCCAGAAAAGCAACAATTATACGATATGGTATATGAGCAAGAAAACTATCCATTTGTTAAACATAAATAATCCCATAGATAAAGTATGGCAACAATAATTAATATGCCCAGATTAAGTGATACGATGACGGAAGGAACCGTAGCACAATGGCTTAAAAAGGTTGGAGATAAAATTGAAGAAGGAGACATCCTAGCAGAAATTGAAACAGATAAAGCGACCATGGAGTTTGAATCTTTTAACGAGGGTGTTTTACTACACGTTGGTTTAGAGGACGGAGACACTGCTCCAGTAGATAGCTTATTAGCAATTATTGGTGAAGAGGGCGAAGATATCTCTGGATTGTTAAGTGGCAATCCTGTTCAAACAGAAGCCGAGGAAATTCCAAAGGTAGAGGAAGTTGCACCCGTTGCTGAAGAAAAAACAGCAGATGCTGCAATCCCGGACAATATCACTATTGTAACCATGCCTAGATTAAGTGATACCATGACCGATGGTACGGTAGCATCATGGTTAAAACAAGTTGGTGATACTGTTGAAGAAGGTGACATTTTAGCTGAGATAGAAACTGACAAAGCAACAATGGAGTTCGAATCATTTAATGAAGGAACTCTACTTTATGTGGGACTACAAGAAGGTGAAACCGCTCCTGTCGATAGCTTGTTGGCTATCATTGGTGAAGCTGGGACAGATATTACTGCAGTAGCTTCTAACTTTGGTAAAGCTGGTGACACCAAAACCGAAACTGCTCCCGTAGTAGAAACACCTAAGGTAGCTGCCACTGTTTCTTCTCCTGCACCCGAAAAAAAGGACACTCCAAAACCCTCCCCTACTGCAACAAAGACGGTAAGCGCAATAAGTTCTGAAAATGGTAGAATTATTGCTTCTCCTCTTGCAAAAGCACTAGCTGAAGAAAAAGGAATAAACCTAGCTAAAGTTATAGGAACTGGCGAAGGTGGAAGAATTGTAAAAGTGGACATTGAAAATTATACACCCGCTGCCGAAATCACTTCTGAACCAAAACCAATACCTGTTGTTGCAACTGGAGAAATCAGTCAAAGAGAGGAGAAAAACTCAAACATGCGTAAAGCAATAGCTAGAGCTTTAGATAAGTCACAAACAGAAAACGTAAACTTTACCATTAGTTTAGATGTGGACATGGATAATGCAATGGCTTCTCGTGCTATCATCAATCAACTGCCAGATACCAAAGTATCGTTTAATGATTTGGTAGTGAAAGCTTCTGCAATGGCACTGACCAAGCATCCGCAAATCAATACTGAATGGACCGTAGAAAAAACAATCTACAATGAACACATCGCAATTGGTGTTGCTGTAGCTATAGAAGATGGTCTTGTTGTACCGGTTATTCCATTTACAGACACAAAAAGTTTAACCCAAATTGGTGCTGAAGTAAAAGATTTAGCCATCAAAGCTAAAAATAAGAAATTAACACCTGCTGAAATGTCAGGAAGTACTTTTACGGTATCTAACTTAGGGATGTTTGGTGTTGATAATTTTACCTCAATCATAAACCAGCCTAATTCTGCAATTCTTTCTGTAGGAGGTATCAAACAAAAACCTGTTGTTAAAAATGGAGAAATAGTAGTAGGAAACGTAATGAATTTGACATTATCTTGCGATCACAGAACCATAGATGGTGCTGTCGGTGCAGCTTTCTTAAACACATTGAAACAGTTTATTGAAAACCCTGTTACCATGATGGCATAAGTAAAAAACTTATTTATTTTAAAACACCTCTGCTCAACATCAGAGGTGTTTTTTATATATTAGACTTTACGAACACGACTTAACCAACCCAAAGTCTGTTATAGAACAACTTAAAATAAAGAAAATGAATTATTTAAAAAAAACTTTTTTTGTTGGTATTACTCTACTCATGTTTGCATGTAGCGAAAAAGAACATCAATCAAGTATCTCAGGTGAGATCAAGAATTTGCCAAAAGAAATAAAAGAGGTCATCCTAAAAACCCCGTCTAAAATCAAAAGGATTAAGATTGAGAATGGTGCTTTTAAGGACACTATCAGTGTAAATGGTAAATACTGCTTCATCCAAATTGGTGGTTTTAAAAAGACGATCTTTTTAAATCAAGACACACAACTACACATCTATCTTGACGCCAATAACTATACTTCTCTTAACTACAGTGGGTCAGGAAAAGAAGTAAACAACTACTTAAATGAAAGAGAAGCTTTTACCGAGAGGATCTTCCAAAAAACAGACAGTATAAATCAGTTGAATGAAGATGAATTTGAAAACTTTCAACTAAAAACAATTGATAAAATAGAATCTCTTTTAAAAGAATATGACAATATAGACCCTTATGTAATCAATACAGAAAAAGAGAACCTAAAGTACTTTATAGATAATATAGTACAACAATACAACAAAACAAATACAACAAAATCAAACAACAAAATAGGGAATCCATCTCCTGAATTTAGTAATTATGAAAATTTCAATGGAGGAATGACATCTCTAAGAGATTTGAGAGGAAGCTACGTTTATATAGATATTTGGGCGACTTGGTGCCCTCCATGTAAGGCTGAAATTCCATTTTTAAAGAATCTTGAAGAGAAATTAAAGAACAACAATATTAAATTTGTAAGTATTTCCGTTGACAGTAAAAACGCAAAAGAAGCTTGGAAAAAAATGATTAAAAAAGAACAGATGAGTGGTGTTCAATTATTTGCTAATGGAGACAGAGGATTTATGGAAGCATACCAAGTAACCGGAATACCTCGTTTTATTTTACTAGACAAAGAAGGTAATATCATCAATCCTAATGCCCCAAGACCATCTGACCCAAACCTTTTTGATATTCTTAGTGAATTAAAGTAAAACTACAAAGTGTTTAATCTTACTGATAAATATTACAATCCGTAAAATCTATCTAATTGAACTAAATTTAAAAGAAGAATCATTTTTCTAAATTTTAGTTTCGCTTATATTTGACAAGCATAAATTGAATCTAAAAATTATACCATGAAATATCGTATTGAAAAAGATACTATGGGTGAGGTAAAAGTACCTGCTGACAAGTATTGGGGAGCACAAACTCAAAGATCTAGAAACAACTTTAAAATCGGTCCTGCAGGGAGTATGCCTTTGGAAATTGTTTATGGTTTTGCTTATTTAAAAAAAGCTGCAGCACATGCCAACTGTGATTTAGGTGTCTTACCACAATCCAAAAGAGATTTAATTTCTACCGTTTGCGATGAAATTTTAAAGGGTAAACATGATGATCAATTCCCTTTGGTTGTATGGCAAACCGGATCAGGTACACAATCCAACATGAACGCTAACGAAGTAATTGCTAACCGCGCTCAAGAGCTAGCTGGTGGAATCATCGGTGAAGGAGAAAAAGCAATTCAACCTAATGATGATGTCAATAAATCACAATCCTCAAATGACACATTCCCTACAGGAATGCACATTGCGGCTTACAAAATCATTGTAGAAAACACTATTCCTGGAGTAGAAAAATTGCGTAATACATTAAACGCAAAATCACAAGCTTTTAAAGATGTAGTAAAAATTGGTCGTACCCACTTGATGGATGCGACGCCATTAACAATTGGTCAGGAATTCTCTGGCTATGTCTCTCAATTAAATCATGGTTTAAAGGCCTTAAAAAACACTTTACCCCATCTATCAGAACTAGCTCTAGGGGGTACTGCTGTAGGTACAGGATTAAATACTCCTGCTGGATATGATGTGTTGGTTGCCCAAAAAATTGCTGAATTTACTGGATTGCCTTTTGTTACTGCTGAAAATAAATTTGAAGCGCTAGCAGCACATGATGCTTTTGTTGAGACCCATGGTGCTTTAAAACAAATAGCTGTATCCTTAAACAAAATTGCTAATGACATACGTTTAATGGCTTCTGGCCCACGTTCTGGTATTGGCGAATTGATTATACCTGCAAACGAGCCTGGGTCCTCTATCATGCCTGGTAAAGTAAACCCTACCCAATGTGAAGCAATTACTATGGTAGCTGCTCAGGTAATGGGTAATGATGTCGCTATTGGAGTTGGTGGTTTGCAAGGACACTATGAATTGAACGTTTTTAAACCTGTCATGGCAAAAAACTTGATTGAGTCTGCTCGCTTAATAGGAGATGCTTGTGTTTCTTTTGAAGAGCACTGTGCCGTGGGTATCGAACCTAATTATCCAGTAATAGAAAAATTACTGAACAATTCATTAATGCTTGTTACTGCACTAAATACCAAAATAGGATACTACAAGGCAGCTGAAATAGCCAATACTGCTCACGCGAATGGAACAACTTTAAAAACAGAAGCAGTTCGCTTGGGATATGTAACTCCTGAAGAATATGATGAATGGGTAAAACCAGAGGACATGATTGGTTCTTTGAAATAAAATTGAATAACTTTTCACAAAACCGTTACTTCCCTAGTAGCGGTTTTTTTTGACGCACATTTGTATCTTTTTCAATACAACCAACATAGAATAAAATACATTAAGAAAACAAATTCTCTACTTCTAAAATTCCTTCCCTGCCAATCTGTGATAAGCTCATTACACCTACACGTACCCTAATTAGCCTTAAAACAGGAAAACCAACCGCAGCACACATTTTTCTAACTTGCCTAAATTTGCCCTCTTTTATTGTGATAGCAACCCAGGAGGTAGGACCATGCCTATCATCTCTTATTCTTTTTGATCTGTAAGGTAAAACGTGAGGCGTTTTAATACCTTCTACATGAGCAATTTTGGTTTTATAATCTTGCTTGTTTACACTAATAGTAACCCCCGTTTTCAGCTCATCTATAGCCTTTTGCGTTATGCGCCCATCAACTTGAACATAATACTCTTTTTCTACCTTATTTGACCTTATTTGCTCACTCACTAGACCATTTGTTGTTAGCAATAACAACCCCTCACTAGGTTCATCAAGTCTTCCTATAGCCATAGTTCCTTCTGGAACATCATACAAATCTCCTAAATATTTTTTTTTATGTGCTAATCTCTCACCACTCCTAAATTGTGACAAGTAACCGTATGGCTTATGTATGATATAATGCTTGTGCAAAGTAATTCTATAAAATTTGATCTATTAACGATGTAGGCCTTGCCACAACTGCTCTATCAAAATTAATCACGATAGGACGCTCGATTAATTTTGGGTAATCTATCATGGCTTGAATGACTTGAGAATCTGACAACTCTTTGCCCTTAAAATTATGCTTCCAGTCAGCTTCATTTTTGCGAACTAAAGCTAAAGGCTTAATCTTTAACACTGCAATGATTTGAGACAAACTCTCAACGGTAAAAGGATCGTCTAAATACTTCACGATTTCAAACGAAACACCCTTTTCTTCTAAAAAAGCTACGCCACCTCTACTTTTTGCACAGCGTGGATTGTGAAATATTTTAATCATTTGGCTTTTGGAATTCTATAATTAAGGCTATAATTCATCTTTCTGTTCGGGTTGACCTGACATCATCAAATAAGACTTTAAAAAACCGTCAATAGCACCATTCATCACAGCATCCACATTTCCTGTTTCATGCAAAGTCCTGACATCCTTGACAAGTTTATAAGGATGCATGACATAATTACGAATTTGAGAACCAAAATCTATTTTCATTTTATTTGCTTCTATCTCAGTTCTAGCCGCCATCTTCTTCTGTAGCTCCAACTCATACAACTGAGATTTCAAAAGTTGCATCGCTTTTGTTTTATTATCTAATTGAGATCGTGTTTCCGAATTTTCTATAATAATTCCCGTGGGGTGATGACGTAAACGAACCGCTGTCTCAACTTTGTTTACATTTTGTCCTCCAGCTCCACTAGCCCTCATCGTTTCAAACGTATATTCAGAAGGATCTATTTTAATTTCTATAGAATCGTCAACTAGAGGGTAAACATAAACTGAGGCAAACGACGTATGCCTTTTGGCATTGCTATCAAAAGGAGAAATACGAACCAAACGATGTACACCATTCTCTCCCTTTAAGTATCCAAAAGCAAATTCTCCTTCTATTTCAATAGACACCGTTTTAATCCCTACGGTATCCCCATCTTGCATGTTTAATTCCTTGATCTTAAACCCTTGCTTATTGGACCACATCGTGTACATACGCAAAAGCATTGCTGCCCAATCACAACTTTCTGTACCTCCAGCACCTGCAGTAATTTGTAATACAGCGCTCATCTCATCTCCTTCATCAGAAAGCATATTTCTGAATTCAATATCTTCTATCAAACGAACTGTTTCTTCTTCCAAAAGATTTACCTCCTCTTCAGTGGCTTCTCCTTCTTTATAAAACTCAAGCGTAACCCCTAAATCTTCTACACAAGTACTTGCATGTTTATAATCATCTACCCATTTCTTCAAAGCCCTGAGTTCCCTCATATGCTTTTCTGCTTTCTTGGGATAATTCCAAAAGTCGGGTGCAATAGATTTTTCTTCCTGATTAGCAATCTCAACCAGCTTTTTATCTATTTCCAGGTATTTTTTAAGTTTGGTAACTCTTCCTACCAGCTTCAATAATTGTTCTTGATTAATCATATACTAACAAAGATAATAAACGTTAATGTTGAGTACAAAAAAAGAGGCTTCAAAGCCTCTTTTTGTTTGTTATTAGTATGAACACTAGTAGCGTGAAGCCCTAAAATCTTCGATTATAGCCTCTTCTTTCAAAGCACTAAACAATTGACTAGATAAATTTGATTTCACTTTATTGGCCACTGCCTTGACATCAACCTTAGTTGCATCCACTTCTGGAATTTTTGTTGATTTGTTTACAATCGCAAACAAACCTTTAACACCGATAACGTTAGTCACCAAAGCACCTTCTTTACTAACCGCCGCAGCACTAATGACTCCTGGTTCAATTCCTACACCCGGTATGGTTGGCGCGCCTAAAGTAACATCATCAAAATGCTCAACTTTAACGCTATTAGTTTCTGCTATTGAAACCAAACTGCTTGCTAACATTTTTTCTTCTAGAATTTTAGCTTTCTTCTGTTTGAGTAAAATTGGCTCTACCTTAGTAAATGCACTACTCGGAGACATCAATCCTTTCTCCTGCTTTTTGGTTAGCACCGCAACCACATACCCTTTTTCATCTAAATCAAAACGTTGCATATCATTTACTGCTGTCTCAGCATCAAAAGACCATTTAACAATTCTTCTATTCTCCCCTACGGACCCAATATAAACATCTAATTCTTTTAATCCATTGACTGGATTTATAGCATAACTTCTCTCTTTGGCAATAGCAACAAAGTCTCCTCCATTTCTTATGTCATTAGCAAAAGTTTCCGCTTGCTCAAAGACTTTATTTTCTGTTTTTTCTGAAGCTTGTATTTGTCTTGAAATTGTTGCTAACTTGTATGCTTTTTTGAAGTTCTTTTGATTTTCTATTTTGATGATGTGAAAACCATAAGCTGTTCTAACTATACCTACTGACTTCCTTTTGTTTTCAAAACAGAAATCTCTAAACTCTGGCACCATAGCGCTGTAACCAAACCAACCTAGAGAACCTTTTTTGCTTGCTGATCCAGGGTCTGAAGAATAATTTTGAGCGATAGTTCCAAATTTTCTCTTTGACTTTGAAAGCACTATTAATAGACTATCAGCCAATTTTTGTGCTTCTGCCATAGTTCGTGTAACAGTTGGTTGAGCTGATTGAGCCCCTGCAAAATTTATCAAAATATGACTTGCTTGAACAGAATCAGGAATTTGTTTCACTTCTAATAGTTTTGATATTTTGTAGTATTGTGAAAATTTATATGGACCTACAACACTTCCCACAGATGCATTTTTGATTTTTTCTTTGGCAATTGTTGGCAATTCATTTTCAAACTGAAACCTTTCTATTAATGGTAAGTCCGAATCACTTTCTTGAGCAAATAAAAATCCGTCTTTTGTGTTTTTGAACCCTTCAATTAATTCAGTCGACTTAGATATCTTATTGTATTCTTCTTTATCTTCAATCAAATTAGACAAGCTTTGCTTGATTTCTTCCTCATCTTCTTGCGAAGCCGTAAATGAAAACTTGACTAAATTTAAATCTCTTGTTGCTTCTGTTTGATATAAATCAGCATGATCGTTGATATAATTAGCGACATCATCTTTACTTACTTTCACATCCGTATTTGGGATTGATGAAAAAGGTAAGTAAACATAATCTGCACTAACACTTGTATTGTTGAAAACATAATCGTTAACTGCTTCTGTTTCAGAAACAGTAACACCTACATTGACTAAAGAGTTATAAGCTTGAGTTAATAGGTTCTGCTTAATTGCTTTTTCATAATTTAACCATCCTTGTAATAAATTTCTTCCCTGTTCTGAGGCGTCAGACTCTAATCCAGAAATATAAGCTTTTAACTTATTTTCATCAAAGTTTCCTTCACTATCCTTGAACTGATTTGAATTGACTACTTCTTTACTAGAAATAATTGCTTCCCAAATTTCTCCCTCACTAATAACAACTCCTGCTTCAGCTAATTTTGTTTCGTATATTTTTTCTCTAACCAATTGATTCCAAACCATGTTCTCCACATACATACCACCATAAGCAGATGCGTTTCTGTTTTGAGCTTTGAAATTTTCAACACGAGTTGCAAATACTTTATAGGATGCATCTTTTCCATTTACTACTCCTATCGCATCTATGTTTTTGCTATTAAAAAAATCTATAATATTTTTAGGACTTACGACGAAGGAAAACATTGCTAATCCAATAACGATGATTAAAAACCCTGAGCGATCTCTTATTTTTGATAATATTGCCATTTATGTATATGTAATTTTTTGATTGTTCGCTAAAATACAATTTCAATTGATATCAGAAAACAAAAAGGAAGTTTTTAAGAGAAAAAAATTATTCTGAAGAATAATTAGATTTAAGATAAATTTCTTCTATCCTAGCACTACTAACTTGGGTTATTTTAATGAAAAAATCATCCATCTGAAATTCTTCTCCCAACTGAGGAATATCTTCAGTACTTTCCAAAATATAGCCTCCTAAAGTTTCATAAGAATCTGATATTGGTATTTTCAAATCATACGCTTCATTCAAATAATCCACTTCAAGTCTTGCAGACAATTCAAACTCATGATCACCAATCTGCTCATCAACCAAAGCTATTTTATCATGCTCATCTTCAATTTCACCAAACAATTCCTCAATGATGTCTTCGACAGTGATGAGTCCAGAGGTACCCCCATATTCGTCAATAACGACTGCAATACTCTTTCGTTTTTTCGTCATCAAATTTAAGACCTCATTTATCATCATAGACTCTGGTATATATTCTACAGGTAATAAAATGGACTTAATAGATTTGGGCTTTTTAAACATTTCGTAAGCATGAACATAGCCAACGATATCATCCAAGGATGTCTTATAAATTAAAATCTTTGAAAAACCTGTATCTACAAATTGTTGTTTGAGTTTACTTACTTTGTCGTGAATTTCTATGGCTTCAATATCTGTTCTTGGCACCATAATTTCACGAGCTTTTACTGAGTTAAAACTTAGTGCGTTTTGAAAAATCTGTATTTCTGAATCTATCTCATCATCTTTTTTACCTATTTCTAACTGTTTGTCAATATAATGACCTAATTCTTCTTTGCTAAACGCTTTCTCATCATTATCTTGATTGGCTCCGAAAATTAATTTTAACAATCCGTTAGATATTTGTTCTATGAAGCTAGACAAAAGATGAAATAACAAATAGAACAAGTAAGCAGGGAGTGCAAAGATAATTAGCATCTCATTGGCGTAAACTCTGAATATTGCTTTTGGCAGAAATTCTGCAGTAACTAAAATGACGAATGTAGAAATAATCGTTTGTAAGAATAATAAAGTAAAATCATTCATGTCTTCTGGAAATAGAGTTACTAATCTCTTACCCATATAAAAACTATAGATAACCAAAGCTATATTATTCCCAACCAACATGGTCGTAATAAACTTTGAGGACTTTTCAGTTAACTTGGTCAATAAGCGAGACGTCAAACCCTCTTTTTTTTTCTCAAGAGCAACTTGTAGCTTATTTGAGGAAACGAAGGCTATTTCTAAACCCGAAAAAAAGGCTGAAGACAGGATAGAAATTAAAATGATTAGGATTTCTAGATCCATAAATTTTATTTTTCTGTGCGTTTTTGTCTAAATCTGCGTTTAAAAACAAACATAAATAGGGCAAGAGTGGCCATTAATATTGAAACGATTGCTTTTGACCTGTCAGTATTCCAGTGGTTAAATATTTCGACTAGAAATACAATTCCAACAACTAAATACCCCCACTCTATAATTTTTGAAAACTTATACATCTTATTTCTCTTTTTTATCGACGACAAAATCGCCTTTTGTTTCGTTTAATATCCAATTACTCAAATCACTCCTAGACTCAAATCCTACTCCAGTTATGGTATCTGTATCAGTACTGATTTCAAATGGGTTTTGGGTAAAATAGTACCCCTCTTTTTGATCCCAATACATTTGATCTGTGTTTAACGTTACTCCCTCATTATGATTGACCACAACCACATTTCCTATGATTTCGGAAATATTGGTGTTTTCATAACTGATTGCATAGTCACCTATAATGGTTATTGAATCTCTGGTATGACTATTTATCCTTACAATTTTTACCCCTTTCGGGAACTCTGAATAAGGGTTTAATTTTCTATTTGTAAAATCCCAATACAGAGGAGCAATCATTTTACTTGTTACTCTTCCAGAATCCTTGTAGACATAATTTATATTTTCAGTGACACCAATTGGTAAATTTTTATCTGCTAAAAAATCATTAATTTCTTTTGAAGAATTTTTACAACTAACCAAAAACAAGAACAAAACAAGTATTTTAAAATGAAATGTATACCTAAAAACAACGCTCATTATCTTGTTCATGTCTTTTAACTACTATTACAAATATAAGATTATAAATGATAATCTTAATGATTACTTTCTTGACCTTGATGAAAAAAAAACCAAAGATAAAAATCTTTGGCTTTTTTATATCTGTAAAAAACTAAGGTTAAGGAATTCTAACTGTTTCTCCTATCCAACATTTAATGGTGTAAGAATCTCCTGATTTCAATCCTAATTCATTATTGAAAATTAGTTTTTTACTTGGCTGGTTTGCAGCATAGGCTTTTGCTAGCTTAGAAGCATATACACCAATACTTGGGTCCACTCTGCTTGCCTTCAGTGCATAAGATTTTGCAGCAACATAAACCATGCGCTTTTCAAATTCATTTTTACCACACTTATTTGCGCTACTTGCATATAGAGAAGCAATCATCGTATATGCCCTACCATAATTTGGTTTTGCTGAGATTGCTTTCTTTGCGTAAGATACAGCCTTGGCAGACTGACCTCTTTTCTTAAAAATATCTGCTACCTTATATAGGTTCTTTGCTTTTTTTACCGGATCTGTTTCTTGAGAAATAGCTTTATCAAAAAAGGATATTGCTTTTACTGTTTCTCCTTTGTCCATCAACAAACCTGCGTACAATACCGAAGCTTCAGGGGACGGGTCAATCTCTTGATACTTCTCAACCAATGCAGCATACAAAGGATCTTCTGTACAATCTTTCTTAAACATTCGATTGATCGCCCTCACAATCCAGACCTTATTTGTTTTATTCGCTTCAAACTCCTCTGTGTAAAGAGGAATTAAGTATTCACAAGTTGATATTTCTTCCATTTTTTGATCTAAAATAGCTTCGATCTGTCCTAATGCTTTGGAATTAATCGTGTAGGCTTTTAATTTTCTTTGTTCTGAGGTAATCAGTGCCTGTCCTTGATCTTTCTTTGCCTTTAGCAACTGTATATTGTTCAGATAACCTTCTAACTTGGCATTAATTGCTTCCACTGTCGTATCATAAGTATTGAACACATACTGTAAATTAGTCTCCTTGTTTTTTTCTAATACAGTTGTGAAATAACTTATTATTGAACCAACCCCTAGTTTAGCTGGATCAATCTTAAATGCTATTTCATAATGTTTAAAAACCTCTTCTTTATCAGCACCTACGTCTTCTAAGAAATCCGCGTAGTCACTATGAGCTTTCGCAGGTTTGGCATTAGGAAAATTCTCGAATCTTTTCTCATACATTTTTTTTCCTAAAGCAGCGACCCTTTCCATTTTTTCAGGAGAGGTCTTGATCACAGCTCCCAATAGGTTTCCACCATAAATATAAATATTAGCAGTTAGCTTTGGACTATTCTCTAAACACCATTCTAGATTCTTTAAAGCGGAATCATAATTTTTAGTCTTATAGTCCGTTTTCAACATATTGTAACGCAGCTTTGCATCTTCTTGTGCAAACGACTTTAGCATTACAACTGAAAATAAAATTGTAAATAAGGTTATTATTCTTGTTCTCATATTATTATTGATTATTTAACGTATTAATCTTTTTTCAAACCACTTATCTGCAAGTGAAAAACTTACACCTAAGTTTATATATTCCTCTTGGTAACTATTTTGTGATAATGCTCCTAACTGACCAATTTCAACAGCAAAATTAGCATAAGAAACTCTCTTACCTATTGGTAACCCTAAACCAAAAGTCATTGCTATGTTTTTTAATGTGTGATTATTTAGGACTGTACCTGTGTTTTCATATTTGAAACCAGCTCTGTAAACGACCCTACTTAAATATTTTTTTATCGAATACTTTTTAGGGATTACATACCCCCCAATACTCACTTTAGAAAAGGGCTCAAAACTTGTAGATAGAGGCGTACTGTAGGTTTGATTGAAAACATTACCTGAATAAGTTGTTGCTCCTTGACTTTCATAGGAAGCGCCCGCAAACCAGCGATTTACTTCTCCTAAACCTAACCCGATTACAGATTTGAATTCATTTTTTTGTATCCCTGAAAGGGTCGAAGCAATAGGAGTTCTGTTTGTGTTTTCATAGAAGTTATTATTACCAGACTCAAAGGCTTCATAGAATTTAGAATTTCCACTAGCTGAGAGGTTGTAACCAAGAACACCATAGGCTCCAAGCTGGGCTATGATTCTTTTGTATATCTTGATTTTGTACTGAGCTCCTATTTTAGTCGACAAGCCTTTTACATTATAAGACTCCTCCATCACCGTTGATTTCTGGATATTTTTAAAAGCCTGTGTTTTTGTAATCCCACCAAAATACACATTAGCTTGAAGACCCAATGAAAAGTTCTTGAATATCTGATACCCTACACCTCCATAAATATGATTTACAGTACCGTATCCGTTGTTGTAAAAACTCTCAGAATCTACATCAAAACCTATTGCAGAGTGAACACGTAAACCCAGCGCAAACCCACCTTTCATTCCTAATGGTACTCCAAAAATAATATTGGATAAGGTAGTTGATGAATTGCTAAAAGTCAAATCTTGAGTATTAACTTTAGTACTTTGAACTTGAAAAGCTCCACCGAAAGAGGTCAATTGTAAATCTGATAATAATGCAGGATTTACAAAAGTAACTGATTCATAATTGTTATTCCCAACAACGGACAAATCACCTTGAGCCCTTTCTGCTATGGTTGCTTCAGTAAAAGTGGTTCCTAAACCGATATTTGACAAAAGAGACTTGATTTGTTGTTCTTGTGCGCTCACATTCATAAAAAACAACAAGACGACAACAACAACTACACTATTTATTTTTTGCTTCATTTTTATTTTGATACGTTAGAATAGCGTCTAATCCTTCTAACAAAAAATTAGGAAAGACAAATATGCTATTTTTTAATTGTTTATACAAGGAATCTGCATCTCCTCCGGTTAATATTATAGTAACTTCTTCATATTGTTGAAGATAGTTTTCTATATGGCCTTCAATCTCAAAAACTAGACCATTTAGGACTCCACTCTGTATAGATTGCTGGGTTGTTTTTCCTAGGTTATTTACAGGAATAGGTGGAATTTCAAGAAGTGGCAATTTTTCTGTAAAAGTATGCAAACCCTTAAAGCGCATCTCCAAACCAGGAGAAATAGCACCTCCTAAATACTCCCCATTCTTCGTAATAAAATCATAAGTAACACAAGTTCCTGCATCAATAATCAGACAATTTTTGTTTCGAAAGCGAGACCAAGCATTTGCGACTAAAGCCAATCTATCTGCTCCCAAAGTTTTCGGTGTCTCGTATAAATTAGTGAAGGGCAACATCGTGTTCTCAGATAAAAAAACTTTATTTTCAAGTTCTAATTGATGAATAATTTCACAAACTTTATCAGTTACTGAAGACAAAATGACTGCTTTTATTTTATGGTTGAGTAAAACTTCAGCCATCTTTTTTTCAAAGTCTACAACATTAGATATAACCAAATGAATCAATTGACCATTCTCAAAAACAGCCAACTTGATTCTTGTGTTTCCTTCATCAATTATTAAATTCATTTGCTTTGTGTTATTGATTCCAAATATAGAAACATTTTTACACAAAAAATTTGTGAAACTTTAAAAAGATTATATATTTGCAACCGCTTAGTTAAGCATGGTGCCTTAGCTCAGTTGGTAGAGCAAAGGACTGAAAATCCTTGTGTCCCTGGTTCGATTCCTGGAGGCACCACATCAAAAACCACAACAGAATTGTTGTGGTTTTTTTGTTTTCATAAAACATAAAGCTCAAGTGAAAAATTTGTAGTTACTATCTTTCGATTATACCTTGTTTTCTTCATCCAAATATGAAATTACAATGCTATTGAATACGTTAGAAGCATCTATATTTACAACGTGTCCACAATTTTCAATTGTTTCTAAAATAGCATTAGAATGATGATTTACAATCTTTTTCACGCTAGGTAAAAACATGTAATCTTGTTTTCCCATGATGTAAAGAGTGGGAATTTCAATCTTTGTTTTTCTAAAGAATGACAACAAACTATTTACACTTGTAACCAAAGAAAACCAATTGATAAATTCTTTTTGATTCATTTTTTTTGCCTCATTAATAAAAAAAGATCTTGAGGCGCTATGGTTTTTTTTTGGCATAATGACATATGCAAACAACCTGTAAAGCCACAGATATGGAATTGTTGTTTTCAAAGCAACACCAAGATTCATCAAGATCTGAGCTTTCATGTTGAGATACATCACTGCTCCCCCCATCACAAGACTGGAAACTTTTGAAGGATATCTATGTCCAATATCCATGATAACGATAGTCCCGAGAGAAATTCCAACAAAATGTGACCTTTCTACTTTTAAAAAATCTACAACCTCTATAACTTCGTCAGCAATATTTGTAAAATTATAACTGTGCTTAGGATGAGTCGATTTAGATTTACCATGCCCTCTTAGATCTATGAGTAACAAATTAAACTCTTTCTGAAAAGCTCTGATCTGAGAAAACCAAATCGCACTACTACCCCCAGCTCCGTGGACAAAAGTCACCCAAGGCCTGTTTGTATTTTTATGATGGTAGGTTTTGTAGTGTAACATCTATTTTTTTTCAAACATAAAAAAGCTCTGTTTGACAACAGAGCTTTTTTATGTTTTTTATATCTGTCAATAAAATATTAATAATCTCCTAGAGTAGCAGGATTCTGAGCCAATGCACTTTCTAATTGCTCATCATTTGGAGCTTTTCCATGCCAAGCATGAGTATACATCATAAAGTCAACACCGTTACCCATTTCTGTATACAACAAAATACAAACGGGCTTCCCATTTCCTGTCAAACTTTGAGCTGCCTTTATTCCTGCAATAATCTCCTCAATGTCATTTCCTTTCTCAACCTCCAAGACTTCCCAACCGAAAGCCTCAAACTTAGCCTTGATTGACCCCATCGCTAAAACCTCATCTGTAGTTCCATCTATCTGCTTCAAATTTACATCTACCGCAGCAATGTAATTATCAACGTTTTTAGCTGCAGCATACATAATTGCTTCCCAATTTTGTCCTTCTTGCAATTCACCATCTCCATGCAAGCTATAAACCAAACGGCTGTCTCCATTTAATTTTTTAGCTTGAGCAGCCCCTAAAGCAACACTCATCCCTTGTCCCAAAGAACCGGAAGCTACACGAATACCTTCTAATCCCTCGTGAGTTGTTGGATGCCCCTGCAACCTTGAATTAATCAAACGAAACGTTGCCAGTTCAGACTCTGGGAAATACCCGCTTCGTGACAATACACTATAAAATACAGGAGAAATATGACCATTTGACAAAAAGAATAAATCTTGATCTCTTCCATCCATATCAAAATCTTCAGCATTATGCTTCATAATCTCTTGATAAAGAACGGTTATGTATTCTGCACACCCTAATGATCCTCCCGGATGACCTGAGTTCACAGCATGAACCATACGCAAAATATCTCTTCGTACTTGTTGTGTAAAATCTTTTAGCTCTTGTATCGTTGCCATTTTATCTAATTTAGTGCGGCAAAAATACAGTTTTATTTACGCAAGACAAATTATTTTGAATTGTAAATTTATGATATTTTAATCCTAAGACATTTAGGAGCAAGCTAGTGAACAGTATCTGATAGATATTCTTCATTTCTCTCAAAATCAAAACAAGATTTCATTATCTTTAACCCTAGCAGATTTTTATACCCTAAATAACGAGACTACATGGAAGAATACTTAGGCATAGATGTTGGAGGAACCAATGTGAAAATTGGTATTGTAAACAAAAATGGAGAGTTACTAAAAAAAAAGAAACACCCAACAGCTTCGCTGCAAAACAAAAAAGATTTCATCAAAACCTTTGTTAGCATCATTGGAAAAACCCTAAAAAAGAACCCTCAAATTCGTAAAGTTGGTATCGCTGTGCCTGGAATGATTTCTAAAGATCGATTGTCTACCATATTTATGGCTAATGTTCCAGAATTCAATAACATCCCGCTTATTAAAATTTTAAAAAAATCACACCCTAACATCTCGTTTTTCCTTGAAAACGATGCCAATGCTGCTGCTATAGGAGAACTCCACTTTGCCAAAACAAAAGTACCAAAAGATTTTGCTTTTATTACGTTAGGAACTGGACTAGGAGGCGCTGCAGTACTGAATGGTAATATCTTTAAGGGAGGAAATGGAAACACCATGGAAGTGGGACATATTATGACTTCAAATGGAAAAACAGCTGAAGACAACATCGGAAAAAAGGCTCTAATCAGCTTGGCCTTGAAGCAAATAAAAGAAGGTGGAAAAACAAAGTTGAAAGCGAACGACTTAACTGCTAAAGACATTGTTGAAGCAGCTTTAAAAGATGATCCTGTTGCTATTGAAATCTTCAAAAAAGCTGGTTCTATCTTGGGAGAAAGTATTGTGTCTACAATCAGGATTTTAGATGTTAACACAATTTTTATTGGAGGTGGCGTCAGTAAAACGTTTGAAATGATAGAGAAAACTATGTATGAAGTTCTTAACAGTAGACTCCCAAAATATTACCTCAATGGCTTAGACATAAGGCTAGCAACACTTGGTAATGATGCTGGTATCATAGGAGCTGCTGCCCTCTGTTTTAAAGAGTAATAAAAAAAGAAGATGAAATTTCATCTTCTTTTTTTATTACTCTTTTCTAGACACTAAATAATATCCTAGTTTTTTTTAAATTCTGATTATTCTTCATTAGCGGGCTTACCGATGGTAGCTAAAATCCCACCATCAACATAGACTACTTGACCGTTAACGAAGTCGCTAGCATGAGAACTTAAAAACACAGCTGCCCCTTGAAGATCTTCTGGATTTCCCCAACGTGACGCTGGTGTTCTTTTGATGATAAAATCATTGAACGGATGACCATCAACTCTAATCGGAGCGGTTTGGCTTGTCGCAAAATAACCAGGACCAATTCCATTGGTTTGAATATTGAATTTTGCCCACTCTGTAGCCATACTTCTAGTCAACATTTTCAAACCACCTTTTGCTGCTGCATAAGCACTTACAGTATCTCTTCCTAGTTCACTCATCATTGAGCAGATGTTTATGATTTTACCACCGTTACCTCTACTGATCATTCCTTTCACTACATGTTTACTAACTATAAAGGGACCGACCAAGTCGACATCTATAACTTGCCTAAAATCTTCTACTTCCATTTCTACAATAGGGGTTCTTTTAATGATCCCTGCGTTATTTACCAAAATATCAATAGGACCAACCTCTCTCTCTATTTTTTCAATACTACTCTTTACAGCTTTATCATCAGTTACATCAAAAACGTAACCATAGGCATTAAATCCTGCAGCTTTGTATTCAGCTACCGCTTCGTCAAGAGTATCCTGAGAATAATTGTTTACCACAATGGTTGCACCAGCACCTCCCAAACCTTTGGCCATTGCCATTCCTAAACCATGAACGGCTCCTGTTACCAAAGCAACTTTTCCAGTTAAATCGAATAAATTAATTGACATAATTCTACTTTTTTATTTTATCTTAGTTCGTTTATTGCACACATATCCATATCTCCATAGTCTAAATTTTCACCGGCCATTCCCCAAATAAAAGTATACGATGAAGTACCTGCTCCCGAGTGAATTGACCATGGTGGAGAAATAACAGCTTGGTGATTGGCCATCCAAATATGTCTGGTCTCTGTAGGTTCTCCCATGAAATGTGAAACCCCTTGTTCTTGAGGTAAATCTAAGTAGAAATAAACTTCCATTCTTCTGTCATGTACATGTGCTGGCATTGTATTCCAAACACTTCCTGACTTCAAGGTAGTCATTCCCATTTGCAATTGACAAACTTCAACAACACTATTGACAATATATTTACGAATGGTTCTAGCATTACAGGTCTCTGGAGTTCCCAAGTCTACAACTTCAGCATCATCCAAACCTATTTTTTTTGTAGGATATGCTTTGTGTGCAGGTGTAGAATTGATATAGAACAAAGCAGGATTAGATGAAGATTCACTTTCAAAAACTATCTTTTTGTTACCTTGACCGACATATAAAGCCTCCTTATGACCTATTTTATATACTTTACCATCAACACTAACAGATCCAGTCTCTCCTACATTAATTATTCCTAATTCTCTTCTTTCTAAAAAATATGATGATTTTAATTGATCTATCGTTTCTAAAGTTATTGGCTTACTTACTGGCAAAACCCCACCTGTGATATATCTATCGTAATGAGAATATACTAGTTTAATTTGATCTTTGGTAAACAAATCTTCTATTAAAAATTCGTCTCTCAGTTCTTGAGTATCCATTTTTTTTACTTCCCTTGGAGAAGCTGCATATCTAGTCTCGATATTCTGTTTCATATTTATATTTTATTAAAATTCAATTCGAAGGTAAATGTAATAAAAAAAAACATAATCCAATCGATTGTATTATAATACTAAAACTATACATTTGCTTGTAGATTTGAATTTTAATAAATCAACTGTCGGCTTGATGGTTGACTCTGTGAAGAGTTTAGATTTCTTACAAACAAACGAGATAAATAAAATTATGAAAATAAAAGCAAGCCTACTTTGTTTATGTATGATTCCCTTTTTATTTGGGTGTAGCAACATATCAAAAAAAACAAAAACGATCAAATTAGCTCATGGTTTAGACACCAAACATTCGGTTCATATCGCAATGCTAAAAATGAGTGATGATTTATATAAATTGTCAAATGGTACTTTAAAAATAAATGTGTACTCAAGTCAGCAACTCGGAACAGAACGAGAATGTCTTGAATTGCTGCAGATAGGGAGTCTAGAAATGACAAAGGTATCCGCTGCTGTTTTAGAAAACTTTGCCCCTAAAATGAAAATTTTTGGATTGCCCTATTTGTTCAGGGATCGAAAACACACATTTGATGTGTTAGATGGAGAGATTGGTCAGGAATTATTAGATAATGGAGAACAGTTTTGGCTCAAAGGCCTTGGGTTTTACGATGCTGGAAGTAGAAGCTTTTACAGCAAACAAAACCCTATAGAATCTCCTGTTGACTTGAAAGGTTTAAAAGTACGTGTAATGGAAAGTGTAAGCGCAATGAAAATGGTGAGTAGTCTTGGAGGTTCTCCTACACCAATATCATGGGGTGAATTGTATACTTCTTTGCAACAAGGAGTTGTTGATGCTGCTGAAAACAACCCACCCTCCTTTTATTTATCCAGACACTACGAAGTTTGTAAAAACTATACACTAGACGAACATACGGTAGTTCCTGATATTCTTGTGGCAAGTACTCATTTTTGGAACGCTCTAACCGAACAAGAAAAGACTTGGTTCAATATAGCGGTAAAAAACTCCATTGGCTACCAAAGAGACCTTTGGCAAAAGGCTGAAAAGGAAGCACTTACCGAAGTAAAAAAAGCTGGGGTTACCATCATAAGACCTGACAAAACTTTGTTCTCAGACAAGGTTCAACCCATATATGATAGGGTTAAAAATGATAAAGATATTTACCCATTGATTCAAAGGATTAAAAACTCGAAATAATATGGAATTAAGAAAAAAAATAGACAAAATATTGGGGACTACCCTTACAATAATCATGGGGTTAATGGTTGTTAATGTATTATGGCAAGTGTTTTCAAGATTTGTACTAGCTTCTCCTAGTTCATTTACTGATGAATTGTCAAGATATTTAATGATATGGGTCGGTATCCTCGGGGCGGCTTATGTATCGGGTAGAAACATGCATGTTGCTATTGATGTTGTGCCTTTAAAAACTGGTCCTGCAACACAAAAAAAACTAAGAATATTTGTATTCCTACTCGTCATTATTTTCGCACTAGCCGCAATGGTTGTTGGTGGCTCACGATTGGTATATATTAGTTTTACCTTAGGACAAACCTCACCAGCACTACAAATACCACTTGCTTTTGTATACGCGGTAATTCCAGTTAGTGGAATATTAATTGTTTATTATAAAATTACGGATCTTTTAAGCGCATAAATATTATGGAATTTTTACCTGAATTAGTATTAGTAATAAGTTTTTTAATTTTACTAACCATCGGAACACCCGTGGCCTGGAGTATTGCTATTTCTTCTGTGTTGACTATGCTTGTTAGCATACCTGCCATACCCGCTTTGACAACTGTTTCCCAAAGAATGGGGACAGGACTTGATAGCTTTTCATTGCTAGCGATTCCTTTCTTTGTGCTCTCTGGACAACTCATGAATAAAGGTGGGATTGCTCATCGTCTGATCGCTTTTGCCAAAACACTTGTAGGTTCTTTGCCTGGAGGTCTTGCGCTTATAAATGTAATTGGTGCCATGCTAATGGGAGCCATTGCTGGTTCTGCCATGGCGTCGGCTTCGGCAATGGGTAGTATATTAGGCCCTGAGATGGAAAAAGAAGGTTACTCTAAAGAATTTGGTGCTGCTGTTAACATCACTTCATCAACTACAGGATTGATTATTCCACCAAGTAACGTACTCATTGTATATTCACTTGCTAGTGGAGGTGTATCTATTGCAGCTTTGTTCTTAGCTGGTTATATTCCCGGAATTTTAACAGGACTTCTACTCATGGTAGTTGCTTCTTTTTGGGCAAAGAAGAAAAAATATAGATTAGGAGAACGTAGCACTTTAAAGCAAGTTTTTAAAACATTCATTGACGCTGTTCCAAGTTTACTACTATTAATCATCGTAATTGGAGGTATTGTTGCAGGTATATTTACAGCAACTGAAGCTTCTGCAATTGCAGTGCTATACACCTTTGTGCTCGGTATTATTTACAAAGAAATAAATCTCAAAAACATCCCTGGAATCCTGTTAGACTCCTCTTCTACAACAGCTATTGTAATGTTATTAATTGGAGCCTCAATGAGTATGTCATGGGTGATGTCTTTTGAAAACATCCCTCAGGACATCAGTAATGTGTTGCTAGGTATTAGTGACAACAAAATTATAATCCTTATCATCATCAATTTGTTATTGTTATTTGTTGGGGTGTTTATGGATATGACTCCAGCGGTGCTTATTTTTACCCCAATTTTTCTACCCGTGGTAACATCTTTAGGAATGGATCCTATTCACTTTGGAATGATTATGGTTTTGAATTTAAGTATTGGACTCTGTACTCCCCCTGTAGGATCTGTATTGTTTGTCGGAATTGGTGTTGCTAACACCACCATCGATAAAGTAATCAAACCCCTACTACCATTATTCTTAGCAATGATTGTTTCTTTATTCTTAATCACCTATTTTCCCTCACTGAGTTTGTGGCTACCTGGTGTGTTTGGCTTGTTAAACTAAATCTTAATTTCAATTGTTATATAAAACTGAAGATTGCCAAATTGTTTTTGCCCTCTTCAGTTTTTTTTTGAACTAATTTTTTGATGATGAAAAAAAAGGCTACCATACATGACATTTCTAAAGCTCTAAAAATTAACAGTTCTACTGTCTCTAGAGCATTGAACAACAGCAATCGTGTTTCACAAAAAACCAAAAAATTAATTCAAAAAAAAGCAAGCGAACTAGGGTATCAGAAAAACTCGTTAGCCTCTAACCTTAGAACAAACAAAACCAATACGATAGGTATTATTGTTCCTAGAATCTCTAGAAACTTCTTTTCTTCCGTGATCTCGGGTATTGAAGAAACCGCTTATAAATCTGGCTATAATGTTGTCATAGGACAATCGCTAGAAAATTTCGAAAGAGAAAAAGAATTGGTTTCTACATTTTTATCGAATAGAGTAGATGGATTATTGATTTCTGTATCGATGGAAACCACCAGTGATTTTCATCTTCAAAATTTCAAAAATAATGGGGGTCCCATTGTGTTTTTTGATAGACCTATGACCATGGAGAACACTCCTAGTATCCATATTGATGACTATAAGGCAAGTTATGATGCAACTGAACACTTGATCAATAATGGTTGTAAACACATTGTTCATTTTTCAGGTATTCAAAAAATAGCCCTCTATAAAAGAAGAATGGAAGGATATATGGCTGCTCTTAAAGATCATAATATTCCCGTCAAGGCCTCTTATATCTTAGAATCTAAATTATCTGAAAAAGATGGAATAGTTTTGGCTAACAAAGTTATGAAATTACCCCAGGTAGATGGTATCTTTTCTTCTAACGATACCGCTGCTATCAGTGCCATACAACACTTTAAGAAAAACGGAATACAAATCCCGAAAGACATTGCTCTAGTTGGTTTCAACAATGATCCTATTTCCGCGGTTATAGAACCTAGCTTGACAACGATAAACCAACCGGATATAGAAATGGGAACTATTGCCTCTTCATTACTGATTGAATTGATCAAAAAAACGATTGACCACCCAAGTAAACACTCAAAAACTCTAGAGACAGAATTAATTGCAAGAGGCTCTACATTTAGGAAAACAAACTAAAAGTGTCCGAAATTAGTTATTCTAATTCAATCTGTTATCGCGATTTTTTGAAGAACCAATCCTATCTAAAACTTTCAATATCTTCGCACAGCCTATTTCTATTTCTTCGTCAGAAATCGTTAAAGGCGGACTAATTCTTACGGCTCTTTTTTCAAACAATAAAAAGAACAACAAAAGACCTTCATCCATACATTTCAACACAACTTCTGATGCCATGAAAGCATCTTCCATCATTAACGCTAACATCAAACCTTTTCCTCTAATTTCTTTGATCTCCTCATGCTGAAGACTCCTTTTAATCAACTGTTCTTTACGTAAGGCTTCTTGCATAAGGTTGGTTTGAGTAATTTCTTTTACCGTTGCCAAAGCTGCTGCTGCGATTACAGGATGCCCTCCAAAAGTAGTCACATGGCCCAAAACGGGATTCTCCTTCAACAAACTCATATTGTCCTCACTACTGATAAAAGCACCAATAGGCATTCCTCCTCCTAACCCTTTACCAGTAATTATAATGTCTGGTATACAATCGTAGTGTTCAAAACCAAAAAATGTACCTGTACGACCTATCCCCGATTGAATTTCGTCTAAAATCAATAATGCACCAACATCATCACAGCGTTTGCGAACTTTCTTTAAATAATTGTTTTGGGAAACAATAAACCCAGCACCTCCTTGGATTGTCTCTAAAATAACAGCAGCTGTTTCTGTTGTAATCTTAGACAAATCGTCTACATCATTATATTCTATAAATGTTGTTCCCGGTATAATTGGCCTAAATGCTCTGTTCTGAGTTTCTGCCCCACTAACACTCATAGCTCCTTGAGTATTTCCATGGTAAGCGAATTTTGCTGCGACCATTTCTGACCTTTTTGTGACTCGTTTTGCTAATTTCATAGCCCCTTCTGCAGCTTCAGTTCCTGAATTTACTAAGTATACAGAATTCAATTTTTGGGGCAACAAACTTGCCAATATTTTACACAATTCTGTTTGGGGCTGTTGAATAAATTCTCCATAAACCATGACATGAGCATAACGATCTACTTGATCCTTAATGGCTTTAGTAACTTTTGGGTGGTTATGCCCAAGACTATTAGCAGAAACTCCTGCAATAAAATCTAAATACGCTTTTCCATGTACATCATACACATAAGAACCCTTCGCACTGGCCACTTCAATCATCAATGGAAAAGAAGAGGTTTGTGCTTGATGATCTAAAAAGTCTTTTCTTAAATTAGTCATGTATAAAAATATCTTCTTTAGTTAATGGACGCTCATTTCCCCTCCAAATAAATCCTTTTAACAAAGCTTGATCTTCAGGGAATTCTGAAGGGGGATACGTTTTCCCTGCAGGCTGCTTTAAGAAACGAATTGTTTTTATGTTATTGTTTTCTAACGAAAAGATAATATTACTACATTCCATTTTCATGATAGCGGTTAAATCTTTCGTATCCTCACTTCTAGCGTAGTTGACCACCGCTCCATTCCCCTTAACTAAAAGAGTTGACAGTCTTTGATCTTTAAACTTTCCAAACATGTTTCTCCCATTGATTTGATTATATCCCTCGATACTGTCTTGGTTCACAATGAAAGCATTTTTCAGAATCTTTAAAGAATCTAATTTTTGGGTGGTCTTATCACTAATTAAACGAATACTATCTCCCGTGATTTGATTTTTGTCAGACCATAAAACAGGATTGTTAAATAATTCTGTAATTCCCTCTGCTTGTCTAGTGACCAAAGAATCACACTTCCCGCTTAAATCTGATTTAAAAAACTTGACGTGATGATATACCCTCATCAACTTCTTATTTTCACTCCCTGTTATAGATATTGTGTCTCCATGAATATACATAGAATCTTTTTCTACAATGGAGATCGCCAAAGGTCTTTTGGTTACAATCATAGAATCTATCTTTCTATAAATTTCTCCATAATCCCCTTTGACAACAATTTTATTCACCGTGTCAGTAATCACTATATTTCCACTACCCGAAGCAAAATCATCTGATTGGTTGTAATACAAACTATCTCCTCTGATTTCGTTATTTTGGTGATAAATCACTGAATTGCTCAACAAATAACCCAAAGACAATTTTGTATTATAAATCCCTCTTTCTGTATACAGATCACTATCCTCATTTTTGATGGTTGAAGGCCCATATAAATATGAGCGACCAGAATTTGTATTGTAATCTAAATGACCTGTTTTTAGTGTCATATCTGGATTGACCAACTTTACATTTTGTTTTGCTGTCAGTTTTTTATCCTTTGCAAAATACTCTCCTATCTGACTTGTCAATATATTTTTATCAGTAACAATTTTACCAAAACAATGATAGCTTAACACTTGTGTGGACCTATCAAAACGAAGAGTATCTGTGGTCAACGTCATGTCCTTATCTTTAACCCTAACTTGACCCCAAGACAAAGCTTTTTTTGAATCTCCATCATATTGTAAATGATTACTATACTGTTTGATTGTATCTCCTTGATTCACATATACATCTCCGTAAGCATATAGCCGATTTTGAACCTTATAGTACAATGCCTTTTTACAAGTCATGATAGCCCCTTCGTGTTTCACTCGTACCTCTCCATTCAAAATCAATGCATCGGGATACAACTCTTGGTCGGCGTAAGTTTGATTCGAATGCAATATCTTTATTTTGCTCTCTTGTGCTGAACTAAACAAAGAAAGGAAAAGGAACAACAAATTTATAACGACAGATAGTTTCATACGAAGACAAAGATAATTTATTCAGTGAATTTGTGAAACCTTAAGACAATACGATTTCTCATTAAAAAAAAACAATCGTAAAAGGAAATTCATAAAAACAAAAAGCCTCATCAAAAGGATGAGGCTTTTTGTTTAAATATATACTAAAACTATCTCTCGATGGTCTGCTTTCTATCTGGTCCTACAGATACAATCGTAATTTTAATTTCTGTTTCTTTTTCAATAAATGCAATATAATCCAACAACGCTTGTGGCAATTGATCCTCAGAAGTCATTCCAGTCAAATCTTCTTTCCAACCAGGGATCTCTGTGTATATTGGTTTTACGTTTTCTGGCTCAATATTGTACGGAAAATGCTTAATCACTTCTCCATTGTACTCATAAGCAGTACAAACTTTCAAGGTGTCAAAACCAGATAAGACATCAGCCTTCATCATGTTTAGTTGGGTAACTCCATTAACTTGACAAGCATACTTCAAAGCCACCATATCTAACCACCCACATCTACGAGCGCGGCCAGTTGTTGCTCCAAACTCATGACCCACCTTAGCCATAGTTGCTCCATCTTCATCAAACAATTCTGTTGGAAACGGCCCTGAACCAACTCTAGTAGTATAGGCTTTAAAAATACCGAACACTTCACCAATCTGGTTGGGAGCTATCCCCAATCCTGTACAGGCTCCAGCAGCGGTTGTGTTAGAAGAAGTTACAAAAGGATAGGTTCCAAAATCAACGTCTAACAAAGATCCTTGAGCTCCTTCTGCTAATATGGTTTTTTTATCTTTTATAGCAGTGTGTAGATATTCCTCACTATCTATGAAAGTTAACTTTCTCAACTCTTTTATACTAGCAAAAAATTCTTGTCTTAAAGCCTCTAAGTCATAGTCTAATGCTACGTTATAAAAATCGATCATTTTGATGTGCTTTTGAGTCAAAGCATCAAAAATATCTTTCCAATTGTCTAACTCTAAATCCCCTACACGCATTCCATTACGGCCTGTTTTATCCATGTAAGTAGGACCAATTCCTTTCAAAGTAGATCCTATTTTATCTTTTCCTTTTGCTTTTTCAGATGCAGCATCTAACAAACGATGAGTAGGCAAAATTAAGTGAGCTTTTCTTGAAATAAGCAAAACTTTTTGAAAATCAATATCAAACTGTGATAAACCTTGTATTTCTTTGTCAAAAATCACAGGATCAATTACAACACCATTACCTACAACATTGACAGCTTCTTTGTGAAAAATCCCTGACGGAATAGTATGTAAAACATGCTTGTATCCGTCAAATATCAAAGTATGTCCTGCATTGGGACCTCCTTGAAAACGAGATATCAAATTATAATTCTGGGTTAAAACATCAACTATCTTTCCTTTCCCTTCATCACCCCACTGTAAGCCTAATAATAAATCTACCGCCATTTTTCTCTCTAAATGTATATTTCTAATTTTCTTTTTTGGTTCCGTAAAAATATAAAGAATGCTTGTTAATCTCTACATCAAACACATCCTCTATAGTTCTCTTTATGGTTTGTATTCTTGGGTCACAAAACTCGATTACTTCTCCATTGTCTAATATCAAATGATCGTGCTGTTTGTCAAAAAAACTTTTCTCGTAATGGGCTTGGTTCTGTCCAAATTGATGTCTTCTGACCAAACCACATTCTAGCAACAACTCTATAGTGTTGTATAGCGTAGCTCTACTCACTCGATACTTTTTGTTTTTCATATTGATGTACAAGGACTCAATATCAAAGTGTTCTTCTAAATCATAAATTTCCTGCAAAATGGCAAAACGCTCAGGGGTCTTACGATGCTTGTTTGTTTCTAGAAACTTAACAAACACATTTTTAACGATCTCTTGATTTTTTTCTTTAGTATCCATGACTAGGTTGTTGTTTGAAAACAGCAAGATGCAAATTTATACTTTTTATTTGTTTTTATCTGTTAAATCTTGGGGCTTTTTTTAAATAATACGTTTTATATCTCTTACACCTTTAACACTTAACAACTGTTCTGTTATTTTTTTTAACTTTAATTTATTGTTGACGGTTATCGTGAATTTACCTTTGAACAAACTACCGTCCCCAGCAATGTTTATACTATTAATATTGACATGATTGTTGTTGGAAATTACTTTGGTAATTCCCTCTAAAATTCCTGAACCATCTTCTCCCACAATACTCAAAGTTACTTTAAATTCTTGTTTTGAAGAATCAACCCAATTGGCTTTCATTATGCGGTAAGCATAATTAGACTGCATTCCAATAGCATTCGGACAATTGTTTTTATGAATTTTGAGTCCTTCATTCACTGTTAAAAATCCAAATACTTTTTCACCCGCGATAGGATTACAACACTTAGCAAAGGTATACTCTAATCTTTCACTTTCACTTCCAAAAAGCAGAAGATCATAATTATTAGAGAGTTCTTCTTTATTTTCTACTTTAGAGGTTTCAAACTTAGTTCTTCTAAAAAACTTTGTAAATTTATTTTTATGCTGATTGACAAAACTCCTTATTTGAGTATTATCAATTGTTCCTAGCCTAACTCTATAAAACAAATCAAAAGTAGTCTTAAGTTTAAAGTAAGAAACCATTGCAACTAAATTGTCTTCCGAAGGATTTATTCTCAGATGACGCAATTTTCTCTTTAACAACTCTCTTCCTTCCTCTGCAACTTTTCTTTCATCCTCCTTGAGGGATTGACGAATTTTTGCCCGTGCTCTTGCGGTTACCACGAAGGTGAGCCATCGCTCCGAGGGTTTCTGATTTTCAGAAGTAATCACCTCTACTTGATCTCCACTTTCTAGAATTCTGTCCAAAGGGGTAAGCTTACCATTCACCTTTACTCCTCTACACTTCAATCCAATATCTGTGTGGATACTGAATGCAAAATCTAACGCAGATGAGCCTTTCGGCAATGATTTTATATCTCCTTTAGGCGTAAACAAAAATATTTCTTTTGCATACAAATTCAGTTTGAAATCCTCTACAAAATCCACAGCATCAGTGTTGTGGTTCTCAAGAGTATCTTTCAATCTATTTAACCAGGATTCCAATCCATTTTCATTATCTTCACCTTGCTTGTACTTAAAATGTGCAGCGTAACCCTTTTCGGCTATTTCATCCATTCTTTTTGAACGAATCTGCACCTCAACCCAGCGCCCTTGTGGCCCCATAACTGTAATATGCAATGCTTCATAGCCTGTGGTTTTAGACTGAGAAATCCAATCCCTCAAACGATTTGGATTGGGACGATAATTATCTGTGATGATAGAATAAATTTTCCAGGCATCAAACTTTTCGTTCTTTCCTGCTGAATCATAAATAATTCGAATGGCAAACTTATCGTACACTTGATCATACTTAACCCCCTGGGAAAGCATTTTTTTACGAATAGAATAAATAGACTTTGTTCTTCCTTTGATTTCAAACTTAAACCCTTGTTGCTCTAAAGCTTGCTTTATTTTTGAGGAGAAATTATCAATATAATCCGATTGATTGTCTTTATTTGCTACAATCATTCCTTTTATAGAAGCATATACTTCAGGCTCCGTGTATTTTAAACCCAAATCCTCTAAATCACTTTTTATATTGTACAAACCTAAGCGATGGGCTAAGGGTGCATAGATGTATAAAGTCTCTGAGGCTATTCTTACCTGCTTATGAGCTGGCATGGCATCCATCGTCTGCATATTGTGCAAACGATCAGCTATTTTTATTAAAATGACACGAACATCATCATTTAAGGTCAATAACATTTTACGGAAATTCTCTGCCTGAATAGAAGCGATCTGATCCTTACTCATCTTGGAGATTTTCGTGAGTCCGCTAACTATTTTAGATATTTTTTCACCAAACAATCGTTCAATATCTTCTATGGTATAATCCGTATCTTCCACAACATCATGTAACAATGCTGCTGCAATTGAAACTGCTCCCAAACCAATTTCTGCTGCTACAATTTTGGCTACTGCAATAGGATGATAGATATAAGGTTCTCCTGTTTTTCTTCGTTGTTCGCTGTGGGCTTCCACTGCAATATCAAAAGCTGAGCGGATTAGTTTTTTATCATCCAATGACAAATTTTCGTAACTATCTTTCAATAGGTCTTTATACCTTCTAGCTATTTCTTTGTTTTCTGAATCTACATCAACTATATAACTCATAAATCGATTATTATTTTTGAAAAAAAATCATCAATAAAATTAATGATTTTTCTACTAAAAAACTATTTTTTGAGACGTAACACCCTTTGCAATAAAGTAGGGTGAGCGTAATTTAAATACACATTCCATGCGTGAGGGGTTAAATTACTCAAACTATTTTTGGATAGTTTCTTGAGTGCCGACACCAAATACTGTTGCTCAAAAGTTTGCTTAGCAAAATCATCTGCTTGATATTCGAATTTTCTAGAAAGAATATTCATAATCAACCCTGTTACTTCGGAAATTGGACTGTACAAAACACCAAAAGCCAATAACCCTAGGTGAAAACTACTGTGGGTTACATGAAAAGCCTCTGCCAGTAATGGGTTACCTAACAATTTCCCAAAAACAAATAGTGTCAATCCTGTTAAAGATAAAGAAGCGAATATATTGAAAACAGTGTGACGCTTTTTATAATGCCCAACTTCGTGTGCAAAAACAGCGATAATCTCATCTTCTGTCAAATCCTGAACTAACGTATCGTATAACACAATTCTTTTCTTGGGCCCTAGGCCTGTAAAATACGCATTAGCTTTCGTAGATCTTTTCGAACCGTCAATTACATAAATATGATCTAACTTAAACCCTTGTGCTTTTGCATATTTCTCTAATTTATCTTTTAAACTTCCCTCCTCTATTGGTGTTTGCTTGTTAAATATAGGCACAATGATACTTGAATAGAACATTGTAATAAAAACAGTAAACACTGAAAAAACTAACCAAGCATACCACCAAAAATCATCTTGCATTTTACTATACAACCATGAAATTAAAAACAACAGTGCTCCCCCTAAAATCACAGTCATCAATATTCCCTTAATTTTATCAATAAAAAACAATGTTTTGGTGCTTTTATTGAATCCATACTTTTCTTCAATGACGAAAGTATGATAGTAATCAAAAGGAATTTGAAGGGTAGTACTTACCAAACCAATGATTCCAAAAAAAACTATGGCCTGCAACATAGAATTGGATACAATCCTCAAAGACAAATGATCAAGCAATGCAACTCCATCCAACACAAAAAACAAAATGGTAATAACAAACATAAACACACCGTAGAATGAAGAAAACCTATAGTTTTCCCTTTTATAAGTTTGAGAAGTTTCATAAGCCTCTTTATCATATACATCCTCCAATACTTTTGGAATTGGATCGTTAAAGTGTTTGGCATTCAAAAAACCAATCACCTTGTCTTTTGTAAAATTTAACACAATAAGAATAATGATGATGGCAAACAAAGTTGTTCCTGTCATGATTTTTACTTTTTTTAATACTTCATTTATTGGCTACACTTAATATCATATGCTACAACAATTGATTAAAACCCTCGCTGTCTTTTTGCCTCATACATTAAAATACCTGCGGCTACAGAGACATTCATAGAATCTATTTCGCCCAACATGGGAATGATTATTTTCTTTGTGCTTCCCTCGAGCCATTCCTCTGAAAGACCATCAGATTCTGTCCCAACCACAAAAGCAGTAGATTTGTTATAATCTTGTTCATGGTAAAGTTCTGAATCCTCTTTCAAGGCTGCAGCATAGGTATCAATCTTCTCTTTTTGCAAATATCTCAATATTTCTGATGTAGAACCGGTCGCAATTTGAACAGTAAACAAACAACCTACACTTGAACGAATAATATTTGGATTGTACATATCTGTCTTTGGGTTTGCAATACATACCGCATCTACTTTCGCCGCATCGGCTGTTCTAAGAATAGCACCAATGTTTCCAGGTTTTTCAGGTGCTTCGGCAACCATTATCAATGGAAACTTGGTCTTAAAGGTTAAATCTTTTAAGTGCATAGAATTGGCGTTCAAAACAGCCACGATACCTTCCGTTGTTGCTCTATACGCTATTCTCTCATACACCTCTTTACTAACCTCAATATAAGCTTCTGATGGATATTGCTCTACATCAAAATCCTGAGGTAATAACTCCTTGTAATAAAAAACCTTTTGAACATGATAACCGCCTTGGATGGCCATGGTTAATTCTCTTCTGCCTTCTACAATAAAAGTGCCTGTTTGTTTTCTTGCCTTAGATTTTTCACTCAATACCACTAGAGACTTGACAAGACTATTTTGTGGGCTACTGATTAATTTATGCATTTCCATATGATTAACAACGTTGCAAAAGTACTAAATTCCCGCGATCAACTTTCCTATAATCGTCTCTACTCCAAAAGCATGATTTGATAGCGTAATTTTACTAGCTACTTGTTTGACTTCTGAATGAGCATTTTCCATAGCAAAACTGTACGTTGCCTTTTTCAGCATCTCAATGTCATTTAAATAATCTCCAAAAGCCATGGTCTCCTCTTCAGATATACCATATTTTTCCTGAAGACATGAAACCGCATTCCCCTTGTGGTTGTTAGGTATAGCTATGTCTAGCCACTGTTTAGAAGAAACAGTTACTTTCCAATCCTTTACTATCGAAGCTAAATATGGATAAATGTTTTTCTCTGAGCTTTCATAATTACACAAGGCTATTTTAAAAAAAACATCATCCGGTAAATCCTCAAAACTATTGACCATTTCATATTCACAGAAATACTCAGCCACAAACTCTTTAAATCCGCCTGAATCCCTCAAGAAATAAGCTTTACTTTTCCCACAAATCACAATATGAGTCTTAGGTATTTGTTGACTAATGTGTACTAATTTTAAAACCTCATCATTTGTCATTGTATTCGCATAAACCTCTGTTCCATTCTCTACAATGTAAGCTCCATTTTCAGCCACAATGGTAATATCCTTTTTAATTTTATCTAACTTCTCTAAAATACTATGATATTGTCTGCCACTTGCTGCTACAAATCGAATCTGATTAGCTTTCAAAACTTCAAACTGCTCAAAAAACAAATCACTAACTTGGTGCTTTGGATTTAGCAAAGTACCATCCATATCGGTGACAATCATTTTTACTTTAGTCAAATCCATTTTTTATTGTTTCTAAGATTTTTATGGTACTAAGATACGTTTTAGAGGAATACCTAAAACCCTGTAATTCTATAAATTTCTCTTTTACCTACTATGTTTATTGTGGTTCTAAAATATTTATCAACAAAAAAAAAGTTATCAACAGATTTTGTAGAAAAATTAGCACCACTTTTTATTGAATCATAATAATATCAACTAAATTTGTTTTCCTATGGAACAAACAAAAAGCTTCTCAGGAAAAAAGATTGACAAGAGTAAAATCATCAATTTGGCACAAGGAAAAATCCCTCCACAAGCAGTAGATATGGAGGAAGCTGCTCTTGGCGCTATGATGATTGACAAAAAAGGTATTGACACAATCATTGATATTCTTCATCCTGATGCGTTTTACAAAGATCAGCACAAAGCTATCTATACAGCAATACACTCTCTGTTTCAAAATTCCGAACCTATTGACTTGTTAACAGTATCAAACCAGTTAAAAAAAGATGGAAACCTAACCCTTGTAGGTGGAGATTTCTACCTTATTGGGCTAACGCAAAAAGTTTCATCTTCTGCCCATATTGAATTCCATGCTCGTATCATTTTACAAAAATACATTCAACGCCAATTGATCTCTATCTCTAGTGAGATTATAGAACAGTCCTATGACGAAACTGCAGATGTTTTCGATTTATTAGACATGGCTGAAACTAAGTTTTTCGAAGTAACCCAAGGGAACCTAAAAAAGAGCTCAGAAACCTCAGACTCCTTGGTAAGACAAGCGCTTAAAAAAATTGAAGAATTAGGAGGCCGAGAAGGAATGTCTGGATATGCCACTGGATTTTCAAAACTAGACGCACTGACTTCGGGGTGGCAACCTTCAGATCTTATCATCATCGCTGCTCGTCCAGGTATGGGTAAAACAGCATTTGTAATCTCTATGGCAAAAAATATGGCTATTGATTTTAACCATGGTGTTGCTGTATTTTCTCTAGAGATGTCTTCTGTTCAGCTAATCACACGTATGATTTCTTCGGAAACAGGTTTATCTTCAGAAAAACTGAGAAAAGGAACCCTAGAACCCCACGAATGGGAACAATTAAATGTAAAAGTCAAGAATTTATCTGAAGCTCCCATTTTCATTGATGATACACCTTCGCTTTCTATATTTGACTTAAGAGCAAAAGCCCGAAGATTAAAATCTCAACATGATATTAAAGTGATTGTCATTGATTACCTTCAGTTGATGACCGCAGGAGGTGCTGCTGGAGGAAATAGAGAACAAGAAATCTCGATGATTTCCCGTAACCTCAAAGCATTGGCTAAAGAATTACATATCCCTGTAATTGCTCTTTCTCAATTGTCTCGTTCTGTTGAAACTCGTGGAGGTAGTAAACGACCATTACTTTCTGACTTACGTGAATCTGGAGCTATAGAGCAAGATGCTGATATTGTTTCTTTTATTTTTCGTCCTGAATATTATGGAATGACGGAATGGGATGATGATGAAAACTCACCATGTGAAGGTCAGGGAGAATTCATTGTCGCCAAACATAGAAATGGTGGGTTGGACAACATTCGACTAAAATTTACAGGGCATTTGGCTAAATTCTCTGATTTAGAGGATGACTTTGGAGGACAGCTTGAATCTTCTATGAATAGCTTTAATGATATCTCTAGTAAGATCAATCCTGCTGATGCCTTTGATGCTCCAGTTGATTCAGATAATGATGGAGTCCCTTTTTAAATGAGCAAAAAGATAAGAAATGTCAATGTTTTCTATTGTCCCTAAACACAAAAAATCAGTGAAAAGAACTATTCTGGACTGAAAAACGTTGACTTCAAAAAGCCAAGACCGTAACCAGTCATTTGAATCAAGGTGGTGATAACGGATAAAAACGCAACCGTTATGTTTCTATTCTCTAGTACAGAAAGCATAAACAACAAAGTAAAGTACATGTTGTAAAGAATAATTGGAACCCATTGCCCTAGTACAAACAAAAAAGAAGACAGAAAAAAACCAATCGTAAATATACTAGGAAACCAATAAGTAAATTTTGCGGTTCCTGGATATCGTTTATTCAATACTGGTCTAGCCACACCAAAACGAAAAACTTGAGTAAAAAAAGCATCTAGAGAAGTTCTTCGCTTATGATACACAACTGCCTTTTCTATCAACTGTGTTTCAAAACCTTGCTGCCATAACCTAAAGGAGAAATCAATATCCTCTCCTACGCGCATTGAAGAAAAACCTTTTGTCGCTTCAAAAGCTTTTTTTGACACTCCAAAATTAAAACTACGAGGTTGGAACCTTCCAATGCCTTTTTTTTTACCCCTAATACCTCCAGTCGTTAAAAAAGAGGTCATTGAAAAATTAATAGCTTTTTGTAAAGGAGTGAAACTAAAATGAGCTGTATCAGGACCACCAAATGCATCAGTCATCTTCTCTTGTAATGCTTTGCTTACCTCTTTTAAATAGTTTGTAGGAACCAACACATCTGAATCTAACACTATAAAATAATCTCCTTTTGCACGAGACATCCCATAATTTCTTGCTTTTCCAGCACCCTGATTCTCTATGACATAATATTGAATCGTTAATCGATTCTTGTACTGATTTATAATTTCTACCGCTGCTTTGTCTGAACCATCTTCAATGACAACAATTTCAAAAGGCTCCTCAAAATCTTGCTGTGTCAAACTATACAACAATTCGTCAATTTCGTCGGGTCTATTGTAAACAGGAATAACAAAGGAATACATGGTTCTTTTTTAAGTAGATTTCAAAATTGCTTTGTTTATTTTTTTAACCAAAGAAGGTCCTTCATAAATAAAGCCTGTATACACCTGAACCAAATCTGCCCCTGCCCTTATTTTATCAAGAGCATCTTGAGCTGAATGAATCCCTCCAACACCAATAATTGGAAACGCTTTGTTTGAGGTTTTTGCCAAATACTCAATAGTTGCTGTACTTCTATCCTTGATAGGTTTACCACTCAATCCACCATTACCTATTTCTGCTAATGTTTCTTCTGTTGCTTTCAATCCTTCCCTGTTAACAGAAGTATTAGAAGCAATTACCCCATCTATTTTTGTTTCTGCAACAATCTCTATAATTTCATCTAACTGTTGTGGATTCAAGTCTGGAGCAATTTTTAATAGAATGGGCCTTTTTTCGGTCTTTGCGTTGTTTAATTTTTGAACAGCTGAAATCAACTCTAATAAATAATCTTTATCTCCTAATTTGGCATGACTCCCTACGTTAGGACAACTAACATTTAAGACAAAATAATCAACATAATCGTGTAACGCTTCAAAAACTTCACAATAATCTTGAGTATATTGTGCCGTTGGAATGTCGGTGTTTTTACCAATGTTACCTCCAACAATTACTTTTCCTTTGTTCTTTTTTAAATGTTCAACTGCAGGTTGAATACCATCATTATTAAAACCCATTCTATTGATAATTCCTTGATCATCCTTTAATCGAAAGAGTCTTTTTTTAGGATTGCCTGCTTGAGCCTTTGGAGTAACGGTTCCTATCTCTATGAATCCAAAACCGTAATCAGCCAATTCATTAAATAAAACCGCATTTTTATCAAAACCAGCTGCCAAACCAACTGGGCTTGGAAAAGTTATGCCAAACAATTTCCTTTCTAACCTTACATCTTTTACTTTGAAAACACTTCTTGTTAATGCAGAAAACCCAGGTATTCTTGACATTAATTTTATCATATCAAAAGTAAAATAGTGTACTTTTTCAGGATCAAACTGAAAGAAAATAGGACGGAGGATAGTCTTGTATAGACTCATATAAACTTGGTTTGTAGTAGGTTACTAATTTACGAACTTTATTTTATTCCTTTTTGAAACAAAACTCAAAAAGAGCCTTTGAAATACTCAAAGGCTCTTTGGATTATCTTAATGATGCATTAAACTGTTTTTCAAATGAGTTTTGAAGCTTATTCATTATTTTTTCTATCTGCTTTTCCTCTAAGGTTTTATTTTCGTCTTGCAGAACGAAACTCAACGCATAGGACTTTTTACCTTTTGGCAATTGATCTCCATCATAGACATCAAACAGATCTACTTCTTTTAAGAGTGATTTTTCAGATTGAAAAGCAGCATGATAAAGATCTTTGAAGGCTACTCCCTGATCTAACAATAAAGCCAAATCTCTTTTTACTGAAGGATACTTTGGTAATGACTTCACTTTTAATTTTTTGCTCTGAGAAACTTTTAAAAGGGTATCCCAATCAAAATCAGCATAAAAAACCTGTTGTTTGATTCCAAATTCTTTTAATACCTTAGGATTAACCATCCCCATGTCTACTATTTTCATCTTACCTAAAGCAAAAGTAATTCCTTCGGACAACATATCACTCTTGGTTGGAGTTACTTTTACTTTTTGGTGCCCTAATCTTTCCAGCACACCATTTACTAATGACTTGAGATAATAAAAATCTGTATTTTGGGCAGGAACATTCCATGACTCTTTGTCTCTATTTCCTGAAACAAATAAGGTCAAATGCTTTTTCTCTTCGTATGTATCGTTGTACTTATGGTATGTTTTCCCAAACTCATAAAACTTAATATCATTATTCTTTCTATTGATATTGTAACTTACAGATTCTAAACCACTAAACAATAAGGATTGCCTCATCACAGCCAAATCACCACTCAGAGGATTTAATATTTCTACATTGTGTTCTGATTTTAAGTCATCCGACAAAGACACATAAGAAGGTTTGGTGAGAGAATTTGCCATGGTCTCATTAAAACCTTGAACTCTTAATTGTTCTGCAATCGTATTTTCTAGCTTAACCCCATCAAATCTAGATGATTCTATTGATGAGTTTAGTTTGTGTGAAAACTCAATATTATTGTAACCATATACACGTAAAATTTCCTCAACTATATCTGCCTCTCTTTGGACATCTACTCTGTAAGCTGGTACTACCAAACCTAAACCTCCTTCTGTTTCACTATTTATTTTAATTTCTAAAGAAGCTAAAATATTCTTGATGGTATCGTTTGGTAAATTTTGCCCAATCACTCGTGCTACATTTTCATAAGACATGAAAACTTCGAAATCCTCAATCTTGTTCGGATAGACGACATCAACATCTGACACTGGCTGCCCCCCTGCAATTTCCTCTATCATCAAGGCCGCTCTTATCAAGGCATATTTAGTAAGGTTGGGATCTATTCCTCTTTCAAAACGAAAAGAGGCATCTGTATTGAGCGCGTGCCTTTTTGCAGTTTTACGAACAGACACTGGATTGAAATATGCAGCTTCTAGAAAGACAGTAGTGGTATTTTCTGAAACCGAAGAATGTAGACCTCCTAAAACTCCAGCAATACATAATGGTGTTTTCTCTGCATCACAAATCATTAAGTCTTCTGCATTCAAGATTCTTTCAATTCCATCTAGTGTCGTAAACTTGGTTCCTTCATCTAAAGTAGTAACGACTACTTTTTTTCCTAAAATTTTTCCTGCATCAAAAGCATGAAGTGGTTGTCCAAGTTCATGCATTACATAATTGGTAATATCCACAACATTATTGGTAGGATTGACACCAATAGCTCTCAATTTGTTTTGTAACCATTCAGGAGAATCAGCAACTTTTACATCTTTAAGGGTTAGGCCTGTATATTTTGGAGCCAATTCAAAATCTTCAACAACAATATCAAATTTTAATGCTCTTTCAAAAACGTGAAAATCACTGACGGATGGAGAGATTAATTCTTTTTGTATACCCTGTTGCATCAAACCAGCACGTAAATCTCTAGCAACTCCCAAATGACTCATCGCATCAGCTCGATTGGGGGTTAAACCTATCTCGAAAACTTCATCTATCTCAATATCAAACACCTCTGCCACAGGGGTTCCTGGTAGTAAATCATTATCTAAAACTAGAATTCCATCATGACCATTTCCTAGGCTCAATTCGTCTTCAGCACAAATCATTCCATGACTTTCTTCTCCTCTAATTTTTCCCTTCTTTATCTTAAAACCCTCACCTTGTGCATCATACAATACAGTCCCCACTGTTGCCACAGGTACTTTTTGTCCAGCAGCTATATTGGGAGCTCCACAAACAACCTGTAGAGGGGTTTCCTCTCCAATATTTACCATTGTAACACTAAGCTTGTCAGCGTTTGGATGTTTTGCACAAGTCATAACTTCTCCAACAACAACTCCTGCAAGACTTCCTTTTATAGATTCTACTTTTTCTATTCCTTCAACTTCTAAACCAAGATCAGTTAACAATTCACCCGTCTTTTCAGCTTCCCAGTCGATTTTAATGAATTGTTTTAACCAATTGTATGATATCTTCATCTGTGTAAAATTCTATATTTGAGTACGCAAATTTACAACTCTCGATTGATAATTACGAATTAGGTATTGTGAAATTTTTCCTTTAGATAAAATCTATGCTAGAAAAAATATTTATTGGCAATATTCTAAACTTAACCTTTTATAAATGAAGAGAAAAAACTAACTAATATTTGCCCAAATACTTGTTCTTTTATGAATTTGTTGGTAAGCCTTTTTCATTGGAGAATTTTTTGGAGAAACTAAATTTGGGTCTTCTCTTAACAATCCTAAGGCTGTGTTTCTTGCCATGTGTAGCTCCTTAGAATCTCTTACCAAATCAGCAATTTTTAAATTTAGTACCCCGCTTTGCTGCGTCCCCATTAAATTACCAGGACCACGAAGTTTCAAGTCAACTTCGGCAATCTCAAAACCATCACTTGTTCTAACCATAGTTTCCAACCTTGTCTTAGAATCATTTGATAATTTTACACCCGACATCAACACACAGTAGCTTTGATCTGCTCCACGCCCCACTCGACCTCGTAATTGATGTAATTGTGACAAACCAAAGCGTTCTGCACTTTCTATTATCATTACTGAGGCATTTGGCACATTGACTCCAACTTCTATTACAGTTGTAGCGACCATAATTTGGGTTTCACCTTTAACAAACCGTTGCATTTCAATTTCTTTATCAGCTGGTTTCATCTTTCCATGCACAATACTGATTCGATAATCTGGCAATGGAAACTCTCTTTGAATACTCTCATACCCATCTTGTAAATCTTTATAATCCAAAGCCTCAGACTCCTCAATCAATGGATAAACTATATAGATCTGTCTTCCTTTCGCAATTTCATCACGCATGAATTTAAAAACTCGCAAACGAGCACTATCAAAACGATGAACTGTTTGTACTTCTTTTCTACCAGGAGGCAATTCATCAATGACCGAAACATCTAAATCTCCATAAGCACTCATCGCTAAAGTTCTTGGTATAGGTGTTGCTGTCATGATTAAAACATGAGGAGGCAATGTGTTTTTCATCCACATTTTAGAACGCTGTGCTACACCGAATCTGTGCTGTTCATCAATAATAGCCAAACCTAAGTTTTTGAATACTACTTTATCCTCTAATATCGCATGGGTACCTATCAAAATTTGTAAAGCCCCGCTTTCTAATCCTTCATGAATAACTCTTCGCTCTTTGACTCCAGTTGCTCCGGTTAATAATTTTATTGAAATATCAAATGGTGACAACAAGGTGGTCAATGCCTGAAAGTGTTGAGAAGCCAAGATTGCTGTTGGGGCTAGCATTGCGGTTTGAAAATTATTATCCAATGCGATGAGCATGGTCAACAAAGCAACAATTGTTTTTCCTGCTCCCACATCTCCTTGTAATAATCTATTCATATGAGCACCACTAGCCATATCAGATCTGATTTCTTTGAGTACTCTTTTTTGAGCATTGGTCAAATCAAATGGCAAGCCTGAATGGTAAAAATCATTGAAGTGATCACCAACCTGTTCAAAAACAAAACCCTTAATCTTATCTTTTCTCACCAACTTGTTCCTAATGAGTTGAATTTGAATAAAAAAGAGTTCTTCAAATTTTAAACGTCGCTGAGCTTTTGCCAACATTTCTTGATTTTTTGGAAAATGAATATGCACTAAAGCTTCCTTTTTACTCAGCAGACCATGTTCTTCAATAATTTCATCAGACAGTGTTTCTTGTATAAAAGGATGGGCTTCTTTGATTAGATGCTGTATCGCTTTTGATATAACTTTGTTATTCAACCCCTTAGCACTCATTTTTTCTGTAGAAGGGTAAATCGCTTGTAAACCAGAAACTATATTTAATTTGTAATTCACCTCTAATTCCATGTCAGGATGAGGCATACTAAAATTACCATTAAAAAAATTCAACTTCCCAAAAATCACATACGTTTCATTGATTCTGAGACCCGCCTTTAACCATCGGTTTACCCTAAACCAAACCAATTCAATACTCCCCGATTCATCTCTAAAAGTAGCTACCAAACGAGAACCCCTCTTTTGCTTAACTTCTTTTACTTCGGTAATGACTCCCTTCAACTGTACTTCGGCATTGTCTGCCTTCAATTCACTAACCGCAAATATTTTGGAACGATCTACATATCGATTGGGGAAAAAATTCATCAGCTGATTTGCATTAAAGAGCCCAAGTTCTTTTTGAAGAATTAGAGCTTTTGCAGGACCTATTCCTGTCAAATATGAAATATGTGTATCAAAGTCAAACATAACGAACCTATACTACTACAAATCTAACATAAATAGTGTTTTTAATTTACTATTGTTAAACTAAATAGGACAAAACTCAAACATACCTCCATACACATTCGCTTTTTCACAACAGAATTTACTTTTGTTGGATGCAATCATTAAAAAACACGTAACTTTGCAACATAATTGTCAACAACATACATGAGACTGCATAGAAACTTAGTATATACCGTAATTGAAGCTTTAGAGGCTGTTTTTAACGAAAAAGAATACGCTGATAAGGTGTTACAGAAAGCTTTAAAAAAAGACGCTCGCTGGGGAGCTAGAGACAGAAAATTTGTAGCAGAAACTTTTTATGAAATCGTGCGCTGGAAAAGACTTTATAATGAAATTGCTGGAACCAAAGACCATTATTCAAGAGAAAATCTTTGGAAGATATTTTCAGTTTGGGCAGTATTACGCGGTATAGACTTACCTGAATGGAAATACTTTACAGAAACTCCTGTAAGAAGAATTAAAGGCAAGTTCGATGAATTACAATCCAACCGAGCTGTTGCTCAATCTATTCCAGACTGGATGGATGAACTTTGTTTGAAAGAATTAGGAGAAAAAAAATGGACAGCTGAACTAAAAGCTCAAAATATACCTGCCGCTGCCATCTTAAGAGTAAACACTTTAAGAGCAACAAAAAAGCAACTTCATGATTTACTAGCCAAAGATGAAATCTTAACAAAACCAATCAAGGGTTACCCTTCAGCTTTAGAACTAGTAGAACGCAAAAATGTTTTTATCACTCAAGCTTTTAAGAGTGGTATGTTTGAAATGCAAGACGCTTCTTCTCAGCTGGTCGCTGAATTTCTAGATGTAGAACCCGGAATGAGAGTGGTAGACACTTGTGCTGGAGCAGGAGGAAAAACCCTACATATTGCGGCTCTAATGCAAAACAAAGGCTCCATCATTGCTACCGATATTTACGGTGGAAAATTAGTTGAACTAAAGAAAAGAGCCAAACGTGCAGGAGCTTTTAACATCACCACCAAAAAAATAGAATCAACCAAGACCATCAAAAAATTATACAACACGGCAGACCGAGTTTTAATTGATGCTCCCTGTTCTGGACTAGGGGTTTTGAAACGAAATCCTGATAGCAAGTGGAAACTACAACCCGAGTTCGTAGACAATATTAAAATTACACAAGCCGATGTACTACAACGTTACTCCAAAATAGCGAAAATAGGTGGAAAAGTGGTCTATGCTACTTGCTCAGTACTCCCTTCCGAGAACCAAGAACAAGTGGCTAAATTCTTAGAGAAGAATACTAATTTCAAATTAATTAAAGACAAAAAAATATTATCTTCTGTATCTGGATATGATGGCTTTTACATGTCTCTATTAGAGAGAATAAGTTAACGCTTTTGGCATAATTTTAACTGACACACACGTAAATCAATAGAAAAAAATAGACCAATCGGTTTGTGTTAAATTTAAAAAGCCCTTTGTTATCTTTTTTAAATGTGTAATCATGATTAGGTGCTGTGTATCTTGATGAAAAAATTACTTTACATCCTGATAATGTCTAATCACAAACTTAAACGCTGTTTCCAACAATTCTCCCATACAACTACACTCTTTGAAAGCTTTATCTTTTGTATAATCAAATAAATCTTTTTTAAGTTGTTCGATTTTAAAGTCAGATGAAATATTATCTTGGAGCATACAATCTAAAAGTTCACGAATTCTTTTTTTACCTAACAAAATACGTTTGGCAATAGTCGACCTTTCTTCTTGCTTATATTGCTCAATAGATTCGGGTCTTAGGTTGTTATGAACCATTTGTACATATAGCTTGTTCTCCTTTAAAAACTGAGGCATATAAACCCTTAAACGACCCTCGTAACATTGCTGATCAAAATCAGTCGCTCTTATCCTATAGCGAACTTGATCAAAATCATGAGTAGGTACAATCACATAATTATAAGATCTCATGTCTCCAAGCAAACGAACGATACAACGCTCGTTAAATTTTACAAATTCTTTAGCAATTTGCTTTTGTGTAGAGATAGCGCTAGAATCCAAGCCAGAATCCATGAAAGTATCTCCGGGAATCCCTGAAATATGATCCTCGATCAACGTCTCTTTGTAAACTAGAAAATTAATCCTATTTGGGGATAACAAATGCTCTAATTCTAAACCATATACTCTGGAAGCATCTGCTTTCTTAACATACATGTATGTATAATTATCGTTAAGAATATTTCTAACTTTAATTCTAAAAGGCTTAGAATTAGCAAATGTACAGTAATCAACAGCATCTATATTCAAAAAAGGAACAGAGGTATCTGAACCGTCACCATGTAAAATAGAATAGACTTTTTTTAAATCTTTATCAATCGTAATTCTTTCGAATTCATTGTAATAAACCCTAACCCAAAGCGTATCTTCACCATGCTCATTATACACTTCTGTCGCTCCAGAAAACCTTAGTAAATCATCGTAAAAAACAGGAATTAGTACGTTTCTATTGTACTTACTTAGATAGTCACCCAGAAACGGTTTAACAGGGTATGTTGGTTTTTTTTTGGATATGTTTTCGTACTTAGTATCTTCCATATCAACTATATCTCTCTGTTTTTGTCATAAGGAATTTTTGATAACAAATACTTCATCGCATTGACTCTTGCAAAAGTTTTTTTATTTGCTTTTATAATTTTCCAAGGAGCATAATCATTATTTGTTTTATCAAACATTAGTGATTTGTACTTCGTATATTCATGCCAAAGTTCTTGAGCTTTTTCATCAACAGGTGTTATTTTCCACTGTTTCAATGGGTTGCTTTTTATATCATCAAACCTTTTAGCTTGTTCCTCCTTGGTAATGGACATGTATATTTTCACTAAAACAATTCCTGAGGAGGTAATCATACGCTCAAAATCGTTAACGTTATTCATGAAACGATCGTACTCTTCTGGGGTGCAAAAACCGTTAACCGGTTCTACAACAGCGCGATTGTACCAACTCCTGTCAAAAAACACAATCTCTCCAGCTTTCGGAAATTTATTGATATAGCGTTGAAAATACCACTGTGTTTTCTCTTCTTCCGTTGGTTTTGGCAATGCTACAATCCTAAAATGTCGAGGATTGATTCGTTCTGTAATTCTTCGGATAGCACCTCCTTTTCCCGCAGCATCTCTTCCTTCAAAAACAACAATGACACGTTGATTCTTTTCAATTACCTCTTCGTGCATTTTAATCAATTCTTTCTGTAGCCTTTTTAAGGTTTTGATATAATTTATGTTTCTAACGGCTCGCTGAATATTCAATTCTTTGTCTCTCAACAACGCTTGAATTCCTTTTTTGCTGTTTAAATATTTTATATCTTTTGAAGTTAAATTTTCCATCATATTAATCTATTTGAAAAGAGGATCTAAAGTAGTGCATGACAACATTTGGGTCAGGAAATAAATTGGTCTTTCCATCTTTTTTTCCATCGTAATCAAATTTAGACAACACATATCTTATACTTTCTAGTCTAGCCTCTTGCTTATTATTTGTTCTCACAATCACCCATGGGCTATAAGTAGTATGGGTTTTACTAAACATCTGCTCTTTATAATGAGTGTACTTGTTCCACAACTCTTGACCTTTTTTATCTACTGGACTAAACTTCCAACGCTTTAAAGGATTTTCTTGTCTTGAATCAAAACGAGTCATTTGCTCATTTTTAGAAATAGACAACCAAAATTTTATGATGATCAAACCATCTTCATATAGCATATGCTCAAATTCTGGAACTTGAGCCATAAATTTATCATATTGATCGTCTGAGCAAAAACCCATGACGGGCTCAACTACAGCCCTATTATACCAACTCCTATCAAAAAAAACAATTTCACCAGGATTGGGTAATTCTTTTATGTATCTCATAAAATACCACTGCCCCATTTCAATGTCAGTAGGCTTATTAAGAGCTACCAAACGAGTGGATCTTGGATTTAAATGCTCCATAAACCTACGTATTGCTCCTCCTTTTCCTGCTGCGTCTCTACCTTCAAAAATAACAGCAACACGCTTGTTGCTTTTCTTTATCCATTGTTGAAGTTTTACCAATTCAATCTGTAAGGACTTGAGTTCTTCTTCATACTTTATCTTATCTAGGATAGTAGAGATATCAATATTTTTTTCATCTAACTTATCTAGTAAATCTGCTCTTGAACCCAATGAGGCAAAATCTTCTGAGGTTAAAAATTCTTTGTGGTTCATCTATTTTGGGGATTTTTTTGTTACTTAGAAGTAAATATAAGCAATCCTCATATTTTAGCATAGTTTAACAACACTAAAACTTACCCTTTTCAACTCTATTCCACCTCACTGACATGAATTTCAATAAAATAGTATTTTACCCCCTCTTTTTGCTCATTTTCTCCAAGACAAATAGTTTTGCTCAAAATCAACACGAGATTGGGATGGTAAACGACAATGATTTATATGTCTCCCTTTACCTAGATCAGTTTTACACCAGTGGATTAGAATTGTTTTATAGAAAAGTGGCGAGTACAAGGAATCATATATTCAATAAAAAAATTAAACATTTTAGTCTACGCCAAAACATATACAACCCACAACTGAGCGATATCCCAGAGGTTTTTATGCAAGAAAGACCTTATGCTGGCATACTCCATTTGAACTATACAGAACAGATAATCTACAATAAAAATATTTTAAGTTTAGGGGTCACGGCAAGTGTAACCAATCATAAATCAGGAGCTGAAATGGGACAGAATTTCATACATTCTTTTTATAACCTTGATCCCTCTGCAGGATGGAAAACACAAATTAAAGAAAAATACACCGTGGGGGTCTTAGCCAATTACACACAAACCTTAATATACAAAGAGCACCTTCCCTTTACGATGTATTGGACCAACAATACAATTATCAACAGCATCATAACCAACATCTCTAGCGGCTTGGCTTTTCAAGTTAATTTTATAAACAATGCCTTAAACCCCATTTCTAATACAAGTTTTTTTGGTACTGCATTGCAAACCAAAGAAGAGGAGTGGATCAAAGAATGTTATTTTGGATTTAAGTCATTTGCTACCTACCAAATTCAAGATTATACCATTACAGGTACACTAGAAGTTAACCCTTCAAGCAAGAAATTTCATTTAGAGCCATGGACATGGCAAAATGACTTAGGATTTTATTGGAATCTAGAACACCTAAATCTTAGCTACCATATTATTTTTAAAACTCGAGAAGCACAAGAAATGAAAACTAAAACTACCAAATACGGTAGCGTTCAATGTAGTTATAAGTTTTAACTTTTGTTCTTTTCGGTAATCCATTTTGATAAGTACTTTGTGCTTTTCATGGTATGGTGTTGTAACATACCACCCACAAAATTTTTAAATCTTCTGGCCTCAAGCTGTTCTTTTGCCATCTTTAATTTATCACCGAAATCCTTTTGAATTATATTTTTATCAAATCTAGATCTTAAAACTTCTTCTCCTCTCTTTGTTGTCTCTACCCATAAATCTTTATCTAAATACAAAGCTTCGGATTTACTTACGAAGTCCTCCAAATGATCAGCTATACTAACTTCCAAGTCTATTTCACCAAACATACCCTCAGCTCCTATGGGACTCGTCACAAAAGGTGTGTGGCTTTTCATAGCGTCAATTAATTTACCTTTTAAACCAGCACCAAAACGGATTGGGGCCAAACAGACTCTTGCTTTCTCCATGACTTCACTTACCTCTTCCGCTCTTCCATGGACTAAAAAATTTTCTTTAGTGTGGTGCAGCTGAAAAACTTTTTCCGAGGAATATGCACCATAAACATGCAATTTCGCTTCGGGAAGTTTTTTCCTAAGAAGTGGCCAAACATGATGTTTCAACTGTAAAACAGCATCCCAATTGGGTTTATGAATAAAATTACCAATAAACAAAAAATCTTGTCGCTCCTCAAAATCTAAAGTTGGTCGATCACTAATTTCTACTAAAAAAGGTAAGTACCACAATAAATCCTCTGGAATTCCGAAAATTTCTTTTAAGTATTTCATTTCAAATTCTGATATCGTAAATGTGACATCACATCTATAAATACTTGCTATTTCTCTCATAGCCTCATCTGAATGAATAATTTCTGTGGGTAAAACATCTCCTTTTTTTATGGCTTGATGTCTTGCTTTTCTTAAAAAATGTAAATCTTCTGAATCCAAAATTCTTAAAGCGCTGGGACAAATTTCTGCAACCCTCCAACCAAACTGCTCTTCCATCATAAACCGATCAAACAAAACAACATAAGGATCTAATGCATCTATAAAACAATCAAAAGAAGAATCGTTTAATTTTATCTCTTGTTCAACAACGCCAATCTCACTCAAATCAAAGGCAGTAGTTGGCCGGTGAGCTGGACTTGCAAAAGTAATTTTATAACCTGATACTAGAAATTGTTCAATAATTTGTAACATTCTTGTACCTGCTGCAGTTGCAGTAGGTTCTGGCCAAACATAACCAATAATTAAGAGTGATTGCATATTACAAAAATATAGAATTGAATCTATAGCACATTCATTTGATTTATTTAAATTTAGTTCATCACTTGAATATAAATTTTGAATGCTCTGTTGTAGCCCAAAGGAAAAACAACAAAAATAATGAACACTCAAAAAAATAAATGTTTACATGAGTAAATTAAACTTAGACAGTATTCTAACCAAACGTTTGGATAAAGATTTTTTGATACAATTATTTCAAGAACAAACTGAAGTTCACTCAAGAGCTATTGAAGTTTCTCTAACCAAACAAGAGCCTCAATCTTGGAGAGCTTCTTGGATCTTATCTCATTGTACTTGTGAAAACGACACAAGAATTCAACCCTTTATTTCAGATTTCATCAAGATCCTAAGAGATAGAAAAGATGGACACCAAAGAGAAATATTGAAAATCCTTAGCCAAATGGAACTAAATGAGGAACAAGAAGGTAAATTGTTTGATATTTGCATGACTTTGTGGGAGGATCTTTCCAAAGCTCCAGCAGTTAGATATGTTGCCTTTAAATTTGTCCATAAAACCTGCACAAAATATCCTGACCTGAAAGGAGAACTGACTTTCATTTGTCAAAATCAATACTTAGAAACCTTGTCTCCTGGCATTCAAAAATCTGTCCAAAAAATAATTAAAAATGTAAAACGATGAAATAGCACCATCTCTTTAATGAGCAATCTTACGATTCACAGATGATCTTCCGAACCAAATCTTTAGTAAGTATACTACCCTTAGCTTTTAATTTAATGGTTGAAAACTCAACTTTAAAAGCACAACCTGATTTATATTCAGAACAGCCATAAGCTGTACTTCCCTTTAAAATATTACCTTTTTTACATTTGGGACAACTGAATCTATCTGGAAATTTATTTTGATCAGAACTTACTTTCTTAGGTTTAAACACCATTTTAAAGGCATTATCCAAAACAATAGTCCCTTCACCAGTCCCTTCTTCGGTTTTAAAACCTTTTAACTGCACAGTACTTCCCTTGGTTATAAGCCTCAAGCATTGATGATCAGATATTTTTTTTTCCTTGAACACAAACGAAAGTACAAAGTTACAATTCTCATTGTACTTACTGCAGCCATAAGCAGTTGTCCCTTTCAGCAAATGACCAACTTTACATTTAGGACATGTGGTTCCCACCACCCCCTTAGTTTTCTTTTTTTCATGATCTACAGATCTTTTGGATACAGGGTCGATCAAAATAGGTTTATGATCTGACAATCGAACCTCAACAACCAATTCATCTACCATTTTTTTCATGTTGTTGATAAAGGTAGTCGCATGGTATGTTCCTTTCTCTATATCCTTTAACTGTTTTTCCCATTCACCAGTTAGCCTTGCAGATTTCAGCAATCTATTCTGAATGGTTTGGATGAGTTGGATTCCTGTAAAAGTAGGAAGAATCTGCTTTTTGTTACGTTCAATATAGGTACGTTTAAAGAGTGTTTCTATAATGTTTGCTCGAGTAGAAGGTCTTCCAATACCGTTTTCTTTCATTAAATCTCTTAACTCATCGTCTTGCACCTGCTTACCAGCTGTTTCCATCGCTCTTAACAATGTTGCCTCAGTATACTGTTTTGGAGGTTTGGTTTGTTTTTCTAAAAAAGACGGTGTGTGTCTGCCCGTTTCTCCTTTGACAAAGGTAGGCAAGATTTGCTCCTCCTTTGTTTTTTTAAGATCTTGCTGTTTTTGTTCAGGGGTTTTAAAAACAAAACGCCAACCCTCAGACAAGACTTCTTTTCCGGTTGATTTAAATTTTATTTTTGCAGCCTCAGCTAAAACAGTAGTATTAGACACCTCACTATCAGGATAAAAAACAGCAATAAACCTTCGAGTAATGATATCGTAGACCTTTTGTGCGTTAGCATGCAAAGGTATTTCTACTCCAGTAGGAATGATAGCATGGTGATCTGTAACTTTTTTATCATTAAAAACCTTCGTAGATTTTTTAATCTTAACTTCTGCCAGTATGGGTGCAGTTAACGCAGAATATTTACTTAATTTTTGCAGAATCCCTCTTACCTTTGGATAAACGTCATTTGGTAAAAAAGTAGTGTCAACACGAGGATATGTCACTACTTTTTGCTCGTACAAACCTTGAGTTAACTTCAATGTCTCATCCGCTGTAAACCCAAACTTCTGATTACAATACACTTGCAATCCTGTCAAATCAAATAGCTTTGGAGCATATTCTTTCCCTTTCTTTTTTTCTACAGCTATAATTTCTAAAGGTTCATTTTTTATCCTGTTCATGGTTTGCTCCCCATCTTCTTTTTTTAAAAAACGACCTTGCTCATTGTTAAAAATAGTATCTCTATATAGTGTTTGTATTTCCCAAAAAGGCTCTGACTTAAAATTCTGAATTTCTAGAAATCGCTTTACAACCATGGCCAAGGTAGGAGTTTGTACTCGTCCAATAGATAAAACTTGTCGATCTCTTCCATATTTCAAAGTATACAATCGAGTTGCGTTCATTCCCAACAACCAATCTCCTATGGCCCTAGAACTAGCCGCGTAATATAAGTTATCGTATTTTTCGGCGGGAATCAACTTTTCAAACCCCTCCTTAATGGCTTCAGTAGTCAAAGAGGAAATCCACAAACGTTCTACTTTACCAGTGTACCCTGCTTGATTAATGACCCAACGCTGAATAAGTTCACCTTCTGTACCCGCATCCCCGCAATTAATTACAACATCAGCTTTATCAAATAAAAACTTAATGGTTCTGAATTGCTTTTGTACCCCTTTGTCATCCATTACCTTTACCTCAAATCTATTGGGTAACATCGGTAAAGTATCTAGATTCCAACTCTTCCAATGTGGCTTGTATTCATGTGGTGCAAACAAACCACACAAGTGCCCAAATGTCCATGTAACCTGATAACCATTTCCCTCAAAGTAACCATCACATCTCACATTTGCACCTAATACAGAGGCAATTTCTTTGGCAACACTTGGTTTTTCTGCAATACAAACTTTCATTTTAAATAATTAATCATGTGATTGAGCCAAATAACTTTGACAAAAACAAATATAACGGAAACTTTTACGAGTTTAAAAGAAAGATATCCACAGTTTAACTAAGGCATTGTATTAACTTTATATCATGAATAAAACATTAATACTAGTACTCATTGTTTTCAGCCAGTTTTTTGGAACGTCGCTATGGTTTAGTACCAACGCTATCCTATCTAGTTTAGCAAGAGTACACCAGCTAGATAGTCAAAACCTGCTTGCTAATCTGACAATCGCAACTCAGCTGGGCTTTATCGTAGGAAGCCTTCTCTATGCGTTCTTAGGCTTGGCGGATAGATTCTTTGCGAACATTGTATTTAGCATTAGTATTGTTCTAGCCGCATTAGCTAACGCTTCCATACTGATCCCTAACCTAAATTTTCCATTGGTTTTTCTCTTTAGGCTACTAACAGGATTCTTTCTTGCAGGAGTATATCCCGTGGGGATGAAAATAGCCGCATACTTTTTCCCAAAATCAGTTAGCAGCGCTTTAGGGGTGTTGGTTGGTGCATTAGTTTTGGGAACTTCTTTTTCACATTTTACAATGAGTTTCGATATTAAATTGACATGGGAAGCTGTTATTTACTCTAGTTCAGGATTAGCTGTTTTGGGAGGGATTTTAATTCTTTTTTTGAAAACACCCCCCAAAGAAAATATTCAGACTATGAAAATCAACACCTTGCCTTTACTGTTCAAGAAGAAAAAATTTAAAACCGCAACTTTTGCTTACTATGGCCACATGTGGGAACTCTATACTTTTTGGGCTTTTATACCTCTACTCATCACCACTTATAAAGCAAATCAAGACTCCCTATTAAATAGTAATTTATTGACATTTATGATCATCAGCATAGGTGCTTTGGGCTGTGTACTTGTAGGAAAAATAGCTGTCAAAAAAGACCTCGCCAAAATAACTAAAATAGCACTAATGACCTCGGGTATCTGTTGTCTTCTATGCCCTCTAAGCTTCTACTTTCCTACGTATATCTTTGTTCCTTATTTGATGATTTGGGGGATCAGTGTTGTCGCAGATTCTCCATTGCTTTCTACTTTGATAAACGATACTTGCGATCCTAATCACAATGGTACAGGCTTAACTATTTCAACATCCATTGGTTTTTTTACAACGATCATAAGCCTTTACCTTTTCAATATATTGTTGAATACAATGCCAATCCAATATGTATTTACATGCCTAGCTTTGGGGCCATTCCTAAGTGTTTATTTTTTAAGTCATAATAATTCGGACCCCATAGTTTGATACACTTAAAACTTTAAAGGCTTCTATCGTGATCGCCTTTGATATTTCTACTAAAAACAAAAAACTTTCTGATATCTCAGAAAGTTTTTTGTTTTGTAAACTAAGAAATAGTTTATTTCTATTTATTCAAATACATTTTTCTCCTTGAATACAATTCGTAAAAAGCATCATCCTTTAAACTATCGATAAATAAAATAGCTTCACCCGTAGATTTCATTTCGGGTCCTAATTTTTTATCAACATTAGGGAACTTGTTGAATGAGAATACAGGTTGTTTAATTGCATACCCCTCTAGTTGAGGATTAAAGTTAAAATCTGTCACTTTATTTACACCTAGCATCACTTTAGTTGCATAGTTCACATAAGGTTCTCCATAGGCTTTTGCAATAAAAGGTACCGTACGAGAAGCCCTTGGATTGGCTTCGATAATATAAACAGTATCATTTTTAACAGCAAACTGTATGTTGATCAACCCTACTGTTTTGAGTGCTACAGCTATATTTTTAGTATGATCTTTAATTTGTTGAATCACAAACTCTCCTAAGTTAAATGGTGGTAAAGTTGCATTCGAATCTCCCGAGTGAACACCACAAGGCTCTATGTGCTCCATAATACCAATGATATAGACATTTCCATCAGCATCACAGATTGCATCAGCTTCTGCTTCAATAGCTCCATCTAAATAATGATCTAACAACAATTTATTTCCTGGAATAGAACGCAGTAAACTAACGACATGCTCTTCTAATTCTTCCTTGTTGATCACAATTTTCATCCCTTGCCCACCTAGAACATAAGAAGGACGTACTAAGATAGGAAAGTCTAAAGAATCTGCGATATCTAAAGCTTCGTCGGCATTTGTTGCTATTCCAAATTTTGGAAAAGGAATATCCAAAGAAGTCAGCATGTCAGAAAAACGACCTCTATCTTCTGCTAAGTCCAATGCTTCAAAACTAGTCCCCATGATTTTAACTCCATAAGCTTCTAATTTTTCTGCTAATTTTAAAGCTGTCTGCCCCCCTAACTGGACTATAACGCCCTCTGGTTTTTCATGACGGATAATGTCATAAATATGCTCCCAAAAAACAGGCTCAAAATACAATTTATCTGCAGTATCAAAATCAGTAGAAACTGTTTCTGGGTTACAATTGATCATAATTGTCTCATAACCTGCTTCTTTAGCTGCCAATACTCCATGAACACAACAGTAATCAAACTCGATTCCTTGACCAATCCTGTTTGGTCCAGAACCTAATACAACTACTTTTTTCTTATCTGATACCACAGACTCATTGTGAGCGTAAGGTTGCCCATTTGCTAAAGTCATTGTATTTTCAAATGTTGAGTAGTAATAAGGTGTAGAAGCTTCAAATTCTGCAGCACAAGTATCTACTAACTTGTAGACACGATTGATATTCATCTCTGAACGTTTGTTGTACACCTCTGATTCCTTGCAGACCAACATGTGTGCAATTTGTCTGTCACCATACCCTTTTTGTTTTGCCTCTAACATCAAAGCTTTTGGCAATGTTTCTAAAGTGTACTGTGAAATTTCTTTCTCCAAAGCAAATAATTCTTCGTACTGCTTCAAGTACCACATATCTATTTTAGTAATGTCGTAAATTTTCTTTAGCGAGATTCCAGCTTTTATCGCATCATAGATAGTGAATACGCGATCCCATGAGGCATTGGTCAATTTGGAAATAATAGTATCGTAATGAGTTTCCTCTTTACCATCTGCTCCTAGACCATTTCGCTTGATTTCTAGCGACTGAGTGGCTTTGTGCAAGGCTTCTTGAAAAGAACGTCCAATCCCCATCACTTCACCAACAGCCTTCATTTGTAATCCTAAAGTTCTATCACAACCTTCAAACTTATCAAAATTGAAACGAGGAATTTTTACGATTACATAATCTAAAGTAGGCTCAAACAAAGCTGATGTATTACCTGTAACTTGATTATTTAACTCATCCAAGTTGTATCCTAATGCTAATTTTGTTGCTATTTTTGCGATTGGATACCCTGTTGCTTTTGATGCTAAGGCTGACGAACGAGACACACGAGGATTAATTTCAATTGCAATAATATCTTCTTTTTCATCAGGAGAAACAGCAAACTGTACATTACAACCTCCTTCAAAATCACCAATAGAGCGCATCATATGTATAGCCATATCTCGCATTTTTTGGAAGGTACTATCACTTAAGGTCATTGCTGGTGCTACCGTAATAGAATCTCCTGTATGAATTCCCATAGGATCCATATTTTCGATAGAACAGACAATAACTACGTTGTCATTGGCATCACGTAACAATTCTAATTCATATTCTTTCCATCCCATCATCGCTTTGTCGATCATTACCTCATGGATAGGTGAAATCTCTAACCCCGTAGACAATAGATCATCAAAATCTTCTTCTTTATAAACTATAGATGCTCCTGCTCCTCCAAGGGTAAAAGAAGATCTGATACACAAAGGAAACCCAAATTCTTGAGCAATCTCTTTTCCTTTTAAGAAAGAAGTAGCTGTTGCTTGTGGCGCCATATCTACACCTATCTTCCCCATCAGTTCACGGAACTTCTCTCTATCCTCTGTAACATTGATTGCGTCAATATCTACCCCAATCATTTCAACATTAAAGTCTTCCCAAATTCCTTTTTCATCTGATTCAATACACAAATTCAATGCCGTCTGACCTCCCATGGTAGGTAGTACTGCGTCAATATTTGGATGGGCTTCTAAAATTTCTCTGATGGACTTTGTAGTCAAAGGCTTCAAATAAACATGATCCGCTAATGACGGATCCGTCATGATTGTTGCAGGATTAGAATTGATTAAAGTTACTTCAATTCCCTCTTCTTTTAATGAACGGATAGACTGAGAACCAGAATAATCAAACTCACAAGCTTGACCAATTACAATAGGTCCTGAACCAATAATTAAAACCGATTTGATTTTAGGATTTTTAGGCATACGTTTAATTTTATGACAAAGATAATAACTGATTATCTTCGGTTGAACTAGATTCTAAAAAAATTTCAAAAAAAAGGTGTTACTTAAAAGTAACACCTATATTAATATAATGAAAAAATCATTATTTCTTATGTCTTGGAGATGAAGAAACAGTAGTGCTAACTCTTCCTTTAGCTCTTCTTCTTGCTAAAACTTTACGTCCATTAGCTGAAGCCATTCTCTCTCTGAAACCATGTTTGTTTCTTCTCTTTCTATTCGATGGTTGATACGTTCTTTTCATTGTATGATATCTTACGTCGTTTTTTTATTGCTATTTCTTACAGGCGATAAGGGTTACTTAAAGCGTTTGCAAATATAATTGATTATTTAAGAATTACAAATGTTTTTTATTTAAAAATTGAAGTTTTTTTTACTTGATAAAAGCAATAGAACTAAAGAAGTATTTCCTTTTGTGCGCGCTCTTGTGAACTCCTAAAAAAACCAAAAACATAATCTTTTTTCTCCTATCTAAACGAACATACCGTCTTTGTCTGTAAATAATTATCCTCTAATCACACTATTCCCAATCAAAAAAGTGTTGGATTACAATACTACAATTGATTTTCGGGTTCATTACAGCCTTCCTCAATTTATAAGGAAATCCTTTGTGCAACATGTTTTAAGATTTACAACGTAGAAAAATAAAAACTATCCTAAAATGTACCTACTAATTTTCCATATTTTTCTGTAGAAATTGTACTTTTGCACAAACGTTATATGAATGACTAATACAAAATATATTTTTGTAACCGGTGGAGTTACTTCATCTTTAGGTAAAGGAATTATTGCTGCTTCTCTAGCAAAATTATTACAAGAAAGAGGTTACAGAGTTACAATACAAAAATTTGACCCCTACATTAATATCGATCCCGGTACATTGAATCCATATGAACATGGTGAATGTTTTGTTACCGATGATGGAGCAGAAACAGATTTAGACTTAGGACATTATGAACGCTTCTTAGATGTCAACACTTCTCAAGCAAACAATGTAACCACAGGAAGAGTATACCAATCAGTTATTGATAAGGAACGTAAAGGTGAGTTTTTAGGAAAAACTGTACAGGTTGTTCCTCATATTACCAATGAAATTAAAGAACGCATCCAGATTTTAGGAAAAACTGGGGAATATGATGTAATCATCACTGAACTTGGAGGTACTGTTGGAGATATTGAATCTTTGCCATATGTTGAATCTGTACGTCAATTGACTTGGGAACTTGGAGAAAACAACTCTGTGGTCGTCCATTTGACTTTGATTCCATATTTGGCTGCTGCTGGTGAATTAAAAACCAAACCTACACAGCATTCTGTAAAAATGATGATGCAAAATGGTTTAAATCCTGACATATTGGTTTGTAGGTCTGAGCATTTTATTTCTGAGGACATCAAACGAAAACTGGCTTTGTTCTGTAATGTAAAGAAAGAAGAAGTAATTTCATCATTAGATGCTGAAACGATTTATGACGTTCCAAACATGATGTTACACGAAGGTCTGGATAAAGTGGTCATGAAAAAATTAGCACTAACAAGTAAAACCGAACCTAAGTTGATGGAATGGAATAAATTTGTTGAAAAACATAAAAACCCATTACACAAAATCAAAATAGGAGTGATTGGAAAATATGTAGAATTACAAGATGCATATAAATCTATCGCCGAAGCTTTTATCCATGCAGGATCTTCGCAAAGAGTTAAAGTAAAAGTAGAATGGATCCATTCTGAAAATATCACTAAAGATAACGTAGATAAAAAACTAAACGGACTGAGTGGAATTATGGTTGCCCCAGGTTTTGGAAATAGAGGTACTGAAGGGAAAATAGAAACCATACGCTATGCAAGAGAAAATAAGATACCTTTCATGGGGATTTGTTTAGGAATGCAAATGGCAGTTATTGAATTTTCTCGCAACGTGCTAGGCTTAGAGAAAGCCAACTCTACCGAAATGGATAAAGATGTAAACCATCCAGTAATCAATTTGATGGAAGATCAGAAAGAAATAACAGACATGGGAGGAACCATGCGATTAGGAGCTTGGGATTGCGTTTTGGACAAAGGATCTAAAGCTTTTGAGGCCTACGCAAAAGAAAATATTTCTGAAAGGCATCGCCACCGATACGAATTTAACAGCGAATTTAAATCACAAATTGAGGCTGCAGGAATGAAAGCCACTGGAGTGAACCCAAAAACAGGTTTGGTTGAAGTTGTGGAAATTCCATCTCATCCATGGTTTGTTGCTGTTCAATATCACCCTGAATATAAAAGTACAGTACTAAATCCTCATCCTCTGTTTAAGAGTTTTGTGAACGCTAGTTTAGAATATTTACAATCAAAATAAATCATAATAAGTAACTAAAAGGGTTTATGAGAAAATCATAGACTACTATTTTATAAAGATGGAAGAAAAAAAGAAATTAGACATTAGTCAAGTTATTGGTTTTGCATTGATCGGAGCCGTATTGGTTTGGTACACAATGACTCAAAAAAACAATGAGCCTCTGGTAGAAACTCCACAGACAGAAAACACAACTTCAATCCCCACAGAGAGTATTACTTCAAAGTCCAGCTTAGTAGATTCATTACGCCAAGCTGCTGCCACCCAAAAATATGGTGACTTTGCTTATTCAGCTGCTAGTGATACAGATGAAAAAGGGACAACTACATTGGAAAACAATGTTTTAAAATTAACCATTGCTAACAGAGGGGGGCAAATCATAGAAGCACAATTAAAAGAATACGAAAACTATCAAAAAAAACCATTGTTTCTTATTCAAGATAGCAATGCTGATTTTAATATTCAATTCAACACTCAAGACAACAAATCGATTCACACTAAGGATATGATTTTTGAGCCCTATTTCTCTAAGGAGGGGGAAAACCAAATTGCTTCATTAAAGTTGAAAGTATCTGAAACACAATATCTAGAATACAGATACGAGATAAAGCCTAACAACTATATGTTAGATTTTTCAGTGCGATCAGTAGGATTAGAAAATATTATCAGCAGGAATAATGAAATCGATCTGGAATGGGAAATGACAACAAAACGTCAAGAGAAAAGCATCAAGTACGAAAATCAGATGACAGCGCTCCATTACGAAAAAGAAGAGGGCAAATACGATGATTTGTCAGTAGGTGCTGAAGATAGTGAAACTGAAGAAAATGTAGATTGGATTGCTTACAAACAACACTTCTTCTCCACAATACTATTGACAAACACACCTTTTGAAAAGGCTAGCTTAATGTCTGAGTCGTTAGTTGTAGACGCACTCACTGATACCATTGATACTAAAAAATTCAACACGACTGCTCAATTAAACCTAACGAATGGTGCGTTAAATTACGATATGAATCTATACATTGGACCAAATGTACACGAAGATTTATCCTCATATAACAAAGGGATTGAAAATGTGATGAACTTAGGATGGGGGATTTTTGGCTGGATCAATAGAAATGCATTCATTCCCATCTTTCATTTCTTAAGTGGTTTTATTGGAAACTTTGGTATCGTTATCATTTTGATGACTCTAGTTGTACGATTGTTAATGTCACCTTTGGTCTACAAATCATATGTTTCAAGTGCAAAGATGAAAGTTCTAAAACCAGAAATGGATGCTATCAATGCTAAATTCCCTGGAAAAGATAACCAAATGAAGCGACAATCTGAAGTGATGGCTTTACAGCGTAAATCAGGAGTAAACATGATGGCTGGATGTATTCCTGCATTGTTACAAATGCCTGTTTTCTTCGCTTTATTTAGATTTTTCCCTTCGGAAATAAGTTTAAGACAGCAACCCTTTTTGTGGGCAGATGATTTGTCTTCTTATGATAGTGTGTTTGAATGGTCTACCCAAATCCCTGTGTTGTCTAGTTTCTATGGAAACCATTTTAGTTTGTTCCCAGTATTGGCTTCAGTTGCGATTTTCTTTTATATGAGAATGAATCAGGGTCAGCAAATGAGTATGCAACAGCCTACTCAAGAAGGAATGCCAGACATGCAAAAATTGATGAAAACAATGATGTATTTCTCTCCTCTTATGATGTTGTTTTTCTTCAATAATTATGCATCTGGATTGAGTTTGTATTATTTTGTTTCTAACCTACTCACACTTAGTATCATGTACGTTATTAAAACTTATGTAATCGATGAAGAAAAAATCTTAGCAAAAATACAGGAAAACAGAAAGAAGCCTAAGAAAACAAGTAAGTTTAAACAACGATTAGACGAAGCTATGAAACAAGCGCAAGAACAACAAGCCAAACAGAAAGGAAAAAAGTAACAATATAGATAAACCTAAACTTTACAGAAGAACCCCTAATGGTATGTACCGTTAGGGGTTCTTATTTTTTCACTAGAATTGACTACATTCTGTTCGCTTTGATCTATGACCCTCAAAAGGAAACTTTCCTTTCAAATCTTCTAAGCTTCACCGATTGGTCCAAAGTTGATTGGAAAATCTTGTTGTTCGAATTCCTTAATCTCTCCTACTTGTGCCTCAAAACGTTTGATATTATCAATTAAAGCTTTCGCCAATCGTTTGGCATGCTGAGGCGTTAACACGATTCTGGATTTTACTTTTGCCTTGGGAATTCCTGGCATAATATTCACAAAATCTACAACAAACTCTGAGTTTGAGTGGTTAATTATAGCTAAATTAGAATAAGTACCTTCTGCGATTTCGGGTGACAATTCTATGTTGATGTTTCCTTCTTTTCCTTTAGTTTCTTCCATGTTGAGATTGTATTTATATGCACACTAAAGTAATTATAATTATGTAGCAAAAAAAACGGATTCCTAATGGAATCCGTTTTCTTTAAAACATAAGTTTATAAAGTCTAGCTAGGCTTCAAAACTTCTTTCTATTTCCTCTTTAGGACCAACAATGACATTGTTGTAAGATCTCATACCTGTTCCGGCAGGAATCTTTTTACCAACGATAACATTCTCTTTTAATCCTTCTAAGTAGTCAATTTTACCATTTACAGCTGCCTCATTCAACACTTTAGTTGTTTCTTGGAACGATGCTGCTGATATAAACGATTTGGTCTGTAAAGATGCTCTTGTAATCCCTTGTAAGATTTGCTCTGCCGTTGCTGGTTTTGCATCTCTTGCTTCGATTAGAGCTTTGTCTTCTCTTTTCAATCTTGAATTCTCATCTCTTAATTGACGAGCAGAAATAATTTGACCTGCTTTGAAGACTTCAGACGCTCCTGCATCTTCAACTACCTTCATCCCATAAATCTCATCATTTTTTTCAATAAAGTCATTTTTATGGATCAAAGAATTTTCTAAGAATAGCGTATCTCCAGAATCTATAATTCTAACTTTACGCATCATTTGACGGACAACCACTTCGTAATGCTTGTCATTAATCCTTACTCCTTGTAAACGATAAACTTCTTGAATTTCGTTTACTATATACTCTTGTACTTTAGAAGGTCCTTGAATTCTCAAGATGTCTTCTGGTGTGATAGAACCATCTGATAAAGCCATTCCCGCTTTTACGTAGTCATTCTCTTGTACCAAAATTTGGTTAGACAATTTAATCAAGTATTTCTTGATATCTCCAAATTTAGACTCTACAATAATCTCACGGTTACCTCGCTTGATTTTACCAAAGGAAACAACACCATCTGTCTCTGCAACAACTGCTGGGTTAGATGGATTACGAGCTTCAAATAATTCTGTTACTCGTGGCAAACCTCCTGTGATATCTCCAGCCTTTCCAGACTTACGAGGAATCTTAACTAATGTCTTACCTGTTTCTATTTCTTCTCCATCATCAACCATCAAATGAGCACCAAGAGGTAAAGAATAAGAACGCAATGTACCTCCATCTTTATCTTGAATAAGAATAGCAGGAATTTTCTTCTTGTCTTTGGACTCGATAATTACTTTTTCTTGGAAACCTGTTTGTTCATCAATTTCAACTGAATAATTCACCCCTTGTTCTAAATCTTCAAAAGCTATTTTACCTCCAAACTCAGAAACGATGACTCCGTTAAATGGATCCCATTGACAGATTGCATCTCCTTTGTTGATCTTGGTTTGTCCATTCACAAAAATGTAAGATCCATAAGGAATTACAGTATTACTCAATACTGTTCCTATTTTATCATCTAAAATCTTAGCTTCAGCAGTACGAGAAATAACGATTTCTACTGGATCACCTTGTGGGTTCTTACCCGGTACCGTAACCAAATCATCAATCACCAAACGACCGCTAAACTTAGCTGTCAATTTATTGTCTTCTGAAATGTTCCCTGCTACCCCTCCAACGTGGAAAGTACGCAAAGTCAACTGTGTACCTGGTTCTCCAATGGACTGTGCAGCAATAACTCCTACAGACTCTCCTATTTGAACCATATTGCGCGTAGACATAGATTGTCCATAACACTTAGAACAAATTCCTCGTTTTGTTTCACACGTCAATGGTGAGCGAACTTCGACAGTATCTAATCCAGACTCTTCAATCACAAGCGCTAACTCTTCAGTAATTTCTGAACCAGCAGCTACTAAAACTTCGTGGTTTACAGGATCTTTAACATCATGCAATGCTACACGCCCAACAATACGTTCACTTAAAGGCTCAACGATTTCATCATTTTTCTTTAACGGAGATACCTCTAAACCTCTTAAAGTACCACAATCAAACTCGTTGATGATTACATCTTGTGCAACATCAACCAAACGACGAGTTAAGTATCCTGCATCGGCTGTTTTTAATGCGGTATCGGCAAGACCTTTACGGGCACCGTGTGTAGAGATAAAATACTCTAAAATTGATAAACCTTCCTTAAAGTTAGATAAAATTGGGTTTTCGATAATTTCTCCTCCAGAGGAAGTAGATTTTTTTGGCTTAGCCATCAATCCACGCATACCTGTCAACTGACGAATTTGTTCTTTAGAACCACGGGCTCCAGAATCTAGCATCATATACACAGAGTTAAATCCTTGTTGATCTTCTCTCAAACGCTTCATCGACAATTCTGTCAATTGGTTGTTTGTAGATCCCCAAATATCAATCACTTGGTTATAACGCTCTTTATTCGTTAACATACCCATGTTGTAGTTTTGAATGATCACATCCACTTCAACATTTGCGTCAGCAATCATTTGCTGCTTTTCTGCTGGAATAATTATATCTCCTAATGAGAATGACAAACCTCCTTTAAAGGCAAATTTGAATCCCATATCCTTGATATTATCTAAAAACTTTCCTGTTGTTGGAATATCTGTAGTTTTCAAAACTTTTGCGATAATTCCACGTAGAGATTTTTTAGTTAAAATATCATTTATATATCCTGCTGCTGCGGGTACATGTTCGTTAAATAAAACCCTACCAACAGTCGTTTCTATAATTCTTGTTACTTGATTTCCTTGCTCATCAACATCCTGAGTTTTAACTTTAATCCCTGCGTTTAATTCCACAGCTTTTTCATTGAAAGCAATGGTTACTTCCTCAGGGGAATAAAATGTTAACCCTTCACCTTTTACCGTATGGTTTTCATCAGTAACACGCAATTTGGTCATGTAATAAAGACCCAATACCATATCCTGAGAAGGTACTGTAATTGGAGCACCATTAGCAGGATTCAAGATCGAATGAGAACCTAACAATAACATTTGAGCTTCTAAAATTGCTTCTGGACCTAATGGCAAGTGAACTGCCATCTGATCCCCATCAAAATCGGCGTTAAATGCCGAACAGACTAATGGATGCAACTGAATGGCTTTACCTTCTATCAACTTTGGCTGGAAAGCCTGGATTCCTAGACGGTGTAAAGTTGGCGCACGGTTCAATAATACTGGGTGTCCTTTAATTACATTCTCTAAAATATCCCATACAACCGGTTCTTTCTTATCTATTATTTTTTTAGCAGACTTAACTGTTTTTACAACACCACGCTCAATCAGCTTACGAATGATAAATGGTTTGTACAATTCAGCTGCCATATCCTTAGGAATACCACATTCGGATAAAGCCAAAGTAGGACCTACAACAATTACAGAACGAGCAGAATAATCGACACGTTTCCCTAGTAAATTTTGACGGAAACGACCTTGTTTTCCTTTCAATGAATCTGATAAAGATTTTAAAGGCCTGTTAGATTCTGTCTTTACTGCTGAAGATTTACGAGTGTTATCAAATAATGAATCTACAGATTCTTGTAACATACGTTTTTCATTACGCAAAATCACCTCTGGAGCTTGAATTTCTACCAAACGCTTCAGACGATTGTTACGAATAATTACTCTACGGTATAAATCATTCAAATCAGAGGTTGCAAAACGACCTCCGTCCAAAGGAACTAAAGGACGTAATTCTGGCGGAATTACTGGAATGGCCTTTAGAATCATCCAAGATGGATTATTTTCTCTATTCTTTTGAGATTCGCGGAAAGCTTCAACAACGTTCAAACGCTTTAAAGCTTCTGTTTTTCGTTGCTTTGAGGTTTCTGTATTCGATTTGTGACGCAATTCATAAGAAAGCGATTCTAAATCTATACGATCCAACAAATCAATCAAACATTCTGCACCCATTTTAGCAATAAATTTATTAGGATCATCATCATCCAAATATCTATTATCTAATGGTACGGTTTCTAAAATATCTAAATATTCTTCCTCAGTCAAGAAATCCATTTTTTGCAATGGAGTTCCATCTAACTGAGTTGCATTACCCGGTTGTATCACTACGTATCTTTCGTAGTAGATAATCATATCTAACTTTTTAGAAGGCAACCCTAAAAGGTATCCCATCTTGTTAGGTAATGATCTAAAATACCAAATGTGAGCAATAGGAACCACCAAATTGATGTGTCCTACTCTATCTCTTCGTACTTTCTTTTCTGTAACTTCTACACCACATCGATCACAAACAATCCCTTTGTAACGAATTCTCTTGTATTTACCACAAGCACATTCAAAGTCTTTGATTGGTCCGAAAATTCGTTCACAAAACAAACCATCTCTTTCTGGTTTGTGTGTACGGTAATTGATTGTTTCTGGTTTTAAAACTTCACCGTGAGAGGCTTCTAAAATAGACTCTGGTGATGCTAAACCAATAGAAATTTTTTCAAATTTCTTTTGTGTAGGGTTTTTATCGTTATTTCTTGCCATGATTTCTTTTTTAGTCTTTAGTAATTCAACACAAAGTGTTTGTTACAACACCTTGTGTTCATACTTAATACTCAGTTATTCTTCTAATCTTACGTCTAATCCTAAACCTTTCAATTCGTGCATTAATACGTTGAATGATTCTGGCAAACCTGGTTCTGGCATTGGTTCTCCTTTTACGATTGCTTCGTAAGTTTTGGCTCTACCAATTACATCATCAGATTTTACTGTTAAAATTTCACGTAAGATACTAGAGGCTCCATAGGCTTCTAATGCCCATACTTCCATCTCTCCAAAACGTTGACCACCAAATTGAGCTTTACCTCCTAATGGTTGTTGTGTAATTAAAGAGTACGGTCCTATAGAACGTGCGTGCATCTTATCCTCAATCATGTGACCCAACTTAATCATATAGATGATCCCAACCGTTGCGGGTTGATCAAAACGTTCTCCTGTTCCACCATCATACAAGTAAGTGTGTCCAAATCTTGGAATTCCTGCTTCGTCTGTTAAGGCGTTAATTTGATCTAATTTTGCACCATCAAAAATTGGAGTTGCATACGTTTGATCTAATTTTTGTCCTGCCCATCCTAAAACAGTTTCGTATATCTGTCCTATGTTCATACGAGAAGGTACTCCTAACGGATTCAAAACGATATCTACTGGGGTTCCGTCTTCCAAGAAAGGCATTTCTTCTTGACGTACAATACGAGCAACAATACCTTTGTTACCGTGACGTCCTGCCATCTTGTCTCCTACTTTTAGTTTACGTTTTTTCGCAATATAAACTTTAGCTAATTTCAATACTCCTGCTGGTAATTCATCTCCAATTGTAATGGCAAATTTCTTACGTCTTAACGCACCTTGTAAATCACTAACCTTAATTTTATAATTGTGGATTAATTCCGCAACTAAATTATTTAAATGATCATCTGTTGTCCAAGAACCTTTTGTCAAATGTGTAAAATCTGTTACAGAATTTAACATTTTCAACGTGTACTTTTTACCCTTTGGAAAAACTTCTTCTCCTAAATCATTCTGAACTCCTTGCGAAGTTTTTCCTGAAATTAGAGCAAACAACTTCTCAATTAAATTGTCTTTTAAAGATTCGAAATCATGAGTATATCTAGCTTCTAAAGCTTCAATCTCCTCTTTATCTCTAATTCTCTTAGACTTATCCTTAACTGCTTTCTTAAACAATTTTTTACCTATAACTACTCCTCTTAATGATGGAGAAGCTTTCAACGAAGCATCTTTTACATCGCCTGCTTTGTCTCCAAAGATCGCACGTAATAATTTTTCTTCTGGTGTTGGGTCTGACTCTCCTTTTGGCGTAATCTTACCAATTAAGATATCCCCTGGTTTCACTTCAGCACCAATACGAATCATTCCGTTTTCATCAAGGTCTTTGGTTGCCTCCTCAGAAACATTAGGAATATCGTTGGTTAACTCTTCAGCACCTAATTTTGTGTCTCTAACATCTAAAGAATATTCATCAATATGAATAGAAGTAAAGATGTCTTCTCTTACTACTTTTTCAGAAATCACAATCGCATCCTCAAAGTTGTACCCTTGCCATGGCATAAAGGCAACTTTCATATTACGTCCTAATGCCAATTCACCTTTCTGTGTAGCATATCCTTCACATAATACTTGTCCTTCTTCAACAGTATCCCCAACTTTTACAATGGGTTTTAAGTTGATGGATGTTCCCTGGTTTGTTTTTCTAAACTTAATCAAGTCATAAGAAACTTCGTTCGAATCAAAACTAACAGAAGCTTCTTGCTCTGTTCTTTCATAACGAATAGTAATCTTATTTGCATCAACATAAATAACTTCTCCGGCACCTTGTGCGTTGATTAAGATTCTTGAATCTTTTGCAACTCTACGCTCTAACCCAGTTCCTACAATAGGTGCTTCTGGTCGTAATAAAGGTACTGCTTGTCTCATCATGTTAGATCCCATCAATGCACGGTTGGCATCATCATGTTCTAAGAAAGGAATCAATGAAGCTGATATAGACGCAATCTGGTTTGGAGATACATCCATGTAATCTATATCTTGTGGAGTTACCACAGGATAATCAGCCTCTTCACGAGCAATAACCTTATCCAAGTTGATCTTTCCATCCTTCGCTATATCAATGTTTGACTGTGCAAACTTCATCCCTTCTTCTTCCTCGGCACTCAAGTAAGTTGGTGCATCAACGATGTTGACTTTCCCTTCGTCTACTTTGTGGTATGCGGTTTCAATGAATCCTAGATTGTTCACTTTTGCATATACTGCTAAAGAAGAAATCAATCCAATGTTTGGACCTTCTGGTGTTTCAATAGGACACAAACGCCCGTAGTGAGTATAGTGAACATCACGAACCTCAAACCCTGCTCTTTCTCTAGATAAACCTCCAGGTCCTAAAGCAGACAATCTACGTTTGTGAGTAATCTCAGCTAGTGGATTGGTTTGATCCATAAATTGAGACAACTGGTTTGTTCCAAAGAAAGAATTGATGACTGAAGACAAAGTCTTAGCATTGATCAAGTCAATTGGTGTAAATACTTCGTTATCACGAACGTTCATTCTTTCTCTAATGGTACGAGCCATACGAGACAATCCTACTCCAAATTGAGCAGCTAATTGTTCTCCAACCGTACGCACACGTCTATTAGATAAGTGATCAATATCATCAATCTCTGCTTTTGAGTTGACCAACTCAATTAAGTTTTTGATGATGGTAATGATATCATTCTTTGTCAAAACTTTCTGGTCCAAAGACTCATTCAATCCTAACTTTTTGTTCATTCTAAAACGACCAACTTCTCCTAAGTTATAACGTTGTTCAGAGAAGAATAATTTTTCAATAATTCCTCTGGCAGTCTCCTCATCTGGCGGCTCAGCATTACGAAGTTGTCTATATATATGTTCTACAGCCTCTTTCTCAGAGTTTGTAGGGTCTTTCTGTAATGTATTGTGTATGATCGAGTAGTCACCGCTTTCATTATCCTCTCGGTGTAACAAAATGGTTTTAACTCCTGTTTCTACAATTTCTTCAATGTGGTCTTTCTCTAAAATGGTATCGCGATCAAATACGATCTCGTTACGCTCTATAGAAACCACTTCTCCTGTGTCTTCATCTACAAAGTCTTCAAACCATGTTCTTAATACACGAGCTGCTAACTTTCGTCCCAATACTTTCTTTAGTCCTGACTTGGACACTTTAACTTCTTCTGCAAGGTCAAAGATTTCTAAGATATCTTTATCTCTTTCGAACCCAATGGCACGGAATAAAGTAGTAACAGGTAATTTTTTCTTTCTATCAATATAAGCATACATCACTTGATTGATATCGGTCGCAAATTCTATCCAAGATCCTTTAAAAGGAATAACTCTCGCAGAATATAATTTTGTACCGTTTGCATGGAAAGATTGCCCAAAGAAAACCCCTGGAGACCTGTGTAATTGTGAAACAATAACACGCTCTGCACCATTGATAATGAATGTACCTGAATTGGTCATGTAAGGTATGGTACCTAAGTACACATCTTGCACAATCGTTTCAAAGTCCTCATGTTCAGGATCTGTACAGTATAGTTTCAATCTTGCCTTCAGAGGCAAGCTATACGTCAACCCTCGCTCAATACACTCTTCTAGTGAGTATCTTGGTGGATCTACAAAGTAGTCTAAAAATTCTAACACAAAATTGTTGCGTGTGTCAGTAATTGGAAAATTGTCCATAAAGGTTTTGTACAAACCTTCATCGCTTCTTTCGTCAGCCTTAGTTTTCAACTGGAAAAAGTCTTGGAAAGACTTAATCTGAATATCTAAAAAGTCCGGATATTCTGTACTTAGTTTGGCTGAAGCAAAGTTAACTCTTGTATTATTTTTCGTTGCCAAAGGTGAAAAAATTTAAGTGAATTAATAATTCTATTTTCTTTTCTAAATCATTTTTTTTGTTTGCGATAAACAAGGAACTACTTTAACGCAAAAAATGGTTTAGGTCTAACCCACGTGGGAAAGACCTAAACCGATTAGGTTTTGTAGGGTAAAAATTACTTTAACTCTACAACTGCTCCTACCTCTTCTAAAGAAGCTTTGATTCCTTCAGCTTCTTCTTTAGAAACTCCTTCTTTAATGTTAGATGGTACTTCATCAACCAATCCTTTTGCTTCTTTTAATCCTAAACCAGTTAACTCTTTTACAGCTTTAACTACTTTTAATTTAGAAGATCCAGCATCTTTCAATACTACATCGAATTCAGTTTGTGCTTCTGCAGCATCTCCTCCTGCAGCGGCTCCTCCTGCAACTGCTACTGCAGCTGCTGGCTCGATACCATACTCATCTTTTAAGATAGTAGCTAATTCATTTACTTCTTTAACTGTTAAGTTAACTAATTGTTCTGCGAAATCTTTTAATTCTGCCATTTTGATTCTGTTTGTACGTCTGTTACAACGTGGTGTATTATAAATTTATTTGTGCGCTAATTATTCTGCTGCTGCTTCTGTAGATGCTTCTACAGCTTCACCAGCTTTGTCTGTACGATCCTCATTGGTCAACGCTGAAACAACGTTTTTGATTGGGGATTGTAGGATAGTGATGATGTCACCAATTAATTCTTCTTTAGATTTGATTGCAACTAAAGCAGACAACTGATCAGCTCCTATATATACTTCTTCAGCAATATAAGCTCCTTTCAACAATGGTTTTTCACCTTTTGATTTCTTTAAGAAATCTTGCATTACTTTTGCAGGAGCGTTTGCTACCGTAGCATAGAATACCGAGGTATTTCCTTTTAAAGTTGAAGGTAAGTCACCAAAATCCTTATCAGACTTCTCCATTGCTTTCTCTAGCAATGTATTTTTCACTACAGATAATTGAACATCTGCTTTAAAACAAGCTCTTCTTAAGTTAGAAGTTGCAGTAGCATCTAAACCTGAAATATCGGCTAAATAAATCACTGAACTCTCTGCTAATTGGCTTGTTAAATCTTCAATTACTTGAAATTTTTCTTCTCTTGTCATTGTGTATGAGTTTTAACAGCTAATTAAAGCGATTTAAGGTCTAACTGAACCGAAGGAGACTGTGTTGAAGAGATGAAAGCACTCTTGATATAAGTTCCTTTTGCCGCAGTAGGCTTTAACTTAATAATTGTTTGAATTAATTCGTCAGCGTTGTCGTTTAATTTTTGAGCATCAAAAGACACTTTACCAACAGCAGCATGAATGATACCTGTTTTATCAACTTTAAAGTCAATCTTACCAGCTTTTACTTCTGTTACTGCTTTTTTGATATCCATAGTAACGGTTCCTGTCTTTGGATTAGGCATCAAACCTCTTGGTCCTAAAACACGTCCCAAAGGACCTAATTTCCCCATTACTGCTGGCATCGTAATGATAACATCAACGTCTGTCCAACCTGATTTTATCTTTGCTAAATACTCATCTAAACCAACATAATCTGCACCAGCTTCTTTAGCTTCTGCTTCTTTGTCTGGTGTAACCAATGCTAATACTTTGATATCTTTACCTGTACCATGTGGTAGAGTTACTACACCACGTACCATTTGATTTGCTTTTCTAGGATCAACCCCTAAACGAATCGCAACATCTACAGATGCATCAAAATTAGCTGATGTAATTTCTTTTACTAAAGAAGTTGCCTCACTCAAAGAATAAACTTTAGAACTGTCAATCTTAGCTTGAGCTTCTTTCTGCTTTTTTGTTAATTTTGCCATGTTTTTTGTTTATCGATTAAAATGGAGCGTCTCCGCTAACTGTTATACCCATTGATCTTGCAGTACCTGCAACCATTTTCATACCTGACTCCACAGTAAATGCGTTTAAGTCTGGCATTTTGTCTTCCGCGATAGCTTTTACTTGATCCCAAGTAATACTCGCAACTTTCTTACGGTTAGGTTCACCTGATCCACTTTTTAGTTTTGCAGCTTCTAAAATTTGAACTGCAGCTGGAGGAGTTTTAACAACAAACTCAAAAGACTTATCAGAATAGACAGTAATTGCCACTGGTAAAACCTTTCCTTGCTTGTCTTGGGTTCTAGCATTAAACTGCTTACAGAACTCCATAATATTAACTCCGGCAGCACCTAAAGCAGGACCTACTGGTGGTGAAGGATTTGCTTGCCCTCCCTTAACCTGTAATTTTACAACTTTACTTACTTCTTTTGCCATTTTTAATATAAAATTAAATTAAACCTTGTGTATTAGTTGGAAGCAAACACAAAATTAATTTGTAACACTCTATTTATTTACGATATTTTATCAACTTGCATATAGCTTAATTCTAACGGTGTCTTACGACCAAAAATCTTAACCATTACTTCAAGCTTTCTTTTTTCTTCATGTATGTTTTCGATCACACCATCAAAACCATTAAAAGGCCCGTCAATAACCTTAACCGTTTCTCCAACAGTGTAAGGAATTGCAATGTTATGATCTGGCTGAACAGTCAATTCATCAACTTTACCTAACATCCTATTGATTTCACTTTGCCTCATTGGAACCGGCTCACCTCCTTTGGTTTCACCAAGAAAACCAATCACACCTGTTACTGCTTTGATTACATGAGGTACTTCTCCAGCTAAATTAGCTTCTACCATAATGTACCCCGGAAAATACACACGCTCACGCGTTGCCTTTTTCCCGTTACGAACTTGAACAACTTTTTCTGTTGGCACCAATACCTGATCTACATAGTCTGATAAACCCAAGCGCGAAATTTCATTTTCAATGTAATTTTTTACCTTGTTTTCCTGACCACCAATAGCCCTAACCACATACCATTTCTTTACAGAATCAGCCATAATTTACTTTTGCTTTATAATATTAAAAAAACCTTCTAAGGTATTCTGAAACCCTTGATCTACCAAAAACACTGCGATTGCAAAAACAATCGTAAACAAAGCTACAACAACAGTAGATTTTTGAGCTTCCTCTTTGGAGGACCAAGTCATTTCGTCTTTCAACTCTGAAAATGACGATTTTATGTAATTAAAAATATTCATAATGTTTTCTTAAAAAGCCGTGCAAAGATATAAAATTATTTAACAACGAAATAGTTTTTTATATTCTTTTTATCAATACCAATGTACTTTTCCGTTTTCATATTTAAAAATACGCTCTTCATTTCCGCCCGAATAATTGTGTAGCAAATACAATGCCCCAACCGGAACTTTTTCAAAGCTAATGCACCGTGAATCATTCGCGATTTTTTTTCCCAGACCCTGCCAACCTTTATCCCAGTAAAACAACTCGTACTCTTGTCCTTCAAAAATAGTATTGGTATCGTTTCTTGGCATAAAATCCACACTGAAAACCGCTGAAGGCTCTTCAAATTTCAAACCCACCCATGCTTTGCCCCATTCTTCTTCTGGAGCATCAAAAAAAGTAGAAGGATCATCATCAAAGGCCATCCTTTTTTCTGCACCATATCCCCTGTAAGAGCGATTCGTTCCTATAAGTTCTCCTTTTAATTTAATGCTCCCCCTATTGTTTCGTCCATAGACATTAAAAATAGCAACATTACATCTTCCACTATCTTGTGCTGAGGATAGATATCGAATGTATTTGTACTTTCCTATTGTATCCATGGCTTTAATCGTCCTTAAATAGGGTTTGGGCTTTGCTTCAATCGTAGCCATAACATACGGCTTACGGAAATCTGCGTGATTTGACAGCTCTATCCTACCTCCAATCATATTTTTCAAATAATCATCCATTCGTTTGTGTAGTGGGTATTTTCGTTTGAGCTTGAGGGTCTGTGTTTTATCCTTATTAGGAATCAACTGAGTTGCTTCTCCTTTTTCATTTACAACCACAGGATGCCCTGCAGATAGAAATTGTTGCTGTCGGTAATACAGAGGCAAATAAACAATTCCCCCTTCAACATTCTTAAACGTAGCCTCTTTTTGTTTTGAAACAGCCCAGTCTACAGACACCCATTCTTGATTGTCAAATACAGATAAATAGACATACTTTTCTTCACCATAGGTAGGGGATTCCAAGGGAATGGTAACATCGTATGTTTTCCCATACAAGTGAGTGACATCTTTAAGGTATGGCGATTTGAAAAAATCTGGAATTTTACTATGATCTTTCTCTATTTGTGCCAAGGTGGTTTCTTGTTTTGAAAAAGTTTTTCTAAACACTTTCCCTTTTTTATCTTTTTCAAAATGAGGTACTTTAGGATTTGTCTCTGTTCCCATAAAGGGTACTGTGCGACCATCTTCTAGCAAAAGATAATTCCACGAATGTCCCATGCTTCTCCAAGGCCATTGAGGCACAAAATCTATTCCTACAGGTAGCCCTACAGAACGCATGGCTAACACTGCAAAGGTGGTTTCATCTTCACAAATCCCTAACTTAAATTTGTACATCTTATCGTAAGTAAGCCTTTTAGGGTACATATTCATTTCTATCATATTACTCAATACCTTTTTTAGAGAATCATTAATGATAGAACAAGCACTAATCCTGTCTATTTGAGGATTTGTTTTCATCACCCAACTAAAATTTTCATAGGCTTTTTTACGCCAGTGATGGATGGGCTCTCGGTCGGCTCTGTAAGGAAGAATCGTTTCGCAAAAATCGTCAAAAGACAAATCTTTTGCCCATGGTGACTTTTTCCACACCTCAAAAGAGGCATCTATATTCTCAATTAAATAGTCGGATACCAAAACCTGGTTATCATATCTAATTTTAGTAAGCGTTGATTTGATGCCTTTGTATTTTTCTTCAAGAACAATAAGCTTTTGTAACGCAATACCGTATTTGGTCTCATTAGCTGGCAATTGCCCTCCAAATTCTTTGGGAGACAAAATAGAATCGTATTCTTTTGACAAAACATTACTCACCGCATAGTGCCCATCCATATTTTTTAGCAAAAACAATAAAGCTTTTATCTTTTGAGTTTCTCCTTTGTGTTTATAATGCGTAATGGCTTTAACAACCTCTAGGTTGTTTGCTAGTCTAGGGCTTAGTTCTTTGGTATACAATTCTATGTCATTACCACAACTTATGAAGAGCAACAATATTAAAAAATAAAACAATCGTGTTTTTTTCATCAAAATAATTAATTATGGGGCTTATGAGACATCTAATTCAACGGATCACTTAAGTTTTTAATCTTTCGTACCCATTCGAACTTTTACATATTCTTTACATACTTTCTCATTTCGTGTTTAATTTTTACAACTGATTTAGAATGTACCTTAGCAGGAGTAACCAATATCCTCTTTGCCAAATACAAGGCTTCATTTTTTAAGCCTATTTTATCGTATAGGTAGACCAATCTGTATTTAGGCAAAAATTTATGAGGCACCATACTGGTAGCCATTTCGTAGGCAGCCTTGGCTTGATCAAAATCACTCCTTTCTTCAAAAGAGATCCCCAAGTGCAAATACAAATCAGCTGTTTTCGTGTAGTGTGTTGCTTCTTGCAATATCTTAATCGCTTCTTCATATTCCTTATGCATCGTAAGTTCTATTCCGTAAGCACTTAAAAATCTCCCATTCGTTCTGTTTAACTCATACAAATTCTCTAACATTCTATAACGTGTTTTCCAATAAAACAATTGATTTGAACGGTCAATTTGATGCCCATAAATTTCTCTTTTAAATCTTTTGAATTCAGTATTTGATACTAAAACCATGAGGACACAAAGGGCACCACTTACCCAAACAATGATCTGCTTAGGAATTATAAAAAATGGATTTTTACCAAGGGATGAGGCAATGACAACCATAAAAAAAAAGACTAAAAATTGAATAGAAAAAATTTGAAAAGGATAGGTGAAAAATGACAAAACAACAAAGGAAAGTACCCCTCCATAACTTGCCAACAGCACATTGCTCATTTGTTTTCTTTGATGCCAATAGGCTAAAAAAACAAACGTTAACAGCAGTATGAAGAAAATAAAGCCTATCAGCCCTAGCTCTGCCAAAAAATAAAGATATTCGTTAAAGGGATGATTGATGTCATTGGCTAGAAATCGGTTTGGATCGTTTGGGTAATGTTCTAGATGAGAGGCTTGATAGGTAGGATACATACTTCCAAATTTATGAAAACCAACTCCTGTAAGTGGATCATCGGAAATCAACTCTATTGTTCGTTGCCATATAAAAACACGACCATTCGTCGAATCTTTTTTTAAATGAAATAGGGCATAACTTCCTAAAATAAATAGAATCAAAAACAAGGTTACAAAGAGCGGTTTTATATTGATGTTTGTACTGGTCATTTTTTTAATTTCTCTTCTGTATTTGACCATCAGCACAAATAAACTGCTCAATAATATTGCCACCCAAGAGGCTCTGGCTTGTGTAAAAAACACAGCCATCAAAGTAAGCATGAGGGTAACTCTACATAGATATTGTAAAATAGGAGTTTTTGCCGCATTCACAAAAACCAACATCCATGGAACAAGCATTCCTAAATAAGACGCCACCGCTCCAGAATTCCCCATAGCAGCCGTCATTCCAAGACCTTTATCAAATTCATTCAATAAAACATATTGGTACAATACCATAATGGAAGTCACAAAAGCGAGCACAAAAAACAAAGGGATCAATAAAAACAGGTATTTCTCTATAGAAACTGCTTGTAACTTTAGTCTAAAAATAACATAACAAACGACAACCGTAGTAGAGATAGAAATTTTTGAAGAGATATAGGAAATATCTGTGAACAAATGATTGATGTGCAAGATTAGAAAAAATAAAAGAACACAAATATCAATCTCATTTACCGCACAACCATATTGGGGTTTAAGGATTACATTTCTTAAAAAAAATAAGAAAGCAAAAATTGTCGTAGTCAAACCTATCCAAATTAGTTTTGGACCAAGAACAACATCTACAAAACCAGGATAGGACACAAATGGGGTTGCGAACATCAATACAAACGGTACCAAACATAAAATATGAAGCGCAAAATTTAAATTAAACTTGAATCTTAAATCTTTCAATTTTTTAAGTTTTCAATATTATACGCAACATTTATTCCGTCAATTACTTCTAAAGTAATATCGTGGGTATGGTTTCCATACATGATGTTTCCATTGCCTACATTTCCTAAAACATAATCATACCCATTGTTTTGGCTATACGTTTTGATATATTGATTGACCTCTTCATAAATAGGAACCAACCAACTATTTTTAATACTGTCCAGTTCTTTGTAAGATTTTTGTTGGCTGTGTTGGTGGATTCTTTCCATATCCATAATTTCATATTGTTTGTCCAACAATTCATTTTCCGTTAACTTTTTTTTGTGTTCTTGAAGCCATTCTATTTTTTCTTGAATGTCAATAGTGAATTTATCCAACTCTTGCTTGTGTTTTGATTCTTGTATTTTCCATCGACTATCTGCATCTTGCATCGCGTGATATTCTGCAATCACATCGTCAACATATACATAGGCTATTCTTTGTTGGTCTGTTTTAAAATATTGCAATGCAGACATCATCAAAGCAGTTGTCGCTATAACAACAGCTGTTTTGATGAGGTTAGCATACTGGCTGAGTGGGTCTGCACCGGTCTTTTTCATATCTTTTTATTTGTATTCTTTATCTCTATAGGTATCATAATTGATATCAAATCTACCTTGGCTAATTTCTATGGTTTCTGTTTCGTTTCTTAGCTTTCCACTAAAAGTGCCGGAATAAATACTATGGTCTTCATCTTTTCTCGTGATGATGATTTCTCCAGAATTGTCCCAAGAAGAATACCCAACTCTTTCTCCAGTACTTGGGCTTTTGGCATACAGGACAATGTAGCTATTATAGGGTTCATAGAAACCATTTCTAACAGTATAAGTCCCTAAAGGATAAGTCCCTATGCCTATAGAGTCTAGTTTATATATGTATATGTAAATAAATAAAACATTCTTTATATTGGTATATCTATCTGCTTGAATTTTGACAGAATTAGGATCTTCATCCGCATAATAACCTCTGCTAAAAATAAGCCCCGAGGCACCACTTCCATCTATTCCAAAACCACGTGAGTTGGAACCAGTAGGGGTAAACACCACCCCATCATAGACGAAAGCAAAAGTATTGGCCCCTGTTTGGCTAATGGGGGGCAATTGATCTTCTATGCTTTCTTGGGTGCAAGAAACAGCGATAGCCAAAAGCAACAAAAGGGTAAGGCGAAAAAAAATAGTGGTCTTTTTCATATCTTTTTTTATCTATTATAATATGTCTTAAAATCTATATCAAATCTTCCTTGGCTAATTTCTATGGTTTCTGTACCATTCCAAGATTTTAACTTACCGCTAAAAGTCCCTGAAATAATACCACGATCAGCACATCTAGTAATGATGATTTCCCCAGAATTTTCATAAGAATAATAAGAAACCCATTCTCCAGAACTAGGGCTTTTGGCATACATAGAAATATAACTGTTATAAGGTTGTTTGCCTCCCCCTCTAGAACTATAAGTCCCTAAAGGATAAGTTCCGACTCCTATAGAATACAATTTATATATATACACATATATAACATCTACATTTTTTGTATTG
>Ga0209653_1000038_pt1 | contig 109363 bp, 96 predicted proteins | sample SaaInl6LU_22_DNA_FD_184644 | JGI IMG/M metagenome (GOLD analysis project Ga0209653, IMG submission 184644) | Marine microbial communities from expanding oxygen minimum zones in the Saanich Inlet - ESP_116LU_22_DNA (SPAdes) (version 2) | ecosystem: Environmental > Aquatic > Marine > Intertidal... | reverse complement strand
ACTTAGATACACCTGCTTGTATCGCTACTACTTCCTGCACATCACGTACATTCATTTCGGCGATGTCTTTTTTGTTTAGCGTAATGGTACTCTTAGCATCATCCAGCTCCACCACCTTCTTTTTACCGATTACCTTTACCGTCTCAAAGGTGTTGGTACGTGAGGTCATTTTGATATTGAGCACGGTAGGCTTACCTCCTTTAATGTCAATATCATTATACACCTTATCTTGATAGCCCATAAATGCTACCTTTATGGAGTACGTCCCAGGTTTTATATTTTCTATCTTGTATGAACCATCTATCTCTGATATAGCCGCTCCGTAAGTGCCCACTATTCGCACATAAGCTCCTACGAGTTTTTCTCCGTTTTCTTCAGCAGTAAGCACACCTTGCAGTGTTCCCAACTGTGCAAGACTAGAGAGCGATATGCAAATAGCTACGATGCTACCAATTAAATGCTTCATTCAGTATTTTAGAAATTACTTGGTTTTGATTGGGTTGGAGTTTATTCAGTTTGTGTAATTCCACAGTGAATAAAACAAGATTTACATCGTTATTCGAATTACGTCTTCTTATAGCAATAGCCCTTGGTCCGGTCCATCCACCGCTAGGCGTGAGCTGTGCGTTGTAAAATATCTCTGCATCTATAGCTGGATAAAATGGATCAGCTGCTAGTAAGAAATTTTGTGGTTGTAAGTCAGGGTATGCGGCATCAGTACTTATGGCTATACTATCGTTAGTGAAAAATGCCTGCCCTCTGCTTGGACTAAAACTATCTATAGACAAAACACCTCCTATGATAGAGAGGTCTGCTCCCGTAGCAAATGCTGTGGAAACTAATATTTTTTTGTCATTGTCTATTAAATTTTGAATAACAGGTGCTGCAAAATCAAGCATTTTGCCATCGGCTCCTGTAAGTGGATTACTAAAGTTAGCCTCGTCTGAGTGAAAGAATACCTTGTCATAGCTATTAGTCATTAAGCTAAATGTAGGTTCCCAAAACTTGGGTTGGTTAAGACCACTATTGCCCGCAAAGTTTACAAAATCTGCTCCTACGTAATTATCTTTTACCAGTTGCTTATATTGAGCAGTGATGCTGGCGTTATGTCCACCTACCACCAATAAGTCCGCCGATTGAGGTTTTACGTATATGCTATCTGCACTATCTATTGCACTCTCAGCATTCGCGATGTCTGTTACCTTGAGTTGTATTATGTTATCTCCATCGTTTACAAATCCATCAATAGTGAGGTCTGGGGTAGATGATAATCCATAAAATACATCAGCATTACCTAATCCTATTGCCCTAGTATCACTTGGTCGTATGGATATTAATTTTTGGTTTAGATCAATCTCGCTCCATGCCCCATCATTTGCTCGTATAAAGCCTTGCTTGAGTGTACTATTACCATCTGGGTCCGAAGCAGAATAGCGGAACGTGATAACCAGATTGGTCGTATCCGTTGGCAAACTTGCTTCTTCAAAAGCCACTATGGGTGGTGTGTTTTTTAAGGGCACTTTTAAGTATGCCGGAGTTTGATCCATGGCTCCCTCATTGTCTACAGCTCTCACATAAAAATCCACGTCTGTAGAATCCAAATCGGGGTCTATATTAAATAGGAATATCGTATCTTGAGTTTGTGTTTTGATCCAATCTCCTTCGTTTATTTTGTACTCAAAGTATTGAACGTAGCCATCTACATCCGTACCAAACCAGGTAAGGTTTACCGTGCTGTTGAGCCGAGCATCGCCTTGTAAGTTGATAGCCTCTATGCTCATAGCTGTTTCAGGAGCTACATTGGGTAGTTGTTCTCCCTTTTTACACGAAAAAACAAATACAAAGAGGCTCAGTGCAAATGCACCAAGCCCTTTGTTTACATATGTTGAATGTTGTCTCTGCATTAAAGTTTTACAAACTTAGCAGAAGCACGTTGTCCGCTATCGTTGGTAAATTCTAATAAGTAAATTCCACTGTTAAGAGTTGCCACATTTACAGTAGCAGTACCGCTTACTTGCTCAGTGAATAGTATTCTTCCGTCTAATCCTTTTACCGCTACCTGACCAATGGCATTACTAGCAGTTTTGATAGTGATTACATTACTTGTAGGGTTAGGGTAAAAAGACACACCCAATGCTTTGAAACTAGGTACAGAAATAGTAGATGTATCAGCAGCATATTTTGCTGAATCTAAAGCTGGAGTGAAACCTTGCAGGTCATCATTGTTTCTTGGCTTAACAGCGTAGTTGCCAAAACCATAATACATAAGGCCTACTAAAGCATCCATCTCCATATCTTTGGTAGCCTCTACTAGCGGCACTTCTAATATACCATCTAGTGTTTCGTAAGCAGAGTCAGAAAGCACAGACACCCATAGTGAAGAGTTGTTATTGTTATTCTTTACCCCAGTTTGTACTTTAGTGCTATTGTCATAATCGGCAGCAGTATCGTTAGACACAGTCCACTCACCAAATGGGTTAAACTGTGGGTCAGAAATCTTAACCTTTCCTGCGGCATTCACCATCTTCACTAGCATACTCTCATATTTCTCGTATCCATTATCTGCTCTTCCTGCTGCATCACTTACGGGTAATTCTATTGGAGTAATCTCCGCAGTATTTCCAGTCTTGGTTACAGAGCTAACGATGATTTCTGTAAAACCAAATGACTCCGAAACCTCACCTGTTACTTCTACCTCTTCCGTTCTCCATAGGTCAAGTAAATCTGCACTACCTCTAAGGTGTATACCACCCCACTCCGTAGCATCTTTATCTTGTATGTATATATCTTCTAAGTCATAAGGCTTAGCACTTGCGGTTACATATCCTTTTACTGTAACTACTTGGCCTCTGTATGGACTAGCATCTGAACTTGGATCTAGTACGTACTGAAGGTCAACGATACTAAGTCCGTTATCTCTTGCGGTGTAAAAAGCAGTTGCTCCAGTAGCTGCACTTGCGGTAAACGGCTCAAAGCTCTCGTTTGCGTCATTGTCGGTAGCTTTGATGTAGTACTTTACAATAGTGCCATCAGCTGCACTAGGAATAGTTGCTTCAAACTCGTCCGTAGAACCTGCTTTAAGTGTCATTGGTACAGCCGTGAAACTTGCATTTGCAGCATTTACGTCTGTTGTATAGTATAACGTTTGGCTCGCTACCGTACCGTTAAAGTCAATAATCTTAGCGGCAATAGTAGCAGCATCAGAACTTGTAGGTACTAGAGGCATTCTTGTTACCTCAGTAATACTTGGAGGAGTATCACCCAGTTTGTAATGACTTGTGTCAAATGGATTAATCTCATATCCTCTTCCTGTACCACCTGTACATCCATTTTCAGAATGAACGATAATACCCGTAATAGATTCAAACTGAGATCCTACTATAGGCGTTACAAATTCGCCAGTTGTCTGTGGGCTAGAAGCATTTCTTGGTTCCCAACTTGGCAATTTTTGAGCTAAAAATCTATCTGACACATTGATTACGTTTCCATTTACATCACTCACATCAAAACTAACACGGGTACCACCACTAAATGAACTTACGGCTACTACGGTTAGATTTTCTATCGTAACTAGTGAGCCTTCCCAAGCTTCTCCAGTACCTAAATTATTTACTCTACTTGCATCATTAAGCAATCCAAGGTTGATAGTAACGGGAGCTGGTGCTGTGGTAGTACCTATTACAGTTACAGAAGATGCATCTGAAGGGTAAATCTGTGTTTCACCACTAAAACTTCCTACTTCTCCAATTACTTCTACGATCATTCCAGCTACAAGGTTATCTAATGCAGTTACGGGTTGACTCTGTCCGCCATCTTCGTAAACACCGTGAATCTGAACAGCTGAGAAGTCTCCCATCATTGCACCACTTGCTGTATCCATAAGATGTACACCTGGTCTGTATCCTCCATTCACAGATCCTGAAGAAACTTCAGTTAGATTACCATCGTGCATTACGATTCCTACAGTTTTCACTGTTTGACCAGCATAAGCACTTGCATCATCACACGCAGCAAGATCTGTTGGACTTACATACTGAATGTCTCTAACAGACACACTTGTTTGAGCATTTACACCTAAGATTGTTACTAATCCTAAGGCTAAAACGAGTAATTGTTTTTTCATTTTTTATTTGTTTTAAAATTTTTATTTAATCACGGCAAACTTGCTTTTATACAACTTGCCTGTATCTAAGTCTTTTACGGTAAATATATATATGCCCCTAGCAATGATTTGTGTATTCTCGGTCAATAAATCCCAAGCATGCTCTCCTCCACTGTATACATTCTGTGATACGTCCTCCGCCCCAAATGTTTGATTCCAGCGAATGTCGCTTCCGTCATACTGAGCATTATGAGTTATTTGGTCCAAGAAATCTCCTGCTGCCGAAAAAACCGTGATTTCACAATTGGCTGGCAAATTAGCAAAGTACAATTTCCTGCTCTGCTCCTGAAAAGAACTTACTCCTTCCCAACTTGCTCCTGCATAATATGGATTAGGATAGGCAAATGGCAAATTGGTAGTGAGATTTTCATTTACTGGCTTACCTGCAAATGCTCTATAATTATTGGCCAACGGGCTACTCTCCAAACTCTCTAAGTTGCTCTCTTCATTGCCTCTATCAAATGCGGTAACCGAAATAGCATACTGCCATCCGTTAAGCACATTCTCTATGGTGTATTTATACTCATAATCTGTATCGTCCCCCTCAAATATAGCTGGATCTGCCAAACGCACCGCATCAAAACCAATCTCATAATTAAAGCCATTGTCGGCGATATCATACTCGCCTATCTTTACCAAATCACGTTGCAAGTTAGGCACGTTGGTTACGTCAAATCCAAGTTTGGTCATATACAAACGGTACCCTTCAAAGTCTTTTATCTGACTAATAGGATCAATGCTTTCCTCTGCATTGTCGTCCCAATATATTTCTATCTTATTGTCCGATGTTACCACCTTAGTATTTGGAATCTCCGGTGGAGCAGGAAGGATAAATCGGGTCAACTCACCATCACCATCCAAATCCTCATCCGCATCTAGCACTCCATTAAAATTGACATCTTCACCTTTGTAGGCTGTCTGTGCCCAACTAGCATTGGCCAAGAATGTACTTTGTTGCGTGCTGTTATTTTCACTATTAGGACTGCCGTCTTCTTTTTTCTTGCCAAAAATGAATGCGTAACTTACCTTGATTTTATCTCCTGGAGTAAAATCTAAGAATGGACCTACCGAAACTAAGTCGGAACGATTACCCGCCTGATTGAGCTGCTCCACATAACTACGTGACCCACAACTTGAGTTGGTAGTATTATCCGCATCCCAACACGGATGGTCGTTAAGACCTCGGGTCATTTTTTGATACCGTGTATTATCATTGGTCGGTTGGAAGTAGATAGGGTCTGAAGTACTATTAAACTGCCACGCATTGTAGTGTGCATTAAAACGCGTATTTGCATCTGGGTGCTGAAAACCATTTTTGTCCTCTGCTCCTAGAAATTTTTGCCCAACGTAGCTATCCGTAAACCCGACATCGCCTGAGTTATCATAGCAATACGCCATTTGCAGACTATCAAAGTAGCCGTTACCCCCTTTGTTATAAAAAGCAGCACCTCCGCTACCTGCAGGAGTGATATTAATATTACGTACTACTGTATTGGCCCAAAGTCCGAAGTATGCGGAATCGATGGTATTAGCTCCAGTGTTTTCTATTTCAAAATCGAGAATAACAAAGAAGTCGCTAAAAGAATAATTCCAATTGTACGAACGAGCGGTGACCTCTACATTCAGCGGGTCCAAATGCCCCGCAATCTGTGTTTGTGTTCCGGGTACTTGTACGTTTCTGTCCGAATATGTCGCTATAAAATCTTGATGCGAAACTGCGGTAGGAGTATAGTAAGGACTATTTCGGAGAGAAGAAGCCTCTCTCAGTGCGGCTCCTTGTTCTGGATAAAACTCGAAACCCGAAGATCCCGTACTGTATCCCTGCGGTGCGTCTACAGCTGCAGTACTTACTGCCACGGTACTACCATTTATCAATCCTCCAAACCAAATTCCACTCTCAAAAACGTGCTCCACACCACTACCTGCGGGGTACTCACCACTCGGGTTTCCACTACCGTCGCGGTAGCCACGCATGGCATTACCAAAGGTTCCTGAGTTAGAAACATTGAGACGTACGTTAGAAGAGTTGGTGACTTTTTCGTCGAATGACTGTGCCGAAACACCTGCACTCAACAGTAATATTGCTATAAAAGCGTGAAATTTCATCTACAAATTAGGACTGCAAATATAAAGTTATGATGCGGCCCTATGTTACCAAAACTTAAAATTTAGGCTTTGGCTTTGTCACAAATACTGACTTGATGTAATTTGGCTCATAATACGCCACATCCTCAAACATTTTTTGCTCCCATTTTTGCAATGCCTCTGGCAATAAATGCTTCGCATAAAGTGCTGAATTACAAATAGATAAGACACTATCCAATTCAAATTCCTCAACCCATTTGGCTGCTCCACTTCCCACGGCTATGGTTTTACCCTTGGCGTAATCCACAGCTAGTTGTTTATCTAATGTGACAAAATGCTCTTTTACGCGTGTTTGCTGTTGGGCATTAAATACACCTAAATAGGCATCCATACGGCGAGCGTCTATGACAGAAAGTATCGTGTCTAACGCTTTATTTTCCTCTAAGGCAGATACGGCTAACGCTCGTAATGTAGAACATGCGATAAGCGGAATGCCTGCTCCAAAACACAATCCTTTGGCCAAACTTACACCTATGCGTAACCCTGTATACGAACCCGGACCACCTCCTACTACTACCGCATCCAAATCTTTGGGAGTTATTTGGGCAGCTTGTAGTACCTCATCTACAAACGAGGCCAAGTACGTAGAATGCGAATTGGGCTCTTGCACGTGCTTTTCGGCAACGACACTATCTCCTTGAGAGATGGCTACCGAACATACATCACCACTAGACTCTATGAGCAATAACTTTGGCATTTTAGAGCTGCAAATGTAAACCAAAGGATTCGGAGCAAGACAACTTGAATCCGAAGCCAAAACTTTGGCAGTCCGAAGTAACCCCAAAGTATTTTGGCAAAATAAGTTGCAAATGTTTTGACGACGAATAACTTGATACGAACAATCATTAATTGTCTAAAATAAAATATCACCAAATAAAAGTCAACATAGCAGAAATGCCCAAGTGTGTCAAAACTGTATTTTTGCAGTACTGCAAAAAATTTTTGTAACACTACTACTGCTCGGTCACATCTACACCTTTGGCCAATCTAAAAAAGAGCAAATTACCATCTTACAGTCGAAGTTAGAACAATGCCACCTGCAGGATTCGTTATTTAGAAAAGCCTGCGAGGAAAAACTAAATAAATACTCCGATTATATTGATCAACTTAAAGCTCAACAGTCTTTGCTAGAAAAGCACATATCGAGTCTAAATGATTCATTGAAACAAGACAATGAGCAAAGAAATTCACTGTACAATAAACTGACACTATGTAATCAGGCATTGAGAAATACCCGGGATAGTCTCGAATTCGCACAACAGGAATTAGCCGATATAAACTTGGCAAGCAACAACAATCAAACGGGTGATTTTTTAAATAATTATTATATCAATAGACAGCCAAATAATACGACTTTAGGCTTTCAACTCGCCAAAATAGTAACTTTTAACGGTGATCCATATTACAATAGTAATTCAATCCCTAACATTCATAACGCGAACGAATTTTACTTACGCCATGTTCCTGATGGCAAGAACCTGAGTAAATGTGATGAAAAAACGCTAATGGAGAAAAAGAACATTTCGTTTGTGAATAAATTGATGCCGAGCATCGAGATTCTAAAAAACAAGTTGGTGACCATGAATTACCGTGATGGAAAAGACGAAAACCTACTATTTAACCTAACCAACAAACCATTAGAAGTAGATGAATCTCTAGAAATTAGGTTAACAAGCGAAGAAGTAAACAACTCATACGAAGGTGGAGACATTGCGTGGTCGATACGTCAAATAAATAATGATACCTATTTGGCCCTTAGTTGGGGTCAATTAAAAAGATTGGGTGTAAAATTATCATCTGAGCCAAATAAGATAACATATCTCACGTCAAAAGGGTATGAGTACAACCTCAATATCAGTGCTTTGCCGGATAAAAATTACAGCAATAAACCATTAACAGCTATAGAGAGATGCTGGCTTTTTAGAAAAAGAAACCATGTCTTGACCGAGGATACACTCGTAGAATCCGAACATTGTATTTTCTTATTTAAGCTTACCGAAGAAGGCTAAAAGAAAGGCGACATCAAGAGCCTCTAGATTCTAATGAGCATAGCTCAAAAAACCTCATGTACTCCCTTGCCTTATTTCCTTTGTCCCGTGTATCTAATTCGTCGACCCTCAAAAAGCACTTTCAAATCGTTGGATAAAGAGTTAAACCTATTCTAAAATTAAGTTGAAGGTTATTCGTTGACTTTACCAATTGCAGGATAAGCAAAAAAACCTGCCTTGTAGCAAATAGCAAGTCTTTTGGTGATGGATTATTTTAAAGCATTAGCCACTTAAAGGTCACCTAAGAATTTTTAAAAATGTATAACTCAAACAAATCCTATCACTCGCTCAATATCACAAAAAACTGTACTTTTAGCGAGCAATAGACTTGTTAATGCTCGCTAAATCTATGCTAAACTTTAATTTTTAGTGAGCATTAGGCGATGCTTAGCGTCTTAGGATTACTACTTATCTGCCCATCCAGGCCCTTCGGTAATCCACTCTTCATGTTGGAACAGGTGCCATTCTGCCTTGGCCATATCGTACATAGGATCTATGAGTGGTTTCGGGTTTCGGAAGTTTAGGCTCACATTTACCAAAGCATATATCTCACAACTGTCCGTATATTGTTCTTTCAGAAACTGGCAGTACTGCCATACCATATCTGGATGTATAGCCATCGTACGATATTGCTTATAACTCATATCTGCTCGCGGGTCACGTACGACCTTAGTTCCGTCCGTTTTTGTCACATGAAAAGTAGCTGAACCACTCTTGCTCCGCAGCATCATTCGCCAACTTAGTTTGTGCCCCTCTTCCGTCCAAAATACATTGCCAGGAATAGCATGGTGACGAAGTGGTAAGAGTATTTGCACCGCAAAGAATAGAACGAATGTAGTGGTGGCTATTTTACTAAATCGTGCAGTTGGAGGTGAGAGATCTGCACTATGATGATTCTTAATTCTAAACCATTTGCGTAGTTTATCTGATGGGTAAAAAAGCACACAGGCCCCAATCATCATATACGGGAAAGTGCCTATCTGAAAAGTGATGCTATTCATCACATGAAAATATACTCCCAACCAAAAAGCGTACTTACGTGTAGGTTTCCAAAGCAAAGCAGGTATCACCAATAAGTCAAATGCAATACCACCCCACGACATTAATAATGCCTGAAAATCAGACTGATATAAGAAACCAATAGCCGAATTTCGCTTGTTTGCTAGCCATTGTGTAAGCGGAATACCATTTAGCCAATCCGGGTAAATCTTGGCCACAGCAGCATAGAAAAATACGATGAGAAGTAACCATACGAACATTTGTAAGTACAGGTTATAACATTGAGATAGCGGCGTGACTCTTCCCGCTTTCGCATCCAAACTCAGTGTCCTATGAGCAGGCACCATACACATCATCATACAAAGCAGTGCCATTAGGTAATGGTGGTTGTTGTACGAGGTTTTATGCATGAGGTACACCCCTAGCCAACCTACGGTGAGTAAAACTATGAATAGCCTATAACGATAACCCAATATTACTCCAATAGCAAAAACACCAAGCAGGCTAAACCATACATACATGCCATATCCTGGTAGTGGCTGCAGGAACTCGAATCCTATAAAATTGAATGTAAACAGCGGTGGATCAAGATACACTTGCTTTACCCAACCTACGGCGATGGCTCCCCATGTCTCGAAAAACATAACCAACCCAAATACCACACGCCATAGCACAATAGGGGTGTTGTCGATAGGTTTAAAAAGGTAGTGCTGAAATCGCATGAACTGACAGCTCCTAAAATGCCGAAGGTGCAAACCCAACCACGCTTTGTGTCTGAACACCAAGCGGATGTTGATCTGCCGCTTCGGCCGCTAGTCGTCTTGCCTCGGTAGTATTGCCTAGTCGTTCTTGATTGATGGCTAGGTTATGCAGCAGCATGGCTTTCTTACGACGTTTATCTTCTACCTGGAGTCCGTCTTGCCAAATTTGTGCAGCTTCCTCCCATTTTTCCTGACGTACAGCTATTATACCTCGCTGTAGTGCATCGTTTCCGTTATCATATAATTTTGCTTGTCGTCTATACTCAATCGGGGACACAGCATTTGCATATCGTTCTCCATAATACACGCCTAAGTTAATCATCTCACGACGGTAGTTCTGGTTGAGCAGGTTAGTAGTACGTTGACGTGAGGTAGACTCAGCTTCGTAGAAATAATTGTCTTTTTCTTCCCACTCGTTTATTATTTCACCTGTTTTGACATTGTACAACCTCCAGCCCAGTTGCACATCTATTTTTCGCTTACCAATTATGAAATCTACTTCGCGGTAGGTATTATTTCCTAAATTTTGTCTACGTATTTCGATGGTATAGCTATCCTCTATATGCTGTTCAAATTTCTCCAAGGAAATAACAAGATCACTTCCCAAGCCTACTTGATTCAGATTTGCCGTAGACATTGCAAGCGGGAAATTACCATTGGCCGTATGCTTAAATTGGTCAGCCTCACTAAAAATACGGAGATAATTTTGACTTCTTATACGGCTACGCATAGTATTAAATGCTCCGTTTAGTAGATCTGGGTTATTTGGATTGAGCAGTGTGGTGCTTTCGTTGTACGGATACGCCAGTCTCACTCTATTGAGTAGAGTTACTGTGCGTGCACCTTGAGGTAAGTCTATCTGAGCATCAGCTACACCGGTTACGTAACTTACTTGCTGCGTACTTGCACAAGCCGATAGAAAAATGAGGGCGATGAATAAATTCTTTTTCATAAGATGACTACAAAGAAAAAGAAAACTAGGCTGTTACTTCATCGCCTTTAGTTTTTCTTCCAATTGATTCATCTCGTCTCGCAGTCTTGCCGCCTCCATAAAGTCCATATCCTTGGCGGCTCTGAGCATTTGTGCTTTGGTAGCTTCTATGGCCTTTTTCACACCATCTTTGCTCATATACTGCATTACTGGGTCTGCAGCTACGCTCAAGGTATTTTCTCGTCGTTCGTATGGATTCGTTACCTTTTCTAATGCCGATTTTTCTTTTTTCTCAAATACCGACTCTTTACTTCTGATGATGGTTTCTGGGTTGATACCGTGCTCCTGGTTATACTTCATCTGAACCATACGTCTGCGTTCTGTCTCGTCTATGGTCAATTGCATACTGTCAGTAATTTTATCAGCATACATTATAACCTTACCATTCACATTACGAGCAGCTCTACCTACGGTCTGCACAAGACTTCTTTCGCTACGCAAAAATCCTTCCTTGTCTGCATCTAATATAGCCACCAAACTTACCTCTGGTAAATCGAGTCCTTCTCTCAGCAGATTTACACCTATGAGTACATCAATATCTCCTGCTCGCAACCTATCAAGTATTTCTACCCTATCCATGGTTTTTACCTCGGAGTGAATGTACGTAGCCGAGATGCCAAGATTACGGATATACTTATCCAGCTCTTCGGCCATACGCTTGGTAAGTGTAGTTACCAATACGCGGTCTCCCATTTTTATACGTTCATCAATTTGCTCTAGCAAATCGTCTACCTGATTCGTACTCGGTTTTACTTCTATTACTGGATCTAATAATCCTGTAGGACGTATTACTTGTTCTACGATAACTCCTTCACTTTCTGCGATTTCGTGATCGGCAGGTGTAGCACTTACATACACCACCTGATTGGTCACCTCACCAAATTCTTCAAATTTTAACGGCCTATTATCGAGTGCTGCGGGCAACCTAAAACCGTAATCTACCAAGTTAATTTTTCGAGCCCTATCTCCACCGTACATTGCACGTACTTGAGGCAGCGTTACGTGGCTTTCATCTATAATCATCAGATAGTCATCGGGGAAGTAGTCTATCAAACAGAACGGGCGTTGCCCGGGTTGTCTGCCATCCATGTACCTACTATAATTTTCTATTCCGCTGCAGTAACCAAGCTCACGCATCATCTCCATGTCAAACTCAGTACGCTCATGTAACCGTTTGGCTTCCAACGGCTTCCCTATACTTCTGAAATAATCTACCTGCTTCACCATATCGTCTTGTATATGCGTAATAGCATTATTCAATCTGTCCTTTGGCGTAACGAATAACTGTGCAGGGAAAATAGCCGCATCAGATAATACTTCTATGCGTTGGCCGGTCATAGGGTCTATGGTTTCTATGTCTTCTATCTCGTTACCAAAAAACCCAATACGTAAGGCAATATCATCATACGCCAAGTAAATATCCACTGTATCTCCTTTAACTCTAAAAGTTCCCCGCTTAAAATCGGCAGTGGTACGCGAATACAAACTGCCTACTAAGGCATGTAACAAGGTGTTTCTCGCTATTTTTTGCCCTCGGCTAATACGTATAATACTGTCCTCGTAATCGTTTGGGTTACCTGCACCATATATACAACTTACCGATGCTACTACGATAATATCGCGTCTACCACTTTGGAGTGCAGAGGTCGTTTGCAGTCGCATTTTCTCTATCTCCTCATTGATGTTGAGGTCCTTTTCGATGTAGGTATTGCTACTTGGTATGAATGCCTCTGGCTGGTAGTAATCGTAGTAGGACACAAAATACTGTACCGAGTTATTAGGGAAGAAATGTTTGAACTCGCCGTATAACTGGGCTACTAGCGTTTTGTTATGACTTACAATGAGCGTAGGGCGTTGCGTTTGTTGTATCACATTTGCCATGGTAAATGTTTTACCGCTGCCGGTAACACCAAGTAGTGTTTGTGCTGGCAAACCTTCATTCACACCTTGCACCAATTGTTTTATTGCTTCGGGTTGGTCCCCTGTAGGTTCAAAAGGTGCTTGTAGTTCAAAAGACATAACTGCAAAGTTAGTGCATCTATACAAGTGAGCAGTGACATAAAAGTTTTATCTGGCTCCAAAAGTTTAACCAAAAATGGCGTCTGTTATTTTGAAAATTCTGAAGATGAGAACTATCAACTAGCTGCTTAGTAAAGTTAGAATACCTATTACATTGAGTCTTAGTCTAAACTATTCCCCCCTAGGCAATTTTGATCTCTCAATGTTGTGAACGATATAACTAACTAAAAAAGTCTTTCAAAGTACCCGAATCTCCTAGCTTGAAACCTCTATCTGTAAGAATTGCCTTGCCACATTCCAAATTTAAATCGTGCTCAAAGAATAACGTGTAATCCTTAGACACTGCCTCTTGTAGAAACGCTTCACGTTCACGCATCGTGTCTAAGGGGCGAATGTCATATCCCATTACATAGTTGGGGCGAATGTGTCCTGCACTAGGTATCATATCTGCCATAAATACCAATGTATCTCCGTTCACATTTATCTTAGGACAAAACATCGACTCGGTATGACCCTGAGCCAAAATACCAGATATATTTTCCGTTATTTTTAAATCATTACCTATAAAATGTAGATCACCATACTCTTGTATCGGCATCATATTCTCGGTTAGAAATGATGCTTTTTCTCTTGGATTAGGATTAATCGCATGTTCCCAATGACTGCGGTGCACCCAATGTTTTGCATTGGGGAAAGTTAGCTCATAGCCATCTTTCATTGTATTCCATTTCACAGCTCCACCGCAATGGTCAAAGTGCAAATGCGTAAGAATAACATCTGTAATATCCTTAAAATCAACACCTACATCGTTTAGTGACTTCTGTAAGGTATGGATGCCATTGAGGTAATAGTACCCGAAGAATTTTTCGCTTTGCTTCTCCCCCATTCCTGTATCTATTAGCACAAGTCTCTCTCCGTCTTCTACAAGCAGACATCGCATTGCCCAGTTGCAGAGGTTATTTTCATCCGCTGGGTTTATTCGTTGCCAAATGCTTTTGGGCACCGTACCGAACATTGCTCCTCCATCGAGCATAAAATTTCCTGTATGTATTGTTTGTATTCTCATGGGTAATTAATAGGTATGTTTTATAAATTTCGACATCTTAGATACATCTCTAGACTGTATCCCCATTATATAAACTCCTGATTCTAAATTGTTTAAATAGATGGTTTGAGGGAAGGTAGGAAAGTCCTGTATATTATTGAGAAGCATAGAGTACACCACATTGCCATACACATCATATATCAGCATGGTAGCTGGAGATATTTCTTGCGAGGCAAACTGCATACTAAAGTTAATACGGTCAAAAACCGGATTGGGATAGTAATAGAAGAAAAAGAAATCACTGCGACATACTCCGTTCTGATCAGGAGAACTGTAATTTACACCTCCTACATTTGTCATTTCGCAGCCGTTGCGGTAGGTTACATTATTGCATCCACACACAGGATCAAAACTCGGGTCATTGCACTGGTAATATGGGTTAATTCTATTGCTATCTATACAATCGTTAAATTGGGCTTTTGCCAAAAAAGGCAAGATTATAATACATAAAAGGGAAAATCTGCTCATTTTCATTTGGTCAAAAGTAAACTCTCCATTTACTCCAAGATGCGTAATTCGGTTCTCCCTTCGCATGTTTTTCTAGCATACCGTCCATCATAATGTTTATACTCATCAGACAGTTCAGAGTCATTTGCCTGTTGCTTTAACACGTGTTCCATGTAGTTTTTTAGCTTACGGCCTTGTTTTTCAGCTTGTTGTGTTAGGATTGCAATAGTCTCGGCGTCTAGACTTACTTCTTTTCTTTGTTTATTTTTTAGCATACCCGTATATCTTACGGCTAAGATACGTATAACTTGCGAAAAGTTTGAGGTTCTTTCTTCGAAACTTCTGACTAATACCTCCTCGGCAGCTCCACCTTATTGTGTCTGATATTCCACTTAAGACCGCCAATAATCCATCTGCCGGGCATACGAGCTCCTAGTATTTCTTGATACTGCGTGTCAAGCACATTACGTACATCTATGTACACAGATAGTGGCATTAGGTCCGTAGTGTAACTCACACGTGTGTTGAGCACAGCATAGTCTGTAGGTATGCTCGCATCTGCGGAAGGAAAATCTTCTGCATTTCTGGTGATTAAACTTCCTCCTACATTTACATCAAAACCATAGAACGCGTAGTTGATAGCTCCATTTAGGTTGTGCGTAGGGTGATTAGAAATGTACTTGGATGTGATACTATCCGGAGAGTTGGTCTGTAAGAACGTGTAGTTTACTCGAACCGATAGTTTATTAGCACCAAACTTCTTGGCATATTGCAGTGAAAATTCATTTCCCCAAATGAATGCTTCAGAAATATTCTGAGCGTATAAGTAGTTGAATGTATCTGCTAGATTTGTCAAATTAGTGATATCTGATCCGCTAGTGAGAGCAAAGTCTATCAAGTCCTTGGAGTTTCTACCAAAAATGGTATTAGATAGTATCAAATCTCCTAAGAAAGCGTCTACACCTAGATCATAGTTCCAAGAAGATTCTGGCAAGAGGTCGGGATTTCCTACGCTTCTTCCTGCACTTACTAGCGGAGTATTGTTATTGTTAAACTGTTCAGTAAAGTCTCCTTGACGGATAGCTCTACCTATGCTAGATCTAAATACTAAAGCTCCATTGCGATAAGCCGCGTTGATTTGCGGGATAAACTGTAGACCGATTTGCTCTGATTGTTCCAGTCTTAGACCACCGTTTAGACTTAGCTTTTTTATCTTTTTACTAGCCAGTATAAATGCTGCATTGGACAGTCGCTTATGGTCTCCTCTATCATTGCTTGTAATATCTTGCCAGTCGGTTTGTATTCCTGTGTTGAGGTTTATTCCTTTAAACCTAAATTGGTGCGAAAGCGTAGCATTCACACGTTGCATCTCATGGTTATTAATCGAAGCCACTAAGGGATTTGGGTTAAAGATAAACTCATCCGTACTCTTTTTGTAACTTGCCGTTAGTTCTGTTTTACCAGCATCCGAGTCGTAGCTTACAGCACTTTGCAGCCACTGAGCACCTGTACTTTCTGTACTCTCATCAAAAGAACTCAGAGTGTAAAAATACTTGGCACTAAAGTCACGTGCATCCACTCCTACACGAGCATAAGCCTTTAGTTTTTTAGACCTGTAATTGGCTGCTGCTGAGTATGTTTTTAGGTCAAACTGAGTGTTGTTTAAGCTGTCTCCTCGCTGATAATTAGTGAAATTTGGGTTCACAAACTCTTCTCCATCTGAAGCCGCAGATCGCATACTGGCTGTAAATCCAAATTTCTTAAATTGCTGTTGTATCTGAAGGTCAGTAGAGGTGAGATTGTTTGCACCAAAACCCACATTTCCAGTAGTAGACGTATACCTATCTGTATTATTTAAAGCTTCATACGCTTTTGTTTTTATGTGAATGATGCCACCCACAGCATCTGCACCGAAGCTGGCTGCAGCAGAACCGCGTATTACCTCTACACGCTCTATCTCACTCATAGGAACAGGCACGTTGTTGTTATAATGGCCCGTTAGCGGATCATTGATACGCTGGTTATCAACTAATACAAGTACTTGAGAATACGTACTTCCACGCATTCCTATGTCTGCTTGTACTCCAAAACCGCCACGGCTATTGATATTGATACCGCCTACGTATTGGAATAATTCTTCTATGGTGGTTACGGGTAATTGTTGTATCTGATTCTGAGAAATAATAGTAATGCTCTTGCCGCTTTCATAAACCTTAACAGGCAATCTGGTTGCTGAGACTTCTATGGAGTCTAGTGATTGTTGAGCAAAGAGAGAAAAGGAGAACAAAGCTGAGCAAAGGATAAAAATCTTACGCATAGTGTTGTTTTGTAAACTTTGCTGCAACGGTAAGACGATTTTAGCGAAAAGGCAAAGTGAAAAAGGACGAAGTCGGTTGTAGCCCATTGCGTCTTAACTTAACAATAATATACACTAAGGCCTTAGCCGTAACTGCACAAGCAGAAAATATTAAGCTAAAAATGATATGTTCATAGTGTAAAATTCGAAAGTAAACTTAAGAACTCAGAACGACAATACTTAATCTTCACCTTGGAACAGTTTACTAATCTATCACATCAAACCCACAGTACGGTCTCAACACCTCAGGAACGATAATGCCTTCGGGCGTTTGGTAGTTTTCCAAGATGCTTGCCATAATACGTGGAAGAGCTAAAGCACTGCCATTGAGCGTATGAGCATACTCATTTTTACCATCACTATTCTTGAAACGCAGTTTTAGTCTATTGGCTTGAAACGTCTCAAAGTTAGAAACAGAACTTACCTCTAACCACCGCTCTTGTGCTGCACTCCATACTTCCATATCATAAGTCATAGCACTCGCAAATCCCGTATCTCCTCCGCAGAGTAGCAATACACGATACTGTAGCCCAAGTTCCTTTAGCAGGCTCTGTACGTAGCTGCTCATATCTTCTAACAGCTCGTAAGAGTTACTTGGGTGTACTAGCTGTACGATTTCTACTTTATCAAATTGATGGAGTCTGTTCAATCCACGTACATCCTTACCATAGCTGCCTGCCTCTCTACGGAAACACGGAGAATGACCACAATTTTTTATTGGGAAATCATCCTCTTTCAAAATTACATCACGGTAGATATTGGTAATCGGCACTTCTCCTGTGGGTATAGCATATAGATTATCTACTTGCATATGATACATCTGCCCTTCTTTGTCAGGCAATTGACCCGTCCCTATTCCACTTGCTTCGTTTACGAATAGTGGTGGTTGTATTTCTTCAAAACCGGCATCTCTTCCTTTGTCCAAGAACCAATTGATAAGTGCACGTTGTAGTCTCGCCCCTTTTCCTCTATATACCGGAAATCCAGCTCCGGTGATTTTTACCCCGAGTTCAAAGTCGATGAGATTATATTTCTCACAAAGCTCCCAGTGCGGCAAATTTTGGGTCAAATTTGGTTTTTCACCGTGCTCTAAAACTACTTTGTTATCCGCCTCACTTTTGCCAGCAGGCACCGCTTCTCCGGGTGCATTTGGAATTTGGTAAAGTACGTCTAGCAACTCATTTTCTATGGCCTTTAGTTCGTCTCCTAGCTCAGAGCTCTTGGCTTTTAGCTCTGGACTTTTAGCCTTTAGCTCATTTGCTTCGTCTATTTTTTTCTGTGCGAATAGCTGACCTATTTCTTTTGATATCTTGTTGCTTTCGGCTAATACATCGTCCATTTCCAACTGCGTACTTTTACGCTTATCATCCAAGGTAAGTGCCTGATCTATGAGGTCTGTGAAATCCTTACCTCTTTTAGCCAATCGGGCAATGACACCCTCTTTGTCTGCTCGTATATCTTGTATTAATAGCATAGCGAGTACAAAGGTGAAATAAAAAAAAGGAAAACACTAAAGTTTTAACATTAAGAAGGTGAGTCTAGTTGCTCTAAGATTTAAGTAAAAGGACGACGCTTACGGTTACCCTTCACTTTTCAGCAAGGACATTAAGTTTTTGTCTTTGACAAAAGTCTTAATGAAACTTAATTCCGTAATGGTCAATTTTAGGCCTTTATCAAATATTCCTCTAACTCGGTAATCCGCTCCTCTATCAAGAAGCGATCAATCACACTTTGCTTAGTAGCTTGACCCATCTGCCGGCGGAGTTTCGTATCTGAAATAAGACGTGCAGTTTTGCTGGCGAAATCCGTATTGTCTAAGTGCGTAGCTAGCAATCCTGTTTTGCCGTCTGTGATAATCTCAGGATTACTTGTAATGTCAAAAGCCACCACGGGTTTTCCTTTGGCCATGGCTTCTACTATCACAAATCCAAAACCTTCCCAACTACTGCTGAGTACAAAAATGTCTATGCTTCGCATAAACGCTTCCATGTCGGCTACAAATCCAAGGAGAATTACTTCGTTTTCTAGTTTTTTGGCACTAATGCCGGCTTGTAATTCATCGTACAGCTCACCCGTGCCTGCTATATAAAGCTTGAATTTCACACCTTGCACTTTTAGTTGCTCGGCAACTTCTATAAGATGCTGCTGTCCTTTTTGGAGTGTAAGTCTGCCCGCGTTACCTAGTATAATAGTACCTTCTTCTGCATTCACTTGGGGCAACTTAGCACCTCCATCAGCAAGCAATTTTTCGTCTATACCGTGATAAATTAACCCAATCTTATCTGCTGCTATGTACTTACTCAGATTTTCTAGCATTGTACGTTTCGTCTCTTGTGAGTTGGCTATGAGGTGTGTGCAAGCCTTGTTCATACAGTACCGATTTACGATGCTGTTTTTGATAGGCGTTGCAAGTCCTCTTAGGTACACTACCTTGTTGCACTTAGCCCAATGTGCAGCGATACTCGCTGTTTTTAAGTCTTGAGATGTGGTGAAAATTACCGTGTCTATTCCTTCATTTTGGAAGTAGGCTTTTATCCGAAGTAGTTTGAATATATTAAGAAATGAAGTACTTCCTACCTTCACCGCAATGGTCTCAAAGCCTTCACCTTGTGCTCTGTTCCACAGCTCACTGCCACGGTGAGCCGCAATGGTTACTTTGTAACCTTTCTTGCGAAAGGCCTTCGCATTTTCTAAGTGGAGCTTTTCGCCACCTCCCCAAAAATTGGAGCTATTGAAGAAGCAGATTTTTTTCATCTAATTGTATGTTACCCTTTTGGGTTGTTCAGTTCTCGGTACAGCTTTCTCTGTGAGAAAACCACTCGAACTGACAACGGTTACGACAAACTTAGGAGGTAAGACGAAAAGCCTTGTCAGTTCGAGTGTTCTTTGACGGTAGGAAAAGAATTTATCGAGAAGTGGACGAGGAGTTGAATGAATCATTGTACCAAGTAGGTTGTCACATTGAGTGATTTTTCGAAGGTAGGAGAAAAATTGTATCGAAGTGCTACAACACCGCATTATGAAACACGTTCTGTACGTCTTCGTCTTCTTCTAATTTTTCTATGAGGCCATTTATCTCTTCTTTTTGTCCATCCGTAAGATCTATAGTTTGATGCGGTATACGCTCTATATCTACTGAGGCTATCTCCACTCCTACTGTTTCTAGGCCTTTTTGCATATTGCCATAATCGGTAAATCCAGTGTATACCAACGTCTCATCTTCTACCTGCTCTATCTCTTCTAGTCCGTAGTCTATGAGTTCTAGCTCCAGCTCTTCAAGGTCTTTATCACCCTGCTCTATTTTGAAAATTGCCTTTCGCTCAAAGTTGAATTCTTGTGAGCCACTAGTACCTAGTTCGCCGCCGTTTTTTCGGAAAATGGCCCTAACATTGGCCACTGTTCTGTTTATATTGTCCGTAGCGGTTTCTATCATAAGGCTCAGACCATAAGGGCCTTTCCCCTCATAAAGTACCTCCTCATAGTTGCTTGCATCCTTGTCACTTGCTTTTTTGATGGCCGCCTCTACACGGTCTTTGGGCATATTCTCAGACTTGGCATTTTTCATAGCCATACGCAGTCTGGAATTGTTGTCAGGGTCGGGTCCGCCTTCTCTTACGGCCATAGATATCTCCTTACCTATGCGTGTAAAGGTTACCGCCATTTTGCCCCAGCGTTTCATTTTTCGGGCTTTCCTAAATTCGAATGCTCTTCCCATAAGGCAAATTTAAGTTTAAGTTGAAGTAAAAGTTTAAGATTAAGCTCAAAAATACCTAAACTCTGAATAATGTGATGGTAAGCAGGAGTCGTTCCCTATACTAGCGGCTATTCCATACACTGAAATCATAACGACAAATCTTGCATCCCTACCAAAAACATCCTTGTTATTTAAAAATAAGACAGTCCACATTTGTAGCCCAAAGATCGTTCATTGGCACAAAAAAATCCCTTACTTTTGCAACCTCAAAAAACAAGAATTAGAATATGAATTTTGACGTAATCGTAATAGGTAGTGGGCCAGGTGGATATGTAGCAGCTATTAGAGCAGCACAGCTTGGGCACAAGGTAGCAATAGTAGAAAAATCTGAACTGGGTGGTGTGTGCCTCAACTGGGGATGTATTCCTACTAAAGCTCTATTGAAATCTGCACAGGTTTTTGAATACATCAACCACGCGAGCGATTACGGCATATCGGTAAGCGATGCTAAGCACGATTTTGGTGCGGTGATAAAACGTAGTAGAGGCGTAGCTGAGGGAATGAGTAAGGGTATTCAGTTCTTGATGAAGAAAAACAAGATAGAGATACTCAAAGGTTTTGGTAAGCTGATATCCAAAGGTCAAGTAAGTGTAGATAATGAAGGTAAGAAAGAGACTCACAGTGCCAAGCACATCATACTAGCAACGGGTGCTCGCGAGCGTCAGTTGCCTAACTTGCCAATAGATGGTAAAAAAATAGTAGGCTATCACGAGGCGATGGTATTACCTAAGCAACCTAAGAAAATGGTGGTAGTAGGTAGTGGTGCTATCGGGATGGAGTTTGCGTATTTCTACAATGCTATGGGTACGGAAGTGACCGTAGTAGAATTTATGCCTAATATAGTGCCAAATGAAGATGCCGACGTAAGTAAGGAACTTCAAAAAATCTACAAGAAAAAGGGAATGACCATCATGACCAATAGTTCTGTAGAGGCTGTAGATACCAAAGGTGCTGGCTGTAAAGTAAGCGTGAAGACTGCCAAAGGAATGGAAACCATCGAGTGTGATGTGGTACTAAGTGCAGTAGGTATCCAAACCAACTTAGAAAATATCGGGCTAGAGTCTCTGGGCATAAATACTGAGAAAGGCAAAGTATTAGTAGATGATTACTACCAAACCAACGTACCTGGCGTATACGCCATAGGTGATATCGTACACGGTCCAGCTCTAGCTCACGTAGCAAGTGCAGAGGGAATTATCTGTGTAGAGAAAATAAGCGGACAACACGTAGAACCACTAGACTACGGCAACATCCCTGGATGTACGTACACATGGCCAGAGATAGCATCTGTAGGCTATACTGAAGCTAAGGCTAAGGAAGCTGGATATGACATCAAAGTAGGTAAATTCCCATTCTCAGCATCGGGAAAAGCAAGTGCAGCAGGTAGCAAGGAAGGTTTTGTAAAAGTGATTTTCGACGCAAAGTATGGGGAGTTCCTAGGAGCCCATATGATAGGTGCCAATGTGACTGAGATGATAGCAGGCGTGGTAAGTGCACGTAAGCTAGAAACTACCGGCCACGAAATGATAAAGACCGTACATCCACACCCTACTATGAGTGAGGCTATCATGGAAGCATGTGCCGCTGCTTATGACGAGGTGATACATTTATAAACAATTTCTCGGGGTTAAAACCGCCGAGAAATTGTAAACAGTCCACTTACCTTTGGTGAGTGGGCTTTTTTGTGAATGATTATTTCGATGCTAATCCCAAAGAATTACTGGGAATCTCATTTAACATTTACACCTCAACAGTCTCGTGATTCTATTAAATAGATAGCTTACGTATCTTTAAGACGTAGATACATTCACCCGTTTGTACGCCCATGATTCCTTGAATGGAACTTGCCACTTCATTCGTAAGTCTGAAAGCACGCTGAGTGTATTATTCAAGAAGATGCTATCATCACTTATCAATCCTGAGATATATGCTTGGTTAAGATCAGACATTTTCACGATGCGAATAGTGCAATCCTGTAAAAAAGTGAGGTTCATTCTATTAAACAAATCAAGATTCATCTCACTATCTATCTGCCTAAAAATAGCCGACGTCTGATCGATGCTGCATCCAGTGGCCGCTGCTACCTCCTCGTCTACCCCTAATACAAGCAACTGATTATAAAATATCCCAAATTCAGCCTTGAGCTGATTGCCGTGAGCTGCCCAATTGGTACAAAAAGCAGCCAATCGTTCATTAATCTTATGAGCTTCTTCTTCGCTAAGCGGTCTTTGGGCCACGTATATCCATATTCGTCCGTTGCCATTGAGTGTAGGGAACATGGTGCGAAGGTAATGGAATGCAGCACCAAACTTCAAATTCTAAAATGCAAAAGAAGGAGTGGGAAGGCTCAAACCACACCTTCCCACTCCAATTGTTATTTCTCGGGCTATGAAGTACAAGGCTATTCAGTTACAAATGCTGCTGTGTCCTTTATTGCTTTCGTTTTGTGTAATGATTGGATGGTCCAAGTCGCTAACACTGTGAGGGGTGTTGCAACGCACCAAACTGATCTTCTAAAAGACTACTCTAACATCTTAAAATGTACAAATTCGGGGTATAATGAAGTCAATTTTTGTGCAAATTCGGAGTAAGATGAAATTGAAACCTCTTTTCATAACTCTCACAATTTACCTAAAACTCCTTACACCAATTACAATTATCCCCAAAATGAAACCCTTACATACAGTAGAACGTAAAAAAAGCCAGCTCTCTCGAGCTGACTTTTCTGATCCGTTAGATTTAGCGTGTATTACTTCAAATCAAATCTGTCTAGGTTCATTACTTTATACCACGCCGCTACAAAATCACGAACAAATCGTTCGTTGGCATCGGCACTGGCATATACTTCTGCAATAGCACGCAACTCTGAGTGCGAGCCAAATACGAGGTCTGCTCTGGTAGCAGTCCACTTGGTTTCCCCTGTACTTCGGTCTTTGCCCACAAAGTTTTCTTTGGAATCATCGGTAGCTTCCCACTGGGTCTCCATACTGAGAAGGTTTACAAAAAACTCATTCCCTAACTTGTCTTTTTCTATACCGAGCATTCCCTTATCCGAACCATCATAATTGGCCCCAAGCGAACGCATACCTCCCACTAGCACCGTCATTTCTGGGGCGGTGAGTGTAAGTAGTTGTGCTTTGTCCACGAGTAGTTCCTCGGTAGTCAATTTGTATCTAGTCTTGAGGTAGTTTCTAAATCCATCAGCCATCGGCTCTAGCAACACAAATGATTTTTCATCTGTTTGCTCTTGGGTAGCATCTGTTCTTCCTGCATCAAAAGGTACCGCAACACTCACGCCTGCATTGGCTGCCGCTTTTTCTACTGCCGCACTTCCGCCCAATACTATGAGGTCTGCTATTGATACTTTGTTATTTCCTTTCGCATCAAAATCCGCCTTGATTTGCTCATATACCGCTAGCACTTTTTGTAATTGGACTGGGTTATTCACCTCCCAATCTTTTTGCGGAGCAAGACGAATACGTGCTCCATTGGCACCACCGCGTCTGTCTGACTCACGATAGGTAGACGCTGAAGCCCACGCTGTAGATACGAGTTCTGCAAGTGTTAAATCTGAACCAAGTATTTGAGCCTTTAGTGACTTGATGTCTGCTACAGAAATCTGAGCATAGTCTGCCTCCGGCAATGGGTCTTGCCATATTAAATCTTCAGTAGGTGCTTCGGGGCCTAGGTACGTAGTTCTTGGTCCCATATCGCGGTGTGTCAATTTAAACCATGCTCGTGCAAAGGCATCATCAAACTTGGCTGGATTTTCGTAAAAATCACGTGATATTTTCTCGTAAACTGGGTCAAAACGCAGGGATAAATCGGTAGTCAACATTGTGGGTGCATAAGACTTTTCCTTATCAAAAGCGTCAGGCACTTGCACCTTAGGATCCTTTGCCACCCACTGATGTGCTCCTGCCGGGCTCTTGATGAGTTCCCATTCGTGCTCAAATAAGTTGAAAAAATACTGATGACTCCATTTGGCTGGGGTACTCGTCCATATCACTTCTAAACCTGAAGTAATGGCATCTGGACCTTTACCTGATTTGTAGGTGCTTTTCCATCCAAAGCCTTGTTCTTCCATATCGGCAGCCTCTGGCTCTGGGCCTACATTGTCTGCTGGGCCAGCACCGTGGGTTTTACCCAGGGTATGACCACCCGCTATGAGTGCTACGGTTTCTTCATCATTCATTCCCATTCTACCAAACGTCTCACGTATATCATTCGCCGCCAGTTTTGGGTCCGGATTTCCGTTAGGTCCTTCTGGGTTTACATAGATAAGTCCCATCTGTACCGCTGCTAGCGGGTTCTCTAGTTTTCTATCGCCTGTATATCGTTTATCATCCAGCCATTTTTCTTCTGGACCCCAGTATACATCTAAGTTTGGCTCCCACACATCTTCTCTTCCTCCTGCAAAACCAAAGGTCTTAAAGCCCATATTTTCTAATGCTACGTTACCTGCTAACACCATAAGGTCTGCCCATGAGATGCTTTTACCGTACTTCTGCTTAATCGGCCAAAGCAGTCTACGAGCCTTGTCTAAGTTAGCATTGTCTGGGAAACTATTGAGCGGAGCAAAACGCTGCTGTCCTGACCGAGAACCACCTCTACCATCGCCTGTGCGATACGTCCCTGCACTGTGCCACGCCATACGTATAAAGAATGGACCATAGTTATCATAATCTGCCGGCCACCAGTCTTTCGACTCTGTGAGAGCTGTATTGATATCTGCTTTGAGGGCTTCGTAATCGAGTTTTTGAAATTCCGCCGCGTAGTCAAAATCTTCATCCATCGGGTTGGAAAGTTCTGAGTGTTGACGGAGTATACTCAGGTTAAGTTGGTTTGGCCACCAGTCGGCGTTGCTAGTTGCTACTGCATTACTGTGGCTTTTTTTAGTGGCACCGGAGTAGCCTTCTGCTTTGTCGGAGCCCGATTGGGTACATGCAGTGAATAGCAGAGCCACTGCTATCATAATGTAAGAGATAATTGATTTATTCATAAAGTATATTTTTAATAATTTATGTGGTAAAAGTAAGAATGAAGTCTACTTCGAGTACATTATATTTTGTGATAGTGGTATTGGTGATTTTGATTTTGGAGGTAGAAAACTTCGACTTACTGATACATTTTAATTGGCTAAATCTGTTGGGCGTGAGTATAGAATGGAAAGCTATAGAAGAAATTGGATTCAGAGTACATTTTAAGGATGACTATATTGAAACACTTGAAAAACTTTGCTTTGAACTAAACGAAGACTTAAATAAGTAACTCATCTCTTCCAGTATTCTGGATTTCGACTCGTATGAGCTATATGATTCTATTTAAAAATCAGATTCCAAAGGCTAGCTTTGGAATGACAGAATCGCTAGTGGAGAGAAAATGAGACTCTTCACTTCGTTCTGAGTCTTGGTCACGAACAAACTATATCTCATCCCAAAAAACTTCCCGTTCATCCAAATAGCACTTTTATGATGGCTGAATCAAAATATCATATTAACTTTGCATTACAAAGTACTTTTAAAATGAGTCACGAAAGACATATAGAAGATCTCAAAGAAATTCGCTCGCTAATGGAGAAAAGCACTCGCTTCCTTAGTCTCAGCGGATGGAGTGGTATAATGGCGGGTGTGTATGCTCTTATCGGGGCGTACCTTTTTAATTTGCCTCATACCGAGATATCTGGATTATTTGAAATCATCGTCATAGGTGCAGCTGTAATGGCAGCTTCGCTGGTGACTGGAGCTATCCTAACGTATATCAAAGCTAAAAAGAATAACGAAACCATGTTTAGTACTTCCGCCGTGCGAATGTTGGTTCATATTGGCTTCCCGATGGTTGTGGGGGCTCTTTTCTGCTTAGCTATGGTGCTAGACGGAGACACTAAATTTACCGCAGGAATATTGCTTATCTTTTATGGTCTTGGACTTATAAATGGCAGTAAATACACGCTAAATGATATTAGAGTTCTTGGAGTCGTAAATGTCCTACTTGGAGTGCTCGCATTGTTCTTAACGCACTACGGCTTATATTTTTGGGCAACAGGCTTTGGTTTGGGTCATATTGTATATGGAGCTTATATGTGGTTGAGGTATGAGAGATAAGCAGACACAAGACAAATTTGATTATCATCAAATGACCCAAGACTCAACTATGATTCAAAATCTAAATAAAGCATTTGAGAACCGTATCTCGGTACATTTTGCTACCGCAAAACACTCGATAGGGCAATCTAATCAAGAAAACCATTAGAATGATTCAAAATCTAAATAAAGCTTTCGAGAACCGACTGAGGTTAGGAATCATGAGTTTACTGATGGTGAATGATGAGGTGGATTTTAACACTGCTAAAGAACTGCTGCAAGTGACCGATGGAAACCTTGCGAGCCACACCAACTCATTAGAAAAACTAGCATATATCATCGTGATAAAAGAATTCGTAGGCAAGAAGCCAAAAACCAGCTACAAGGCTACGGCAGCAGGTCGTAAGGCATTCGCAGCTCATATAGACGCTTTAGAAAATTTATTAAAAAACTGATGAAACTATTTTTTTACATTCTCACTTTGTATTTCAAAGTACTTTTTGTTTTTGATAAAAATTTACTAAAGGCAAAACCACTAAAAACATCAAGGTATAAAAAGGACCCCCAATCCATTAATCCACCTATAAAATAGAACGCAGATTAAACAGATTAAACAGATTTTCACGGATTTTCATCTCCAAATGAAACACCATTACTCATCTCATTTCGAGTGGATTTTTATAAAAAATAACGTAATAAAAAATTCTACCACGCAATGAATAAACAACTCAAAAACATTAGAATCAGAACAGCCCTCTTTATGATTGGGCTTTTCCTGAGTGGACTTACGTGTTTTCACCTTGAACTAGAGATCAGTATAGCCAACACGTTTTTTGCTGCTTGGGCCATTTTCCCTCTTGCATTCATTATGGGTTCTATCAGAGGCATACCGTTTTGGTGGCAGCTCGTAGACTGCAGCTTTGGAGTGATAGGACTTATAGTAATGGTACCCGTCTACAAAATGCCCCTTAACCTAATTCAAAAAAATACGTAAGTTATGAGAGAAAAATTAATCATCTGGCTGTTTGACATTTCAACAGTTCCCTACGCCAGGTACTTTAAAACAGAACGAGATAGCTGGAAAATGACCGCTCAAGACCTCCTCACCTATCCTAAAGGCAGTCTCGGACACGAAACTGGAATATTCCTCACGTCTAACTCATTTGAACTCATGGACAGACTGGAAACACACGACACCTATCACGTGATAACGGGATACGGCACCGACGTGCCCGACGAAATAGCCCAGCAGTATTTCTTTTATGGAAATGGTAAGAGAACGCTCTACATGTTTGGCGTACTACTGCTCAGCATCTTCATACTTCCTGACCATTTTAAACAATACCTCAAAGCATACAAACGGGGCAAACAATCTAACCCGCTGCACTTGATCGATGTGAAAGCTTCACTGGCAAGGCCCCTTTCTGACATTCAATCTTATATTTTCATAAACACAACATACATTAAACCATCATGTACATGATTTTCATTCTTCTATTCTTTATCCCTGGCATTAGCACCATCATCGATTTTGTCATCTTTCTTACCACGGGTCGCAAGCAATTTAGAGGCCCGTATGGGTTTATTCTCGATCTCATTAATCTACTCGGCTTTCCCTACTTTTATCTGGCTACGGGAATGCCATTTGACAACAATGCTAATATACTTATCGACGAGCCCTATCGCGGTGTTACCTTCATTGTAATTGCTCTTTGCTTAATCGGCTACTTCGCTTTGAACTACCTGCATCGCCACTTACAAAACCCAGTGCAAATTATCGCAATAGCGTTCCTAGGTATAGGTATATTTATAAATGTAGCGATGATTTACCAGCAAGAAGCCATATTCAGCTTTTTCAATGTACCCATCATCCTCTTATTTATTATGCAAATAGTAGAAAAGAGCAATGCACTCATTCAAGCAAATAAACCAAGCACCCTCACCGATTAATTTCCCTTTTCGATTTTACTTCGACACATTTTTTTATACCATGAATTTCAAAAACAAATCATTAGCTACGCTATACAGCAAGCGTAAAACCATTCTATGGGTCACTTTATTCGGTATTGCCTTTGGAATGGTAGAGGCCGCAGTGGTCATCTACATGCGAGCACTTTATTTCCCTGAGGGCTTCCAATTTCCCATTAATGCTATTGCCGACCCCATAGTATTTACAGAACTATGGCGAGAGGTGGCTACCATCATAATGCTAGCCGCAGTAGGCATACTAGCCGGCACCAACAAGGTAGAGCGATTTGCCTACTTCCTCATCAGCTTTGCGGTGTGGGACATTTTTTACTATGTTTTTCTCAAAGTTTTTATCGATTGGCCCGAGAGTCTCCTCACTTGGGATATCCTCTTTTTGCTACCTGTAGCTTGGATTGGCCCAGTAATAGCTCCTGTTATATTGGCATTGCTGATGATAGCCATAGCCCTAATGCTCATTGCAAAACAAACTCCGCTCAACTGGAAAGAGTGGTCACTCTACATTGCCGGTGCATTTATTAGTATCTTATCTTTTACCATAGATTTTGTCACCTACCTGCATGAGAATGAAGGAAATACCGAACTGTATAAAGATGTTGGTGCTCTATCACTTACGTATGTTCCTAAGGACTTTGATTGGTGGATATTTGCTATAGCGGCAGTTTGTATATTAATGGGAATGATTCATTACTACGTACGCACCAGCCGAACGAAACGAAAACTAGAGGGTATGCAGTTGTTTGTGTAACTGCTTTTGCAAAAAAAAAGCACATCTCCTCCAAATTGGAATACGTTGCTTTACAATTATATTTGGAGTCAACTTATTTTTTTACAAATGACTAAATACACATTCCTCCTCATCACCCTACTCCTTTCAGCGATATATGCTGAAGCACAAACCTCATTTACCCTATCTGCAGATGCCCCATCTCTCATATATGGGGGATACTCATTAGAAGGTGGTGTAAATCGTAAAAAAATGAGATACACTTTTTCATTGGACAACATTAAGTTGCCAAACTATATCAATGCGGACTTTGACAGTATACAAGCACTACGCCAAAACATACGTTTAAAGGCAAGTCGCTTTTTGAGTAAGAAGCAAAAAGGTTTTCACATTGGTGTTGGTTTAGGATTTGTAATCGGAGAAGAATGGAGTCTACTTGATTCAGCAGGGAAGGTTAACACTAGCATTCCAAGTGTGGAGCAGAGTTACGCCACGGTAGGTTTTAATGTGGGTTATATCTATCATCCTTTTAAAAACAAAGCATTCATCAAAGGTTTTTATGTGGAGCCCAGTATTGGTGCCACTTATGCAATAGGTAAGGAAGACCTCAAGCTTGGTCTTAAAATTATAGAAAAAGAACCTATGTCGGTAACTCCAATCCGCTTTAGCTTAGGCTGGCGAATAAAATTGCCTTAATTCTTATAACGAAGCACCAACCAAAAGCTAACCAGCATTATGACCAAAACCAATTATCCAGCTCTGTATACGCTAATTACCGTCTTCTTTTTTTGGGGATTCATAGCAGCAGGCAACAGTATCTTTATACCTTTTTGTAAGTCGTACTTCTCGCTCGACCAATTTCAATCCCAACTGGTTGACTTTGCATTTTATACGGCATATTACATTGGAGCTTTGTTCCTATTTGCCTTCGGAGCAAGTACAGGCAAGGATATAGTGGGCCAGTGGGGGTACAAAAAAAGTATCGTCTACGGCCTTTTGTTCTCCGCCCTCGGAGCAGGAGCTATGATACTGGCAGTTCAGGCCAACTTATACGCAGGAATGTTGGTTGGGTTATTCATTGTGGCTCTAGGATTTTCGTTGCAGCAAGTAGCGGCAAACCCATTTGCCATACTCTTAGGAGACCCAAAAACAGGAGCTAGTCGTGTAAACTTAGGTGGAGGTATCAATTCATTTGGCACCACCATAGGGCCTATCATAGTGGCCATGGCTCTATTTGGCACTACGGCTAGTATTACCGACGAGCAGATTAAACTCTTAGAACTCAACAAGGTGATATACCTATACATCGGAGTAGGTTTACTCTTTGTACTCGCGGCAGCGTTGTTTCATTTTTCTAAAAAAGTACCCGCAGGCACCACTTCCGAACCGGTAGAGAAAGCGAATAAAGCCCTCAAAACCCTGATAATAATGACGGGAATGCTCATTGTGATGTTCAGCCCTGTATTTGCCAGTTATGCTAGTGAAGAAGCTAAGAACATTGTAGCCTTGGAAGAAACCAAAGCCACAGTAGTGGAACAATTGAATGCCACGGAAAAAAAACTCAAGGCCACGGAGCAAAATACCACATGGAACGCAGCTGAGAAAGAAAATAGTATTGTCATTTTAAACTCGGAAATCGCCGCTTTATCCTCTAAAAAGGCGTCAACAACAGATGAAATAGAGACCATAAGAGGTCCATTGGAAAAGTACCGTATGTACTGGCTCATAGGTGCTTTGTTAGTGGTAGTAGGAGGCTTACTATTTTCGTATGCTTCATCTACTAACAATCCCGAAGGCTGGGGTGCCATGCAATATCCTCAATTGGTATTGGGAATGCTAGCTATTTTCACCTACGTAGGAGTAGAAGTGGCTATAGGTTCTAACTTGGGCGAGCTTCTTAGTTTAGATGCCTTCGGTGGTCTACAATCTTCAGAAATTGCTCCTTATATCTCTATGTATTGGGGTAGTTTGATGATTGGTCGTTGGGCGGGAGCTATCAGTGCTTTCAATATAGGCGGCACGAGCAAGAAAGTAGCCCTTATGCTCGTTCCCCTCGTAGCATTTTTCATCATCATAGGGGTTAATATGCTATCGGGTAAGGATATGGAGCCATTATATTACTATGTATTGTGCGTGCTACTACAAGTGGCGGCATTTTACGTTAGTAAGGATAAACCTGCTCGTACCTTAATGATATTTGGATCATTAGGAGTAATGGCTATGCTCATCGGATTGTTTACATCTGGTACGGTTGCTATCTACGCATTTCTGAGCGGTGGCTTGGCGTGTAGTATAATGTGGCCCGCTATATTTAGCTTGTCTATCATTGGCTTGGGTAAATACACTTCTCAGGGTTCTGCATTCTTGGTGATGATGATATTGGGTGGTGGTATTATCCCTCCTATTCAAGGCAAATTATCTGACATCATTGGCATTCACCAATCATTTATCATCGCAGTAGTTTGCTTTGCCTACCTTGCTTTGTTCGCCTTCCTTGTGAAAGGTATGCTGAAGAAACAAGATATTGATATCGACAACATCGAGCTAGAATCCGCAGGGCACTAAATACCGATTAAGTTTCCACCGTCATAAACGTGCTCCTCCTCTTGATACGGAGAAACACTCTGTCTTAATTTATCACTCAGATGGCTACCTTCGTCCTATGTATTTGAAAAAAGGTGATACCATAGCCATTGTGTCTCCAGCTAGAGCTATTCAACCCGAAAAAGTAGAACCCGCTATTCGTTTTTTTGAAAGTCACGGATTTAACGTTGTGCTTGGTAAACACATCTACGATGTATCAAACCAAATGGCCGGAACAGATGCCGATAAAGTAGCCGATATACAGCAATTTCTAAATGACCCGGAGGTACGTGCTATTGTAAGTACCCGCGGGGGATACGGATGCGTACGTATCATTGATCAACTTGATTTATTTCCTCTTGCAGAGCAAAAAAAATGGTTCGTTGGCTACAGCGATGTTACGGTGTTTCACAGTCATATACATCAGCATTTTAACATACCAACCCTACATAGTACAATGCCCGTGAGTATAAGTGATGACCCATCTCCGGAGGAAATCATAAGTAATACCACCATGATAGACGCTCTCACAGGCAAGGTTTTAAGGTACGACTTACCAGCAAATGCCCTCAATAAACAAGGCAATGCCAAGGGACAACTCGTAGGTGGTAATCTCAGTATGCTTTATAGTATGTGCGGCTCTGCCTCTGACATCGACCCCCGAGGCAAAATCCTGTTCATTGAAGATTTGGACGAGTACCTGTACCACATAGACCGTATGATGATGAACCTCAAGCGTACCGGTAAGCTCAGTGATCTAGCAGCATTGGTAGTAGGTAGTATGAGTCATATGAATGATAACGCTATACCTTTTGGCAAATCAGCAGAAGAAATAATATTGGAACATGCATCTAGCTATAATTATCCCATCTATTTTGGATTTGAAGCAGGACATCAGCAACCAAATCAAGCTTTGCGTTTAGGAATGGAAGCAGAAATAAAAGATAATCAGCTACTTTTGCCAGCTTAATACCCTTCTTCATATATGGCCATTTATCAAGCAAGTAAACAACTTACCAAATTTATCATTTCGGGCATTCTTGCCGTGGGTGTAGATTTCACCGTTTACTATGTGCTGTCTCAGTTTTTAGACCCTAGCCTTAGTAAGGCCATTAGTTTCTGCTCTGGGATGGTGGTGACGTATAACATGAATAAGTTTTGGACTTGGAAACAGCCCGAAAAAAACAACAAACGACTATTACTCTTCAGTACTCTGTACGCGTTAGCTCTTATGGTAAATGTGGGCACCAATAACATAATACTCGATGCATTACCTAACTATACATTCTCATTTTCCCTCAATGATGAAAAACTAGACATCATCAAAAGGTTAGTTGTAGGCGTAGACAAACTAGGTGCATTTATCATAGCCACAGTAGCTAGTGTAGCTATCACTTATGTGGGTCAAAAATACTGGCTATTTAAAGCTAAGAATTAGTACGAAGGCCTATTGAGTATCGTCTGAGCTATGATGGCCTGTCTTAGGTCAAAATCAACAGACAACGCATCGGTTTCCTCTTCCTCAAGCTTAAGTCCTTGTGATTCTCTGATTTCATCTCGCACCTCACCCAAGTCTAAGTCTACGTCGGCGTGATGCTCGTGCTCCGGTCTGAAATCGTGCTGATGGTCTTCTATTTCTATTTTTTTACGCTTTCGTTGTTGCGATACCGTTTCATATTGTTTTTCGGGAACAGGCTGCTTGGCTTTCGCAGGTTCACCGCTAAGTTCTCGCAAGATGTCCTCTAGCGATGTTGTACTCGTACTCGCCTTTTTTCTTTTCACGGATTTCGGGCGGCTTTTCGGTTTTTCTTCCTTTTTTTTGCCCGCGGCCAAAAAACGAAATACTAGAATCGCTCCTATGATGATGTACTTGATGTATGAGCCTATATCGTCCATTGTGTCAAACGAAAATAATGAAAAAAAAGCTAGTCTTAAGCCTCGGGTCTAATTTAGGGAATCGATACGCCTACATCTATCAGGCGATACAAGCTATCAACGAAGCTTTTGACACCATATCTGCCGTAAGCCAATACTACGAAACCCCGCCTTGGGGAGACCTCAACCAGTCGCGTTTTATTAATATAGCTCTCATACTCGAAACGGATATACCTGTTTTACAATGCTTTACAAAACTACAAGCCATAGAAGCAGAACTAGGTCGCACCAAAACCCGAAAATGGGGACCACGGTGTATCGATATTGATATACTATTTTACGACCTTGAAATAATCAGCACCCCAGAGCTAACCATTCCTCATCCTCACATACACGAGCGTGCCTTTGTACTCGCACCGCTATGTGACCTAATGCCACGCTTCCTACATCCTACTCACGACCACACTGTAGCTCAACTCCTGCATATTATTACTAACGATACGCAACATTTTACACCGTGAACATTCATTGTATAGGCAACATAGCATATTGGCACGGAGTAGTGAGTGATACAGACCATAAACACTACGTCCACCATACTTTTCAAAAACAAAGTGAACTCTCACAATATGAGATACTTACGGCCAACGGACGCCTCAAGCTCAGTGTCCCCACCCAAAAAAGTACGCGTAAAGGACCATATAGCGATGTGCTAATAGATTATAATACCAACTGGCAAACAGAGCATTGGCGTAGCATAGAAAATGCCTACCTCAAATCTCCTTTTTTCCTCTACTACGGATATAAAATTGAAACCATCTATAAGACTCATTACGACACCTTACTACAGTTTAACAAGGCACTTTTTGCAACCGTGGCAGATTGCCTAAAACTCAAAACTACCTTTCTCACAGACCATACTACACCGTCCATGTACGTGCCTACACCACCGCGAGTATGCACCGCATACCCGCAGGTATTTGACGACCGAGTCGCCTTCCAACAAAATTTGAGTGTATTAGACCTGATTTTTAATCTAGGTCCCGAGGCGTCAGATTACTTGGTTTCGCTGTAAGAACCCATATTGCTAAATTTCTTGATACGAGCCTTTACCAGTTTTTTGGTGCTCAGTTCGTTTAGCTCTTTTATATTCTTTTTCAGTTCCGTCTTCAGTGTTTTGAACATCGCCTCCGGATCATTATGTGCACCACCTAGTGGCTCAGGTATGATACCGTCTATCAGCTTGTTAGCGAGCATCTTGTCCGAGGTAAGACTTAGTACATCAGCAGCCTGTTCCTTATAATCCCAGCTACGCCATAGGATAGATGAGCAACTCTCCGGCGATATTACCGAGTACCACGTATTTTCTAGCATAAGCACTCTATCACCTACACCTATACCTAGAGCACCACCACTAGCACCCTCACCTATTACTACGCATATAATGGGTACCTTCAGTGTAGCCATCACCATCAGATTTTTGGCAATCGCCTCACCTTGTCCGCGTTCCTCGGCCTCTAGCCCTGGAAAAGCACCCGGAGTATCTATCAGGCATACTACTGGCATATCAAATTTTTCTGCCATCTGCATAAGACGAAGAGCCTTACGATAGCCCTCAGGGTTAGGCATCCCAAAGTTGCGGTATTGTCGCTCCTTCGTAGTGCGGCCCTTCTGCTGACCTATGATCATCACATTGATGTTATCTATCTGTGCCAATCCGCCCACCATAGCCTTATCATCACCTACATTTCTATCGCCGTGTAGCTCTACAAAGTTTTTAGTGATGGCCTGTATATAATCTAGCGTGTAAGGTCTGTCGGGGTGACGCGATATCTGCACTTTCTGCCAACCGCTGAGGTCTTTGTACAGTGCTTTTTTCTCGCTGTTTATTTTTTTAGTAAGTTGAGCAACAGTGTCACTCATATCTACTTTGCCCTTATGGTGAGTAGCTTGAGCTTTTTGCAGTTGCTCTATCAACTCTTCTAACGGTTTTTCAAAATCTAATAATGTAGCCATACGGTTCCTTTTATTATACAAGGCAAAAGTATAAATCTTAATGGAATAGGGTAAAAATGTTTTTACTCACGCCAAAAATATGTGTGCTGAAAGATCAATGTACACGGATATGGATAGTAATGTACGTTCAGAATGAGGCTTCCTACCTTTCAGATAGAAGTTGCTACGATGGCTGGCATTTTTTCTTTCTTGGGTAATACTCGGGCTGTACACTTGTAGTACTCGCCCAGCTAGGCAGTAGGCTATAGGCTATAGGCCGTGCGGTGGCTCTGTGCCGCCCCTCCACCAGCCTAGCTCTACTAGGGGGCTATCTGTACTGTGGGGTACCGCTTCCATCCCGCTGCTAAGGTCGTGTTTTTTAGTTATGACTTAGTGGTGTAGCCAATGCGACATAAGAGTCTGAAAACAAAACTAATCTATTTGTTTCGACAATGTTTCGGTAGCGAATATAGATGCTACTATTTTCTTCACCTATTTCAATCCATAAGAGGCTAAAAACCAAACTATTACAAACGAAAAAGTCCCGCCGTTAAGCGAGACTTTTGCGGTCTGGACGGGACTCGAACCCGCGACCCCCTGCGTGACAGGCAGGTATTCTAACCAACTGAACTACCAGACCGTAATTCCTTTATCTCATCGACTCGTTACCCAGCGGCTCTTCCGCAGTAAGCAGAATATTCTAACCAATTGAACTACCAGACTAGGGAAATAAACGAGTCAAAACATAAACTAACCCATTTTTAAGGTGTGCAAATATAAACGCAGTTCGGATACCGCAAATTGTTTTTTTATTTTTTTTCGCTTAGGCAAATAACCCTGCCATTTTTAAGCTCATATTGCTCTCCTCCTTCTGGACATAGGGCTCTTCCATCTCCTTCAAACTCAAGCTTATGGCCGTACTTACTCATCCAGCCTACGTGCTTTCCAGGGTTGCCTACCATTAGTGCATAAGGCAATACCTCCTTGGTAATTACCGTACCCGCACCTATAAAACAATACTCACCCAAATCATTACCACACACAATCGTCGCATTAGCACCAATACTTGCTCCTTTCCTCACTACAGTTTGCAGGTATTCACTTTTTCTGTTTACCGCACTTCGTGGATTTATCACATTGGTAAACACCATACTCGGTCCTAAAAACACATCATCTTCGCACGTCACTCCAGTATAAATGCTCACATTATTTTGCACTTTTACATTATTACCCAATACTACACGTGGACTTACCACTACATTTTGACCTAAGTTACAGTTTTCACCCAGTGTGCTGTGAGACATTATGTGGCTGAAGTGCCATATCTTAGTGCCTTCTCCAATGGTACAATCCTCGTCTATAACCGCTGTCTCGTGAACAAAATAACTCATAACGACTAGTTGAATTCTTTGGGATGTGCGTATTTATACAGGTGCTCCGCAGGCAGATTCTTGAAATACTCATAGGTGATTTTTAAGCCTTCTGCTCTATCTACGGTAGGTTCCCAACCCAATATTTCTTTGGCTCTAGCGATGTCCGGTTTACGTTGCTTCGGATCATCCTTGGGTAAGTCGTGAAATACAATTTTTTGACTCGTACCAGTAAGTGCTATTATCTCTTTAGCAAAATCAAGTATGCTGATCTCATCAGGATTACCAATATTCACAGGTTGTGCGTAGTCGCTGTGTAGCAGTCTATATATTCCTTCCACCAAATCAGCTACATAACAAAAACTTCTTGTCTGACTACCATCACCAAAGATGGTAATATCCTCACCTCGCAATGCCTGCCCTATGAATGCCGGTAGTGCTCTACCATCATTTAGTCGCATACGCGGGCCATAGGTGTTAAATATGCGTATGATTCTTGTTTCCACTCCGTGAAACGTGTGGTACGCCATGGTCATGGCTTCCTGAAAACGCTTAGCTTCGTCATACACGCCTCGCGGACCAACAGGATTTACATTTCCCCAATAATCTTCATTTTGTGGATGTACTGCGGGATCGCCATAGACTTCTGAAGTAGAAGCTATGAGCATACGAGCTCCTTTGGCAAGAGCAAGACCCAAACAGTTATGCGTACCCAAACTACCTACCTTGAGTGTTGGTATAGGAATCTTGAGATAGTCGATAGGACTAGCTGGCGAAGCAAAATGCAAGATATAATCAAGCTCACCGGGCACGTGTATATACTTAGACACATCATCATGGTAAAAATGAAACTGCTCCAATGGCATCAGGTGTTCGATATTTTTCATATCACCTGTAATAAGATTATCCATAGCGATAACCTCGTAGCCCTCTTTTATAAATCTATCGCAAAGGTGTGAACCTAAAAAACCCGCTCCACCTGTTATTAATATTCTTTTCATTGTTCTGTTTTTATTTGGAACCGATACAGAAGTAACTGTAGCCCAGGTCGTTAAGCTCTTCGCGGTCGTATATATTTCTACCATCAAAGACTAATTTATTTCCTATTCTACTACTTACCGTATCCCAGTCAGGTAGTTTAAATTCTGACCACTCCGTCACTAGTAAGAGTGCTGCTGCTCCATCTAGAGCATCATAGGGATCATCTACGTATGTAATCTTGTCGCCTATCATATGCTTGGTCTCTGGCATACTCACAGGGTCATACGCTACTACTTCTCCTCCAGCTGCTTTTATCTTATCTATCAATACGAGTGATGGTGCCTCTCGCATATCATCTGTATTGGGTTTAAAAGATAGCCCCCACATCGCAAAAGTTTTACCGCTAAGATCAGCACCTAGGTGATTGGTTATCTTGTCAAAGAGTACTGATTTTTGGTCTTCGTTTACGTCCTCTACAGCCTCCAATATACGCATTGTGTAATCGTTTTCTTTGGCTGTTTTTATGAGTGCTTTCACATCTTTGGGGAAGCAGCTACCACCGTAACCTATTCCTGCATAGATAAATCGCGAACCTATACGCGGGTCGCTACCGATACCTCGGCGTACACTATTTACATCTGCACCCATTATTTCACATAGGTTAGCAATATCATTCATAAAACTAATACGTGTAGCCAACATGGCATTCGCGGCATACTTAGTCATCTCCGCACTTGGTATGTCCATAAAAATGAGTGGATGACCATTCATAATAAATGGCTTATAGAGTTTGCTCATCGTTTCTTGAGCTTTTTCAGAGTCTACGCCTACCACGATTCTATCGGGTTTCATAAAATCATCAATCGCAGCTCCTTCTTTTAGGAATTCAGGGTTACTCGCTATATCAAATGGGATATCTACTCCTCTTTTGTCGAGTTCTGCTTGTACGGCTCCTCTTACTTTTTCGGCCGTACCTACGGGAACGGTACTCTTGGTTACTACCACACCGTAGCTATTCATATTCGCTCCTATTTGCGAAGCAACTTTGAGGACATATTGCAAATCTGCACTACCATCTTCTCCTGGAGGTGTACCTACGGCAATAAAAGCGACATCTGCTCCTTTTATACTTGATGCTAGGTCGGTACTGAAATGTATTTTCTCTTTTTTGAAATTACGCTCTACCATAGCATCTAAGCCTGGTTCGTAAATGGGCATAATGCCATTGCGGAGTCCTTCTATTTTGTTAGCATCTATATCTATACACGTTACATATGTACCTACCTCGGCTAGACAAGTACCTGTAACTAGCCCTACATACCCTGTACCTACTACTGCTATTTTCATTGCGTTTTGCGTTTTATAAGTCCGCAAAGGTATTCATTGAAAATTTAATCATATACCCAATTTTAATCAACGCGAAACCCTATTTCACAAAGTAATGACATCTATCCTTTCAATTTGATGTTATTTTGCACCTATGAAAAAATGGATTGTACTCACATTTTTGATAATTACTGGTTTGATAGCTCAAGCTCAGTCAGAAATGAAGACCGAACAAGGTTTTCTTTTTTCTCCTCACGCAGCGTGGAATGTTGCAGGAGGTGATTTGGAGCAGCGGTTTGATAACTTTGCGTCTTTAGGACTAGGAGTAGACTATAAACTCAAAAACAACTTTATCTTTGGTATAGACTATGATTGGTACTTTGGGGACAATGTGAAAGATAATGGCTTATTTAGTAATATAGGTGGCACATCGGGAGCTATCATTGACCAAAATGGGGATTTTGCAGTTATTCAGCTTAATATGAAAGGCAACTATGCTACTGCCAATGTTGGCTACTTATTCAATATTGTAAAAAACCAACCAAACTCGGGCCTGCTATTCTCAGTAGGTGCAGGAATGATGCAACATCGTATAGATATTATTTCTTCTCAAGTCACGATTCCACAGGTAAATGATGAATACGAAAAAGGTTATGATCAGCTTACGTACGGATTTGCCACCAAACAATACTTGGGCTATCAATATCTCGTTGCCAAAAACAGGTATCATCTCAGATTAGGCATGGAATTTAATCAAGGATTTACACAAGGTAGAAGAACATGGGATTTCAACGCAAACACCTCAGGGCTAACCAAGCGATTTGATCGCACGATTGCTTTGAAATTTGGCTTAATCGTTCCGGTGTACACCAAAGATAAAGACGACGAAGAATTCTTTATAGACTAATTTCTTGTTTCGGTATGTCTACATATTTGCTGCGTGTCTTGCGGCAATTCTACTGCCAATAGTTGGTATATTCTCTACTAAGTTAAAATCGTTTTCTCAAACAAGAAATAACAGCAAGCGAGTACGCCCAACACCTATAAAATACTGGATACACGCAGCATCTCTTGGTGAGTACGAAATGGCCTTGCCCATTATTCAAGAACTCCTAATTCACCACAAAAAAGAGGAGATACTCATCACGATTTTTAGCCCAAGCGGGTATAGCCAAGCCATTAAAGGCGAATATGCCGATAGGGTGATGTATTTGCCGCTGGACAGATTAGGTCACGTGCGTCAATTTTATAAAGACTATGCTCCTCAACGAGCTATATTTATCCGATACGACTTTTGGTATAATTTTATAGCCGAAGGGCACAAATGCGGTACTTCATTTTATTTAGTAAACGGCCGATTCACAGATAATCATTTCATATTCAAGTGGTTTGGCAAGCCATATTTTAATCTTGTACAGCAGTTCAAGGGCATATTTACGTCCGATCAGAACAGTACGAAAGTGCTAGAGTCTCACGGTATTCGAGCACAGTTTACAGGAGACACCCGATTTGACAGAGTAAATAGTATCGCCCAAAACGCACAACACTATGAGGAGATAGAAGCATTCATAAATGGCCGAAAAGTGATCATATTAGGCTCATCGTGGCAAGAAGAGGAGCAGCTTATAGCACATCTGCTAAAGAACAAACCAGAGAATCTTGCTATCATCATAGCACCTCATGACCTCAAACGCTGCGATGCCATAGCTCAACAGCTGGCAGAGTACTACCCTCGAAAGTATACCGATGGTAATTTTTCTGTTCGCGACAACTTACTGATACTAGACACTATGGGTATGCTCTCATCTATGTATCAGTATGCTGATTTTTCGCTCATTGGTGGTGGATATAGTGGTGCATTGCACAATATTTTGGAGCCAGCCGTGTGGGGTAGTTGTATTTCATTTGGGCCATCAGTAGAAAAGTTCCCAGAAGCAGCTCAATTTATAGAGGCGGGTTTTGCTCGAGCAATAGATAACCAAGAAGAGTGGTCAGACGAGATTTTGAGATTAATTGCTAATGAAGATGAACTTGCGTCTCTAAAAAATATGGCCAAGCAGTTTGCCAAGGCAAACATTGGTGCTGCTTCGCGAGTTATATCTCATATATTATGAGACCGTTTTTAGTTATAATCACTCTTATACTTTCTCCTGTCCTATTTGCACAAAGCCTAACCGGCACCATACGAGGTAAGGTAGTGGATAAAAACACCGAAGAGCCGCTTATAGGTGTGCTAGTAGCGGCAACATTAGACCAAAAAACACAGAACAGAATAACAGACGAAACGGGGAGTTTCAGAATAGAGAATGTACCCGTAGGACGATATACCATTCGCTTTTCGCACCTTGGGTACGAAGAGGCTGTTGTAACTCAGCTGGAAGCAACTAGCTCTAAGCAAGTAGTGCTGGACATAGCGATGGAAGAAAAAATAACAACATCATCTACCATCGTAGTACGAGCCCGTAAAGACAAGGCTAAAACTATCAATCAGATGGTATCGGTAAGTGGTCGCACCTTTAGCATAGAGGAGAGTCAAAGATATGCGGGGAGTAGAGGTGACGTGGCTCGTATGGCACAAAATTTTGCTGGGGTACAAGGTTCTGACGACAGTAGAAACGACATCGTAGTGAGGGGCAACTCGCCTATGGGCGTATTGTACCGACTAGAAGGTGTAGATATCCCAAACCCCAATCATTTTAGCACAGCAGGAACTACTGGAGGTCCAATTAGTATGCTCAATAACAATGTGTTACAAAACTCCGATTTCCTGAGCGGAGCATTCCCCGCTGAGTACGGAAATGCTACTGCTGCGGTGTTTGATCTCGGTATGCGTAAAGGAAATGATGAGGAGTATGAGTTTTTGGGGCAGGTAGGATTTGCCGGGCTTGAACTTATGGCAGAGGGCCCACTAAAAGAAGGAAGTAATGCCTCATTTTTGGTCAATTATCGTTTTTCGGCTTTAGAGTTATTCTCGGTACTCGGTTTAGAATTTGGGACAGGAACGGCTATTCCAAAGTACCAGGATCTCAGCTTTAACCTGCACTTCCCAGATAAGAAAGGAAGTACCAAAATTTTTGGCGTAGCCGGAAAAAGCAGCGTAGAACTTTTTCAGAGTGACGAAGCTGGCGAGAACTTATTCAGAGATGGATTAGAAGACTTGACCTATAAAACCAATACAGCTATAATGGGTCTCAGCCGTTTTCAGAAACTCGGGAAAAGCACGTTTGCTAAAGTTATACTTGCCACCGACGTGTTGCAAACGCGTACTATCTTGGATACGTTTGCTTTTGACAATCAACAGCAAGTAATAGAGTACGGCGGAAAGTACCGCGACCAAAGCACACAAGGCAAGCTAAGCACGAATGCGATGGTTCAGCATAAGTTTAGCTCACGCAACACTCTAAAAGGGGGTTTCCGTTACTACCACTACTTCTTCAATCTACGTGATAGCTTTTATAACGTAGGACGCAATTTTGGAACTAATCAAATAAGAGGTTGGATAGAACCCACGAATTTCAACGGAAACACAGGTTTAGTGCAAGCCTATATAAGTGATGTAATTCGACTCAATAGCCGCCTGAGTACCACACTTGGGATGAATGCAGCATACTATACCTACAACGGAGCCACATCCATAGAGCCACGGGCAGGAATGAGTTATAAACTTACCCCGAAGTATACGCTTAGTGCAGGATATGGATTGCACAGTCAGTTGCCGCCATTTCGTATTTATTTTGAAGAGGTGACCGACCTCAATGGAAATAAACGCAAAATAAATCAAGATCTTGGATTCACGAAGAGTCATCATTTTGTGATAGGAAACGACGTGCGACTAGGCAAAAATCTGCGTCTCAAAGTAGAAGCGTATTACCAAAGCCTCTTCGATGTTCCGATAGATGCGGGTGCGGATACCTTTTATTCATTGCTCAATCAAGGTGCTGACTTTGGCGTGCTATTTACGGATAGTATGGTAAACCAAGGCACAGGCAGAAACTATGGCTTGGAGGTTACCTTGGAACACTTTCTAACCAAAGGTTTTTATTTTCTCAATACCTTATCGCTGTATCGCTCCTTTTATACCGACCAGCTTGGCGTGGAGCATCCCACGGCTTTTGATTCTCGGTATGCGGTCAATTTACTGGGAGGAAAGGAATTTTATTTTACCGAAAGAACCACCAAAAAGGGAAAGCGAAATAAAGGAAGCCTTACTATAGACATAAAATGTATGGTAAACGGAGGCAGACGATACACACCCATTAATGTGGTAGCTAGCCAACTCACGCAAACCGAAATACGAGACAACACCCAAGTTTTTGCGAATCAGTACGACGATTATGTACGATTAGATTTTAGGGTGGCCTACAAGGTGCAAACCAATAAAATTACCCAAGAGTGGGGTGTGGATATACAAAATCTGACCAATAGAGATAACATATTTCAACAGACGTATAATGCAAGTACCAACGAGGTACGTACTACTTATCAAACAGGCCTATTGCCAATAGGTATCTATCGCATAACTTTTTAGTAACCCAGTTTTGACGGCAACTTTACATGGATAATATTTATCTTTGAGCTATGAAACGTGCTACCCTAATCATCGGATTATTCCTATCGGGGTTCTTATTTACTCAGTGCAATGATGACTGTGGCGACTTTAACTACACTAAGAGTCCTCCCATCAGGATATCTCAAATACGTACAACCACCCAAGCCTTATGGGATACCGAACCTACTAGTAACATAGACTCATTTGGGATTTATATGTACGTAGATTTTCTATTTGCAAAAAATATAACGCCATGCGGTTTTATAAGCACAGCTTATGCATGCTCTCCGCCGCCAACACCCATCTATGACGCTACGGAGTTTATAGATTCTATTTTGGTTTACTCCGAGCCAGCCTATCGGTTTACTAATGATATTACCGCATTACTCAATTTTGAAAACAACACAGACCTCACTAGTTTTAATGATTTCACAGACAGACGAATACTCAACGATGAAGGAAATGGCTATTTCTTTTTAAAAGAAAAACCCCTCCAATCCGACTCCTTTACTTTTAGTTTCTATTACTATAACGACGGAGCTATAATAGACTCGTCATTTACACAGAAATATTTTATAACTAATTAATAATGAGTCACTTATTAATCTTATCCATGCTGATAAGTTTCAGCTATGTACAAGTAAACGCACAGTCTATTTTTGACAAGGCAGAAAATTGGCTCATAGACTATCATACAACACTTAGCTACGGACCACAATACTCGTGGTATAAGTATAGTATGATACGTATAGTACAACCCCAGTTTGATAGGGATGCAGAGCTTATGTATGTTTATGGCCAGCAGACCGATAATAGTGCCACCATTCGTAGAGGAAAAATATCGACTGCACAATCTAAAATAGCCGTAAATATGGAACTGTCAGAAAAGTATGCTTTACAGTTCTTTAACTGCCACCTCAACTATGAGATTATAACCGACAATGATTATCACTTACGCGGAGTGTGGAATGGTGAGTCGATAGCTAAAACTATATCCACTCAAGAATATATCAGAATGCTCCAGCATACCAATGGCCTCAATTTTTGGGGAGTAGGAGTGAAACGGGACTTTGCTATTGTAAAACGCGAAAAATTAGACTTAGACCTTGGTATAATGCCAAATATGGCAGCTGTGTTCACTGCAACTCAAGCTCAAATATATACGCCTACCGGCGAGCTTGCTTACTATGATCCTGGTAACACTTTAGCAGGCATGATGATAGCAGGTGAAACCTCTTTGACCGCTACACTTGGATATCACTGGCAGTTGATAGGTAATTTTAACTTCTTTCAGAGCTATATTAAAAAAGCTCATTTAGACCATCAAGGATACGTATCCCAAAGACTGAGAGGCTCTCATTATGGGCTTAGTCTAGGTTATAGGCTTTGAGTTAGTGGCACTCTCATTGCTCCACACTGAGCATGAAACTATTCCTACCATCAGCTCTCCTACTATTGATTTTTGCCTCATGCCAAAAAGAAGACCTCAGAGCTCCCGACTTTGACATTACTTATCAAGCACTAGAGACGAGCGAAACACCCAATCAAATGACAGGTATGATAACCAACGTATCGTCTACTCCTGCGAACACTGTTTCCATTAGAATAGACAGGTATACCGATTTTAATCTGGTGCAAGACCCCTTGTTTATAGTTATTGATAAAAAACTCTTTCACAACGATACCGCTCAATTCACATTCGAATCTTCTGCCCAAATAAAACGAGTAGAAATAAGTGTTGTAAATGTAGATTAGCTACTCACCTTTTTTTTAAGACTCGTTAAATGGTGATTCGTATGAAAATGTGTGAAATACAATAGCTCACGTACCATCATTTTGCCCAATAAAGGATGGGTAAGTAATACCTTGTCCAAGTTTTTGTCACTCCATTTGTTCATCCGCTTTTCGAACTTGACTCCCGTGCTTGCCCAGTGATTTAGCATATCTTGCTTGTCAAACACCTTGCCTTCTTCCGCTCTGAAAGGAGATGGTGCTAGTGCCTTGCCATTTACCGTGGCAATTTTTTCGGTATATCGGGACATCACCTCATCGTAACTCCGCATAGGTCGATTAGGTTTCCCAAATTCCCATTTGAGTATAAATGGAGAAACTTTCAACCCACTGTATAGTGCACTTGCCGATTTTATGACGTGATCAAATTCCTCAACAATACTCCATATTTCAGGGTTTGGTTTGGCTATGAATTGGTCGTGGCTCAGGGCCGATATCACGTTGTCTATTTAAGCCTACTTAGACTGAAAAGCCATTTTAATCTCCCGTTTAGAATGCATCATTTGAGATTGCAAAGTATGAATATCTTTGTATAGTATGAAAAATATAATGAGCTTCACTCTTCTTAGCTTATGTATGTTCGGTTGTGCCAAGGTGTGTACCCTTGAATCTTTGCTAGGTGAAATGTTGCGAATCCCACTAGATTTATCTGCTTATAGCACACAGGAGATATCGGCCATAGATGTGTGGAATGTGAACAACGGAGATACGACAAGCACCCCGTTGAGAAGTAATTACTTAGCTGAGAATAGTGATGGGCAATATTGGCTAACGGATAATAATACAGACGGCTACTACTCCAGTGATTTAGATGGGAGTAATTTATATTTCTATTTTCGATTGTCAGACACGAGTGTTCAACTATTGGATAGCATAACGCATATTACAGTCAAAAAATCAAAAGGCGAAGTGGACGATGTATGCTATGAGGACGACCCAAACGTACAGATAGACGAGGTTTCATACCTTCACGACGGGAACACAATGGGTAAGGATAATGTACTCATATTAAACAAATAGCGTAACTTAGCTGCTAGTGAAAGTCTTAGTCGCCTATCTTATCATTCTGCTTCCCCTGTGTGCCCTAGCTCAGGACAGAAAGTGGACGATCAGCTACGAGAACAACGTAAACAAATTAGAATTAGACCATTTATATGCTGCTGATGATATCAAAGGCTATGATAATCTACCCTCGTACTTCAATAGTTTTGAGGCTGATATCGCCACAAGACATAGACGATACGACGGAGATACACTGAGCAGCCTCACCAAGCAAGCTAGTTACCGACCTTTTCACACTGTTTATTTTCGCAACACACATATAGGCATTGGGACAGAACTCTATACATCTCAACACCTAGATATTTCTCACACCGCTGGACTCAACCTCTCGCTTGCAGATTACGATATAGGAACTATAAGGAGCTATACCGAAAATGAATATGTACGTTTTGACAGTACAGAATATGTTGAGATAAGATACCGAGAGATGCAGGCTATCACAGCTCACAAGAAGATAAGACGATTAGCTCTAAGCTATGAAAATGCACTTACACTTAAGCCTATGAAATGGTTCAATGTATCCTTGGGTGCAAGGCATCAGGTACATTTTAAGTTTACGGACCACTTATACAGCAGCTATTTCGCAAGCAATGACACCATAGCCGAGTATAATTATTATTTATGCGGGTTAGATTATGGACCGCTGTATTGGGGGATACGCCAAATTAACTTATACGACAAGCAACACCCTTCTAATCTAGCGGATAAATCCAAAAGAGACCTCAGTCTGCAGTATGACCTTGCCTTATTTGTAAGGCCTGAGTTCGTAATGGGCAAAGAAAAACGCTCGTCTTTGTACTTTAATATTGGGTTCACTCCGGTCCAATTTTATGGTCAAGACTTCGTACCTCGAGAAAATCCAGTGTGGTATGGATTTGGGTTGAGTAGGAGTTTATGAGTCTACAACAGTATAAGATTTTAAAATACCGTCCCTACGGGACTCGACATCTTACTGCACTCTTGTGTTACTGATATTTAGTCCCGCTGGGACATTCTATCTAATTTCTTAGCTCATATTAAAGACTAACTTCTAAAAGAACCTACTTCAAACTCACCGTTACCACATCTCCTTCTTTGGTTACTTGAGAGATTCCGTGTTTGGCTAGTCCTTTGAGTGCTTTGTCCCATTGCTTGTTACTCAAGTCCAATTTGGTTTTGAGCTCACCTATTTCCACAGGTCCTACTTCTAGAATTTTTTTTACTGCAGCCTCGTTTTCAGTGAGTTCTACCGTTTTTTCTACTTTTTTCTCAGGACGCATCTGCGGAAAGAATAGCACTTCTTGTATGCTGGAGTTGTTGGTTAATAGCATCACCAAGCGGTCTATCCCAATGCCAATACCCGCTGTAGGCGGCATACCATATTCTAGTGCAGTTAGGAAATCTTCGTCTATAAACATCGCCTCGTCATCACCACGCTCCATCAGCTTTACCTGCTCCTCAAAACGCTCACGCTGGTCGATAGGATCATTCAACTCACTATAACAGTTAGCTATTTCCTTACCATTTACGATAAGCTCAAATCGCTCGGTCAACTCTGGATTGTCTCTGTGCTTTTTGGTAAGTGGTGACATACTGATAGGGTAGTCCATAATGAAGGTAGGCTGTATAAGCAGATGCTCTACTTTCTCACCAAATATCTCATCTATGAGTTTACCGCTCCCCATATTTTCATCTACATCGGCACCCAGTTCCTTAGCCGTTTTACGAAGTTCATCTTCGCTCATTTTGCTGCAGTCTATACCCGTATATTTCTCTATCGCACCAAAAATGGTTAGTCGTTCGAATGGTTTACCAAAGTCGATGGTATGCTCACCAAATACGACCTCGGTAGTTCCATTTACGTCATTGGCTATCTGCTTAAAGAGCTGCTCCGTCATATCCATCATCCACTTGTAGTCTTTGTAAGCTACGTATAGCTCCATCTGACTAAACTCTGGATTGTGCGTACGATCCATTCCTTCGTTTCTGAAATCCTTAGCAAACTCATACACACCTTCAAATCCTCCAACGATGAGGCGTTTTAGGTATAGCTCGTTTGCAATTCTAAGGTATAATGGAATGTCCAATGCATTGTGATGTGTGATAAATGGACGAGCAGCTGCTCCACCGGGTATAGCCTGTAGAATAGGTGTTTCTACCTCCATGTATCCTTTGGTATTCAGGAAGTTACGCATACTCGCTACGGCCTTGGTTCGTTTTACAAATGTTTCACGTACTTGTGGATTTACGATTAAGTCTACATAGCGTTTTCTGTAACGTTGTTCGGGATCTGTAAATGCATCATACACCTTACCATCTACCTCTTTGGGCATGGGTAGTGGGTTGAGCGATTTACTGAGTACGGTTAGTTCTTTTACATTGATAGAGAGTTCACCTGTTTGAGTACGAAATACATTTCCTTTTACTCCTATGATATCGCCTATGTCAAGTATCTTTTTAAACACATCATTATACATAGCTTTATCCTCTCCTGGGCAAAGCTCATCTCTGTTGAAATACGCCTGAATAGTTCCGTGCTCATCTTGTAACTCCGCAAAACTGGCTTTTCCCATAATACGACGACGCATCATACGTCCTGCAAACGAGATATCTTCAAACTTCTCTGGACTATCGTCAAACTGTTTACTAATCTCAACACTACTAAAATCCTTTGCATATACATCTGCAGGATAAGGGTTTATGCCCATAGCTCTTAGTTTATCAAGTGCTTGTCTACGTTGAATCTGTTGTTCGTTTAACTCCATGATTTTCGAAAATGAGTGCAAATATAATTTTTAGCACCGTCAGATTACTGCTAATTATGCCCAATACGAGCAACTTAATGTGCTTTCTAGTGGTCTATTCTGTTGTAAGAAATGTATTTTTGTTTATCCATGATGAGGCTTTACAGCTTACTAATTATTTTAGGCTCAGGCCTTTCAGGTTTTGCTCAATCCGCTGAGCAAACTCCTGCCCCTCATCTTAGGACATACGAATTCATTCCCAACCACGGGCAATGGCATCCTCTGGTCAAGCATAAGGCAGACATACCATACGGATATTTGGCCCTAGAAAGTGACGCATTACATTACAACCTTGCTAGCGTAGCCGACTATGACCGAATACGAGCATGGCAGCACGCTCATCCTGCTCAGGTCACCACCCAATCTCCTCGTATGCACAGTGTGAGAATGCGATTTTTGGGAGTGGAATATGCACCTATTTTGGAGCGAGAGAAGGTACAGCAGCATTATTACAATTATTTCATTGGTAACGATGAGTCACGATGGGCATCTGAGCTACACCCTGCTCAAAAATTAATCTATAAAAATGTGTATGCAGATATTAACTTAGAACTCCTGGGAGATCGCGGGTTAAAATATCAGTGGGTGATAATAAGACCTAATACAGAAAAAATAACGCAAATACGCCTGTCAGTAGAAGGTGCTGACAAGGTAGCTCTCATAGACGGTCAGCTGGAAATACACACAAGTACAGGAATTATCAAAGAAGACAAACTAGTCGTATATCAGAACATAGGCGATGCGAGAGTAGAAATAAATGCCCGATATAAGCTAGAAGGAAGTGTGGTGAGTTATGAGGTATTAGGGACATACAATAACGAATACCCCTTGATCATAGACCCTGAGCTTATTTTCTCCACCTATTCTGGTTCTACTGCTGATAATTTTGGCTACACAGCTACTTACGATAGTAAAGCAAACCTTTATGCAGGAGGAATGGTGAGCGTAATTCCCGCTAATAATGAACACTACCCTGTTACTTCGGGAGCGTATGATCTTAGCTACAATGAAGGTGACGGAGGGTTTCCGTGTGATGTATCCATATCCAAGTATGATAGTGCAGGGTCTATGTTACTTTGGGCTACCTACCTTGGGGGCGAGCAGAATGAATATCCGCATAGTCTCGTGGTAGACCGAAATGACGAACTTGTTATTTTAGGAACTACGAGCTCTTATAACTTTCCGGTGGATACACTCGGCTATGATACCACGATAGATGGCGGCGTAGATATATATGTGGCTAAGCTAAGCGAAGATGGCAGTTCATTAGTAGGTTCCACCTTCATAGGAGGTAGATTGGACGATGGACTAAATCAAAACGCAGCTTTACGTGCAATGTATGCTGATGATTTTAGAGGAGATGTGATTACAGATGATGACAATAATATCTACGTAGCAACTACTACGTTTTCTGATGATATGCCTACTGTTAATGCATTTCAAACCACCAAAGGGGTAGGGTATGATGGTTATATCTTTGAACTCTCACCAGACATCCACACACTCAAGTGGGCAACCTACCTCGGCGGTGATGGTATAGATGCATTTTACAGTATTAAACTAGACCAACAAAACAGCATATACATAGGCGGCGGTACTACTAGCAGTGACTTGCCAGCCACTGATACAGCGATAGGACCTAGTGCCCTAGGTGGAGCAGATGGAGTGCTGGCCATTATTCACAAACATACCAAGCAACTAAAACGTCTAACCTACTGGGGAACAGCTGAGTATGACCAAATATACTTTATTGACCGCGATGTAGAAGGCAGATTATACGCAACTGGCCAAACTTCGGGGTCTATCACCAAGAGTTCTGGTGTATATGGCGAAAGTGACAAAGGACAATTCGTTTTTAGGATAGACACTCTGTTCCAAGAGATTGATTTCATTACTACATTTGGTAATACTATTCAGACACCCAACTTGGCTCCCAGTGCATTTTTGGTAGATGTATGTGGGCATATCTACTTCTCCGGATGGGGAAGCGATATCGACGCCTCTGATCTGACTACTTTTCCGGGTTCTACAGACAATATGGTTGTGAGTGATGATGCTGTGCAGAAAACGACGGATGGAAATGATTTTTATATCATCGTTTTCGGCAGAGATGCTCAAAATTTACTCTATGCTACCTACTTTGGTGGAGATGTAACTGGCGACCACGTAGATGGCGGAACCAGTAGATTTGACAAACGAGGTGTAATGTATCAGAGTGTATGTGCAAGTTGCCCTCCGAGTACCGATGGACAAAGACGTGAGGTAAGTGACTTTCCCACTACGACCGGTGCAGCTTTTGAGCTCAATCCAAGTGTAAGATGTAGTAATGCCTCTTTCAAAATAGACTTACAGATACGTGAGGCAGTAATTGCCGATTTTGTGGCGGCACCTACCGTAGGTTGTGCACCCCACGATGTGCAGTTTACAAGTACGAGTGTACTTGGCGATTCATTTCTTTGGGATTTTGATGATGGTGTAACCACCACAGAACTTAATCCGCTTCATACCTTTGAGCAACCCGGAACTTATACTGTGACACTCACAGTCATAGATAGTGCAACATGTAATATTCTATCAACCTACAAGAGAACCGTAGAAGTCATAGACCAAGGTACAGCCAATTTTGAAGCCTCGTTTAATGGATGTGATAACAAACTATCTATCGAGAATTTATCAGAACGAGCATTCAGCTATCGATGGGATTTTGGTGATGGGAATACATCTACCTCAGCCTCTCCCGTGCATCAGTATGAGGATGCAGGCAACTATACCATGCGGCTTTATATAAACGAAAATTCGCTATGTGCAGATGATCACGCTCAGTTCATAAATGTGGAGTTCAAAAGCACACCTACAATAACTTTGTACAACGTTTTTACACCCAATGGTGATGGAGTAAATGATTGCTTCATTATGGATGGAGAATTTTTGGAGTGTATAGAATATGATCTAAAGATATACAACAGGTGGGGAGAACTCGTATTCAGAACAGATAACCCAAATGAATGCTGGGCGGGCAATCATTACCGCAAAAAACAAACCTTGCCGAGCTCTACGTATTATTACATACTCCATTTAGGGAAAAGTAAGGACGATCCTATCTCGGGAGTGGTGGAGTTGATAAGGGAATAGTAGGTGAATTTTAATGTATGATGCGTTAAAAGCACGCTAGTCTTATCCTATTTTCGCACTATGCGTTTTAATTCATTGTTACTGATGTCATTTATGTGCTTGAGCACATTTGGGCAACTCACCGAAATCACTCTAGACAATGAAAAAAATCCCAACGAACCAAGTGTATGCTTTGGTTCATCATCAGACAGTGTAATCTATGCTGCGTCTAATACGTCTAACTTTTATGTGATTGACAAACAGGATTTTACAGTCCAAAAGCTAAGGCCAACCTCCCCCCTCGGCATCTACGGAGATCCGGTACTACACTATACGGATAGTGTCTTGTACTTTACTCATTTATCTAAAACCCCAGGAAAGAAATATGGTGATTGGTTTGACAGAATAGTTGTACAACGAATAGATAGTTTACAACCTTGGAAGGAGCAATCGTATAGCGTTGGTTATAATAACAACAAGATGCAGGACAAACCTTGGCTTAGTTCAGATGATTGGTCAACTAATAAAGGAAATATCTACGTTACCTGGACCGAGTTTGATAAGTATGACAGTGATAAGTCTACAGATTTTTCCCGCATTCGGTTTTCTAGACTTACACCCGACTCAGATTCATTTAGTACAGCTATCACACTATCAGACACCGTGGGAGATTGTATAGACAGCGACAACACACTAGAAGGAGTCACCACCGCTGTAGGTCCAGAAGGCAACATATACGCCGCTTGGGCTGGTCACGATTATATATACTTTGACAAGAGTGAAGATGGCGGAATAACATGGGGACAGGACAAGATTATTGCAGAACAACTCAATGGTTGGGATATGGAAATGCCTAATATCATGCGAGCTAACGGGATGCCGTTTTTGGTAGCTGATCAAAAAGACAACATCCTATATGTATGCTGGGCAGACGAACGCAATGGGAATGCGGATATCTGGCTAAAATATAGCCAAGATAAAGGTAACACCTGGAGCTCCGCCATACAGCTTAATTTAGATAAAACAAATACGCACCAATATTTTCCGAATATAGCTCTAGATAAAAATTCGGGCAAAATATATGTTGCCTACTATGACTTTAAAAGCAGTAGTACAAATACTTTTTATAGCATCTCACTGGCCACATACAAGGCAGGTGGCCAGTTACAAAATGCTCAGCTTACACCATACTTATCTGCTTTGCCGGGCAAAAAGGTATTCTTCGGTGATTATCTGGATATGGATATAGCCAACAACCAACTTACCATCGCATACACGGGCTATGACTTAAGTCAGGAGAGTTATGTGCAACTCCTACACGAAGAGACCATAGATGATGGCATTTTCAGTAAAATCGCCATAACCAATACGGTAGCTGTGGTGCGTAACAATGATACAGCCCGAGTCGTGATGAACATCCAGCACCCGTACACGGGCAAGGTGAAAATTCAAACGGTGAGCAGTGGTAAGAAGCAAAACTTTGTATTTACCTCTGAGTATGATGGCACCAAGACCAATTGGGACAACGCCCTAGGCAGTTTTTTGCTTGATGAAAAGACAGCCATTTCTAAAATCAAATATCGAATAAGGGACACGGAAGTATCAAACCTTTATAAACGCTTAGTTAAGCTCAATTGAGACCCTCATATAGACCACATTCTTAGTCACGTAGGCACACATTTTTTTACTTTGTCTTTTTACCTCAAATCAACGTAATTTGCACACTATTTTTTAAAGACGAAACGAATGTCAGATAAATACAACAAAGAAGAACCAAGTCTATTACAGAAAATTCAAAACAAAACAGGTTGCCTGTTTCTGATCATAGGTTTAGGTTTATTAGCTTTTCTTTTACCAGAAATTTTTGGAGCAAAAGGAGATCTATTCAGCTCTAACCAAAACAGTGTAGGTACCATAGGTGGTGAGTCTGTTTCATACGAAGAATTCGATAACACGTATAATGGATTGATACAACAGCTACAGGCAAACAATCCTGGAATGCCTATAGATGACAACATTACTTCGCAATATAGAAGTCAGGCGTGGAATATGTTGTTAGAGAAAAAAACAATAGAGCCACAGTACGCCGAGCTTGGCTTAGCTGTAAGTGCTGCTGAGTTAGAAGACCTTACCGTAGGAGCTAACACTCATCCTCAGATACAGCAGTCTTTCAGAAGTCCTGAGACCAATCAGTTTGACAAGCAACGTCTTGTTCAGTTTTTGAAACAAGATATAAACCAAAATCCAGAAGCAATGGAAAGTTGGTTGACATTCCAAGATCAATTTACCAATGGTCTTGTTGCTCAAAAATATCAAGACCTTGTAATGAGTTCATTCTATACTACTAGCTTAGAGGCAAGAGTGAAAGGTAAAGAGACAGACCAAACAGTAAATGCATCTGTCGTAAGCTTACCTTACAATCAAGTTTCTGATTCGGCAATCACCATAACCGATTCTGAAATTTTAGCTTATGCAAGAGAGCACAAAGCTAAATATAAGAGGAAAGCAAGCAGAAACATTGATTACATCAAACTTAATGTAGTGCCATCTGCTGAGGATGCTACTGCTATGATGGAATGGGCTAATGAAACAGCAGAAAAATTTGCGACAAGTAAAGATGATTCTGCATTTGTCAGTATAATGGGAAGTGAGACTCCTTTTAATCCTAACTTCCAAGCTCGTGGTTCTTTTGACCCAGCGATAGAAAGCAAAATATTTAGTGCAGAGACTAACAAAGTTGTTGGCCCCTTCGAAAAAGATGGCGTTTATAGTGTCTTTAAGGTTTTAGCATTTGGTACAGACTCCTTACGTTCAGTAAAGGGTAGTCATATTCAGTTTAGCGTACAAGGTGCAGATACGGCTGCTGCAGAGTCAGAAGCTAGAGAAGTACTTGCTAAAATAAAAAGCGGAGAGACTACTTTTGAGGCTGAAGCTTCTCGTAGAAACTATGACGCAAGTAGAGCTACTGGTGGCGATATGGGTTGGGTACGTGAAGAAGGACGTGCTTATCCTGAGAGACTTGTGAAGCGTCTGATGAGCTCTGGTCTAAATAACTACGTAATCACACGAAGTAGCAGAGGTGTTCACATAGCTAAAGCTACATCAGGAGTAAGTATAAAGACCGTTAAGGTTGCCATAGTAGACCAAGCAATTTTCCCAAGTTCTACTACAGATGGACAATACTATAGTAAAGCAGGAGAATTCTTAGGTAAAGCAAACAGTGACAAACCATTTGTAGAGGTAGCTGAGAGTATGGGTCTTAACAAACTTATAGCTAGCGATCTTACAGAGGAGAATCACAACGTGCCGGGAATAGAAAAGTCTAACAAAATAGCTAAGTGGCTATTTGACTCAGAAACTGAAGAAGGTGATGTATCTCAAATTATAGATGTAGACGGAAGCTATATCGTAGCTAAAGTATCTAAAGTAACAGAAGAAGGAATACCTGCCGCTGAGGACTTGAGAAGTGAGATAGAAGGAATCTTAAAAAACAAGAAAAAAGCAGAGCAACTTGTTCCTAAATTGGAAACGGCACTGGCATCGGCTAATACGGCAGAAGAGTTAAGCAAAGCGACTAATGCTGTGATTACTCCTGTTCCTGCAGCATCGTTTAACACAGGTAATCTACCCTACATCGGGCGTGATTTAGATATCATTGGTACTATAGCCGGCACTCCAGCTGGTAAAAAATCTGGTGTAATAGAAGGTAAAACAGGTGTGTCAGTTGTATATGTAAACAACGCTAATAAGTACACTCCTGCAGATTTAGAGGCAGCCAGAGCACAATTACAAGCTGAGAATGAACAAACAGCACAAGGAACAGTTCGTAGTGCACTTACCAAAAAAGCAGAGGTAAAAAATCAACTTTATAGGTTTTTTGACTAACGAATAATTGCAAGCCAATTATAACAACATACATTATTCAAAGGTGGGGACAGGTCCCCACCTTTGTTTTTTACACGGATTTTGTGAAGACTCTCGTATATGGCAACCAGTGGTAGATGAGCTCAAAGACACATTTACATGTACCACCATAAACCTACCTGGTTTCGGTGCGAGTAAGGGTATCCGGTTTACCTCCATACCTCAAGTTGCATCTCAAATACATGAATTACTCCAAGCGGAGAATATCACTAATCCAATTCTATTTGGTCATTCGCTAGGTGGATACATACTCGCTGAATATATGCACCAATATGACCACTGCTTGAGAGCAGCAGGTTTTATTCACTCCAGCACATACTGTGATACTCCGAGCAAAAAAGAAAACAGAAGTAAAACAGCATCATTTATTCGTTCTCACGGTACTAAGGAATTTTTTAGACTGTTTGTGTCGAGTTTGGTAGCCATACAGCATCGCTCCGTACTCAGGGAGTCCCTCTATGCTATGGTTACAAGCACCCCAACTCAATCGGTAATAGATGGCCTACTTGCTATGCAGCAGAGAGAAGATAGAAGTGAAGTACTTACAAGCTTTGACAAGCCTATCCTAATGCTACACGGAGCTGAGGACGATTACTACGCTCCCGATGTCGTTTGTCGTCAAGCTGCATTGTGCCAAGCCGTGCAATTGGATATTTTGCCAAACATTGGGCACCTCAGTATGCTCGAAGACCAAAAAAAATACCTCACCAAAGTGAGGCATTTTATACGTTTTGTAGAAGGAATAGAAACTCCTCTTACTTAATTCTAATCCATTCACTGGTTTTACCTAAAAAAGGCATACCCTATACAAACCCTCTAAGATACAGTTTGTCTTTATCACCCTCTTTGAAGTACATATAACCATCGTACGTTTTTCCATCTTCAGGATTGTAGATGGTACTATCATTCCATTCTTGCTCCTCTTCATCCCACGTAAATGCTTTGGCTATAACCATACCTAAACGTGATCGTGATCTCAATTCCTCGTTTGGATTCTTGTCGTCAGTTTTAGGCTTACCGTTCTTATCATTGGGGATTTCCAGATGTTCTACCTTGCCGTAGTACTTGCCATTTCTGGCTTTGTACATTCGAATGTGAGCAGTTTTTTCGGCATTCCAATATGTGCCTTTTATAGCATCAGAAGCAAAGCTGCTGACCATAAATGCACTCACCACTTCAGCAAGGGTTAAGATTATTGTTCCTAGTGATAATCGTTTTATCATTTTGTCTATTAATTAAATTGTTCGCATTCAATTACACAGAATACTAGCCCATATCGTTTACAAGTATGGATAGACTTTTAAACTATAATACTTATTCGGCATTTAATTTGCAACTTATATATCATAAATGAAATCATTACTTACAATACTAACGCTACTGCTTACCTTTCGCACCCACGCACAAACCTCGAGTGCCGAAATACTCATACAAGCCAATAGAGCAACGCTACAACGCGACTATGCCACTGCTTTGACCTTGTACAATAAGTATATAGTGCTCAATCCTAGTGACTTTAGAGGCTATTTTAATAGGGGGACCACTGAGTTTAATGCAGAGAAATATGCCGATGCGAAAAAAGACTTCACCAAAACACTAGAACTTAACCCCAAATACAAAGAGGCCTACTTTTACAGAGGTAAGACAGAAGTGCAACTCAAAGAGTATAACTTGGCTATAAAAGACTATACTCACGTGCTCAGCACTAATCCTAATAATATTCCTTTTCTAAAACTTCGTTCGGAAGCATATCAAGCAAATGGGCAGAGTAAGCTGGCATTAGCAGACCTAGATAAAGCGTTAAGCCTAACAAAACTAAGTGGAGACTTATACAAACGTAGAGCAGAACTCAAGGCAGAAATGAACGACATAGAAGGTGCTCTAAAAGACTATAGCTCGGTAGAGAAGCTCATGCCACGTTATAAGATGGTGCATTATATCAAAGGCAACCTCTTCTTACAACTGGAAGAAGTAGATTTTGCGTGCGATGAGTTTCAGGAGGCATTGGACAACAAAATATTGGTTGCACAACGAGCTTTTGATAAGCATTGCCAATAGTCTATTCGATTTGTCAAGCTAAGTGCACCTTTGCTCAATTATAGCGGATGAATGCTGGCTAATTTACGTTTCATCTATAAAACCTTAAATTCGCATATCGTATGATTAATCTTAGATTTTCTCGCCTACCTAAACATCGTAAGTTTAACTACACACCTGTTTTTTATGATGAAGACAAAGAAGAACTACACGCAAGAGTAGATGATATAAAACGTGAGATGGGGGAACTAGAACATACCAGAGATAGTGTGGAGGAGAATATACGCAGAGCATACAAAGCCAAGCAAGTGAATAACCGCTATGGCACCGCTCCTGGTAAAAAATTCTATTCCATCCGAGTATTTGGTATCGCTATAATGCTAGGGATATTGTTCTACTACCTTTGGGATTCTAATGTGCTTGAAACTATCTTTGAAGACTTATACAGATAAGCTTTTCATAGATGGCAGGAATTATACAATTACTCCCCGAAAGTACTGCAAACCAAATAGCCGCTGGCGAAGTGGTACAACGACCTGCATCCGTAGTAAAAGAGCTTTTGGAAAATGCTGTAGATGCCGGCTCTACCCTCATAAAACTTTATATCAAAAATGGTGGCTGCACTCACATACAAGTAGACGATAACGGGTGCGGTATGAATGCCTTTGATGCACGTATGTGCTGGGAAAGACACGCCACTTCAAAAATAACGAAGGCCGATGATCTATATAATCTAAGTACTCTCGGATTTAGAGGTGAGGCCCTCGCCAGTATAGCCTCTGTAAGTGAGGTAGAGATGAAAACCAAGAGTGCCGACGAAAGTGTAGGTACCCGCATAGTGATAAATGCCGGTGTAGTGGAGACTCAAGAAAACACAGCAACCACTCAAGGTACATCCTTCACCATCAAGAATTTATTCTACAATATTCCTGCTCGTAAAAATTTCCTAAAAAGCATCTCCGTAGAGACCAAGCACATCTTTGAGGAATATCAACGTATCGCTTTGGCTTATCCGGCCATAGGTTTTGAGTTTTATAATCAAGATAAAAATCTATCGAAATTGAGAGGTGGTTCGTTAAAACACCGCATTGCTGATCTGTTTAGGGTAAAAGAAGATGAACTCATAGATGCGAGCGAACAAACAGAGATAGTAGGCATTACGGGATATGTCGGGTCTCCTAAATTGGCCAAACGAACACGAGGAAACCAATACCTCTTTGCCAATGGGCGATTCATAAAAGACGCATATCTGAATCACGCTATCAGCTCTGCATATGGAGGTTTGCTAGAGGATAAGACTTATCCGTTCTTTGTAGTGTTCTTAGACGTAGAGCCGAGCAAGATAGACGTAAACATACACCCCACTAAACACGAGGTAAAATTTGAAGACGGTAGGCACGTATACACGTTACTGCAAAGTGTGATCAAAAAAACACTGGGAGTACACTTTGTAATGCCTACACCCACGCAGTTAAACAATGCCTTGAGCAACGGACAAAGTCAGAATTACAACCCAACTCTCAAGACAACGAATCCTGATATACGATTTAATCCATTTGACGCACCCAAGCAGCGTACGAGTACCGAGTGGGAAAAACTAGATGAATTGCTCAATACACCGGTAAATCAAGTACAGCAACAACAAATTTTTGAAAACAGCCCCACACCATCCACAGAAAGGACAACGAATGTTACAGATGTATTTCAGGTAGAAGGAGCATTTATAATCACACATTTAGATGGTGAGTTATGCCTTGTAAATCAGCATAGGGCTCACGCACAAGTACTTTATGAACGATACGAAGCTAACCAACATGTGTCCTCACAACAACTCCTCTTTCCACGCACAGTAGAACTCAGCAAAGCCGATTTGACCCTTTACCTTGAGATGAAGGATGAAATTAATGCGTTGGGATTTGATACCAGTGAATTTGGTAAAGATGCCATCATCATAAATGGACTACCGAGTGAGCTGAGCAAGGCCGACGGAGCAGATGTGATTGTAAAGATATTAGATGATTTCAAAACCAATTACCAAGACATAAAGCTAGATAAACGCGATGCCCTAAAACAAGCTGCCGCAAAGAACGCTGCCATTAAGGCAGGCAAGGTACTGGGTAAAGAGGAGATGATACAGTTGCTTAGCGACTTACTGCATTGTAAGCAGTATACAACCAACCAAGCAGGTAAGGCGATAATCGTAAAGCTAACAAATAGCAGTTTGGAACGTTTTTTTCAGTAAGTAGGCACAGATGCAATTTAGAAGTAACCAGTTTAATGTACCCGAAGTTACCAAGAACATTATTATCATCAATGTTATAATGTTTATTGGGACGTACTTTTTAGGCTATACTGAGCTATTCTTAAAACAACTATCCCTTTATCATTTTACAAGTGAAAATTTTAAACCGTGGCAACTTGTTACGCATATGTTTATGCACGGTTATGACATTTACGGATCACAAATAGAGCCAGACTATACTCATATTATATTTAATATGTTTGGTGTATGGATGTTCGGCTCTAGGCTAGAACAAGTATGGGGTGCTAAGAAATATTTAACATTTTATTTTATAACAGGTCTTGGAGCCGCTGCATTGCATATGGCATTACTTAGTTACTACGCTTACCAAGGTGTTGATATTAGTAATTCTAGTGTTTTAGGAGCATCTGGGCCTCTATTCGGAATACTCGTGGCATTTGCGTACTATTGGCCTAATACCGAGTTATATATTATGTTTATTCCTGTTCCTATCAAAGCAAAATATCTAGTTGGTGGATATGCTGCATATGAATTGATAGCAGGAGTGGGTGGATTTCAGACGGGTGTTGCACACTTCGCTCACTTAGGCGGTGCACTATTTGGCTTTTTACTCGTTAAATATTGGAACAAGACAAACCGTAAAACGTTATACTAACTCATGACTACCTGGGAAAAGATAAAGTACGAATACCACAAAGGTGGATCTGCTATTCGGCAGATAATAATGGTGAATCTGGGTGTATTTATCTTCACAATTTTTGTTGGTATTGTAGCAAAACTTTCGGGTTTCAAGCCTGAAGAATTACTGGAGTATTTCTACATCCCCAGTAATTTAGGTGTATTACTTATACGTCCTTGGAGTATTATAACCAACATATTTTTTCATAGTGGCTTTTGGCACATCTTAGGTAATATGCTATTGCTCTATTTCTTAGGGCGTATCCTTGAGGATTTTATGGATAGCTCCAAAATCTGGCGAATATTCTTGTATGGAGGTTTGGCAGGTGCTGCTCTCTTTGTGATTAGTTATAACCTATTCCCTATTTTTAGTGAGGTGAAGGAGTATAAAAAACTACTTGGTGCATCTGGTGGTGTTACAGCAATATTGGTGGCCACAGGATTGTTCTTGCCGCATTATCAAGTCCGACCCTTTGGTTTGTTCAATATAGAAATGCGTTGGGTGGCCTTAATCTTTGTTTTTAGAGACTTGTATTTATTTCCCGTAAGTGATAATACTGGCGGTCTCTTTGCTCACATTGGTGGTGCCATTTTCGGTATGCTGTACATACTCCACCTACAAGGCAGAATAGAATTACCAAATTTTAAAAAACCGGCTTTCGTTTCAAACACTATGAAGCGAAATAGAGTAGACGAAAAAGATATTTCTCAGAAACGTGCTGCTAAAAAGCACAGACCCAATCAAGATGAGATAGACGCCATACTTGACAAAATTTCACAAAGCGGCTATGATAGTTTGAGTAAAACGGAGAAAGAAATTCTCTTTAAAGCAAGTGAATAGCGGTGTCTAAGTTTTTTAAACGTATTACTGATATACTCAACGGAGTAGCCATATTCGGTTTACTCTTGGCATACTTGGCTCCTTATGTAGACCCACAAGATTTTTGGCCATTGTCTTTTTTCGGGCTGAGTTATAAGGTATGGCTACTGCTTAATATCGTACTTGTTTTGTTATGGCTCTTTATGAAAAAAAGACGCTGGATGTATAACGCTTTTTTTTTACTCATTGGTTTTCAGTTTGCGACGCGTAACTTACAATACAACACAAGCGACTATCAACCAAGTGATATCAAGATAGCTACATTTAATACTCACGTACAAAATGTGTATGGCACTGGAAATACAACTAAGCAAATAGACCAACATCTCATAGATGGCTCTTACGATATTGCGATACTCATAGAGTGGCTGGATAAAAAAGGGAGTGTGAACCACCGTAGCTTTCCTTATCAACAGCTTGTGAGGTTGGGTGCCAAGCGTAACAAACATGACTACGGACTCAAGGTGGTATCCAAGTACAAAATCATTAATTGGGAACGTATAAAGTATGACCATTATACGAGTAACATGGCGGCATATTTTGATATTGATATAGATGGAACTGTGATACGCCTAGTAGCCGCACACTTGCAGTCTAATAGGGTGAGCTCCGCCGATTATCACAAATTAGTAAGTGCCGATATAGATAAAGAATATGCATTCCGATTTGCCAATAAACTACGTAGACGCATACTGCTACGCAGTGAGCAAACTAAAACCATACTTAATGCCATACAAGACAGTCCATACCCCGTAATGATAGTTGGTGATTTTAATGACACCCCGCAGAGCTATACCTATCAGCAGCTCAAAAAAGGAAGAAAAGATGCATTCATAGAACGAGGAAACGGCTGGGGAGCAACTTACCTAAAACCATTTCCGCTTTTGCGTATAGATTATGTATTGCACGACCCTGAGTTAGCATGTACAAGCTATGAGTGCATTTTCACCGTACCTAGTGACCACGCTTTGGTATCCACATCTTTTAGAATAACCGATTAATAAAGCTATATGGAATTTTTAGACCAGCCTATATCAAATTATGCCGAGGCACATACCACTTCAGAGTCACAGCTTCTAACTTCACTCAATAGAGATACACATAGTAACGTACTAGCTCCCCGAATGCTCAGTGGGCACCTACAAGGACGTGTACTTAGTCTCTTCAGTAAGATGAAGCAGCCAAAGGCTATATTAGAGGTAGGGACATACACTGGCTATGCTGCCCTCTGTTTAGCAGAAGGATTGGCTCCCGGTGGTGTATTGCACACCATAGATATAGATGAAGAACTAGAGACACGTATCAAACACTACTTTGACCAATCTCCCTACGCAAGTCAAATGCACCTTCATATAGGAAATGCGTTAGATATTATTCCAAATCTAGACACGGAGTTTGACCTTATATTTCTAGATGCAGACAAGGATAATTATAGTGCCTATTACGACTTACTCATAGATAAGCTACCACAAGGGGCTATAATAATAGCAGATAACGTGCTATGGAGCGGTAAGGTGGTGAACGAGCACCAGCTTGCCAATGACAAAGACACTAAGGCACTAGACTTGTTCAATAAGAAAGTTTACGCTGACGAACGCGTAGAAAATATCTTGATGCCTATACGCGATGGACTAATGGTAATACGCAAGAAATAATGGTTTCCGCGATAAGAAAATTTTTATTCAATCGCTTTTTAGATAGGATACACAGTGAGACTATGTCTTACTTCTACAGCACCGCTAGGAGTGATAAAGAACTCCGTGCAGCGTATCCAGAATTCAGCATTGGCGGGAAGACACCACTATGCGATATAATGAATGTCACAGGTAGTGATAAAGGCAACCATTGGCACAACTATACGAAGGTGTACCATCAACTAATGGCTCAACGTGATGTGAAGCACCTCTTCGAGCTGGGCATAGGAACGACAAACACAGCCATTACGTCAACCATGGGGCCTGACGGAACTCCTATGGCATCTCACCGCGGATGGAAAAAGTATTTTGATAAGGCGACTATATACGCTGCAGATATAGACGGTGATGTAGCCAAAGATGAAGAAGGAATACACGCTTACCAATGTGATCAAACGGATGCACACAGTATAAAAGCGATTTGGGATCAACCTACTATTCCAGATGAATTTGATGTCATAATAGATGACGGTTTACACGAGTTTGAGGCAAATATTTCTTTTTTTGAAAACAGCATACATAAGCTCAAGAAAGGTGGTTTATATATCATAGAAGATATACAGGCTATGGAATTGGCCTTTTGGGACGGAAAGATAAAGAATCAATACGTTAACCTTTATCCTAACTTGGTATTCAGAATATGCAGTATCCCAAATCTGTCTAATGTGTTTGACAACAACCTGCTGATTATTTACAAACCCTAGTTCTTTATTTATACGTTAGTTTAGTTTGATCAATCGACTGTTGCTCACGGTAAACATACCCAAACCTCCTTGTACATTGTTGGGGAGCGGACTCGGCTCACTGAATGGGTTTTCTGGGTCATAGTTGTACAAAGTCTTTCCGTAGTTATAATGTTCTTTGGTAATAGCACTTAGTATGAGGTAAACCTCTGGTCTTTCACCATTCTCATCATCCCAAGAATACGTCGTAAAACGAACATTTATATTCCCACTAGCGGCATTCTCATCCGAAAAATATTCTCCATCCATATACATTACTTGATCACTCCCAAAGTATCGGGAAAAAGCCTCTACTCTGAAATACTCCTCTTTATCGGGATTGTCTGGTATAGTCAATCTTCCGTTATACTGAACCTCCCAATCTTTATCTAGTGAGTCAAGATCTAACGTGTACTGCTCCACCGAGTCGGGCATAATAACCGTACTCGTAAGAGTACCATTTTCGGGCGTTACCGCTTTGAGGGTATAAGCTTGGCCTGCCTCAAATTTATAATTAGGATTAGTTAAAAAGTAACCGGGATTGAGATAAACAAAATCAGTTTCACTACCATTCCCCGTTAATGAGATAGTGGCATCAGCTATTTTTTCAAACTCCCCAGTTGTGCTACTGTTAAGTACAGGTTTACTTCTGGATAAAGTAAGTTGACTATATCCCGCACCAAAATTATTTACCGAATAAAAGACAACGGCTTTTACCTCTGCCGTGGGTACTGCTACATCTTCCAGTACTGTTTGGCACCCCACCAAAGCAAATACGCATATCAGTATGATTGATTTCTTCATCTTAATTAAATTTAAAGTTCCAACTTACAGACGGTAGCACCGGAAAAAGGCTTATCTGTTTTAGTACTTGCTTACTGTCGGGTTCAAATTGATCTTCTAACCCTATGAAATAGTAAAACGGATTGCGTCTGTTATAAAAATTATAGGCACTAAACTCCCATGTTCGTATTCCCTTCTTTTTTTCTTTGGTGACCTGCACGCCAATATCTGCACGGTGATAGGCCCTCATTCTAAAATCATTTCTCGCCGTATACTCTGTTCCATTAGCCCAGTAAAAATTATTTCTACCTGGGGAATTCACACTCGACATTTCACTGATTTGGTAGGTGCTTATAGGTAATGTGATAGCGTTACCTGTGCCGTATACCCACGTGGCAGAAAGCGTAATATTGTCGCTAAACTCATATATACCAACAAGTGATATATCGTGTCGTCTATCATAACGAGCAAAGAATTTTTCGCCATTATTCAACTCATCAAACTGTTGGGTAGTCCACGATAAGGTATATCCAGCCCAACCGGTTAGTTTGCCTTGTTTGCGTTGCAGCAGCACCTCTGCTCCATAGCTTACACCCGTACCACTGGTTACGTTGTCTTCCCACGATATGGACTCTAGTCCCTCATCACTTTCTTGTATGGCAAGGAAAGATGCACCTTCCTTGTACCCAATGATATTATTCATGGTCTTATAATATCCTTCTACTGTAAGACTGAGGTTCTGTTTATTAAAGTCTTTGGCAATTCCTGCAGCCAGTTGTTGCGAGTTTTGAGGTTTCACCAAATCGGTAGCTGGCACCCACAGGTCTGTTGGTAATCCTACGCCACTTGTGCTAAGCAGGTGTACGTATTGGTTCATCGTAGCATATGATGCTTTTACCGCTAGGTCTGATTTAACATTATAAGCGAGTGAAATTCTTGGTTCTGGGTTTATATAGGTAGTGTTATTAGTCGTAAAAGTGCTTAACCTAAGGCCATATAAACTTTTGAGTCTGTTACTAATTTTCCATTCATCTTCAACATATAGGCCCGTTTCTACCGAGGTATATTCTGTTTTTCTATCAATATTCAATCCGAAATCAGGATCTTTCACTACCAATGCATCTGGAGTGAATGTATGATGTGTGGCTTGCAGCCCAAATTTTACTTTGTGATCATTATTGGCATACCAATCAAAATCTTGTTTCAGCGTATAATCTGTAATTCCTGAACCATAACCTAATGTGAAATTAGAAGAATTACTAGATTGTTCTTCAGAAGATATGCCTAATTCGTAGAAACTGTAGATGAGCGAAGTATTAGAAAATAATTTAGGGCCAAACAGATGATTCCAACGTGCAGTACCTGTTGCATTTCCCCACCCAAAATCGACATCATTGCTGTATGTTTCAATTTCATCTTCTATGCTCCCTTCGTACCTCTCCCTTAGGTAAAATTTATCTCTCCCAAAGTAGCCACTGAGGTATACTCGGTTTTTACTATTGATTTCATAATTTGCTTTGGCGTTTAAATCATAAAAATAATAACCTGCAGTATTTCCATCATTAAAGGACCGAATAATAGGCTGGGTAAGAGCATCAATATACGTTCTTCTTCCACTCACTATAAATGAGCCCTTTCCTTTTGCAATAGGTCCTTCTATTAATCCCTTACTCGAGATAACACCTATGCCAAGTTCTCCTGTGTATTTTTCCTTGTTGCCATCTTTCATATTCATATCTATTACAGAAGATAGACGGCCACCGTATCGAGCAGGGAATCCGCCTTTTATCAGCTCAACACTGCGTAGAGCATCACCATTGAATAAGGAGAAAAAACCAAATAGGTGTTGAGCATTATACACTGTAGCACCATCTAATATAATCAGATTTTGATCGGGACCACCACCGCGTACGTACAAGCCACTTTGGCCTTCGCTTCCACTCTGTACACCTGGCATTAGTTGCAGTACCTTGAGCACGTCCTTTTCGCCCATAAGAGCAGGAATATCTTTAATCGTTTTGATAGGGACATCTATGGTACTCATGCGTACCTCTTCACTCACCTTTTTTTGTGTTTTAGACCCCTTTACCAATACCTCCCCAATCTCGCTGTCTATACCTACGAGGTTTACATCCAGTACTTGGTCTTCACTTATATCTATTTCCTTAGCTACTGATACGTACCCTACAAAATTATAGACGATAATATGCTTGCCCGCAGGCAACTGTAAGGCATAGTAGCCAAAGTTATTGGACACAGTTCCGGCTGATTTATCATCCTTATAAACGGTAACACCAAGAAGTAATTCCTTACTTCCTGCTTCTTTGACGTAACCGGATAAGGTGAAGGTTTGCTGTGCAAAAGCACTCGTACTGCAAACAAGTAGAGTGAAAAGCAGTAGACATATATTTCTTATTTGCATATTTCAAAGACGAGTGGAGGATTGTTGTACATAAATTATGGCGACGAAAATACTGGAGATGCACCCTCAAATCATCTTATTAATGTCAATTTGATAAATCGACCATCACATTCTGTTACTTTTTTACAAAATCCTGCAAGTAGGCGTATGCTGGAGTAAGCTTCCCGTCTCCCGTTATTTGAGCTCGTTTCAGAATATCATCTTTATCACCATTTACCAGTAGTGGTAAGATGTGTTCCAAAAACAAACTGCCAAACTCTTCGCTCGCATTGCGTGGCATTTCCGTAGGCAGATTGGTGACAGCCATTACGTCTATAGTATCTTCACCGTATGGCTCTACTTGTTTTTGTTGCGATTTACTCCAGCCAAAAGTGGGGTTGTATATATCCGTAGCCTCCATAGTTATCGGCACACTCCCCTCCACATCGCAGGTGATATCCGCAATTACCTGTATTTCAAAATTAGTAGCTTTGGTATTTTCCTTATGAAAAAGTGGTGGCATATCATCCTCCCAGTATATGCCGTTTATCAAGATGTCGGTATATGGCAAGAAATTATCAAACTCACAGCAATATTCTCCATGGTGGGTATAAAAATGCTCAGGGTCCCAAGCTCCGCCGTCTTTACGATGGTAAAGGTCCCAGCTTGTAAGTTGGGTGAAATATGCTCCGCGTGGTGGTTGAGATACAAACTCCTGTGGCGAGCACTCTTTGAGTTTCATTCCCTCTAGCACCTCGCGTATACCTTGACAAACACGTCCGTTTCCTGTGAATACTACCCTCGCTCTCCCTAAATCCAATTCTGCCAATTGAGCCATGGATTTTTCAAAATCATTGGTCTCAAAGGCGGCAGGCAAATCAAACTTCTTTGTTTTTTTACCCCAAGTGAGAAATGCATTGTAAGCACCTACTATACCCGCCCACTTGCCAAATCCTAGGATTCTCGCTCCATTTTCCCACGTGATGGGCTCATAGTCTATAAGTGATATGTTCTTTTCTAAAACAGCTTGCAACAGACCCCGATTATATGCTTGAGCCTTTATGGTATGCGAAAAAAAGAAGTAAGTTTTATTTGCAATAAGCTTATCTGTAGGTACTTCTTTTATACCCACGAGGACATCACAATCTGTTACATCATTTACCACAGCTATACCTGCGTCGGTATACTCTTGAGCGGTAAATGTGCGGTCGGGAGATTCTTCTACCACAAGTTCTACATTGGGATATGTTTTTACCAAGGCAGCACACTGCTGAGGTGTAAGTGCTACACGCTTATCTGCAGGTTTTTTCCATTCTCTTATGAGTCCTATTTTCATCTTATTGCCTATTCAGTTTTCTAGTAATTGTTCCCTGCTCCGCTTGTGGTGCTGTACGCATATTATCCCATTGCACGATTTTTTCTTGTTTCTTGGTTTTGAGTTTTCTGAAATAGGTGCGATTACCCACTTGATTCACATCTAGTTGATTAAAATCCATTGCCTTGAGTGATTTCAGCATTGTCTTAAATGCTTTAGGTTCTAGCTGAGGGAGTTCTTTGGTATCTGCAGTATCTACCCCGAGCAAACCATTGCTCGCGTAGCGTTGGCCGTTAGGAAAAAAGTAATAACTCCTTTGGGTAGCGGCTATTCCACCGTACGAACCTATTTCGATAAATTGTTTTGGTAGTTCGCTGGGTAAAAACACTTTGTTGCTACAAGCAGATATGCCAAGTGCTACTAAAATTACGAAGTATACATATTTCATAAATGGGCGAAGATACGTTTTAGACGGCTTTAAATGGGTCAAAACTGACATAATTGACAGAATAGGCTGTACCTTTGCCGCTGATTAAAGTGGCGGGGTACGTCAGTTTAATTTACATCAATATGGGGCTGTTCTGGCTTTTGACGGGTTGGCCAATAGATGTGTAAGCACGTAGAGCGTTGAAGGTGCGGCTCTTAAATCTCGACTTTCAAAACACAACCGGCGAAAACAACTTCGCAATGGCTGCCTAGTCTTAGAGACTATAGCAAATGCCATCCGCTTGCCCAAGTCGCGTCTCGGATACGAGGGATCACAAGCGGTCGATAATCTGAGATAATTTTGGCCCATTTCTACCAAGCTAAAATTTATTGCGTAGGATAAGGATGAATTGGGTACTTGTTTCACCTGATGTATCTCGAAAATCAAGAAACAATAAACGTGTAGAAAACGCAACTCTATTCCGATTCGGACCCGAGTTCGACTCTCGGCAGCTCCACCTTCGCCCACCTTCACTTAGTGCAAGCACTAAGTGAAGGTGGGCTTTTTAAATTACGCTTTCTCCTATATTTGCCCATATGTGCTTATCAAAACCTATGGAAGTGCCGTTTATGGAATATCTGCCCAACTCATCACCGTAGAGGTAGACGTAGGTCAAGGAGCCAAAACTCAAATTATCGGCCTGCCTGATAATGCCGTAAAAGAAAGTCAACCGAGGGTAAATGCCGCTATGAAAAACTGCGGATACACCTACCCACGTAAGGGTGTAGTGATAAACATGGCACCTGCCGATATACGTAAGGAAGGTTCTGCTTACGACCTCACTATTGCAATAGGTGTAATGGCTGCAGGCGAGCTTATGGCTACCAATCTCATAGAGGAAACCATCATAATGGGTGAGCTAAGTTTAGATGGCAGCATACTCCCCATCAAAGGTGCATTGCCCATTGCCATACAGGCTCAAAAAGATGGTTACAAGAAACTAATAGTCCCCAAAGAGAATGCTCGAGAAGCAGCTATCGTAAAAGACCTAGAGGTATACGGAATGGATAACCTCAAAGACGTAGTAGGACTCCTAGAAGGCACCAAAGAGTTTGAACGTACCATCGTAAATCCGCGAGATGAATTTGCCAAAGGAATTGATAAGTTAATATTCGATTTTAGTGATGTAAAGGGTCAGGAAAACATAAAACGAGCTATGGAGATAGCCGCTGCTGGCGGTCATAACATTATACTCATAGGCCCTCCCGGTGCGGGTAAAACGATGCTCGCCAAACGGCTTAATACTATTCTCCCTCCTATGAATCTGCACGAGGCTCTCGAGACTACCAAAATACATTCGGTAGCAGGTAGACTCGGCAGCAATGCTACGCTTATGGGTCAGCGGCCATTTCGTAGTCCGCACCATACTATAAGCGATGTAGCTCTCGTGGGTGGTGGCAATCACCCGCAGCCGGGAGAGATTAGTCTGGCTCACAATGGCGTCCTATTTCTGGATGAGTTGCCCGAGTTTAAACGTACAGTACTGGAGGTGCTACGCCAACCGCTGGAGGACAGACGCATAACCATAAGCAGGGCTAAGTTTACGGTAGACTATCCGTGCTCTATGATGCTGGTAGCCAGTATGAATCCGTGTCCGTGTGGATATTTCAACCATCCTGAAAAAGAATGTGTATGTGCTCCGGGTGTGGTTCAGAAATACCTTAGTAAAATAAGTGGGCCGCTGCTCGATCGTATCGATATCCATATAGAAGTAACTCCAGTAAAATTTGATGAATTGAGCCAAAAAGGAGGAGATGAAGAAAAAAGTGAACAGATACGCGATAGGGTAATCACCGCACGAGCATTGCAGAATGATAGATTCGAAAAATTACCACTTTACAGCAATGCCCAGATGGAGAGTAACCTCATACGCAAGTATTGTGAGATAGATGCTAAAGGCTCATTACTACTAAAAAATGCGATGGCCAAGCTCAATCTATCGGCTAGAGCCTATGACCGTATTCTCAAGGTAAGTCGCACCATTGCCGACCTATCAGCTAGTGAGACCATAGAGGTGGAGCACCTAGCCGAAGCTATCCATTACCGAAGCCTAGATAGGGAGAATTGGGGAGTGTAGTAAATAAAACTAAGATTAACTTTAAAACTAAGATTACAACTTTCCAAACGCGTATTAGCCTAGCTTTAAACTCATAAAATTGCTATTAAACCCCTCGTGTTTGGACATTTATAAAGAAAAATGCGTAATGAAAATGCGACCCCCGTGGGGTCGAATCCTTTTTCCTACATCATTCATTTATAAAAATTACATACTGATAAGAATGCATACTGTTCGCTGTCACCCGCCTATCGGTGGGGAGTATTATTCTAACACAATAGCATCCATCAAGGCTGATTCATTAGGGTAGAGCAATGCACTATCGATAACCAAATAATGCACTAGCATACGTCCATCTGCAAACCGATAGACCTCCGCTTTCAGGTTTCCTTGAGCAAAGAGTTTTTCAAGGTCTTTTTGCCGCTCACCTTTGTACTTGTCTATTCCTTTTTGGATGTGCTCTTTTTTGACTTTGACCACCATAGGTCAAAAGTACGATGTACACGATAAGAAAAGTATCTATTTGAGAATGATTTCATCCACCTACCTTTGTCTTATGCAATTAATCACATCTCACATCTGTATGGTAAAAGACATCGGCATACACGGTAACTTATTTGGCGGTATTATGATGGCTTGGATAGATGAGGCCGCAAGTGCTATGGCTGTAAGCGTATGTCATACGCCTAATATGGTTACCGTAAAAGTAGATGAGCTAATCTTTAAGAAGAAGGTAAAAGAGGGGTTTGTAATCAGGATATACGGCGAGGTAGAGCATATGGGGAACACCTCAGTAACTTTCAAAATAGAGGCTCGCAAGGTAAGTGTGTACACCGGAGAAGAGGACGTAGTAGTAACAACCAATACCACCTTTGTGCGTATAGACGAAGAAGGAAAACCGACACCTATTCCTACTATCGTAAAAGAGCGATATAAATAAATGCTCAGGATGCTCTAGCCCATCTGAGTTAATTGCATTAATTTCTTCTGAGATTTCCAAGCTTTTACTTCTTTTTCGCGAGCACAAGCCGCAGATTTGTCCGGCATAGCTTTTGGACAAGAACGATCAGGAACGATAATTAGTAGCAATAAACCAATGAATACCAATAATACGGGAACAGCTAAGCCAACCGCATACAATGTATTGCTGATAAGTGATAATGATATAGGAATGCTTAATAGCGAGTTGACTTTTCCCTATGAAGTCTCAAAAAAACTGTCAGTAAATGCGGGAGCTACGTTTCTATTCACAGAGTATACTACAAACAATAAAATTGCCTACAACTCAGATAATGATCGTTTTAGATATAAATCATTGATGGGTTTGATAGGCATCAACTATAAACCATTTAATAATTAAGTAAAAAATGAAAAATATAAAAATAACACTAGCTCTCGGGCTAATGACCATAGCTGCAATTGCTGCTACCACTTGGAAACCAACAACTGGATCCGTAAAGTTTTACATTAAAAACACAGGTATAACTGTAGATGGTGAATTTTCGGGCATTACGGCTTCCATTAAGTTTGATGAGAACGATCTTGCTAATTCGAGCATATTTGCCTCGGTAAAAGCATCAACTGTAAATACAGGTATAGATAAGCGTGACGAACATCTGCGAAAAGCGGAGTACTTTGACGTCGCAAATTATCCAAAAATTACGCTAAAGTCTACATCTATCGTCAAAGTAGAAAAAGGCTATGTGGGTACTTTTGATGTGACTATTAAGGGTAAGAAAAAATCGCTAAAAATGCCATTTACCTTTGACAATAAAGGTGAGACTGGAACATTCTCCGGCACATTGAAATTAGACCGGTTAGATTTTGGTGTGGGTGAAAGCAGCTTTATACTCAGTGATGATGTGAAGGTAAAAATCATACTAAACGTGAAGAACTAAAGAAATTTCCAAAACATATAGAAGTGAAAAGGCAACCCGAAAAGGTTGCCTTTTATATTTTTTAACGGTGCTAGTGAGTTTTATTCTTCGAATAGTTCTACCTTCTTAGTTTGAGTAACTAGGTCGGTAAACTTGCCTTTATATTTGGTAGCTCGTACGATGTGATTGTCTATCCAATGATAGTTACCACCACGTGGTTTTCCGTACAGCACCCCGTGATACTTGAATCCGTGCTTATCAAGCCACTTCTCTGTTACCTCTTTATGCTCCACCGTACGTGATGTAAAAAATGTAACAATATGTCCGTGATCATACCAACGGTTTAATGTTTCTAAGGCATCAGGAAAAGGAAGGCAAGTTTCCATTCTTTCTGGTTCTTCGTTGGGCACATCTTCTGTTACAGTACCATCTATATCAATGAGATAGTTTTTTATTTCATCAGGCAGTTGTGGGCTGATGAGGTTTCCATCTTTGTCAAATAGTTCGTTAAGCTTGTGTTGATCGGCCATAATATCTTACGAAATTACTTCAGCCTCTTCAATTTTCGACTCATTTCTGAATCTTTCTAGTTCACTAGTGATTCTTTTGTATGCAAAAACAAGTATTGCCGTATCATCTGCAAGACCAAATGGGCCAAATACCGCCTCAGGAATAATATCTAGCGGACTGAGCACATAGAATAAACTAGCAAGGGCAATAAGGATGTTTCTTTTCTTGAACCGGAAGTTTCCCGAAAAGGCAGCTTTAGCCATTTTACCCATATCCGAGATATCCTCTGTCCAGCTTGTAGTGGTATGGTCTGTCTTTTTAGCACTGAATACTCCCTTCAGTAAAGCTATGGTTCCAAGTAATTTCTTCATATCGTTTGTAGTTTTAAATTAATATTGTCGCTACCTTGGCAACACCCAATAACAAACAAAAAGCGTACCTACAACTCCATTTGGCTGTTTTTCTCTTTGGATTTACCGCTATTCTCGGTAAACTGATAACGCTAGAACAGACTGCATTAGTTTGGAATAGGCTATGGATAGCCGTATTAGGGCTCATTTTTATACCTGGAGTGTTAGCCGGTATTCGAAACATTAGCAAGACAAATTTTATAAAGTTTGCTGGCATCGGAATTTTAGTGGCATTACACTGGCTTACATTTTATGGGAGTATAAAAGTGGGTAACAGTGCATCGGTCACGCTAGCTTGTTTGGCGACATCGTCTTTATTTACTTCTATACTTGAACCGCTCATCACCAAATCTAAGTTTCAGTGGATCGAACTGCTTCTTGGGTTATTGGTTATCGTAGGTATTTATTTTTTGAGCGGAGTGGGAGAGACGTATTATTGGGCTATTGTTATTGGTGTTGTTTCTGCTTTTCTTGCATCACTTTTTTCTACGTTGAATAAAAAATACATCTCGGGTCAAAATACCCTATCGGTAAGCACCATCGAACTAGCGTCTGGATTTTTATTCATATCTGTCTGTTATCCGGTGTTGCAATATGTATTGCCCCAGCCACAGTGGTTTCCCGAGGGTGATGATTGGTGGTGGCTAATTGTACTCGGTTTGTTGTGTACTAGTTTAGCATTCGCTTTGTCTCTTGATGCTCTAAAGGTCATTTCGGCATTTATATCCAATCTAAGTATAAACCTAGAGCCCGTATATGGTATTCTCTTAGCTATTTGGTTGCTCAATGAGGACAAGGATCTCAATTTTGATTTTTATTTTGGGACTACTATTATTTTGGGAGCAGTGTTATTGCATCCCATTCTGACCAAACTACTGAATAATAAAACCAAAGGTTTATGAGAGTTGTTTGAAATTTATACCCTTATGTTAATCTCTATATTTAGATCTTTTTTATGTGTATGTCTTTTATTAAGGTGCTGTGTATTTGCCCAAGGGCAAAATCTTCAAAGTTCAGGTAAAGAGTTTTGGTTCGGCTATATGCAAAGCCTAAGTCAGGGTATCAATGGTACGCCTGAATATGCGATTCAGTTATTTGCCATAGCAGGTGCTACAGATGTGACATTAGAAGTACCGGGGCGGAATTATTCATTTACATTTTCACTCAAGGCTAATGAGATCAAGAAGCTCACGCTGCCATCATTTAATTTCGAGCCTAGTGGTTCTGGAGTAATTTCCGATTTAGCTATTCATATTCAAACTACCTTACCAATAGAAGTAGTGGCTATTCACAACAGAATATTTTTCTCCGCTACTACGCGTCTTTTTCCTTACAAGAGTTTGGGTTTAAATCACGTGATTATTGCGGCTGAAGATGCCATGGATGCTTCCCCTTCCGCCTTACTTGTTGTCGCCACAGCAGATAATACAGAGGTGAATGTATGTCAATCTCCGTGTGGAACAAAAGGTGAGTTTAGTTTTATACTCAACAGAGGCCAAACGTATCAATTTCAGTCGATAGACGATCTTACGGGTACAATAGTCAATGGGGACAAACCAATTGCTGTGTTTTCGGGTGCTCGGCAAGCAGCACTTCGCGACGGAGACGATAGTCATATCTATATGGCAATGCCTCCAACCACTTTTGCCGACACGTTGTATGCCATCGTGCCCGACCTTGGTGTTGCGAGTAGAACGTATATTATTTTACTCGCATCAGAAGATGGAACCCAGATAGATGTAGGTGCAAATGCAGTGAAACTCAACCAAAATGAATCTATAGAAGTGGCTGTTAGCACACCTCTTATGGTGAGAAGCAATAAGCCCATTTTCAGTGCACAATATCACGTAGGTAGTGGTATACGTGGCAAAGATGGACCAGCTATGATTATCAATCAGCCGGTAAGCTCCATGGTGAATAAAAGTGGGTTCAGGACCAAAAAGGATGTAGCATTTACGATACTCACTCACGCCATAACCTTTATCACCAAAGAACCATCTAGTGTGATAATGAATAGTGTCGTTGTTGATGGTTTTAAACCAATACCCGACAGTGATCTATTTTATCTGAGTACCTCTTTGCAAGGTGGGTCTTATTTGTTATCGTCTACGTCAGGAGTATTAGGTCAGGTTTACGGCTCAACAGCAGCTGAATATTACTCTTTCTCCTTGGGTTACAATGATACCGCCAAAGTTTTTCCTCCATTCTATACATATAGTGAATCTTGTAATAGTTGGGCGATAGCACCAAGTGTGAATAATGGCAATTTTGGGTTGGTAAATACATCGACCGCCTTTGTTGGAACAAAGGTAGATGTCATAAGCTCAGATGGTAGGTTAGTCTATCGCGATTTGAATATCGAGGAGCTAAATACTCAGTTTACGCTAAAACTAGCCGCGGGATTGTACTACCTTAGGTTAAATGCATGCGGCTCGATACGAAAGTTTATAGTGGTAAACCAATAGTATAAAACAACTTCACGTCTTACCTTTGCCGTAATGGCAAAAAGACATCTTATCACTTGTGCACTTCCGTATGCTAATGGCCCAATTCATATTGGTCATCTGGCTGGATGTTTCTTACCCTCTGATATTTACAACCGACACTTACGCATGCAAGGTAAGGAGGTGCTTTTTGTATGTGGTACGGATGAACATGGTGTGCCCATTACACTAAAGGCTAAAAACGAGGGCAAAACACCACAACAAGTGGTAGATGAAAATCACACGATAATAGCCACTGGACTCAAAGATTTTGGAATCAACTTTGACACGTTCAGTCGCACGACTAACGCGTTGCATCACGCCACTGCAGACGCATTTTTCAAGAATTTGTATGACAAAGGAGTCTTTGTAGAGGAGGTGACCGAGCAACTGTATGATGCCGAAGCCAACCAGTTTTTGGCAGATAAGTATATCATAGGAACCTGCCCAGGCTGTGGGAATGAAAATGCAACGGCTGACCCGTGTGAAAAGTGTAACAGAAATAACTCACCGCAAGACCTGCTTAATCCTAAATCTGCATTAACAGGAAATAATCCCGTACTGAAAGAAACCAAAAATTGGTACCTTCCTTTAGATAAGATTCAACAAGAATTTTTAAATGAGTGGGTAGCGAGTAAAAAGGATGAATGGAAATCAAATGTATATGGACAATGCAATAGCTGGCTACAAGAAGGTCTGAAACCTCGTGCTATGACTAGAGACCTTGATTGGGGTGTGAAAGTTCCTGTAGAGGGAGCTGATGGCAAAGTAATGTACGTATGGTTTGACGCCCCTATAGGCTACATTACTGCTACCAAAGAGGCCACAGATGATTGGGCTAAATGGTGGCAAGATCCCGAAACAGAAATGACACATTTCTTAGGAAAGGACAATATTGTTTTTCATACGATAATATTCCCGGCGATGTTGCACGCTCACGGTGATTACAACTTGCCTACTCACGTGCCTGCCAATGAGTTTTTGAATCTGGAAGGAGACAAAATATCAACGAGTAGAAATCACGCCATATGGTTACACGAGTATATCAATGACTTACCCAACAAAACGGATGAGCTCCGCTATGTACTTACCGCTATATTGCCAGAGACCAAAGATGCAGATTTCACATGGGCAGATTACCAAGCTAAAGTAAATAATGAGCTAGTGGCCATCCTAGGCAACTTTGTGAATAGAGTAGTGGTACTCACTAACAAATATTATGAGGGCAAGGTGCCAAATGGCACGATGAATACTTCATTGCCTGATGTTACGGACAAATTAAAAGCAGCATTGGACCAATTCAATCAGCGACAGGGACTTGAGGCATTTATGGAAATAGCCCGTAATGGTAATAAATATTTACAGGATACAGAACCATGGAAACTCATCAAAGATGAGACTAATGCTCAAGCGGTAGCTGATTGTCTATTTACGTGTATTCAGATAGTGAAGCAAATAGGAGAATATTCACAGATATTTTTACCAGAAACGGCTATCAAAGTACTTCAGTTATTAAACCTTAGTAGCTATCAAGATCCAATCGCAGAAGGACATGTGATTAATAAGCCTGTTTTGCTTTTTGAGAAAATAGAAGATGAGCTGATTGCCGCACAAGTTGCTAAGCTAGTAAAGCCTATTAAAAAGGCGACAATTGCTGATTCCTCCGAAATAGCAACGGCAGACCTGCCCGAAGTAAAACCAACGATACAATACGAGGATTTCGTAAAGCTGGACATTCGCGTAGGAACGATTGTGGCGGCTACCAAGGTAAAAAAGGCCGACCGTCTATTGAATATTACACTCGATATTGGGTCAGAAAAACGTACAGTAGTTAGTGGTATTGCTGAACATTTTTCTCCAGAAGAAATTGTAGGTAAACAAGTAACTTACTTAGCCAATTTAGCTCCGCGTAAGCTCAAAGGAATAGAAAGCAGTGGAATGATACTCATGGCTGAGGATGCTGATGGCAAGCTCAAGTTTGTAGCTCCGGGAGATGCCACTGCCGCAGGAAGTATCATAGCCTAACGGGTTTGCATAAATGAAAAAATCCGACACATCGCTGTATCGGATTTTCTTCAAACTCTTATCTACTCTTGTTTTTATTTCAACTTTCGAGCTACTTCTACTTCTCTGAACCCTTCTATTAAGTCAAACTCTTGTAAGTCGTTGTAATTGCGTATTTGGATACCACACTCATAGCCTTTGGCTACTTCTTTTACGTCGTCTTTGAAACGTTTTAGTGCTTCTATTTCACCCGAGTATACTACCACACCCTCCCGTATGATACGCACTTTGTTGTCGCGGTACATCTTACCTTCGGTTTGCATACAACCTGCTACTGTGCCCACCTTAGTGATTTTGAATACCTCACGTACTTCGGCAGTACCCGTAACCTCTTCTTTGAGGTCTGGAGCAAGCATACCTTCCATAGCAGCTTTAATCTCCTCTATAGCTTGGTATATTATACTATATTGTTTTATTTCTACACCTTCGGAGTCAGCAAGCTTGCGAGCACTTGGCATAGGTCTTACTTGGAAACCTATTACAATGGCATCCGAAGCTTTCGCGAGAAGTACATCATTATCCGTAATAGGTCCTACCGATTTCTGAATGATTTTCACTTCTATTTCCTCAGTGGATAATCTCAGTAACGAGTCAGAAAGTGCTTCACTACTACCATCCACATCTGCTTTTATGATCAACTTAAGCTCTTGGAAGTTACCGATAGCAAGTCGCTTACCGATCGTATCTAGCGTAAGCATAGATGTAGTTCGTATAGACTGCTCACGTTGTAATTGCTCACGTTTGTTAGCAATATCTTTCGCTTGTGATTCGTCAGAAAGTACTTGGAAAGTTTCACCTGCTGCGGGAGCCGCTGAGAATCCAAGAATGGATACTGGCGAAGCTGGTCCGGCCTCTTTCATAGGCTTGCCACGCTCGTTGAACATTGCTTTCACTCTTGCATAGTGTTGTCCTGCTACAAGTGCGTCACCTATTTTCAAGGTTCCTTCACTTACCAGCATAGATGCAACTACACCTCTACCTTTCTCTATTTTAGCCTCGAGTACTGCACCTTTAGCATTTTTATTAGGATTTGCTTTGAGTTCAAGTAGCTCTGCTTCTAGCGATACTTTTTCTAGTAATTCCTCTATGTTAATTCCTTGCTTAGCTGATATCTCTTGACACTGGAACTTACCTCCCCATTCCTCTACGAGTATATTCATAGCAGAAAGTGACTCACGTACACGGTCGGGGTTAGCTCCTTCTTTGTCTATCTTGTTTATAGCAAATACGATAGGTACATCTGCCGCTTGAGCATGGCTGATAGCCTCTTTGGTTTGTGGCATCACCACATCATCTGCCGCTATTACAATAATCGCAATATCAGTAACCTGTGCACCCCTTGCACGCATCGCGGTAAACGCCTCGTGACCTGGAGTATCGATAAAGGTCATTTTATCACCACTCTTTAGCTGCACTTCGTATGATGCAACGTGTTGTGTTATACCTCCAGCTTCACCAGCTATTACGTTTGCATTACGAATATGGTCGAGTAATGAAGTCTTACCGTGGTCTACGTGACCCATTACAGTAACGATTGGATGACGTGGAAGTAAATCTTCTTCGCTATCATCATCTTCGTCTATCTCAATTGTTTCGTCAGCATCTACAAAGTTTATTTCGTAGTCAAACTCTTCAGCTACAATTTGTATCGTTTCAGCATCCAGACGTTGGTTGATAGATACCATTAGCCCAAGAGAGAAACACGCACCGATAATTTCGTTCACGCTCACATCCATCATATTAGCAAGGTCATTTGCCGTTACAAACTCAGTAACGTCTAATATCTTACTTTCTACAATATCTTGAAGTTGTTTTTCTTCCCACTTCTTTTTGTGCTCTTGTCTTCTAAATTTACGAGCTTTTTGTCTCACCTTACCACCATGAGATGGTGCTTGCTTTCCTGCCTGCATACGGGCAAGTGTTTTCTTTATTTTATCCTGAATTTCTTTTTCAGAAACTTCAGTTTTTTCACCGGGTTTAACTCCAGGTCTACCTGAGTTACGCTCGTTACGTAGTTTCTCAGCAGTCACCTTCTCGCCGTGTATACGCTTCCGTTTTTTCTTCGGTTCGCTTTCTTTCTTGGCACGTTTTATTGGCGGCTTAATAGTAATTTTACCTAAGACGGTAGTTCCTTCCAGTTTTTTATACTCCGTATTTACATTTTCAGGTACTTCTTCTTCCTTAAGTTTTGAGACCTCAGGTTTTGGTGCTGCTTCTGTCTTTGACTTTTCTTCTTTCTTGGCGGGCGTGGCTTTCGAAGGCTTCTTTTTGGGAGCAGGTTTATCTATGTTAATCTTACCTATTACAGTAAGGTTACCGGTGTCTTTATCGTCTGCTTGTAATATTGCGGGTTTGTTATCCGCTGGCTCTTCGGTTGGTTTTTTCTCGGCTTTTTCTTCCTCAGGTTCAGGAGGTTCAGTGGCCACAGGTTCCTCCTTAGCTGGAGCAGGAGCTTCTTCCTTCTCGGTTTTAGTGCCAAGTGAGTTATCCTTGATGAAGATAGTTGGCTCTGGTTTGAACTCAGGTTTGGGAGGTTCAGGCATTTTAGTTTCCTTGATTTCCTGTGTTTTTACATCCTTACGAATGTTGATTTCGAGTTGCTGCGATTCTTCCTTTGCCTGCTTATCTTTTTTATAAAAACCAAGCAATTCTCGATACATGGCACTATCAAGCTTCGCAGTGATTTTTGCCTCCACGTCAAAACCTTTTTCGTTCAGATGTTCTACGATAGTTTTCCAACTTACATTGAACTCTGTTGCAACTTTATTTATTCGGTATGTTTTTTTATTGTCAGCCATGTATTGCTAAGCAGCATTCGAAGATAATACTTTATGTGTTTAAAGCGATATTATTCAAATTCTGCCTGTAGTATTTTCTTGATTTCTTCTATTGTTTCTTGTTCTAGTTCCGTACGTGATATGAGGTCTTCATTGCTCATATCAAGCACACTTTTTGCCGTGTCTAGACCTATGTTTTTCAACTCGTCTATGATCCACGTATCTATTTCGTCTGTAAATTCGTCTAACACTACATCTACGTTCTCTTCCTCGCTGGTCTCTCGATATACGTCAATGTTGTATCCCACTAATCTGCCAGCAAGTTTTATATTGTGCCCTCCCTTACCTATCGCGAGAGATACTTGGTCTGCAGGAAGGAATACGTGTGCTTTGCCTTCTTCTTCATTAATATTAATAGATGAGACCTTTGCTGGACTAATACTACGTTGTATCAGCAATTGAAGGTTTGAGGTGAAGTTAATTACGTCAATATTTTCATTTTTCAGCTCACGCACTATGCCGTGTATACGGCTACCTTTCATACCTACACAAGCTCCCACAGGATCTACTCTGTCATCATAGCTTTCTACAGCTACTTTAGCTCGTTCTCCTGGTTCACGTACTATTTTCTTAACGGTAATAAGTCCGTCTAAGATTTCTGGTACTTCTAACTCAAACAAACGCTCCAAGAACTCAGGTGCTGTTCTAGAAAGAATAACCTTAGGATTAGAGTTATACATTTCTACACGTAATACTACTGCCCTTACCGAGTCTCCTTTTTTGAAGAAATCTCTTGGTATCATTTCACGCTTAGGCAAGATGAGCTCATTACCCTCATCATCGAGTATCATGATTTCGTTTTTCCAAATCTGATAAACTTCTCCTGTAATAATTTCACCAGAACGATCCTTGTATAATTTATAGAATTCGTCTTTTTCTAGCTCAAGTACTTTACTCAATAGTGTTTGACGTGCAGTAAGTATAGTTCGTCTACCAAAGGAAGCCATATCAATTTCTTCAATAGCTTCTTCACCTATTTCGTAATCTTCTTCAAGTTTGCGAGCGTCTTCTATATTGATTTCTTTATTAGCGTCCTCTACCTCACCCATATCCACAATCTCACGATTACGATATATCTCGAGGTCACCATTATCGGTATTTACAATAACATCAAAGTTATCGTCTGAGCCATATTTACGACGTATCATGGTTCTGAAAACATCTTCCAAAACTCTCATCATAGTTGCTCTGTCTATGTTTTTGAATTCTTTGAATTCCGAGAAAGATTCTACTAGTTGCAAGCTCATTTCTTTTTTCGTTTAAAGGATATTATTACAATGCTATTTTTTATGTCATCAAACGCTATGGTTCGCTGTTCTTTTTCTTTTTTAGATAATACAATCTCTACATCTATCGTTGCCTCTGCCACATTTAGTAGTTCACCTTTTAAGGTTTCTTCGGTGTGTAGTTCTATCTCTAACTCTCTGCCTATGTGCTGATTATATTGTCTTATGTCTAGCAGAGGTTGGTCTACCCCTGGAGATGATATTTCGTACCTAAAAGGTGTTTCCTCCTCATACTCCTCATCAAGCAAGCGGGATACTTTACGACTCAATCTAGCACAGGTTTGGATTCCAACACCTTGCATACCATCAATGAAGAATCTCAAATCAGATCCGCTTTCGTTGCTCTTGATGTTTACCAAAAAGCAGTTGGTGGCTGATAGTTCTTCCTCTATAATTTGCGTTATGAAATGTCTTACGTCCAAAATTTTAGCTAAGAAAAAAGGGGTCTTTGACCCCTTTTATTTGTTATTATCTTGCCGCAAATGTAGGTGTTTTGTTCATATCTCACAACTTGTTCATACAACACTCAAGGTAAAATACTATTTTTGACTTCTACAAATCTTAATAATAGTCAATTGATAAAACTTAGTACCTTCTTCAAAACAATTGCATTAGCAGCTGTGTCTATACTTTTTATGGCGAATAGTGGCGGTAGTCCGGGAAACAGAAGTGGTTCTGCCACGGATGGCGAAAAAACCTGTTCCACACAAGGGGGGTGTCATTCTAATGCTAGTCAACCCATATTGTCTCAGGACCTGATTTCTACGGATATACCAGTAGAAGGCTATGTGCCAGGAACCAATTATCAAATTACGCTTAACCCTACGAGTGAAGGTGCAGGCCGATGGGGTTTTGAAATGATGGTGCAAGATGCTAATGAGGCAGCCGTAGGTGAATTTACATCTAATGGCGATGGGAATATTATAAGCGGTAATGCTACACGCATCACACACAAATTTGCAAGTGGCGGCGGTGGAGACACTAAGACATGGGTACTCGACTGGAAAGCACCTGCATCTGGAAGTGGTGATCTTCAGATTTTTGTTTCTGTACTGGCAGCAAATGGCAACGGCAAAACGGGTGGGGACAAATTGATAATTGATACACTTGCTATCGCTGAGAATGAAAAAGCCTCTCTTCAAGATTTGCTGAATCAAGAGATTGTTCTATATCCAAACCCTGTGGTAAATGTATTACATATCAAAGGTTTCAAGGTGTCAAACGCACAGATTCTGATAATAGACGCTACAGGCAAGAAAGTAATAGAACAACCTTACACGGAAACTATCGAAGTACAAGAACTACCTAAGGGTAATTATATTTTTAAACTGGTTGCCGAACAGGCGGTGCTTACCAAGACCTTTGTAAAGTATTAAGATTCTCTTCAATTCAGCTTATTTACGCTTTTCTAAATACGTAGATAAGTGAGCTCGATTTATCAAGCTGGATAAGTGACACTAGGTATGACCATAGTGCTTTGAGCATGGTTATAGGCAAAAATGTAAAGGAATCCTTATAGCTGGCACTTACCATAGCGTTAAAAAATGGGTCGAGCGGCAGTCTGTATTTTCGCTCAAGTACAAAACCTCTGTGACGTGCAAATTGCTCAATGGTATGTGGTGTGAAGTGCCAAAGGTGCCGAGGCGTATCATAAGCAGCCCAATGCTCTTTGTAAATGTCAGCATCCGCACTGTTGCTATTAGGCAATGCGAGTATAAGTTTGCCTTTGTTATTTAATGATTTTGCAAAAAGGTCAAAGTATTCTTCGTACGTATATACATGTTCGAATACGTGCCAAAGCGATATTAAGTCATAGTCATTACCCAGCTTTTTATCCAAAAAATCTTGCGGAACATTCGCCTTAATACTGAATTTATCGAAACATAAATCACGAGCTTTTTCACTTATTTCAACACCGGTTACGTCATAACCATTCTGCATCATATGATTTAGGAAATAACCAGACCCAGAGCCTATATCCAATACTTTTTTACCTTCCACACGCTTTTTGATAATGTGTAGCTTGTAGCGAAGCATAAGCTCTCTAGCCTTATGATACACACTGTATATCAGCCCTTTGTTAGTATCGCTATGTTCCACATACTCTTCGCTATTGTAGTATGGGCCAACGTTTACTTCTGTAGGAGCATTACTGGTAAACTTAAAGTTACACGCGGTGCACCTATGTATGTCAAACAACTCTTTAGATACCAACCAATCGGGCACTTTCTTGAATAGTTCAAACTCAGTATGATCACATACAGGACAGGTCGATATATCAAAATGATTACTCAAAATACGATAGCTTTTATGCTATGCAAATAACCATCTTATTGGCTCCTTCGACAAATGTACCGAGTAAAAATAATTTTAAAGCGGACTTATTTGATGTTGTAATCGTCTACAGATTCTAGCTATCTGTCGAGATTATGAACTAAATATTTATTTTCGCCGATAGTTAAGAAATAAGCACAAAAACAACAGTATGAATAATTTTAACAAGATAAATACCATCTTCGGGTGGGTGGCATTCCTAATCGCCTTAGCAGTATATGTGCTCACACTTGAGCAGTCTGTAAGTCTTTGGGATTGTGGTGAGTTCATTTCGGCATCTTATAGATTGCAAGTAGTGCATCCTCCAGGGGCTCCATTGTTCTTGATGTTGGGTAGAATATTTACCCTCTTCGCTCAAGAAGGAACCAATGAGGTAGCTATAGCAGTAAATATGTTGAGTGCTGTTGCGAGTGCTGCTACAGTGATGTTCACTTTTTGGATAACTTCACACTTTGCTAAAAAAATATTAAAAGTAGACCTGAATGCTAAAACGGTAGAATTGGGTGATGCCATTGCTATACTTGGTGCGGGACTAGTTGCTGGATTAGCAGTTACCTTTATGGATACATTTTGGTTTAGTGCTGTAGAGGCAGAGGTTTACGCAGGTTCATCTTGCTTTATGGCTTTAGCTTTTTGGGCTATACTGAAATGGGAAAAGGTGAAAGATGAGCCACGCTCAGACAGATGGATTGTATTTATAGCTTATGTTGTAGGGCTAGGTATTGGTCTTCACCTTCTTAACATCTTGGTTGTTCCTGCTATTTTCTTGTATTACTTCGTAAATAAGTATGGTGCTTCGGCTGCCAATATTATGAAAGCAGCAGCTATTGGTTTTGGATCTATCGCTTTACTACAGTGGGGTATCATACCTAAAACACCAGCTGTTGCAGCTGCTTTTGACTTGGTATTCGTAAATAACTTTGGCCTTCCTTATAATACGGGAGTGTTATTCTTTATGTTCCTCATATTTGTGTTCATAGTTGTTGGATTGCGATACACCGCCCAAACCAATAAACCAGTTGCAAATCTTGTGATATTATGTTATGCATTCATTATGATTGGATTTAGCTCCTACTCAATGGTGGTTATACGATCGTCCGCTGAACCTGCGATTGATATGAATGACCCACAAGATGCTCAAAGCTTGTTGAGTTATATAAATCGTGAGCAATATGGGTCTCGTCCATTGGTATATGGTCCTTACTGGAATGCTAGATTAACCGCTATAGATGAGGGCAAGACTCAATACAGAAGAGGTGAAGAAGGTTATGAAGAAGTGGGAACTAAGCAAGAGCCTAAGTATGACGATCGTTTTTCTACTGTTTTACCTCGAATGGGCGACATGTCCGAAAAATCAAAATATTACCCGATATGGTGTGATATGGACGATATGTTTATGAAGGTAAGTAGGTTAGAACAACAAGTTGCGGCAGACCCTACCAATGCTGACCTTAGGCAACAACTAGAAGCCGCTCAAATGACAAAGCCTAAATTTAGTCATAACATGAAATTCATGTTCAGGTATCAGATGGGCTGGATGTACTGGAGATACTTTATGTGGAATTTCGTAGGGCGACAAAACGACCTGCAAAATGTAACAGGTAATAGCCAACAGGGTAATTGGATATCGGGTATAGACGGTTTTGACGAGTGGAGACTAAATGCTCCTATGGAAGTGCCAAGTGAAATGGCCTATAATAAAGGAAGAAACACTTACTACTTCTTACCTTTGATACTCGGATTACTAGGCATTTTTGTAATGTACAAGCGTAGTAAGATGGATTTTTACACGGTGCTGGTGATGTTCTTATTTACCGGTTTGCTCGTTGTAATTTATCTGAATCAGCCTCCTATGGAACCACGTGAACGTGATTACACCTTTGCAGGGTCTTTCCAGACCTTCTGTATATGGATAGGGCTAAGTGTTCTCTTCTTTGTAGATATTCTCCGCAACAAAGTAAGTAAAACAGCTGTTGCTACAGGTGCAACCATATTCGCCCTGTTTGCCGCACCGTATCTTATGGCCTCGCAAAACTGGGATGATCACGATAGATCGGATAGAGAACTTGCAATATCGTTTGCCAAGAATTACCTAAACAGTTGTGAGGAAAACGCCATACTATTTACTAATGGTGACAATGATACCTACCCGCTCTGGTACGCACAAAACGTGGAAGGTATACGTACAGATGTGCGTGTGATTAATCTTAGTTTACTTCCTACAGAGTGGTATAGTAGTGCACTCAGACGCAAAGTGTTTGACTCCGAACCACTGCCGCAAAGCATACCTGCCGAGAATCTGGTAGCAGGAAGAAGTGATTATGTTCGCTACTTTGATAGCAAGAAATTCCCTAAGAATCAATACTACCCGCTGGATCAGGTATTGAGTTATGCTACTACAGACGATAATAGTAAAAAGCAAAGAGCAAATTCCGGTGAATTGATCAATGTTTACCCGGTTAAAAACTTTAGGGTAGCCGTAGATAAGGAAGCAGTGATAGCTACTGGATACGTGCCTGCTAAAGATACAGCTCGTATTGTAGACCAAATGAAGTGGAATATTGGTCGTAACGGACTGAGCAAAGGAGATCTCGTAGTGCTTGATGTAATAGCTACTAATGCCAAGACCGGTTGGAAAAGACCTATTTACTGGACTACTACCACAGGTTCTTCGGTATATCTGAATTTAGATAAATACTTACGTCACAATGGATTGACCTACCAACTATTGCCCATAGAAGCAAACAGAAGTATGCGAGGAATGGATGATATGGACTTGCTTTACAAGCGACTTATGGTAGATTATGAGTGGGGTAATATGGATAAAGGTGAGTTGTACTTAGATGATAAAGCTCAACTTGTACCTCAAAATTTACGCTCTCTCTTCGTGCAAGTAGCAGATTATTACTCACGTAATGGGAAAATGGATACCGCGGTTGCCGTGCTAGATAAGTGTTATACCGTAATGCCAGAAAGTATATTGCCTATGCGATTGAACGTAAAAGCACTGAGTGCGGATATCTATTATCGTGCTGGACTTACCGAAAAAGCAGATGTCATTACCACAGAAATAGGCGACAGAGCTTATGAAATGGCAAATTATTATGGCAAGTTTGATGTAAAAGGAATTCAGAGTGTAGCTAGGGATAGGCAAGATAACCTGGATATACTAAGAAATGTAGGTGCGCTTACCCGTGAGTACAAGCGTGATGAGCTTAACAAAAAATATACGGATTTGTACGCTGAGGCGAGTAGAGTATACTAGTACAGTATGAGCAAAGAAGGTATCGTAATAGGTTTTCACGCGGTGGAAGACCTACTCAATAGTGGTGTCACTATTGGTAAAGTATACGTAAATAACCAAGCAGATAGAAAAAAGATAGGAGTGTTACGTCAACTGGCTAAGACCAATGACACTCCTTTCTCTATGGTCCCCATAGAAAAACTTAATCGCATAACGCGGGCAAATCATCAAGGAGTGGTTGCCATCAAGAGTCCTATAGAGTTTGTTCCATTAGAAGAAACAGTAACACGGATGTTTGAAGAGGGAAAACCTCCTAAGATATTGATATGTGATGGCGTACAAGATATACGCAACATAGGGGCAATATCACGCTCATGTTTGGCCTTTGGGGTGGATCTAATGATAGTAGGTGTAAAAGCCAATGCAGAGATAGGTGAAGGGGCAATAAAATCGTCTGCAGGAGCTTTGCTAAAGCTACCTGTAGCACGCGTAAGTAGCCTAAGTAATACATTGGAGTACCTCAAGAGTTGGGGGATAGCTCAGATAGCCGCTACCGAAAAAACGGAGAACGTCTTAAACCCAGAAACATTCAAACAAATGGAATCGTATGCTCTATGGATGGGTAATGAGGATAAAGGATTATCGAGAGAGCGACTCGCAGAAATGGACACCACAGTACGCATTGATATGCCAGGAAGTATAGACTCACTCAATGTGTCAGTAGCGGCAGGAGTGCTCTTATATCACATAAATAGCTTTTAATAAGACGTTTACGTTTTTTTTGCAAGTTATTTTTCTGATTGAAATAAAAAATTATTTTCGCAGCAAGATTAAGGTACACCATTTGTATTGTGCCAACTATCATTAATATTATAAAATTTTAACAAAATGTATTGGACTTTAGAACTTGCATCTTACTTAGATGACGCACCATGGCCGGCTACCAAGGATGAGCTAATTGATTTTGCCATACGTACAGGAGCCCCGCTAGAGGTCGTAGAAAATCTTCAGGAATTAGAAGATGATGGCGAGCCTTTCGAAACTATTGAAGAAATTTGGTCCGAGTATCCATCCACGGATGATTACTTTTTTAACCAAGACGAGCTATAACAATTTATTAATAAATCAGGATTTCACAAAGCCTCATTGCTACTGCAGTGGGGCTTTTAGTTTATATGATCCTGCTGTAACTAGGAGTTCATTTCCCTTTATCCATGGGTTCATAGATTTAAGGATGTGATAGTTAGTCCCAATAGCTTGAGCATATTCGGACAGATTAGCAATACTTTCGGTTACTTCTATGGTTTTAAATGCAGGTGATGCGTAGTAATCTTTATCAGCTATATGAAAACCATATAGGTTAGGGTTTGACATAATCTGCTTTAGGGCCAATATACGAAGCATATAACGCGAAGTTTCGGTGTTGAGATGCAAGTCATAGTAGTCAGTCACTTTCTGCTTGGCCATATCCCTATTGGTGGCTGCTCTTCCTTGGTTGTACGATGCTGCGGCTAATGACCAATTGCCAAAGTGGTCGTAGGCCTCCTTGAGGTATTGACAGGCAGCACGTGTGCTCTTTTCTAAATTCAACCTTTCATCTGCTTGGTCATTTACTCTTAGTCCATAGGATTTTGCCGTACGTGGCATAAACTGCCACACTCCTTTTGCTCCCACTGCAGAAGTAGCGTTTACCAGACCACTTTCAGCTACCGCTAGATACTTCAAGTCGTCAGGCAATCCATTCTCAGCAAGTATGGGTTCTATCACAGCAAATGCTCGCTTACTCCGTTTCAAGAGTAATACCATATTACTTTGCCAGTAGGTATTAGCTAATAGTTCGCGGTCAAGACGTTCCTTAACGCCATATTTATTGAGAGGAACTAGCTCACCGCCAAAAGTCATTTCATTAGGAATAGGAACAGGATAAATCTGTTGTCCTTTTTCCATAGTTGCTTGTTGCTCTTCGTTTTCGGATGCTTTTTGAGCAGTAAAGAGAAGGTATACGCTAAAGCAGGTGATAAGTAAAAGCGATAGATTTTTTATCATATTGAAGTGTTTTAAAAAAGCATCCCAATTTCGAGACTCAAATTACGTATGAATCCACCTGTGCCCGTAGGTGGTAATACATCGGTAAAGTTCACGCCATTATTAGCATCTAATAGTCCAAGTTTAGCACCTACTTGAAAACCAACGATGGGCCCTTGTGTAGAGTAGTAAGCAGCTAACCCTAAGTCTATTGGCCGCACACCAATATCATTTAAAAATGCTTTTTGTTGGGCACCTTTAAACATAGACGACAAAGCGAGGTAAGAAAGATATGGCCCTAAGGACACTTTCTTTTTTTCATCTATCTTATAACTTGGCATAGCGGCTACGTCCATATAAAAAAGAGCCACCTTAGAGTAACCTGTATCGCCGTTGCTAAATCTAGAACCTCTAAAACTGCCTACCAACTCGGTGTACATGCTCCATTTTTTTTGAGGGTTGATTTGGTAAAAAGCCCCGGCTGTATAGCCATATTTCGGCCTTGGATTCTGAAATTCGTCACCCAAAAGTGTAGACAGGTTAATACTCGTCTTAATTCCTAGCTTATTTCCCTTACTCGATTGAGCGTAACACGCACAACTCATAACTATGGTTAATATGACTAGTATCTTTCTCATTATATCTTTTTACCCTGAAGAGCTTTGCTTATCTGCTTGTCCATTACTTTTTCGGCAAACTGACGACTGTAACTATTAAGATCTTCTGTAGTTGAAACGATGGAATCTTTGTTTTTAACACTTATCGCATCTTTTATTTTTTCAATAAGCTGGTTTATGACCAATTTATTTTCATCATTCAATAAATCCTCGTTCTCTTTCACAAATTTATGGGTTGCATAGATAAGCTGTTCACCTTCGGTAGTCGCCTCCGCAATACCACGTCGGTCCATATCCTCTTGGGCATTTACAATGCTTGCTTCTAGCATTTGTTTTATCTGCATATCGCTCAGTCCATATTGCGGTTTCATTTGCACTTCTTGCTTTACACCGCTGCGTTTTTCCTCGGCACTTACCTGCAGAATACCATCAGCATTGAGCATAAAGGTCATCTCCACTTTAGGCAGTCCAGCCGGCATGGCCGGAATTCCGCTAAGCACAAACTCCCCGAGCTTACGATTATCAGCTACCATCTCCCGCTCTCCTTGATATACATTAACCGCCAAATTCACTTGACCATCTACGCTTGTAGTGTATTCTTTTTGGAGCTTTGTAGGGATTTTATTGTTGCGTGGTATCAATACATCCATAAGTCCCCCCAAAGTCTCAATGCCGAGCGATAAAGGTGTTACATCCAGCAGTAGCATATCTTTTCTATTGCCAGCCAATATATCTGCTTCTATAGCTGCTCCCATAGCAACCACCTCGTCTGGATTGAGTTCATCGTTTATGTGAGCTTGGCTGAAATATGTAGCTACGCTATTCTTGACTAGAGATGTGCGTGTACTTCCACCCACTAGGATTACTTCTTGTATAGCATTCACCTCTATTTCTGCATCTGATATGGCACTTTTACAGCTCACTATGGTTTTATCTATAAGTGGCTTAATGGCGTCATTTAGTTGCTCCACATTGAGTGATAAGTTTACCTCTACACCATTTAAGGCTATTGTTTTAGTGTAATTATCGTGATGAGATAGGTGTTTTTTTCCTTCTTCCGCAGTAAGCCTAAGTAATTGGTTTTCACTTGAACTTAAGTTATCAAGACTATGTTCCTCAATCCAAAGAGCCATTATTGCTTTATCAAAGTCATCTCCACCTAAGTAGGTATCTCCATTGGTAGCCAGCACTTCGAAAATGCCATTTTGGATATAGAGAATTGATATATCAAAAGTTCCACCGCCCAGGTCATATACCGCAACAGTTTTACCTTCTTCTCCTTTTAGCCCAATTCCGTAAGCCAAACTTGCAGCTGTGGGCTCATTGATAATACGCAGTACGTCCATTCCCGCAAGTTTACCAGCATCTCGTGTTGCCTGCCGCTGTGAGTCATTGAAATAGGCTGGTACAGTAATTACGACCTTTTTTACAGAGTTGTCAAGTTTGTCCTCTGCTACGGTTTTTAGCTTACGCAAAATATGAGCAGAAAGCTCAATAGGAGAATATTGTTTCCCACCTATTTGTACTTTTACGAGTTGATCTTCAGTGTCTACGATGGTATAGTTAAGGTTATGATTCAAATTTTGAAGGTCGTCATAACTTTTACCCATCAACCGCTTTACGGAGTAAATAGTATTCTCAGGTTGGTTTACCATTTGGGCAATGGCTGCGTGACCTACAATTATATCTTGGTTGTCGAAGTATAATGCACTTGGCACTATACTGGCCTCATCCTGGGTGATACAGTACGGTAATCGATCAGACTCATTTATACTCGCAATCAGACTATTGGTAGTTCCTAAGTCTATACCTATCACAGCTTGGGGCTTGGTGATAGTTCCTGAGTTCAAATCGATAGATATTCTGGCCATGGTGCAAAGGTATTTATTCTGTTATCAAGCAATTAAGAAGCAGAGGTATAAATTTGTTTGTAATATTCGATAAACAAGGAATCTGCTTCAGTTGTTGAGTATGTGAAAGAATGTATAATAATGTAGTACTTTTTGATGGTGTGTGTTCGCTGTGTAATGCTAGCGTAGACTTCATCATACGCCACGAAAAAGGAGACAAACTCACGTTTGCTTCTTTACAATCCGATGTGGGGAAGGCTATCATAGAGAAAAGTGGAGTTGAAGTAATACCGGATAGTATATTGTTGTACAACGATGGGAAGTTGCTGGTAGAATCTACGGCGGTACTTTGTATTGCTAGGTTCTTAAAACGGCCATATAGCTGGTTAAATTTTCTCAGTATTGTGCCTATGAATATACGAGATACTGTATACAGACTTGTAGCACGCAATAGGTACAAATGGTTTGGAAAGCGAGATACGTGCAGAATTCCTACACCTCAAGAAAGAGATAAGCTGTTAGGCTAGTTTGTTGGCCAACTGACCACACGCTGCATCTATATCCTTTCCCCTACTTCGGCGAATATTGACTATCACCTTCTTACGCTCTAGGTAAGCGGCAAAGCGTTCTATCTTTTCTGTAGAACTAGACCTGAATTCAGCTAAGTCGATAGGATTATATTCGATCAGGTTTACCTTACACGTGATTCTGTTACAAAAGGCGACCAATTCTTCAGCCTCTAGCGGGTCGTCATTTATATCGTTTATCACACAATACTCGAGTGTGACGCGAGTCCCTGTTTTATCGTGGAAATAATTGAGAGCTTCTACAAGGTCATCTAATGAGTTACTCTCCGTTATAGGCATAATCTTAGCTCGCTGCTCATTATTGGCAGAGTGGAGTGATAGGGCCAAATTAAAACGTGCATCATCATCTCCTAATTTTTTAATCATTTTGGCTATTCCCGCAGTGCTCAGTGTGATACGTTGTGGACTCATTCCTAGTCCATCTGGAGAGGTAATATGATGTATACCACTCATCACGTTGGCATAGTTCAGAAGGGGTTCACCCATTCCCATTAGGACAATATTGGTGAGGTTTATACCATATTCTTTTTGAGCTTCTTCACGTAGTATGGCTACCTGATCATACATTTCATCAGTTCTGAGGTTACGTTCGCGTTTCATAAATCCTGTAGCACAAAACGTACAACTCAAGCTGCACCCCACTTGGGATGATATACACGCCGTAACTCTATCGCTCGTAGGTATGAGTACACCTTCTACTAGGTGGTCGTCATTCAACCGGAAAGCATACTTAATAGTGCCATCGCTACTGCGTTGCGAATTGGCGATGGTCATTACGGGGAAGGAAAATTCTGCTGCTAATTTTGCTCTGAAGTCTTTGGACAAATTGGTCATTTCGTCAAAAGATCGAGCACTTTTTTGCCACAACCACTCCCACAGTTGATTGGCTCTGAACTTCTTTTCACCTAGACTTTCGCATAGGGCTAAGAGTTCTTGTTTAGTAAGTGAGCGAATGTTTTTCAAGAGGACAAAGATAGGCACGAATTTTTTGCACAAAAAAAGCTCTGATGAATTAACATCAGAGCTTCAAATATTTTAAAGCGACTTAAATTAGTCTACTTTGTTTCCGATAGAAGCGTTAACAAAACTGTATCCACCAACTACTTTGCTGTACATTACAGGTACGATAGATATTTTACTAGCATCCCATTCACTATCTACATCGATAGAAATTTCACCAGTAACATTAGTACCTACAGCAAGACCTTCTACAGCAGATCCATATCCTTCACCCGCAGTAAGTTCTTTTCTAAGTACATTTTTGTGTAGTGCACCGTTTCCTTCTGAGTGACCAGCTTGGTATCCTTCTACTTTATCTTCTATTACGTATATAGCTAAATATGGAGCGGTAAGATCTGCCCACTGAGCTACAGCATATTTCATGTTGATTTTGCCATCTACTATCTCGTAATTTAGAGTAGTATTAGCAACTACATCAGCTGCCGCGTGTGCATTTACTCTGTCGTATATTTCTTGTTCCTCAGCAGCAACGTTTACACCTGCAGATCTATCGATTGATGTTACACTGCCGTTTGCACCGAAGTGTGGGTAACCAGTAGCACCCCAAGCATTTTGCAATGTTGTTGATTCGCCAGTAATGTAATTTTCAGCAACGAAGTTTTGACCGTAAACAGTCATAAAAGTTCCGAATCCTTCAACGCCATCCTTAAGAGATGATGCCATTTGCCATCCCCAAGTACCACAAGGAGGGCAATTAGTACCACTGAATTTAACAACCATTGATTTGTTCTCTTTCAAAACAGAAGCTACAGCTAGTTTGTCTGTTTCTTCTTTAGGAGTTGTAGTTGTATCATCCGGACCACAACCGAAAAGAAACATAGAAGCGATTACGCTTAGTAAAAATATTTTTTTCATTCTATATAAGTTTATTGAACCCCAAAAGTATACTAATATTTTGAAATCAGAGAGAGTCTTGTGTAAAATCTCCAATCTAGAGGTCAGATTATTAAAATTTTAGGATCGGTTATTGATATTCGATACCGTTTATGGTCAATTTTTTGGTAGAACTAGGCTCACATCTACCAATAATCTTTGCTTCTACGTTATAACTAGCTGCTATATCAATGAGTTCTTGTGCTACTTCTTGATCACAATACATTTCTAAACGATGGCCCATATTAAAGACCTCAAACATCTCTTTCATTTCCGTTCCCGTTGTTTTTTGTATCGTATCAAACAATGCAGGAATAGGTAATAAGTTATCCTTGATGATATGGAGTGGTTTGTCTAAAAACTTCATCACCTTAGTTTGTGCACCACCTGTACAATGTATGATGCCGTGAATGGCAGATTTTAACTGAGGATTAGCTACTACGTCATTCAAAATAGGAGCATACGTGCGTGTAGGTGAAAGTAATGCCTTTCCAATATCTACGGGTGTACCCTCTAAGGAGTTGGTTAGTGAAAAGTTACCACTATAGATGTATTCTTCGTCCGTATTGGTGTCAAAGGATTCTGGGTATTTGCTATAGTATTCATGAAAAAGCAAATCGTGCCTTCCGCTAGTAAGTCCGTTAGAACCCATCCCTGCATTGTATTCCTTCTCATAAGTAGCTTGCCCATAAGATGAGAATCCTACGATGACATCGGTAGGCTGAATATCAACCTCTAATATTTCGTCTCGTTTAGGTCGGCACGCTACTGTACTGTCTACTATGATGGTTTTTACGAGGTCTCCTACATCTGCGGTTTCACCTCCAGTAAATTTTATCTTAGTCCCAAAGGACTCCATCGTATCAATGCACTCCTCAAAACCATCTATAATTTCCTTTATAACTGTACCAGGAATAAGATGTTTGTTTCTACCAATGGTATTGGATAAGAGAAAAGGACCAGTTGCACCTGTACAGATGATGTCATCTAGGTTCATCACCAACGCATCTTGGGCAATACCTCGCCATACGCTAATGTCTCCAGTTTCCTTCCAATACAAGTATGCTAATGAAGACTTAGTGCCTGCACCATCCGCATGAACGATGTTACAGTAAGCATCGTCATCGCCTATATAGTCTTCTACTATTTTACAAAAAGCGTTTGGAAAAATACCTTTGTCTACATTGGTTATAGCCTTATGTACGTCTTCCTTTTGAGAGGAAACGCCTCTCTTCTCATATCTACTCACAGGTAATTTCTTATTCTTCGGTATCTTTCAAGAGCCAGATTTTGTCCTCTTTTATTTCGAAGTCTACATATTCACGGTCAAATATGTTGTATCCTAGTACTGCTGTTTTGCTTTGTACCATCTTACACTTCACTTTTTTGTATACCTTGTCATTTATCTTTAACTCAGGTAGGTTAAACGATGTGCCGAATAATTTCGTTCCGTCTGCGAGTTTTATTTTCTCACCTTGATCTCTGAAATCACTTGCCTTGATAGCACCAGACTTAATCAATTGCTCTACTAACGACTGCGGTACAAGGGTTCTTCTCTCCTCTCCATTGTACGCGAATTTCACTTTTTTACGACCAATGTACCCGTATAAGCTGTAGCTATCGCCTCTTCCTTTACTCAATGGTATGAAGTCATACTTGGCCATCAATTCATTCTCAGCTTTTTTCACAAGTAAAAGGCTATCCTCAAGTGCTCGGGCATTCATAAAGCTGTCTATGTCACCTTTGGTTTTGATAAGGAAATCACGTTGTTGTGTTAAAAGATAAGGGCTGTACACTGAGCCACGTCCGTTAAGTGCCTCATCGTTACGTTGAGTATAATCTACACCGATGTTCAATACGTCAAAATTACAGTTCACAACCTTGATTGTTGTTCTTCTGTTTTGTTGATGTTCATCTTCTGAACAAGAACTTTTTACAGGACCTTCACAAGGACAATCGGTTACTAACTGGCTCTCACCATAACCTCTCGCCTCTAGTCTAAATGGATTTATTTTACCTTTCTCTACTAAGTACTTAATGGCTTCGTCCGCACGTTTTTGCGATAGGTCTCTGTTGTACTCATATGATGCTCTACAATCTGTATGCGAACCCAACTCTACGGCCATACGTGGGTATTTTTGTAGTGTTTTTATCAAATCATCTAAAATAGGCTCCGCATCTTCTCTGATATCCCACTTGGCGACATCATAGTAAATAGGCAATACAAACACGTCATTACACGTATTCTTCATACAGAAATCTTTCACGTGCTGACACTCCAATGAATTCTCTACATTCATTGTGCTTACATACTGTGGCTTAGCATCATAGTAGTATGCACTTCGTTTTGACACTTCAATAGTGTACTCTCTGTTTATTCCTAAATCTGTTTCATAGTAACCTCTTTCATCTGTGCGTAGTCTGATTTTGGTTGAGTCTACATTGTTACTAATAAGTACAAGAGCTTGAGAAATAGCCGTTCCGCTATCGCAATCGGTTACTTGCCCTTTGAGTTTACATTCGATAGGCTCCATCGTAAACTCAAAAATATCATCTTGATTTTTGGTTCTATTGGAAGTGAAAAAACCGTGCTCTTTAGTTGCATCCATTATGATGCCGAAATCATCGCCGCCAGAGTTTACAGGACTTTTCATATTGCTTGGGTCAGACCAATCCATGGGTCCTTCACCATCTTTTCTACTTTCAAAAATGTCTAAAGCTCCAAGCCCTGGATGTCCGTCTGAAGAGAAATATAGTGTTCCGTCTGTATGCACATAAGGGAACATCTCATTACCCGTAGTGTTAATGGCAGGGCCAAGGTTAACTGGTTCGCTCCACGTTCGACCTCTACGCACGAAGGTTACCATCCATATATCCTTGGTTTTTTCTAATACTCCCGTATCTCCATATCCACCTGGTCTATCAGAAGCAAAGTACATTGTTTTGTCCTTGTCTGCGAGTACTGGGTGACCATAATTCCATCTATTGTTTCCTTCGCCAGCACAAAAATTCAATGGATCAGGGTTCATTTGCCATCCTTTTCCTGCTTTTCGTGCCTCGTATATCTTACATTTTGGCTCTTTACCATTTACTCCGTTACACTGAGTAACATACATTTTAGATTTACGTGAATTAAATGTTACGGTACCGTCGTTGTACTTGGTGTTAAGACCTTCTACTAACTCTGGCTTACCCCACTTTACTTGACCTCTAGAACCTGCTTGTTTCACTTGCCACACGTCTGTAAAACCTCTAAGTGTTCTGTCGTATTTACCTTTGGAAACATTGCCCTCCGAACGGTCCGAAGTAAACATGATCGACTTATTTTTTCTATCGGCCCAAACCGGCGAGAAATCATCTGCTTTTTTGTCGTTAGCAGGTTTGAATGACTCTACGGTATATCGTGATTTTTCTTCTTTCCATACCAAAGCGTTTTCACAACCTTCTATCATCAACTCTATGCGGTCATCTCCGGGTTCTTCTTTTTGGTAAAGTTTGAAGTAGCGTATAGCCTCTTCATAATTGCCAAGTTGTTTGTTGGTTTGTGCCAGTCTGTAAAGAATTTCAGGATCTTTAGCACCATAGCTCTGTGCTTTAGCGTACATCTTTAGTGCTTGCTTAGGCTGGTGATTATATTGGTAACTTTCAGCACTTCTGAAAGCCGCCGTTTGGCGTTGGTCTTTTGGTATGTCCGTGCTACTGGCCAATTGTGCATACATATCAGCAGATTCAGCATAGCGTTTATTGTTCATTGCTTCTGCTGCTTTTTTCATGGTAAGCGACTTACAGCCAGCTAATAATGAAAGTATAAAAACAGCACAAATAAGCTTAAAAGCAAAAGTATTTTTCAATTTCATTGCGTAAATAGAACGTCAAAAATCCAAAATTCCGTACCCAAAAACAAATTTATAATGAGATATAAAAAAAAACCGAGCTATTGGGCTCGGTTTTTAGTGTTATGAAGATGGTAATTACCTAATAAAAAGTAATTCTCGGTACTTCGGTAATTGCCAGTTTTTGTCATCTACCAATTGTTCTAATTTGTCTGTATGGTATCGTATATCTTCAAATGATTCTTTAATATCATAGTGGTAAGAAACCGCCATTTCCTCGGTGCTATCCATAGCATTCGCTTTTTTACGAGCTTCTATCATTTGATCTGTTTTTTGCTTAGCGGCATCTATATGCTTAGAAACCGCCTCTATCAATTCTGACTGAGCAGCACCTGCTTTTAATCCTGCATCTTTGAGTGACTTAACATTATTGGCTAACGAAGTAAGATAATCGATAGCAGGAGGCAAAATGTGAGAGTAAACCAGCTCGCCAAGTACGCGTCCTTCTATTTGTATTTTCTTAGCATAATCCTCTAGCATTACTTCATAGCGAGCGTGTAGCTCCTCGTTAGTAAATATGCCGTTGTTTACGAACGTTTCTTCGGCTTGCTTGCTGATGTACGCTTTCAGAGCCTCTGGTGTGTTCTTGATATTGCTTAGTCCTCGTTTTTCAGCCTCTGCAGCCCACTCATCACTATAATTATTTCCCTCAAAAAGAATGTTTTGTGAAGATTTCAAGGCACTTTTCAATTCAGCTATGATAGCCGATTTTTGATCTATTCCTGATGCTATTGCAGCGTCTACATTTTTCTTAAATGCAATCAACTGATTTGCAACCGCAGCATTAAGTGCCGTCATAGGTTGTGCAGAGTTTGTGCTAGAACCTACCGCTCTCAACTCAAATTTATTGCCGGTAAAGGCAAACGGACTTGTTCTGTTACGGTCAGTGTTGTCTCTTAGTATCTCAGGTATTTTATCAATGTTGATTGATTTTTTGTCACCCGTATTATCTGCGGTACCGTCATTCATAAATGCTTCTAATACTTCGGTAAGTTTAGAACCGATGAAAGCAGATATGATTGCTGGAGGAGCCTCATTGGCACCAAGTCTATGATCGTTAGATGCAGAAGCGATACTTGCTCTGATGATGTCTGCATTGTCTTGTAAGGCTTTTATCGTATTGATGAAAATCGTTAAGAACAACATATTAGAATTAGGGTCTGTACCTGGAGATAATAAGTTAACTCCCGTATTGGTAATTAGTGACCAGTTATTGTGCTTACCGCTACCATTTATTTGAGCAAAGGGCTTCTCGTGGAATAATACTCTGAAGTGATGCTTGTGTGCTATTTGGTCCATGAGGTCCATAAGCAACTGATTGTGATCAACCGCAAGATTCACATCTTCGAACATCGGTGCACACTCATATTGCCCTGGAGCAACCTCGTTGTGTCTTGTTTTCAAAGGTATACCCAACTTGGCTGCTTCTATTTCTACCTCATACATGTAATTAAATACACGATCTGGAATAGAACCGAAGTAGTGGTCGTCCATTTGCTGACCTTTAGCAGGGGCGTGACCTACTAAGGTTCTTCCACACATTACCAAGTCTGGTCGTGCATTGAACATAGCCTCATCTACCAAAAAGTATTCTTGCTCTATACCCAATGAGGCAGTACAAGAAGTGACTTTTTTCAAGAAATATTTACAGATATCGGTAGCTGCTTTGTCTACTAAATTTACAGACTTAAGCAATGGTGCTTTATAATCAAGGGCCTCACCGTTATATGATACAAATACGGTAGGAATACAAAGCGTTTTGCCCGTGGTGTTTTCGTGAATAAATGCTGGTGAAGAAGGGTCCCACGCTGTGTAACCTCTTGCTTCAAAGGTGTTTCTTAGTCCACCATTTGGCAAACTAGATGCATCTGGCTCTTGCTGAACTAATGCATTAGCCGAGAATTTCTCAACTGCTTTGCCATTGTCTGGCTCATAAAAAGAGTCGTGCTTTTCGGCAGTAGCTCCGGTAAGTGGTTGAAACCAGTGAGTGTAATGCGATGCACCCTTACTTAGAGCCCATCTTTTCATTCCTGCCGCTACGTGCTCTGCCATTTTTCGATTAATGGTTTTGCCATTGCTAATAGCTGCACTTACAGATTCGTAAGCCTCTTTGCTTAAGAAATCTCGCATAGCTGAGTCATCAAAAACATTTGATTTGTATAACTCGGTGAAAGAAACTTTGTGCTTAGCAGAAAACTTGTTTTTTCTGTTTGTCGCTGTTTTTATTGAATCAAATCGCATTTTATATACTATTTATGGTGCAAAAATATTTTTTTGCTGCGATTTGACGCCCAATGAGGCCTTTTTGTGAATAATTTTACAAAAATGACATAATACTACAATCCACCCTCTTTTAGCTTTTCGGCATTTTCTGCCATCTTGAGTGCGTCTATGATTTCTTGTATATCGCCATTCATCACACCATTCAGATTATATAACGTCAAGTTGATACGATGGTCGGTTACTCTTCCTTGTGGGTAGTTATACGTTCTTATCTTAGCCGAACGATCACCCGTGCTTACCATTGTTTTACGTTTGGCTGCAATGTCTCCATTACGTTTGAGTAGCTCAATATCATATAGCTTAGCACGTATCATGTCCATAGCAATTTCTCTATTGGCTAGCTGCGAGCGTGCTTGTGAACATACTACTACTATGCCACTCGGTTTGTGCGTAAGCTGTACCTTGGTCTCTACCTTATTTACATTCTGACCACCGGCTCCACCACTTCTTGATGTTTGCATATCGATATCTGCAGGGTTTATAACGAGGTCTATTTCTTCTACTTCTGGCAGCACAGCTACTGTAGCTGCAGAAGTATGTACTCTTCCTTGAGTCTCCGTCTCCGGCACACGCTGCACGCGGTGTACTCCCGCCTCAAATTTCAATGTGCCAAAAATCTCAGAACCCTCTACCTTTACTACAATCTCCTTGTACCCACCTGCTGTACCTTCTGTGATATCCATTATCTCATGTTTCCATCCTTGACTATCAAAAAACTTGGTGTACATACGGAAAAGATCACCTGCAAAAATACTAGCCTCGTCTCCACCTGCTCCGGCACGTATCTCTACCATGGCATTTTTATCATCCTCTGGGTCTTTAGGGATGAGGAGCATTTTGATCTCTTCTTCTAGCGGACCTTGAAGAGCGTTGAGCGTTTCAAACTCTTCTTTGGCCATCTCCTTCATTTCAGGATCATCACTTTCTAGCATTTCTCTGGCCTCGGCCAAGTTGCTTACCAAGTTTTTGTACTCAAAATAGCGTTCTACTATCTGCTTGAGGTCGCTATATTCTTTGTTTAGCTTGGTAAATTGCTTCATATCCGAAGCCACCTCTGGACTACTGAGTAGTAGTTCTACTTGCTTAAATCGTGCGTATATTCCCTCTAATGTTTCGAGCATAATTGAGGGGCAAAGGTATCCAATACCAATTTAGTTATAAAATGCCGTATAAATAAATTGAACTATGTTCAATTACAATTAGGGGAAATTATCGGCATAGCCGGGCTATGACTATTATTTTCAACAAGATTAGTACTGAATAGAATCGATTTATGGGTGACATTCAATGGCTATATTGGTATCTTACCTTCTTGTTTTTCAAAAGCTAAAGTGAGACTAAGGCATCTTTAGGCGAATTAGCCTGTTTTTAATAGCATACACCAAATGCCTATCATAATACTGCAAGGTGACATTAGCAGGTAAATGTATATCTAAAGGAAGCGGATTGCGTAATAAGGTATTATAAAAGAACAAGCTCGTATCTTGAACCAGTATCAAATTGGTTTTAATACTTAGAGCATTGGTTAATTTAGGATGAAAATAGGTGGTAGCATACGTAGCGTACATATCAAACTTGTGAACTCCATTAGTAGAGTCTGCTAGATATACATCATTATTCTGTTCCCACATTTTAAAAGGACTCAGTTTTTTGCCTGTGATATTATTAAGGTACGGTGACTCGGCTAGGCGTTTTCCTTGTTTGTTGATTTTTATTAATTGGTACTGTGACAAGTCCATTACCCAAAGGTGATTGTCAAACGATCGTGCAACGCAGGCTACATTATAGTAGTAGTAATCATTCAAGCGTATCTCACCGCGTTGATTGAGCATATTATCATAAAAAACCACGATATTTTGATCTTGGTGATACACATAGATCTCAAAAGGATTAGAGCAATCTATACTCGTAATCTCTCCGTAGGATTTAATATTTACATTGGTGACGAGTGACCCTTTAGCATCAAATTTATATAGTGATAGATTATCGTCAGCCGCGAAGGTGTTGCCCTTAGAATCTATACTAAAAGACGTTATATTACTCACCTTAGCAAGCACGGTGGTATCCTGAGCATAAGCCCAAAGAAGCAGTAAGCTACTAAGTGTCGTAAGTATGTAACGTGACATTTCCTTGTTCTAACGTGGCGTAGGTATATTTACTTACCCAATCGCCTAGGTTTATTAAACGAGCATTTTCGCCTATTGGTACATCCATTGGCTTGTGCCGATGACCAAAAATGTAAAAATCGATGTTGTTTTGGACATTGTGGTCCAATGCAAATTGATATTGATATTCTTTTTCAAGTTGAATATCAAGTTCATCCTTTACACTATTCTTTTTTCGGCTGCTTCTGCTCAGGTAGTTTGCAAGACCAATACCAAAGTTGGGGTGCAGCCTATGAAAGAGCCAAATAGCCCATCTGCTTCGGAATACCTTGCGAATAAACTTATAACCGGCTTCACCTTTCCATAAAGCATCACCGTGATGGAGGTAGAACTGCTTGTCCTGCAACGTTCCTTGCCATTCTTCATCTATGATTTCTAGGCCTATTTCTTTGGTGAGGTAGTCAAAAGTCCACATATCGTGGTTGCCTTTAAAAAAGTAAATTTTAATTCCGCTATCGCACATTTGGGCGAGTTTGCCAAGTAAGCGTGTATAGTATTTCGGAACAGCGGTCTTATATTCATACCAAAAATCGAACACATCACCGAGCAAGAATAGCGTTTCGCAATCCGATTCTATTTCGTTGAGCCAACGCACTACTTTCTTCTCACGTACTAGTGACGCCTCATAACTAGGAGTGCCCAAGTGAAAATCAGATGCGAAGTAGATTTTGCTCATTTTTGAGATGCGAAGTTAATTGTAAAAAATTGCAGGAACATACTTCGGTTTAATGTGCCTCCAGCCAATTAGCTCCGTGACCAGCTTCTGCGATTACTGGAACTTTAAGCGGCATTGCTCGTTCCATTTCTTCTTTTATCACGGCAGTGATTTCTTCTAGCTCAGTTTTTGGCACGTCAAATAACAATTCATCATGTACCTGAAGTAGCATACGCGTGCCGATATCCATCTTACTAAATCGATTATGAATGTTAATCATTGCGAGTTTTATCATATCTGCTGCACTACCTTGTATGGGAGCATTGATAGCATTTCGCTCCGCAAAACCAACTACTGTCTGGTTACTCGAATTAATGTCTGGGATAAATCGCTTACGACCCATAATAGTCTTTACAAAACCATGTTCTCTACAGAATTTTATCGAATCATCCATATAGGTCTTCACCCCACCAAACTGTTCAAAATAGGCATCTATCAAATCCTTGGCTTCACCACGTTTTATTCCGAGGTTTTGAGCAAGGCCAAATGCTCCTTGTCCGTATATCAATCCAAAGTTGACACTCTTAGCTTTATATCGTTGATCCTTAGTGACATCTGCTACTTCTACGCCAAAAACTTTGGACGCCGTAGCGGTGTGTATATCTATACCCGCATGAAACGCTTCCATCATTCCAGGGTCTTCAGCCACCGAAGCGACGATGCGTAGCTCTATTTGAGAATAATCCACGGCTAGAAGTGTATGATTATCATCGCGTGGCACAAACGCCTTTCGTATCTCTTTGCCCAAGTCAGTTCGTATAGGGATGTTTTGTAAATTAGGATTGGTGCTGCTCAATCTGCCCGTAGCGGCTACTGCTTGTGCATAGCTCGTATGCACTCGTCCTGTGCTTGGGTGTATCAGTTTAGGTAAAGCGTCTACATAGGTAGAGCGTAGTTTGTTCACCTTTCTGTAATCCAATATTTTGCTTACTATTTCGTGTTCAGCAGCGAGTTTTGTGAGCGTAGCTTCATCCGTTTTGTACTGACCTGTTTTTGTCTTTTTGGCTTTGGCATCCAGTTTCATATGGTCAAAAAGTACTTCACCCATCTGCTTGGGACTGGCAATATTGAAATTGGCACCTGACATTTCATAAATACTTTTTTCCAAGTCTTTAGACATTCCCTCCAACTCACTTGAGTAATCACCAAGAAATTTGTCATCTACGCGAATGCCTTCCATTTCCATGGCAGATAGAACGGGTACCAAAGGCATTTCGAGTCGTTGCATAAGATGTGCTACTTGCTTATCCATCAGTTCTTGGTGCAGTTTAGCTTTCAGTTGTAGCGTAATATCTGCATCCTCGGCTGCGTACTCGGTGGCTTTGTCGAGGGGAACATCTCTGAAGTTGAGCTGGTTCTTTCCTTTCTTACCAATGAGCTCTGAGATAGACACCGGTTTGTAATTGAGGTATTTTTCCGATAGAATGTCCATTCCGTGGCGACCATCAGGATTCACCAAGTAGTGTGCGAGCATCGTATCAAATTGAGGCCCTGCAATTTGTATGTCGTACTTTATCAGTACTTTAAGGTCATATTTAAGGTTCTGTGCTATTTTTTCGATGGTAGGAGAGGCAAACAGATGCTTGAACTCGGCTAGTATGGCTTTCGTTTCTTCAAAATCGGCAGGCATATTTACATAGTAAGCCTTGCCCTCTTCATAGGCTATAGCTAGACCAAGTACCTCTGCGTCCAGCTCCTCTAGTGATGTAGTTTCGGTGTCAAAACAAAATACCTTTTGTTTTTCTAATTCGGCTATTAATTTTTGTCTTTTTTCTTGACTATCAATTAGTTGATAATCGTGATTAGTAGTAGATATGGTTTTGAGTTCCACTAAAGTTTCTTCCTTTGGAGCAACTACGGGAGATACTGTACCGGCAGTGCTACTGCTCGCAAATAAATCACCTTGTACTGACACGGGAGCACTCATTGTTTCCTTAAAAACCCGCTTGCTTAGCGTTCTAAATTCTAGCTCCGTGAAGAGTTGGTTTATTTTCTCTTTATTGGGTTCAGCTTTAAGGAGTGACTCCTCATCAAACTCAACAGGAACATCTGTAATAATTGTTGCAAGGTGTTTAGATAAATAGGCTTGCTCCTTGTTATCTTCTATTTTTTCGCGAAGCTTACCTTTCAGTTTATCTATATTTTCATAAATGCCATCCATACTACCAAACTCTTTGAGTAGCTTGGATGCAGTTTTGGCACCCACACCGGGTACGCCGGGAATGTTGTCTACGGCATCACCCATTAGCCCAAGGTAGTCGATGATTTGTTCTGTACGATCTAGACCAAATTTTTCGCATACTTCAGCAGGACCCATTACTTCAGGAGGGTTTCCACCGCGTGCGGGTTTAAACATAAGTGTTTTTTCTGTCACCGCCTGACCAAAATCCTTGTCTGGTGTCATCATATAGGTGGTGTACCCTTCTTTTTCTGCTCTTGTGGCTAAGGTCACGATTACATCATCGGCCTCATACCCTTCCTTTTCTATGAGTGGAATATTAAAGGCATCTATTATTTGACGGATAAACGGCTCAGAGCGTTTGATGTCTTCGGGTGTTTCGTCTCTATTAGCTTTATAGAGCGGATACTCTTGCTTTCGTACATTCTCGGACTTATGGTCAAAACATACGGCTATGTGCGTAGGTTCGTACTTTTCTAGCACTTCAAGCAAAGTAGTAGTAAAACCAAATATGGCGTTGGTATTCAGACCGTAAGAGGTTATTCTTGGGTTTTTTATAAAAGCATAATACGAACGAAATATGAGTGCATAAGCATCAAGCAGAAATAGTTTTTTTTCGGATGACATGATTCAATGTCAAATGTAGTAGAAAAAAGGAAGAGAAGAGGATAATGCAAAGAATCATAATAAACTCTTTCTAGTATTGGAGAGCGTATTTTCAGCTCATAGCCGTTAGGGAAGGTACGCTATTGTATTACAAGAGCCTAGGTAAATGAGATATCCATTTTTCTGAAATTCAGCAAGGCTCGCAGTCAGTTGATCTTTATTCTCGCTCCCAATAAAATGCTGATGCTCAAAGAATACGATCTTGGGTTTGATATGAGATGATCGTATCATTTCTATTATTTTAAGGTCGTAGCCTTCTGTGTCTATCACAACTAAATCTACGTCGGTGATTTCTTCTTCTTGGAGCAAAGTAGAGAAGGTGATAGCCTCCACGGTTTCTTCTACCATATAGTGCTTATCAATGTTGCTCTTCTGATGATGTTTGCTATCTAGCGAGGCTATCCCTACAGACCAATCGGGAAGGGAATCTTGGTGTTCCGTATTTACTCGATACATGCTAATTGGCCCACTTTTTTCGGCAATAGCTTTATTTATTGGTTTTACGTGTTGGTAGTTTTGATAGGTGTGTGATAGTTTAGCAAAATATTCTTTGATGGGCTCCACACATATACCTTTAAGCTTATGCTTGGTTACCATATCGTGTATCGGATCAAATGACTTCCCGTCATTAGCACCTACTTGGATAAAGAAAAATTAGTGTGTAGATTAGATTCTATGAGTTTGGTAAGGGTTTGCTGTGTGTGTTCGTGTTCTGGCTGTAGCGGAACAGACAATACCAATCTTCCATAGGTTATGAGTTCTATCCTAATATTAAACAGGGTGTTTATAGCTTTAATAAGCTTAGTGATTATGCCAGAATTCATTTCGTTATTATCTGTTCAAAGGTAGGTGTGACGCACATTTGTAGCGAAGTTGTTTTAACTTTCTACTTCGATCTACAAATTTGCCTTTTTCGTTCACTTTTCACCAATTTTTATCACCGTAACTATGGCTATGCTGAGAAAATTAGGTTCAATTGAGCAAAAAATACTTCGTTTCGACTTCAAACTAAAAAGTTGACACAACTTCAGTATGAAATAGATTTAGCAAAAAAAGGGGAGGAAATTATCCGCCCCCAAAAATATTTAGTAATCTTTAATCCCTACTTATAAAAAACTGGATAATATACCAGAGCATAAGCATAAAGGATGCAAATAACCCAATAGACGCCACCACATACTGATCGGCACTATAGC
>Ga0209653_1000037_pt1 | contig 109401 bp, 92 predicted proteins | sample SaaInl6LU_22_DNA_FD_184644 | JGI IMG/M metagenome (GOLD analysis project Ga0209653, IMG submission 184644) | Marine microbial communities from expanding oxygen minimum zones in the Saanich Inlet - ESP_116LU_22_DNA (SPAdes) (version 2) | ecosystem: Environmental > Aquatic > Marine > Intertidal... | reverse complement strand
GCAACCGCCGATGGCTATGCATTTATACCCGTATCCGGATACGTTTACAATCAGATTGACGAGTCCTTCTTGCTAAATGGTGGGGGAAACTATACCAAAAATAAAAGAAACTATAACGATAGACTAAGTACCAATCATTTCAAATATGGTGGAGGTTTGAGTATCGGGATAAAAATGAATATCGACTGCAATTGGAACTTTCACATAGAAGGCAACGCCTTTGACGTATATACGCGACACAATGCAACCAAGCAAATTACAAATAGCGGCAACATAGGCGTACAGTTCGGATTACGATACAAGTTTGGAATACCCGGAGATACGGATACCACTATAAATAATAATTCCGCTTTTTGGTAACCTTAAAATATATCATATGAAAAAAATACTCATTCCATTTATCGCAGTACTCTTGGTTGTAGGCTGCAAAGACAAGGTAACAGAAACACACGCGGATAATCATACGTCGTTCATTACGTTCTTGGTATCAGACAATGCCGATATTGGTTCGTTTAACGTATACCTTGACGATAACATTATAGGTCAGATAAGCAGCAGCGGACGAGACACCCTCGCGAAATATAGCTTCAGGCACGATGATATCACTCAACACCCGACATCTTTGAATTATACGATAGAGCCTATGTTTTACGATAGTGCGAGTGCCGATGTAGACATCTCGGTTTTTCTAACGGTAGACGAAGTACGCGTAGCCGAAACACCTACACAAAACATAAAATATAATCAAACAATTAGTTTGAGCCATACGGTAGAATAGGCCACAAAAAAAATGCTCCAAACGTCAGTCTGGAGCATTTACTATATTCTAAATTGGAGTAAGTATTACTTTAATACATCTGCCATCATTGCACCAATGCCCGCTGGAGAATCTACCACATGTATGCCGCACTCACGCATTATTGCTTTTTTAGCAGCAGCAGTATCTTCATCGCCACCTACTATAGCACCTGCGTGACCCATTGTACGACCGGCAGGAGCAGTTTCACCTGCTATGAAACCTACTACAGGTTTCGTACCGTACTCTTTTACATAGCGAGCAGCTTCGGCTTCCATACCTCCACCTATTTCACCTATCATCACGATACCAGCAGTTTCGTCGTCATTCATAAGCAACTCAATAGCCTCTTTGGTAGATGTACCTATGATTGGGTCTCCACCTATACCTATTGCTGTACTACATCCCATACCTGCTTTGACTACTTGGTCTACGGCTTCGTAGGTAAGTGTTCCGGATTTAGAAACGATACCAATTTTTCCTTTCTTGAAAATGAAGCCCGGCATGATACCCACCTTAGCTTCATCGGCAGTAATAATACCTGGACAGTTTGGCCCTATGAGTCTGCTTTCTTTATTAGCAAGGTAAGCCTTTACCTGCACCATATCAGCTACGGGTATACCTTCAGTAATACATACAATTACACCAATACCTGCCTCGGCAGCTTCCATTATAGCATCTGCTGCAAATGGTGGTGGTACAAAAATAATACTTGTATCTGCCCCAGTAGTGCTTACTGCATCTGCTACGGTGTTAAAAACAGGCTTGTCCAAATGTGTTTGACCACCCTTGCCTGGAGTAACTCCCCCAACCACTTGCGTGCCATACTCTATCATTTGAGCAGCGTGGAAAGTACCCTCGCTACCTGTAAATCCTTGTACGATTATTTTCGAATCTTTGTTTACTAGTACTGACATAATTTTTCGAGTGGCAAAAATAAGATTAACTCAAAGAATCTGACCATCTTTCAAAACAAATATTGGAACACCCTGTGCCCCTTGGCTTGCAATGTTTTTATCCCTTCCAATTCTGTTCAATCAACGAAGTTTTAAAACTTATAGTACTTTGTTTTGCATAGTACCTTTTAATAAATATATATTTGCATAACATAATGAAAATAGAAAACACACAATCACAAATGCGTAAGGGTGTTTTGGAGTACTGTATTCTTACGCTAGCTAGTGCAGGTGAGATGTACACTTCAGATATTATTACCCACCTAAAAGACGCCAAGCTTATTGTGGTAGAGGGTACATTATATCCGCTCCTCACCCGACTAAAAAACGCAGGACTGCTGAGCTATGCTTGGAAAGAAAGTGACCAAGGGCCTCCCCGAAAGTACTATTCCCTTACCGAAGAGGGAGAGCGTTTTTGCAAAGAACTAGCCACCACATGGAATGACCTAACCCAATCTGTAAAACAAATAACCGAATCAAAATGAATAAAATTATACAAATAAACCTCGCGGGTCAAGCCGTATCCATTGACGAAAAGGCATATCAATCCTTGTCTACTTATCTCCAAACTCTGGAAAATCACTTCAGCAACACACAAGACGGTGCCGAAATACTCGCCGATATAGAAGCCCGAATCGCTGAACTCTTTTTTGGTAAAATAAAAAAAGGTAATGCATTCATTAACGAAACGGACGTAAATGAGGCCATAGCCCTAATGGGTACACCCGAAGATATGGGAATAGAAGATGACCCGAGTGAGAGCAGCACCAAACGCAGTGCTCATAAGAGTACTGACAAAAAACTCTACCGCGATACCGACGACCGTGTACTAGGCGGAGTATGCTCTGGGTTGGCGGCATACTTCAATTTTGACACAAGCATTATGCGAATTATTGCTGTATTACTTATCCTCTTCACTGGAGTGCCACTTATTGCTTACTTTGTACTATGGGCTATCTTACCTGAGGCAACTACACCTGAGGATCGTTCACGTATGTTTGGTGGCAATACCACCGTAAATGACATTGTAAACAATGTACGCAAAGAAGCAACAGACGTAGCCAACAGTGTAAAATCCGAAGCTACACAAATAGCCGAACGATTAAAAAAAAACGAAACATTTAAGAACGGAGGAAAAAACGTAGCCAATGGCATAGAGCAAATCATCCGATTTTTTGCCAAGCTATTTGGTGCTGGAACACTAGTTCTGCTTGTAATTATCGGAATTGCAGCCAGTGTTTTTATGCTAAGCAATGCAACGGGAGGTTTCAACTTTCACGCAGGGAATGTGGACCTTACCACACCCACGCTACTGCAAACACCATCACTCAACTGGATATTTAGCATATCCTTACTGAGCTTGATTCTTATTCCTATTGGCACGCTTTGCTATGCTATTGTTCTCTTCATATTTAACATGGATATTATGGTAAATATAAAAGCAGTGTTTCTGGCATGGTTACTGTCGTTAGCCATCTTTATCGGGATAAGCATTTACGCAGTTGGCGATATCAATGATAAGGAAATCGTAAAATTTGGAGAGCAAGTTCAAGATGGGCAATTTCAAATACATGATAACTGGGAGCATAATGATCAATCAAATGACGAGTGGAATGCACCGCAAGACTCCACTGGCACTTCACGAGACAGCATTAGCGACATACTGCCTGATACGCTATCGCTTTAAAAGGTATAATTTTGCACCAATGCCCGAGGAATTCATACCATACACCCATCCTATTACCTATGCCCACGATGCCGATCTGATAGCACAAAGCGAACGACTGAATGCGACAATGCAAGGGAGACGTAGTATCCGTAAATTCTCAGATAGGCCCGTACCTCAGGAAGTAATCCATAACCTCATACGTATTGCAGCATCGGCTCCCAGCGGAGCTCATAAGCAACCTTGGACTTTCGCCGTAATTAGCTCTCAAGAATTTAAAAGTAAGATAAGAGAAGCCGCCGAAAAGGAGGAATACATCAATTATAATGGGCGTATGAGTGATGATTGGATAGAAGACCTCAAGCAGTTTGGAACCGATTGGCAAAAAGATTTTATTACTACTGCCCCTTATATTGTAGTGGTTTTCAAAAAGTCATACGACCAATTAGAGTCAGGTGAAAAAGCCAAGAATTATTACGTGAATGAAAGTGTAGGTATAGCCTGCGGCTTCTTACTTAGTGCGATACATCAACTGGGTTTAGTCAGTCTTACACATACTCCTAGTCCTATGAATTTTTTAGCCGATTTGCTTGATAGGCCCCCCAACGAAAAGGCTTTTCTGCTCATACCCATTGGCTATGCTGCGGATGATGCAGTTGTACCGGACATAGAACGTAAGAGTTTAGGTGAAGTTGTAATTGAAGTTGGATGAAACATCTTCGGTAAGTATTACTAATTTCGCAGCTCCTTATGGCCAGAATAGAAGCAAACGGTAGCAATTTTAACGTAACTAAAAACGACGCGGAATTATTACTTGATGATAAACCCTTCAATTACGACATTATATCTCTGCCCAACGGCGATTATCATATGACCCTAGATGGTAAATCCTATACCATATCTGTCCAAGACAAAGATACGTCTAGCGGCAATCTTAGTATTCGTATGAATGGGCGAACGGTGAACACTCACTTGCAAAACAAACTATCCAACCTACTCAAGAGTATGGGAATGGAAAGTGGCAAGAAAAAATTAAAAGACCTCAAAGCTCCAATGCCAGGACTAGTCCTCAGCACACTTGTAGAAGCATCACAAGAGGTGAAAGAGGGCGACGAACTACTCGTACTCGAAGCTATGAAAATGGAGAATGCTATTAAGTCTCCACAAGACGGCATTATAGAATCAATAGTGGTAAAAGCAGGTGAAAAAGTAGAAAAAAACCAACTACTCATAACTTTTCAGTAGGTTAAGCACTATATACTAGTGACTTAATAAGCCTACATACGTCTCTTAAGATGAATTAAATTAAAAAGATCAATTAAATACATAATGAAAAAATACGTTTTACTCCTTTGTATTGTTGCATTAGTATTTACTGCGAACGCACAAAACAATTCCTTAGAAACTAAGAAGTCTGAACTAAGCACAGAAGAAGCAATTTTGGCAGCTACTCAAGCCAAAATAGATGCACTAAAAGCTGAAATAGAAAAACTAACTCCAGAAGTACACTGGGCCAAAGGTGGTTTTGCTGCTCTTAACTTCAACTCTCTCGGCCTTACTAATTGGGCAGCGGGTGGCGTAGAGTCAAACTCTATCACAGCACTAGGTAACATTTACAGAAACTACAAAAAAGACAAAGTAGCTTGGGTAAACAACCTAGACTTAGCTTACGGTTTGATACAAAATGCTGGACAAGGCATACGTAAAAATGAAGATAAGATTGACCTTTTCTCTAAGGTAGGATACCAAGCAAGTAACAAACTGAACTATGCTGCTATTGTCAACTTAAGAACACAGTTTGCTCCAGGTTTTGATTTTTCCAATGATACTATTCCTGACGAAAATCGAAATGCTATTTCTGACATCTTCGCTCCAGCAACTATTTTAGCATCGTTGGGTATGGATTACAATTTTACAGACTACTTCTCAGTGTACTTATCTCCAGCAACAGGTAAATTCACCATAGTAGCTGACGACGATATTGCTCAGCAAAATATTTACATCCCAGTAATTTTAGATGAGAATAACCAACCATTTTATAGCAACAGTTTCCGCCCTGAGTTTGGAGCTTCTTTGAATGCACGTTTCAAGAAAGACCTTACAGAGCGTATCAACCTTACATCTACCTTAAACTTATTCAACAACTACACGGATGTGAATAAAGACAACAGAAAGAACATAGATGTGAACTGGGAAACAATGTTAAACATGAAACTCACTGATTATATCGGAATGAGTCTATACACCAATGTAATACACGATGATGACATTAAGTTCCAACAATTTGATGAAGCAGGAAATGCCATTCACTCAGTGGCACTTACTCAGTTCAAAAGGTTATTAGGAGTAGGATTCTCTTACAAATTCTAAACCATTTAACTTAAAGTTAAACGAATTAAAAGGGCCCGTGTTTTACCAAACACGGGCCCTTCTATTTTTAGCTCACTTCAACCTCCGTTTTCATATTTTGAAATATGACTACCTTTGTATCAAGTGAAGAAGCTACAAGCTTACATATTGACCTTGTTGTTCCTGATGCCGAGCGTGGGCGTTCATCTTGATCTTACTTTTTGCTGTGGCAATTTAGACACGGTAAGCGTTGTTCATTCGCCCCAACCAGAAACCACCAATTGCTGTGTAATGGCTCAAGGCAAATCGTGCAATACGAGCATTGAACTTATTGTGCCACAAAAACTCTTGGATGCCTCGCCATCAGAAAACACGCCAAAATTATCTTCACCTTATACTCCATTGGCTTTCATTACCATTGGAAATAATCCCAATACGAATCATAATAAAAACGCATACGACATAACTCCTCGTTGCAACAAACCTCCCTCCTGCTCTATGCTTCAGGTGTTTTTGTGTTAGACTAAATGATATTGGAGCATCGTACGATGCCCACGAAGTCATTTTATAACATTCATTCAAAAATCACCGAACAATCACATGAGAAAAATAATAGGGCTTGCCCTGTGTGTGTTAGTGCTACATTCCTACGCACAACACGAGCATAATACCATAAAAGGCACCGTCACCTTTAAAAACGGTAACAAATCAGAACCTCTAGCCGGTGCATTCGTACACTGGGCAGAGAACAACAATGGCGTATATTCGGATGCTAACGGCGATTTTAATATAGAGCACCATCACGGTCCCGCTATATTAATCGCATCATTTGCATCCTATACAAGCGATACTATAGAACTCCTCAATTTAGATCAAGAGGTTAAATTTGAGCTACGTGAAGCTAATGAGCTTGGCACAGCCATCGTCATTGCCAAACGCATCACCTACGGACTAAGTAAGCTAGACCCACGAACCACTACACTACTCGGCGAACGCGAATTTCAAAAAGCTGCGTGCTGTAACCTCTCCGAGAGCTTCGAAAATGCTCCGGCGATAGACGTAAGTTTTAGCGATGCAGTGACAGGTACGAAGCAAATAAAAATGCTCGGACTCGACGGATTTTACACACTTATAGGTAGAGAGTATATGCCAAGTGTACGTACGCTCAACAGTTACTACGGGCTAAGTCATATCCCAGCTGCTTGGGTAAATGGCATACAGATAACCAAGGGTGCCGGAAGCGTGGTAAACGGTTATGAGAGCATTGCCGGTCAAATCAATATAGAAATGAAGAAACCCTTCGGCAAAGAGAAGTTTTTGCTAGATCAGTTTGCCGGTAGCGGCGGTAGATTCGAAACAGACTTGATGTATGTAAAAGACATCAACAAATACGTAGCCACTTCAATACTGGCCCGATACGGTACTCGCGGAATGGAAAATGATAGAAACAAGGATGGTTTTTTGGATATGCCCACGGGCCAAGATTTTAAAATAATGAATCGCTGGCAGTTTTACAGTGAGAGTGGACTGGAAGGTACCGCCAATGTTAGTTTTCACGACAATGTGCAAAAGGCTGGGCAACTTGCTTTTTATAATGATGACCCATCAGCTTATGGAATTGGGATAAACTCACGTGTGATAGATGCATTTGCCAAACTGGGCCGTGCACGAAAAGACAGAGAGCTCAGCAGCTTTGGTTCACAATATAATTTTAACCACTCTGAGATGACTAGCGTATATGGTGGTGAAACCAACAGCAAAACATACGAAGCTCATACCGACCAAGTGTATGTAAACTTGCTGTATGAGAGCTACATTGGCAATAGTTTTCATCAGTACCAAACGGGAGTCTCGTTTCTATATGACAACGTAAGAGAACAATACGATGGCTTTAGATTTGAACGTGAAGAAGCAGTACCCGGCGTATTTTTTGAATACACGTACAAACCCAAAGAAACCTTTAGTCTGGTAGGCGGTATACGTGCTGATTATAATAGCATATATGGATTATCCGTAACTCCACGATTGCACGGCAAGTACCGATTTAACAAGGATAAAACCGCCATACGTGTATCTGCAGGCACTGGACGTAGAACCAGCAACCCACTAGCACAACATCAGTATATTTTTGCCAGCGGCAGAACCCTAAACTTTGAAATGGCAGATCCCACCTTGGCTTATAGACTAGAACAGGAGGTAGCCATCAACTCTGGTATCAGTTTTGAGCACGAATTTAGGCTCGCGTATATGCCGGCGACTATTGGGATAGATTATTTCAACACCCGATTTTTGCAAGAGGTAGTCATAGATCGTGAGACGGCTGGTGAAGTACGTTTTTACAATATGGAAAACGGCACACGAGCCAATAGTATACAAACACAGCTCGACCTTACACCTGCTCGTCGAACGGAGATACGCCTTGCCTATCGTATGTTTGACGTAGTGAGTAAGTATAAATACGCCAATATTAATGGCCCACAATATGAAATGGCAAAACCATTCATATCCAGACATCGAGCGTTTATCAATATCACCCAACGTACACGAACCGATTGGCAGTTTAGCACTACCGCCACATGGTACGGACCACAGCGGATAGCTGGTGCCAAGGATACAACTTATAGTTCCGGAGTTTTTCTCTATGATATAACGGATAAGTTCTCTCCTAACTTCTATAACTGGAACGCTCAAGTAAGTAAAACTTTCAAAAAGAAATTTGAAGTGTATATAGGTGGAGAGAATCTCTTAAACTTTAGACAGGAGAACCCGATACAAGAAGCAGCCAATCCTTTTGACCAAAATTTTGATGCTGGACTAGTCTGGGGACCTATCTTCGGGCGAATGGTTTATGGTGGATTTAGACTTAGAATTTAACAATAGGATGAAAGAAACAACAATACACATATCAGGCATTACTTGTATGAGCTGCGTGAGCCGCATAGAAAAAGCACTATACAGCAACACCGCCATAAAACAAGTAACCATAGACCAAACTACAGGCACTGCTACACTCAAAGGCACACCGCTACCGCACTTGGATATTATCGAAAACCTGATAGAAGGTTCAGGAAATTACTATGTCAATGCAACATCTTACACTGCTCACGCGTCTACCAAGAGTACCCGAAGCTACAAGCCGCTGCTTATTATAGTAGCTTACCTAGTAGGTGGTACACTACTCATAGAGGCAAACTCAGGTATGTTTCTATGGCAAACATGGATGGCTAATTTTATGGCTGGATTTTTTCTAGTCTTTTCGTTCTTCAAAATGTTAGACATTCCCGCTTTTGCGAGAGCTTATCAGTCTTACGATATCGTAGCTGCCAAAGCTCCGTGGTACGGATATGTTTTTCCGTTTATAGAATTAGCACTAGGAGTTGCCTATCTCTTATATTCTGACAACGCGATAACACATTTAGTCACTGCAATCGTTATGTTTGTAAGTCTTATAGGAGTCGTACGTTCGGTCATACACAAGGCAGATATACAATGTGCCTGCTTGGGTACGGTATTTAACTTACCCATGAGCTATGTCACTATAATAGAAGATAGCCTAATGCTTGCCATGGCTGTTTGTATGTACCTTTTAAATTAGAAAAAATGAAAAAAACACTCGCGACACTTTTTGTTGTACTTGGACTCGGATTCGCAGGATGCAATCCTGATGACACACAACCATTACCAGAACCAATAGATACTACCGGCCAAACGAGTAGTCTAAGCCTCACCATAGACCATAAGCAAGGTGCCAATGACTTGGTATACTATAGCGATATAGTGCTGCCTAGCTTGGAAACAGTGCAGGTAAGTCGTCTAGCTTATATTCTTGGGCATTTTTACCTTGTAAAAGAAGATGGAACCAAACTTATGCTCGATGACCAATATGCTCTCATAGAGGGGCATAAAGATGCAAATTCTTTTATGCTAACGGACATCCCTTATGGGACGTATAAAGCTATCGGATTTTCACTAGGATTAGATTCTACTATCAATCACGGTGACCCCAATGCATACGGTGCTGGTCATCCTTTAGCTCCTTTTAGTAACTCACTGCATTGGGGCTGGACCAATGGTTATATTTTCACAGCTTTAGAGGGTAAAGTGACCAATACTGACGAGTCCTTTGTTTTTCACCTCGCAGGAGTTCAAAACAAACTTGATTTTGAGTTGGACGCAGAAATCATAAGCTCTGACGATACCAATGGAGCTACTATTACCTACGACTTTAATGAGATATTTAGCAATCCTGACATTTACAATATAGCAAATGATGGAGCCAGCTCACATAGCACAACAAGCCCAGTTACCCGAAAACTGATAGGCAATATGAGTTCAGTATTCACAGGAATAGAGGTCAATTAAGATGAAAAAAACGTTGGTATATATCGTATTAGCTACATTGGCAGTTGCCTGTAGTGATGTGGTGAATGAGGTGCCCGACACTCCATTCAGCACGACACCGTATACCTTCAATTTTAATAAATCTGTATTACCTCCCGTAAATATTCCAGTAGATAATGCACTTACAGTAGAAGGCGTACAGCTAGGACGAATGCTATTTTACGACCCCATACTGAGTGCAGATAGCTCACAGAGTTGTGCGTCGTGCCATAATCAGAAAAATGCATTCACTGACAATGGATTAGCTCGCAGCACCGGAATAAACGGGACCATAGGCCAACGAAACTCTATGCCTATTTTCAACCTAATGTGGCATTTAGACGGCTTCTTTTGGGATGGCCGGTCAGATATACTCCGTCACCAAGCCATAGAACCCATCATAGACCAAACAGAGATGAACGAGACTATAGGCAATGTGATGGCTAAGCTTAGCAACTCATCCCGATACAGCCTCGCTTTTAGCAAGGCATTTGACACGGAAAGTATAGATGAAGAACTGATAGGCAAGGCGTTGGAGCAATTTATGCTTAGCGTGGTTAGTGCCAATTCTAAATTTGACCGTGTGCAGCTGCAGCTCGAAGAATTTACCATACAAGAGCGAACAGGACAAGTAATTTATAACGAGGAGGCGATTACAATAAATGAAGAACGTGACCCCAATAATCCCGAGAACATAGGCGGAGATTGCTTCCATTGTCACGGCAATAGCTTATTTATGACTCGTGAGTATATGACCAACGGACTGCCCAATGTCACAGATATAGGACGCGGTGGGGTAAATGGCAATGCTCGAGATAACTACAAATTCAAGACCCCATCGCTACGCAATGTCGAAAAAACAGCTCCCTATATGCACGATGGACGATTTAATACGTTAGAAGAAGTAGTGCAGCATTACCTGAGTGATATGAGCGATGCTACTGCCGACCTAAGTGAGGAGCCTAATATGCACGCACTTCGCGACTCGGTGTACTTGAGCGAGGAGCACAAAGCTGCTTTAGTAGCGTTCCTCAAAACCTTGACCGACGATGAGTTTTTGGACAACCCGGCTTATGACAACCCATTTTAAACGAATAATAATTTTTTAAACCAATACATATAAAAACAACAACACAATGAAGAACATATTTTTAGCACTATTAATGGTAGGAACACTAGGTGTATTTGCCAAGACAGTTACCCAAAAAATACTTGTAAAAGGAGAATGTGGTAAATGTAAAGACAAGATAGAAGCAGCCCTCGATATCCCAGGCATTTCGTTTGCGGAGTGGGACAAAGAGACCAAAATGCTTACTATCCGTTACAACGATAAAAAAATAAGCGAATCGCAGATTCATACCACTATCAGCAATTTGGGATACGCTACCTCTACTATGGCCGCAAATCCTGAAGCACAAGCGGCGTTAGACAACTGCTGCAAGCCCAAGGAAGCAAAGGCGTGCGGTGCCAAGGCTGGATGCTGTAAAAAGAAATCGTAGTATAGACGAACCCACTACCAAAAAGGGCTCTAACAATTGTTGGAGCCTTTTTTGCGTTGGAGTAATAGAGAAGGAGCAGAATGAAGAAATATATAGCACTAGCGAGTTTTGCCATTTTATTCGCCTCTTGCGGGCTACTAAAAACCAAACCACTCTACCAGCCCAATCAACTGCTTAGCATACAGGCTCTAGACCTAAGCGAGGACAAGAGTCTTTAGATAAAAGAAAAGAGTTCCTGATTTCAACAAGACTTTTCAGGAAAATTTACCCCCAGTTTTATACGCCAAAAATCATCTAAGGGTACCCTTAGATGATTTTTGAATAACTTTGTTATTCAAATAATAAAGGGTACTAAAGATGGGAATCCTATAGTGCGATTGTCCCCTAAATTTAGAATTTGTATATGAGTTATAAGGTAACAACCAGAATTATGAAACGTGATTATTCTTCTTTTATTCTTCTGATTAGCTTGCTTAGCCTAAGTTGGAACAGTGGGTATTCTCAAAACAACAATCCATCTGAATCCAAACTGGATAAAAATGCCATATACATTAGTGCAGGTACATCAATATTATGGCATGGAGCTTCAATTACATATGAAAGAACGAACAAAGAAAAATTATTCAATAAAAACATCTCGTCTTTTGCAAAACTAGGTACAGGTTATTATCTCATGTGGGACTGGGAACCAAATTATGGCGGGCGGTGGGTATTCTCTAATTACGGTTGGTTAATTGGAAAACGTGCCCATCATTTTGAAGTAAGTACAGGCATGACATATGTTTTCTCTGGCGATTTAAAAGGGCTTTTACCTTCAGGAGTCATTGGATACAGGTATAAGAAGCCAGAAGGGCAATTAATTTTTAGAGCTAATGCTTCATTTCCAGAGGCTTTAAATCTTGGTGTCGGATTCACATTCTAAAAATTTGTATCAACTTTAATGACTCCTAACAAAACCTGAATTTCGTCCCTGTTTCGTAGCTTACAGCAACGAAAATTTATCAGAGTCGTTTGCCTCCAAGTATCACGTCTTCTGCTTCTTCTTTTTCACACTAGGGAAAAGAATATTATTCAGGATAAGGCGGTAACCCGGTGAGTTGGGGTGCAGAGCTAGGTCGGTAGGTGGTTCGCCTACCATATGCTGATAGTCCTCCGGGTCGTGACCTCCATAAAAGGTAAACTGCCCCTTACCAAATGTGCCGTGTATGTAGCGAGCCTCGTTTAGGCTTTTGTTTTCGCCCATTATGATTACGGTGCTTTTCACTTGGTCTTTGTTAAAAGCAGTGGTTTGCCCCATAAATCCTTTGATGATGCGTTGGTGATTTTGAGTCAATATGGTAGGTATCACATCCCACTTGGCACTAAACTCATTGAGGGCAAATAAGTCATTTGCCTCTCTCACGCCCCGTGTACGTGGATTTACATCTATACTACTCACCTCATACCGCATGGGATTTTTTTCAATCTTAAAGTCCGTGAAGGCAAATGATTTGGTGTAATCCAGTTTGGCTTGTGCTCCGGGGTCTATGGCATCTCCATCAAACATTCGCTCACATATATCTACCCCATCGGCAGCCATGGCAATATCATAGCTATCGGTAGCACTACACATCGCAAAGAGGAAACCTCCACCCGCTGTGAAATCCCGTATCTTCTTAGTAACTGCCAGTTTGAGTTCACTTACTTTTTCAAATCCGTGTTTCTCGGCCATAGCCTCTGCTTCGGCTACTTGCTGCTTATACCAAGCTGCATTGCGAAAACTCGCATAAAATTTACCGTACTGCCCCGTGAAGTCCTCATGATGCAAGTGCAGCCAATCATAGGTCGGCAACTTACCATCCAGCACCTCATCATCAAAAACCACATCATACGGTATCTCTGCGTAGGTGAGCACCATGGTAACGGCATCATCCCAAGGTTGAGCAGTTTTGGGAGAGTACACTGCTATTTTTGGCACTTTGAGTAGCTTTACTACGTCGGCATTTACGGCAGGGCTTGCTATTTCGTCTTTTATCTTACTAGCCTTATTCTCGCTCATTGTGCTGTAGCTTACACCACGCAGCAGGCATTCTTTTTCAATGTTTTCATAGGCGTCCATCATAAAACTACCGCCTTTGTAATTCAGCAGCCACTCTACCTCAGCCTCTTGGCCTAGTACCCAGTAGGCTATACCATAAGCTTTGAGGTGATTTTTTTGCGTAGCATCCATAGGTATAATCAGCTTATCTGCCAGTGATATGCGTGCTATAAATAGCGAAAAGAGTATGAATAATAATTCTCTCATAGGGTTATGCTGAAAATAGTGTTGCTAGTTTATGCCCAAATATAACGAGAAGTATGCCGCCTACATTGCTCAAGGTGATATACGCTGCAAAATTTTTGTAATCTGCCGCTGTGAGCATTCGCCATGCATCTAGCCCGAAGCTACTGAAGGTGGTAAATCCTCCCAAAAAACCGACGAAGATAAGAAGACTAAGTTTGGGTTGTTGGAGTAGATAAACACTCGCTATTCCTATCAGAAAGCAGCCCATTAGATTCACAGACAGTGTACCTGTGGGGAATCCGCTACTTGCCGAAAGCTGACTGCTGATTAACCATCTGCAAGCCGCCCCAAGACCTCCTCCTAAAAAAACTAAGGCTACATTCATTTGCGATACGAATAATTATAGATGGTCTCCACTTCTAAATCTCCTTTTGCGTTGTACCCCAACACATTATTCAGTAAGCCATTGTCTTTGTATAGATAAACGTACTGTCTGTTTTTGGTATTAGATGTTTGCACTACTCTATCGGCCTGATCATACATGAAAAAGGTATTGATAAACGTTGGTTTCTGCCCAAACGTAGCGTGTGCCGTAGATTCTAATTTTCCTTGGGCGTTATACGTATTGGTTACTTCATCTACTCGCTTGCCTAAGCTATCTACCGATCGTATAGCTAAGAGTTTTTTCTTCTTGTCATACGCGAAATAGGTCACATAGGTCTCCGTACCATTAGGCCCAATTCTGGTCGTAATTGTACTGTCTTCCCGGGTGGACCGTTTGTGATAAAAATGCTCAAACGCAGTCACGATGGTATCGTTAGTTTCTAGCAAAAGAGTGGTTTGTTTCACGGGTGTTGGCCCATTGCCATACTCAAAGCGATTTTTGAACACCTCCTTATCATTACTTAACATCGATTGAGAGACTAAACGATCATTCTCGTAGGTAGATAGTACTTTGTTGGAATGCGGATAACCCATACACGCGTGATTTGTAAACTTATAGGTTTCTTGGGCCTTGGTGTTCAGTTTGATATGCTCCAGTAAGCAGGTATCTTGCTTCGCATCAAAAGCATGTACATACTGATATTTTTTTACCTCTTGTACTTTTAAGCTACGAAGAAGAGCGGTATCATTTTGTTGAGCCATTGCAACCCAACTCACACCTATGCATAGTAGTACTAATATTTTTCTCATTTGCGTGTAAAACACACATCAGTAAGTGTGCCATATTCTTTTCGTTCTAACTTTACTTTTCCTGCATAGGCTATCATCGCGGCATTGTCTGTACAATACTCAAACTTAGGCTCATAGGCTACACCCTTATGTTTAGCTGCCAAGCTATGCAGTGCTGAGCGTAGCTCACTATTGGCGGCCACACCGCCCGCTATACCTATGTGATTTATTCCTGTCTGCTTCATCGCCTTTTCCAACTTGCTTACTAAATAAGACACAATAGTATGCTGAATAGATGCACAGAGATCATTTATATTTTTAGCAACAAAGTCTTTATCCTTTCGTACTTCCTTTTGCAAGAAGTATAGAATCGATGTTTTCAAGCCTGAAAAACTAAAATCTAACGCCGCCACATTGGGAGTGTTAAACTGAAATGCTTCAGGGTCGCCCATTTTTGCTTTTTGGTCTATGATAGGCCCAGCTGGGTAGGGCAGATTGAGCATTTTACCTGCTTTATCAAAAGCCTCACCAGCGGCATCGTCTATGGTTTTGCCCAGTATCTCTATTTCAAAATCGTGACGAACGACCACTATCTGGGTATGGCCACCCGACACAAGTAAGCACAAAAACGGCAAAGGAGGAATATCGCCATCTATAAAGTGAGACAGCACGTGAGCGTCTATGTGGTCTACATTCACATACGGAATACCCGAAGATAGTGACAAGCCCTTGGCAAATGAATGCCCCACGAGTAGCGAACCCATAAGTCCTGGCCCCTGAGTACAGGAGATACCGTCTATTTGGTCTATGCCCAAACCGGCTTGCTGCAAGGCTGCCGATACGGTAGGAACGATGTTCTGCTGATGCTTGCGACTAGCCCACTCAGGCACTACTCCGCCAAATTCTTCGTGTATTTTTTGCGAAGCGACTACATTGGAATAAATCTTGCCATTCATATACACCGATGCAGATGTATCATCACAGGACGATTCTATGCCCAATATGGCGAGTTGTGAATTGTTCTTTGCTAGTTCCACGGTATGTTTGCAAACTTATACGATATTGTACAATACACCTTGCCCAAAGCACTTAAAATACCGCTCATACTACTCGGAAGTCTACTCGGGCTTGCGTTGCTGCTTTTGCTAGTGGCTCAAACGGCGTGGTTCAAAAATTATGCAAGCGATAAAGCCACCAACTACCTAAGCAAAGAGTTGGGTGTACCAGTAAGCATAGGTGAAGTATCACTGTCTTATTTTGATGAGCTAAAGGCTGAGGATGTGTACATAGAAGACCAGCATCACGACACACTTATATACATCAAGACCCTAAAGGCAGACTATGACGTATTTTCTTTCACGAATGAAGAGGTTAAACTAAACCATGTATTCATAGCAGAGGGCAATATTCAGATAGGTGTGCCGCAGGATAGTAGCTCGCTTAATATACAGTTCTTAATTGATTACTTTTCGCCACCGCCGAGCGGCAAGCCATCCTCATCGCCTACCTTAGTATTCGACCAAGTAGAAATTACAGACACCCGTTTTCGCTATTTCAATAGTAACTACATTTCCCCTACGAGCCGAAGTTTTGATGAAAACAACATGGTTTTTAGTCAGCTCAATGGCCATTTACACGATTTTACAATCATAAAGGACTCTATCTCCTTTGCCTTGGACGATATACGCGGAGCAGAAAAATCAGGCCTCACCATAGAGGACTTACATGCCCAAACTATCATTAGCTCCACTACGATGGAGTTCACCGACTTATATCTACAAACACCTCAAAGTACCTTACGAGATTATCTCCGTTTTTCGTACTCTAGCTATGCCGATTTTTCTGATTTTTATAGCAAAGTAAATCTCAAAACGAACCTAACGAAGAGCAGCATTCACACTGACGACTTGGCCTATTTTTATACGGATCTAAGACGTTATAATGAAATGATAAAAGGGACTGGAACCATAACGGGAACAGTAGATAATTTGGCAAGCAATAAGTTACATCTTGAACTCGGAACTCACACACAATTTACTGGTAGTGCTGTGGTGAAGGGACTTCCAAACATCAACAAAACGTACTTTGACCTAAAAGCAAAAACAGCCAAAAGTACCGCCTCAGACATTGCGGAATTAGCTAATCTTGACCCAGCCCCAAAAGAGTTTCTGGCTCTGGAACAACTAAAATATACGGGCACATTCAAGGGATATATTCAGAATTTTGATGTGAACGGTGATTTGACTACGGCTGTAGGTTCTGCTAAGGTCAATCTACACTATAGTATGCCCACCAACACTGAGACTACTTACGCAGGAACATTGCAAAGTGATCAAATCAATTTGGGTCAACTCCTTGATAATGATAAACTTGGAAACACAGCTTTCGATGTAGTGATAAACGGGAAAGGGTTAACCTTACATACCCTATCAACCCAGCTAAGTGGTAAGATAAAATTACTAGAATACGCTAACTACGGATACCAGAATATAGCCATAGATGGGGAGTTTCACGAAAACCTATTTGACGGAATGGGCAGTATCGCAGACCCCAACTTTGACCTCCGTTTTAATGGAACTCTAGACCTCACAAGCGACCAACCTAAAATAGACGTAGCTAGTAATATAAAACGTGTAAACCTCAGACTCTTAGGCCTAGACAGTTTAGATAATTACGTGCGTTTCAATGGTGACATAGCTCTAGAAGGAAATAACCTAGACGATGTTACGGGTAGTGTGAAGCTAGATAGCTTTGAACTCACACGAAGGGGAAGTTCATACACGGTAAAAGACCTAGAGGTAACCGCCGCCCGCGACGGAGAGCAGAAACTGTGGAATATGCACTCAGACCTGCTATCTGCTGCCGTAAAGGGTAATTTTCAATCTACTGAGCTAGAGCATATCCTCGGCTACATTATACATATTATTCACCCTACCCAATTTGACAGACCCGCTCAAGAACTAACTTCTAGTAATCTTACAGTAAATCTAGAGATTCCTGCCTACAAACCGATTCTGAAAGAGTTTCTAGGGAGAACCTATTTTGATAGTCTACGATTTGCTCTGGACTATAATCATGAGCGAGGGAAACTTAACGCTAACAGTAAGCTTCATGGACTGATGTATGATGTCCTGACCATTCCTCAAATCACTTTGAACATAAAAAATGGTGGAGAACTGAGCCCTATAAATTTCGCAATCAATACATCTGGAGTTTATCAAAATGACAGTACGCTTTTTGACGTTTTGCACGCACACGGTTTTATGTCTGATGGAGCTATCCATTTTGAAACCACTGCCGCGAGAGACAAAATAGTGAGCTTAGCCTTAGGTGGTCGATTTTTATATACCAATGATAGTGCACTCGTATATGTAGACGAGAGTGATGTTCGTATATATGGCGATGAATGGCAATTTAGAAAGGCAAACACACCCAACGTTATTTATCAAAATGGCATTGTAGAACTCCGCTCACTTGATTTCAGAAAAGATGAGCAGATACTCTATTTAGAAGCCTCTTCTGGTTTTCAGGCAGATAAGATAAACATGATACTTACGGAGTTTAAATTAGACAATCTTACTCCGTTTATTGCTGGTTTTGATATGAAACTGCAGGGACTTACGAATGGATTTATAGACATATCTGACCGAGAGGGCTTCCCGATAATCGAGGCGGATTTAACCATTTACGACCTGCAGCTTGATAATGACACACTAGGAAACCTAAGTCTTGTGAGTGAAAACAAAAATTTGCTTGCTGTTGCTATTAATGGGGAAGTCAATGAAGGACTATTTAACGATATGAAAATAGTGGGAGATATCGACTTTACCCACAAAGATTCTCCGCTAGACCTCCACCTCATTACCGAGCGGAGTAGCATCAAACCTTTTGAGAAGTACCTTACGGGGCTTGCTTCTCAAATTGATGGTTTATCTACCACCGATATTAAAATAACGGGACCACTACGTAGCCCACAACTGCGTGGAACAATGGAACTAGATAGCCTCTCCTTTACGGTAGACTACCTCCAAACCAACTACACCGGTCACGCAGCCATCGATATAGACTACACTACCTTCAAATTACGCCAAGCTGAGCTTACAGACCGATTTAATAAAAAGGGGCGACTAACAGGGGATGTACGGCATACTAATTTCAAGGATTTTAATTTCAATTTAGCGATAGATCAACTCGATAATTTTGAGATAATGAATACCGGCCGAAAGGACAACAGCCTTTTTTACGGAACTGCATTTGTAGATGGGGATATGAAAATTCTAGGCCCGATAGATGATATCCTCTTACAAATAAACGCAAAGAGTAGGAAGGGCACTGAAATAGCCATCCCTCTAGACAATATAGAAGCCAGCGGAAATTTAAGCTACGTCCAGTTTGTAAACCTAAAGGAAGACAATAACCAGCTCAATGAAAACTTCAAATCTGAGGCAGGAGTACGTATGGATTTCAATTTTGAAGTAACTAATGATGCCAATGTCACGCTCATATTTGACGAATTACTAGGCGACAAAATAAAAGCTTCGGGTCACGGAAACCTACGGATGGAGATAAACACCTATGGTGATTTTAATATGTATGGAGGACTTACCATAGACAAAGGGAGTTACCTTTTTACAGCCTTGGACCTTATCACGAAGTATTTCACTGTGAACCCTGGAGGCACTCTTTTTTGGGACGGCAATCCATACAATGCTAAGATAGACCTAGAGGCGATAAAACGGGAATATCCCGTACCCAAGACGCTAATGAGCGGATCGACGGAAGATTTGGAGCAATACAGCCAGAGTATTCCAGTAGATTGCTATCTCAAGCTCAATGGGTTATTATTTGACCCAGAGGTATCTTTCGACCTTAAATTTCGCACTCAAACCTCTATCAATGGAAGTGCGAGTAATGCCCTAAACAACACTTTGGAACGCATACGCTTAGACCAGGAGGAACTCAACAGACAGGTTTTTGCACTTATGGTACTAGGCACATTTGTACCTCCTAGTTTTGCCAATGGTGCAGCCCTCAATGCTGAAGATGTAGTAGGAAACACAGGTATAAATAGTTTAAGTGATTTTGCGAGTAGCCAGCTCAATAATTGGCTCAGTCAGATAGATACACGTTTACAGCTAGGAATAGATTACCAAACCTCTACACAGTCTGAACAAGCTGAACTTATACTCTCCTTACGTCGTAAGTTCTACAATGATAGGTTAGAGTTCTCCGCCTCAGTAGATGCTGCATCAGATGGCAATAAACCGTATGACTTAAATCTGAGTTATGATATCACCAAAGACGGAAGTGTACGTTTAAATGGATTTCAGAAACAGACCACTGACCCTACCTTAGGCAATCTAAACAACATTCAAACAGCAGGAGTAGGATTATCCTTTCGCTACCAGTTTGATAAGTTTAGAACCCGAAAAAAGAAGTTAAAACCAGAGAAAAAAATTACTGGAAATCTGTAGTAAGTTTGAAACGGAGCACACGTCCATTCCCTTTATCACATACCCAAACAATACGATTTTTGTAGGCTACGGCACTAGGCTGATTAAACTGTGTGAGGCCTTCACCCGTACCGCCAAAGCTAGCCATCTGATACTTGGCACTGGCCGCACCTGCCGGTGGTTTTACTCCCTCTAATCCTGTGGTTGTAAATTGATATAATGAGTCTTTAGCCTCATCTACTACGAGGATAAAATTGGTACCATCGCCTGTGATGGTTATGCCTACAGGACGACTAAACTTATCAGGAGTAGCGAGGTTACCATCTGCTACTGTTTCGTCACTTTCAAACAGAATACGTGGTTCATAGCTCGAACCAAAATCAGACTCCAAGTAATCTATCACCTGCACCTTAATAGATGTATTTTCTGACACTGATGTAAAGACAAAGTGGTCTTCGCCTCTAGCCGAAATTTGAGGTGGTTGTACAAAACTAGCTAAGCCTGCTGGTTGCTTAAAATAATCTCTGAAGAAACCGTTTGGGGTATTTACTACCACCGGTGTAAGGTAATTTCCTGCTTCATCAAAAAGTAAAATAGCATCATCGGGGCCGCCAAATTTTTGTGGGTTATTGTCAATTCCTGTTCGCGTCACATAAAATCTGTTATCGGCCAGTACTGCTATTTTTTTGAATCTTACAAGTGTATCATCGGCCGAAAAGGTCGATTTGTAGTAAAACGGATGAACTATCGTATCCACTATTTGAGCATAATCCATTCCAAAGCTAGCACCGGCTCCGTGTAGATCTATTTTGTAAATACACGTTACATCAAAAGTATTACCTGCCACTTGGGCCTCCGTAGTTCCTATTGCGAGTAAGTCTAATTTTCTATTTTGTGATACGGCCTGAACTCCGGGCACGGTTATCCTACCTAGCTCTCTTCCACTTTCGTCTAGTGAAACAATCTCTTCTGTGGCTTGGTCTACCACGTATATCAACTCATCAAAACCTGCAATTATATCTACCGGCTCTTGAAAAGAGTTGAGTGCAGGCTGCACAGGAACATAAGCTACCTCTCTTGGGCTATAGATTGGCACCTCTATAAAATCGGTACTTGTTTCTTTACCAAAAAAACCTTCGCAAGCGGTGAGCAATAATACTACAACTGCCAACAAACTGAACTGAACTATTTGCTTTCCTTTCATCGTTGGTCTGTGTTGAATGGGATATTAATGCCAAAAATATGTTGAACACCCATCTGATTGGTTGGGTTTATGCCGTAATCGATATATAGCGGATGAACACCTATTCTTGTCTTTACACCCAAACCTGCCGTGGGATAATTCTGCCCTTTCACGCTCAATTTATACCCTAATCTAAGAAAGAGTAACTCATTCATATTAAGTTGACCGCCCAATCTTATATTCTCCGCATTATCACTAGGATGATTTAATTCAGCCGAAACCATGAGCTCTTTACTATCTGTGGCATACGGGATGAATGACAATCCCAATCTAAAAACCGTAGGGGCTGTATATTTCTCAAGCGAAACTGCAGTTCTGTTATACCCAACTTCCAAATCATCTCCACTCATAGAGGAGTTACCACCAAAATTTTTGACCGCTACTGCGAATGTTAAGTCCTTAAAATCTGTCGTGTAAAGAAATCCAATGTCACTTGTGACCGTATGATTGGTATACGTTGCTATGCCTTCGTATACATACTTAATGCCGATACCAAGGCTAAATTGGCGTGACAACCTGCGAGCATAGCTAAGACCAAGTGCCGTGTTATTAGCATAAAACTGCTGCCCTGTTCCATTAGGCTCAAACTCCGTTCGCACCTCCATAACCCCACTATTGAGACTATTTACAGTAAAACCTAGCACCGAACCATCATCTAGCACTTTGCTTCCTGCGAGCACCGATTGGTTGATCCCTGCACCTATCACCATATTACTGAGTGCAAGTCCTCCATTGTCTAGCTGTGCTAGAGCTGCAGGATTTACCTCGGCACTAAAAAGATTGCCCGAATTGGCTACACTAGCTCCAGCCATCCCAAAGGATTGCGGACTCATATCATTTTTTAAAAAACTTAAAGCGGACAAGCCTGCTCGTTGCCCACCAAAGTTTGGCAAAATTTGACCAAAACTAGCAGCGGTGATTAGCAGATATGTGAATAAACTGGTTGCTCTCAAAACAGTAATACAAAAGTAACAAGCTAACCCCACACCACGCACCTATGTTCATTATTAAATTGTTATTTTTTTTTACAACTAACACTTCTCTATAAATTCACCTACCGAAAACTGCACCACCAACTTTTAGATGTATTATTTGACATATATCCTTATAATCTTACATTTGTTTTACAGTAGATGACTAATGAGCTAGACGATTACCTCACCTATACGGCAAGAGAAAGTTTAAGGTATAGCAATATGCTTGTGGTAAAGGCAGGGATTGGTTACATAATTCACTGATGACTTAGGGCGACTCGGGAGCTGCTATTTCCTTCTCCTCATACTCATGTTTGCATCCTAGGATTTCGTAATATAGCTCTACAAGTTCCACTTGGTCTATATACGATGGGTGAAAACTGCAAAACTCCTTGAAGTCTGCAAGTTCTTCATCTGTAAAATTGGTGAGCGTGGTAATAATGAGGTCATCATATTTTTCACTCGATTTTTTACGTAGGCGATCGCGAGCTAGTAGCCGCTCATACTCCGCACGTTCTTTTCCTGCTTTGCTAAATCTATCGTACAGATACGTAATAGGACTACCTAGTACATAACCATCTTGAGCAGCTTGGTCTAGCCCTATGAGCTCCTTTTTCATATCTACTATTTTGAGCTTTTCTCTCACCTTCTCCTCGTCTGACTTGCCTAAGTCATTCTTTACAAACTTATTATCAAACAAGCTCCGCTCGCCTAGGATAGAATAAGTTACCTCTTTGAGGTCATATGTCTTGGGGGTAAGATAAAATGTAGTAGAGTCTTTATCTACAAAATCGGAAGGGTAGAGCACCAGCGTATCGTACACTAAATGCGATATCACAATCGGGGTATTGGGCTTATAGGTAATGCTCACATACCCGAATATATTGGTAAGCTTATCCTCCCCATAGCTATTGGTCACCTTAGCGTAAAGCACCTCTTCCCCATCAGCTAAGTTTTTGAATTGAGCATTGAAAGTAGCCACCTGTGCTTGGGTATAGCTTAAGATGCCGAGCAATATGATGAGTAATGTAGGTCTCACGTGTATCAATAGTACAACGTACAAATCAACGAAATAGTTACCGTACATTCGTAGTTTATTATGCAAAGATTTATTTTAATTTTAGGGTTAGCCCTCTTTTGTAATTGCACCTGGGCTCAAAAAATAGATACCCATCACCTAAATCCGGACAGTACAAACTACCCCAATGTATATGTGAAAAAAGTTGCAGAAGACTCTCTGCAAAGCACATTTGCAATATGGATAAAAGGGACTGTGCAGCCACATTTCCACGCCCAACATACGGAGTTTGTAGAGGTGCTATCAGGCAAAGCTAGAATGACCCTAAACGGCAAAACCTTTATCATACACAAACACGACAAAATCTTAATCCCGCGTGGCAGTGTACACTCTGTCACCAACTTGCATCACCGGCCACTAAAGGTTCTCTCTATCCAAGCCCCAAAATTTGATGGAGATAGAGTTTGGATAAAACCTTTAACTTTGTAAAGTGACCAAGAACAATAAAATACTCCTCGGAATCGCTTCTATTATCCCTGTTATTGGTTTTATGATAGGTATGGGAACGTATGTAAGTTTCATATTTAGCATTATAGAATCAAGCAGTAATGGGGGGCAACCTCCTTTTTCAGACGACCCTACTGAGTTTCTCAAGAGCATTATTCCAGCATTTGCTGCTATTGGTATTTCATCTATAGTCGGTATCGCTTTGTTTGTCTACTTCATCATAGCTGCCATAAAAGACAAAAGTGCTAGCGAAAGTGACAAGGTGCTATGGGTACTCCTTTTAGTATTCCTTTCTTACCTGGTATTTCCTATATACTGGTTTGTGCGTATATGGTCTAATGATGATTTCTCTATGGAGAAAGTACCTGCGAGCGAATTGGATGAAATAGCAAGTTAGTATAAGCCGTTAATCGAGAATTGAAAGCATACCTAAATCCTTACAATCCTCCAAAGTATTCTAATAACCATATAGCGAAGCACTATACTTGGTTTGAATGTTATTGATTTTATATGCGCCAAACGGGGGAGTCAATATGAGCTCTTGCTGCACTTGCATTCTTTTTTATCGGAGTATGACAATGTAAAAGCCTGCTTTAAATACAAGATTCCTTTTTACTCCATATTCAAACCGATTTGCTACATCAATCCATTGAAAAGTAGCGGTGTAGAAGTGGTGTTTTGGAATGCTCTAAAAATGAAAAATAGCCTTCCCCTGCTCGACCAGAAAACCAGAAAACCAGAAAACTAATGGTAGAGATAACCTATCGTACGATAGATAAAGTAAATTTCGAACTATTGGATACTATGATACGGGAAGCCATATCAATAGACGCTGCACTCCATATTAAGAACCTACAGAAGTAGACCAAAATCTATTTTAGTCTTACCTTCGTATCCTTGGCCAAAACACCCGAAATAGCACCCATTAAAAGTAAGCTTAAGATACTTCCAGATGCTCCTGGCGTATACAAGTACTTTGACAAAAACGAAACACTCCTGTATATCGGCAAAGCCAAAAGTCTGAAAAAGCGAGTAAGTTCTTATTTCAATAAAAATCACTATGAAAACCGCAAAACGAAGGTGCTGGTGAGTAAGATTTGGGATGTAAACGTAACTGTAGTTCCCACTGAGATGGATGCACTATTGCTGGAGAATAGCCTTATCAAAGAGTTTCAACCCAAGTACAACATCAATCTCAAGGATGACAAAACCTTTCCGGTCATAATGATTACCAAGGAGCGTTTCCCCAAGGTATATCCCGTGCGTAATCCCAAAAAAGGTGCAGGAACTTATTTCGGTCCATACGCCAATGTTCGGCTTATGAAAATTGTACTAGAGCTCTGCAAAAAGATATACCCTACGCGTAATTGCTCTTATAATCTTTCGCAAAAAAACATAGATGCAAACAAGTTTAAAGTATGCTTAGAGTATCAAATAGGCAATTGCCGAGGAGCCTGTGAAGGGCTAGAAACTGAGGATGAATACAAGGAGAGTATTAATGGTATTAAAAATATACTTCGTGGACACCTGAAGGAAGTAAAGGACCACCTCAAGTACAAAATGGAACGAGCGGCAGCCGATTGGCAGTTTGAAGAAGCTGAAAAGTACAAGCAGAAACTTGAAATCATAGACAAATACCAAACGCGGAGTACCGTGGTAAATACTCGCATAAATGACGTAGATGTAATAAATATTGCTCAAAATGAGCGGTATGCTTATGTGAACTATCTACGTATTTCGGGAGGTATTATCATCCAATCTAAAAATATTGAGATAAAGAAAAAGATGGATGAGACTACCGAGGAGTTGCTAGAGATAGCCTATGGTGAAATTAGCAATTTCAATGCTGAGATAGAAACAGAAGAAATAATTGTCCCTACTCCATTATCACTGGAAGCCAACTTCATAGTACCCGTAAGCGGGGATAAGAAAAAACTACTGCTTCTGAGCTTTAAAAACGCTCAGCTTTATATGCTGGAGAAGACCAACCAGTACGAAAAAATAGACCCAGACCTGCGTGTAGAACGCCTCCTGACTACGATTAAAAAAGACCTTCGTCTCAAAGACCTACCGGTGCACATGGAGTGCTTTGACAACTCTAACATACAAGGAGCTTACCCAGTAAGTGCCTGCGTAGTGTTCAGAAACGGCAAGCCAAGCAAAAAAGACTACCGCCACTTTAATATAAAGACGGTGGAAGGACCAGACGATTTTGCGAGTATGTACGAGGCACTTACTCGCAGATACACGCGAATGCTGGAAGAACGAAAACCGCTACCGCAGCTCATCGTGATAGACGGCGGGAAAGGGCAACTCAGCAGCTCCGTAAAAGCCCTTAAAGATGTGGGTATTTATGGCAAAGTAGCCATAGTAGGTATTGCCAAGCGGCTAGAGGAGATATATTATCCAGGAGACAGTATGCCGCTATATATTGACAAAAAATCGGAAAGTCTGAAGGTAATACAACATATGAGAGATGAGGCCCACCGATTTGGCATAACCCATCATCGCAATAGAAGAAGCAAAGGTACAATTGTGAGCAAGCTTACTGAAATAAAAGGCATAGGAGACGAAACTGCAACAGAGTTGCTCAAAACCTTCAAATCCGTAGCTCGCATCAAAAAAACAAGCTTAGATGACTTAGCAACCGTAGTAGGTCCAGCCAAAGCTAAATTAGTATTAGACTATTTTGCAACATAAAATCACCCAATATATAGAATCCGAAGGGTTAGAAGCACTCAAACAATTATGCTACCAGCATACCACAGAATATGAATATGCGTGCGTACTAGATAGCTGCCAGCTCAATACGGGTGTACACGGCGGAAAGTACGAGCTAATGGCTGCTTATGGGGCCCTTAATACCTATCGAACTACAGTGGAATTAGACAACGCCATTGGTCAAAAAAAATGGTTGTTTGGAGCATTAGGCTATGACCTCAAAAATGAATTTGAAAAACTTAAGAGTAATAACACACCGCTAATAGAAACACCAGATTTGTTATTTTTCGAACCACAGTCTTTAATAGTCTTACTTAAAAATGGAGAAGTACGGATATATGGTAAGCCACTTAACGATTCATTTTGGGCAGAAAAACCATTAACCGAACACGAAGCAGTAAGTGAAAACTTGTCACCAAGCTCAGAAGCAGAATACATCGACAACATAAATGCCATCCATCAGCTTATCCGCCAAGGAGACGTATATGAACTCAACTACTGTGTACCTCACACTCACACTTTTGAGCGGTTTTCGCCCATTCGTTTTCAACTAGATCTTGTAAAAAAATCACCGGTACCTATGGCCTCATATCTGCGAGCGGGTCACTTACACTTATGCGGTGCAAGTATGGAGCGTTATTTACTTAAGGACGGTAGCACACTTACCAGTCAACCGATAAAAGGTACAATACGTAAGGGGAGCACACCACAAGAAGATCAAAATCTAATTGCCGAATTGGAACAATCTGAAAAAGATAGATCTGAAAATGTAATGATAGTGGATCTTGTTCGCAATGATTTGAACAGGATATGTGAGCGTGGCAGTGTACAAGTCACTGAGTTGTTCGGGATATATAGCTACCTACAAGTTCACCAGATGATATCTACCATTACAGGCCATTTAGCCCAAGATATTACCTTCAAAAATATACTAAAAGCTACTTTCCCTATGGGCAGTATGACCGGAGCACCCAAAATAGCTGCTATGCAACACATCGAAATTTTAGAAAATTTCAAACGAGGATGGTATAGCGGAAGTCTCGGCTACATTACTCCAGGATTCAACTTCGATTTTAATGTGGTAATACGCAGTGTACTATGTGATATGAATTCTAAAACATTAAACTATAACGCAGGTGGTGCAATAACCATAGACTCTGACCCAAATAGTGAATGGGATGAAGTTAAACTGAAAACAAAGGCAATATCTCAGGTATTAGGTTTTACCTAGGCACAGACAAACTCTCGCTACCCTCTATGAGTATAGCTTGAAGATGTTCTGGTTTGAAGGGCTTGCTTAAGAAACTATCCATGCCTGTATTAGATATTGATCTTTACTTATTTCGGTAGATTGCTCTATACTTTTAAAGCTAAACTGTAAATTTGTACACTCAACGTATACTAACATGAATCACAACATTCGCTCACTCAACCTAAATGATTTTAAAAACGGAAATCCAGCTGCAAAACAGCAATTTGTTCAAGATTTAGGAGATGCATACGAAAAAATTGGTTTCGTAGCAATTTACAACCACGAGTTGAGCGATGACCTTACAGAAAACTTATACAAGTATACCAAGGAGTTTTACGCATTGCCGCTAGAGACTAAGATGAACTATCACGTAGAAGGAATAGCAGGGCAACGCGGCTTCACCTCGTGGGGAACAGAGCATAGTAAAGATAGTAAAGTGGGCGACCTAAAGGAGTTTTACCATTTTGGTCAAACTATTCCTGCGGAGCTTCAGGATACTTATGACTATCACAAAAATATAATGGTAGATGAGGTACCTAGGTTCAATGAATATGGACTAAAAGCATACGCTGCTCTTCAAGAGACAGGCAAGTATATGCTTCGAGCTATTGCTCTTTATCTTGATTTGGATGAAACTTATTTTGACAACTACATAGCTTATGGAAATAGCATTCTCCGCCCCATCCACTATGGGCCAATAGTAGATGCTCCCATTAACGCCGTACGAGCAGGTCAGCACGAAGATATAAACCTTATAACATTACTCATGGGTGCCAGTGCAGCTGGGTTAGAAGTACTCGATAAACAAAACAACTGGATACCTATCACGGCATTGCCTAATCAGCTTGTAGTAAACGTTGGAGATATGTTGCAACGCCTTACCAATAATAAGTTGCGAAGTACTACTCATCGCGTAGTTAATCCGCCAAAAGAGGAATGGGGGACTACCCGATTTTCTATTCCCTTCTTTCTTCATCCTGTGTCAGAAATGCGACTAGACTGCTTAGAAAGCTGTATTACAGAAGAAAACCCGAAGGCTTACGATGATATTTCGGCAGGAGAATTCCTCACCCAGCGATTGATAGAAATAGGCTTATTAGAGAAAAAGTAAACGTATTACCACAATAAGTCTATGCCGCACTTTTCGTTTAATCACGTAGCTCTCTCAGTCAAAAATGTAGACGAGTCTGCTGCTTTTTATCAAAAGGTACTACAACTGCAAAAAATAGAAAATACCGCATCTAACTCCAAAACACGATGGCTATCGCTCAACGAAGGCAAGCAACTTCATCTTATTCCTCGACCAGACTTTGAAATCAAGGTAAACAAGGCCGTTCACTTTGCATTGGCCACAACAGACTTTGATGAGGTTACAAATACACTCTTGAAACTAAATATAGAGTACTCTGACTGGCCAGGAACTCCCAACAAAAACTATGTGCGTAAAGACGGTGTAAAGCAACTCTACTTTCAGGATCCTGATGGATACTGGATAGAGATAAATAATGACGTTTGATTTTCTTGTAAACTTATTGTAGAAAATTTTAAAACTGATAATTACCCAGCAATCATCCCCACAAACTCCTGCATCCCTTCGCTCCCACGTTTTTGTATATGGACAACCTCATTAGGCACTGTGAGTTTAGACGTAACCTCGTTGGGATCTATTACAAAAACAGGCACATCTAAAGGAGCAAAATTTACCAACCCTGCTGCTGGATATACTTCTAAACTGGTTCCGATAACCAGCACCATATCTGCCTGAGCTACGTGCATAGCTGCCTTTGTAATAAGCGGCACATCCTCCCCAAACCATACTATAAATGGTCGCAACTGATGGCCGTCGGGACATTTATCACCAAGTGCTATATCATCAAAACCAATATCACTTACGTGCTTTTTGCCTACCGAGCTACACGCTTTGGTTATTTCGCCGTGCAGGTGAAGTACATCTTTACTCCCCGCTTGCTCGTGAAGGTTATCTATGTTCTGGGTGATGATTTTCACGTCTAAGGTCTCCTGAAGTTCTGCCAATAGGAGATGTGCCTCATTAGGTAGCACCGACGCTATATCTCTACGTCTCTCATTATAAAACCTCAAAACGAGATCTTTGTCCTTACTCCATGCCTCGGGAGTGGCAACATCTCGTACATCGTAACCTTCCCACAATCCTCCTGCTCCTCTGAAGGTATTGATACCGCTCTCCGCACTTACCCCCGCTCCGCTAAGTACCACCAACTTTAATTTCTTTACTGACTTCTTTTCAAGTTCCTTTGCACACATAACACGCCCTACATTGAATAATTACCTCAAAGATATAATCAGAATTAGTTGGCCCATTATTATAGGACAACTAGGCATGGTCTTTACCGGATTTTTTGATACCCTAATGGTGGGAAAACTCGGGTACGAGTCACTCGCAGCAGCGGGAATATGCAACAGTGTATTCTTTTTCGTCAGCGTATTCCCTATTGGTGTGGCAATGGCGTACGCTACCATAGTAGGCATTCTTCAAGGTAAAGACAAAACTTCTAGCTATCGCCTTTTGGCACGCGATAGTTTTATAACGACTATTGGTTTATCTGTATTAGCGAGTGGAGTTATTTATTACTTTGTCACTCACTTTTCTATTTTGGACCAAACACCAGCGGTAGAAGCACTTGCTATACCCTATATGACCTTGCTTATGTGGTCCCTGCTTCCTATGATGGTATTCTTTTTTGCTAAAAATCTGTGTGACGGTTTTAGCTATACCATAGGCGGTATGGTGATTACATTAGCAGCCTTAGTACTCAATGTATTTCTCAACTGGGTCTTCATATACGGCCATCTAGGTTTTGAAGCCTACGGGTTGAATGGTGCTGGTTATGCTACCATTATTTCACGTGTATTCTTAGCTGTAAGTATGATGCTTATATTGTTTTACTCCAAGCGTATTCCTATTATTTGGAGTCAGTTTATTGGTTCTTTTCGTGAGTCTACCCGGATATCTTTTTACCAAAGAATATTTGCCATAGGCTTTCCTTCCGGATTACAATACTTCTTTGAAGTAGCTGCATTTGCAGGAGCTGCAGTAATGGCGGGATGGCTTGGAGCTCAAGAACTAGCTGCTCATAATCTTGCTATAACGCTCGCATCTGTTACGTACATGTTTGCAGGGGGAATATCTGCTGGCAGTAGTATTTGTGTGGCTAGGGCCTATGGCAAAAACAACACGCAAAACGTAAAAGCCTATGGTGTGAATGGACTAAAAATTGGATTCGTAGTAACCGTACTTTTCGCAATTATATTTTATCTTTTTAACAACCCTCTTGCCGCACTATTTACGGATGAGCCTGCCGTACTACAAATAGGGGCAGAGTTGCTCTTCATAGCCGCTGTTTTCCAATTAAGTGATGGCATACAGGCCATAAGTGTAGGCATACTCCGTGGCATAGAGGATGTAGCCATGCCAAGTGCTCTTATTTTCATTGCCTATTGGATAATTGCTATGCCTATTGGTTATTATTTATCGCATTATAGCTCGGTAGATGCTCTCTATCACGGGGTAAATGGCATCTGGATTGGTCTATGTATCGGGCTTACTATCTCTGCAGCATTTCTTTCCTATCGTTTTTATTATTTACTTCGTAACCAATGAGAATACTAATATCAAACCTCTTAATCGCCTTATCCTATTTGGGTTATAGTCAACTCAGCATTAGTCTATTGGCAGAGCCAACACTTAATATTACCACCTTAGGTGCAGAGCCCAAAGCTTTTGTTGATTCCTTTAACAATATTAAATCTGCCGATTATACCTTGGCAGTTGGTTTTGAACTCAGAAAACAAATAGACCGCTATCAGTCTATTGCCATAATTCCTGGTTTTTATCAAACCAATGTGCTTACTACATTACGGGATCTTCAATTTTTGGATATTGTTCACCCAGAATTACCTGAAATACGTGACCTCGCATTTGCTGCAAGTAAAGTGGCAGAGGTCCGATATCGTCAACAATACATCGGCTCACAGTTTCTGTACAATAAAAAGCTACAAATCAAAGGGTTAAACTCTAAAGTAGCCCTAGAAATAGGCGGAGGACTAGGGACTTATTTCTTGGTAAATCAAGATGCCAAAGTAACCACCGAAGGATTCAGCATACAAGAATCTAGCAAGCATATCATAAAAGAGGATATAGGAGTTACGAGTAAGCCCTTTTTGCTGCAAGCTATAGCTGCTGCTGATGTGAATGTAGAAATATTGCCATTGACGAGCGTAGTAGCAGGTATAAAATTAGCCGCCCCATTTATGTTGACTACATCATCATTGCCCAGTATGACCATCTGGACACCAGCACTTCGCTTTGGAATTAGAAGGGAAATCTAACCATATAAGTTAACGCATAAGAAATACGCCACCACTAGCCGTAAGTGTCTCCACTACATTTTCAACTGGTTTTTCGTAACGGATGACATAAAAATAGGTGTCGCTTTTGGCAGGAATACCGTTTTGCATACCGTCCCACCCAAAAGTATCCGCATAACTTTCGTATAAAAGCTCACCCCATTTGTTGTAAATAATCATACTCTGAATCACAATGTTACCAGTAGCCTGAAATACGTCATTGAGTTTATCACCGTTAGGCGTAAAAGCATTAGGAACAAAAATATCACAAGCAAACGGTAGAAAATCCAAGGTAACACTATCTGTATAGGTACCACACTTATTGGTAGTAGTAACCTTATACTCACCCGAAACACTCAAGGTTCTTCGTCCACCTTCAAAACCATCAGACCACTCATAATTAGCTTCTGGTGCTGATACATCTACATCTCTAAAACTTCCACCACATAAGGTGCTATCGCTTCCTAATTCGAAAATAGGGGCATCTATCACACGTACCATCATCGAATCCCTGAATGTACATCCATTCTCTGAACGTTGAGCCCAGAGTACTCCATCTGCTGTAACTTGAGTAAATGTATCCGTACCTCCTGTACTCCAAAGTATACTCGTTCCTTCACCCAAAATACTTTTTTCATAGCTTGTTCCCGAACATATACTTGTATCCATACCAAGCTCAAATTCAGGCACACGATATACGGTGGTAGATTGCGTGGCAGTATCTTTACATCCATCTATATCCACTGCGTATCGTACTGTATTTAATCCAAGGGCATCTGCAGTAAATCGCCCGTTTGCATCCATACCATCACCTAGCCACACCCCATTATCTAAAAGAGGTACTAAAGCAGTAGTATCTCCTTCACAGTATGATGCGTTTAACACACCAAAGACATTATTGGGTTGAGGCAACACCTGAACCGAATCCTCATAAATATCGTAGCACCCTGCTCCATCTATGGCTTCAAGTGTTATGTAATACAAGCCAATACTGCTGTAGCTATGGGACACATTATTTCCTGTTGAGCTATTCCCATCCCCAAAATTCCACGTGCTAACAACTGTACCGTCCATTGTATTATGATCAAAATCAAATAGGTTATTGTTCAAACACATCAATGTATCTAGCTCTACCAAGAGTGTATCTATCGGTCTTGGCTTCACGGTAAGTGCCATCTCAAAAGAGTCTGAGCAGAGCTCAATCCCATTAAAATCATTATCTACTACTAACTTCACCATATAAGTACCTGGCTCACTGTAAGTCTTGTCTATGAAATTATTATCTGGGCCTATTTCGAATGTTCCATCTCCGTAATACCACGTAAACTCTGAGTTAGAAATTCCAGTAGGTAAAAAATCAGGTGAAGATGTATTGGTAAATTTAAAATAATTTTGAGTTCCGTCCTGATTCAAAAAACATTGCTCTGCCGTGTTGCCAATTATATCTGTATCCAAAGTGAAAGATACGCTTGGATTTGGAGCTACAGTATCGGGTTTTATAGTAGTTGCTTGACATCCTGTAGAGCTCACACGAAGTGAAACATCATATAACCCCTTGGCTGGATATGTGTAGGTAGGAGTAGCATCTGTGCTGGTAGTACCATCACCAAATCTCCAGAAGTAACTCAATGCATCGCTACCAGAACGGGTAACAGTAGGCGTAAATGTAAAGCTATTAGCACTTAAGCATTGAAATGGATCACTTATAGAAAAATCTATCGCAAAACTCTCAGTTGTTGAGCTCGCCTCTGGATAACTCGTAGTGAGATAATTAAAAACCGTACCACCTCCGTTATACTCAAAAACAGAAAAATAATACGTGGTATTGGGTTCTAAATTGGAAACCGAAACGGAGCTGCCATTTCCGTTGTAAACTACAAATTCTGTAGCACTAAAAAAATGTCCTGACCCAAAAGAAGCATTAGCAAGATAGAAGGTATTATTCGTCGGCACTACGGATGTAGCAGCATCTTTAGAAGCTATCACAATGCGTGACCCACCATCTCCGTTGGTCCAAGAAACATCCACCGCTGAGCAAGTCTTTGTTCCAAAAACTACATTAGTAGCAGCTACCGTAGGTGCCTGAGCATATGATTGCCATACCAGTAGGGTCAGTATGATAAGTATAAATAGCTTTCTCATGCTAATTGGCAAAGATAAGACAACATTGTATTCTAAAACGTAAACTTAGGACTGACTGTTTAATGGGCATTCACTTTTTCACTAGAAAGATATAGTTCAGCATCATATACGTGCTACGATACCCAATGGAAGCACCTGCTCTGTTCTAGATTTTAAGCAAAGCTCCGATATAACCACTTCTCTATCAGCAAAATAGTCGAACATCATATTTTGAATAATATAAGGAGATAACCCAAGTGAATAGACATTAAGTACCAAGAATCCATCTTCTGACAGCAATTGCGAAACCTGCTGTAAGAGTAACCCAAGTTTTTCCTCGAGTTTCCAACGTTCACCTTTGGCTCCTATACCGTAAGCGGGCGGATCTAATATTATGCCTTGGTACTTCTTGCCGCGTTTCACCTCTCTGCTTACAAATTTGAGTGCATCCTCTACAACCCAGCGAATATCTCTAAGCTTACTATGCTCTTGATTTTCATTGGCCCAACTCACTACTTGTTTTATACTATCTACGTGCACTACATCTACTCCCGCAGCCTTGGCAGCTAGTGACGCTCCTCCGGTATAGGCAAATAGGTTAAGTACACTTGCTTTACCTTGTAGCTCTTTACTTTTCTTGTATATATAATCCCAATTTGCGGCCTGCTCAGGAAATATACCTACGTGTTTAAACTGTGTGAAGTTCAATTTCATCTTTATGAAATCATCTTTCAAACCGTATTTCAGAAACCATGGCTTAGGTTTCCCCTTAAGATTCCATTGGCCTTTGTGGCTGCCTTCTTGTGCAAAAGCACCCGTTTGCATCCCTTCCCACTCGGCTTTGCTCAGGCGTGCATTCCATATTGCTTGCGGCTCAGGGCGTGCGAGTATATGATGGCCAAATTTTTCTAATTTCATACCACTTCCTGAGTCTATTAATTCATACTCACCTTTCCAATGAATAGGAAATATCGCTTCTATCATACCTTTTTTACTTCGTCTTGTTTTATGTGTGGCATTCCGTTCATTCGCAGGTAAATACCCGCAAGTGTCACTACATCTCGCTCACAGTAGAGGCGTATTCGCTCTAAATCTTTGTCTTGGTAATACACTTCGTAAATATCGCTGCCATCTATGTCACCCTTGGGCGTTTCTATTCCAAAGAGTGTAGCTAACAACCCTAAGGACGTATAACTCTTGAAATCGCCAAATTTCCAGAGTTGCATCGTATCCAGATGTTTTACATCCCATGGTTTTTTGCCTGCCAAATCTAGTATGTCGGGCATTTCAATATCATTTACCAAAATCCTGCGGCAGAGGTACGGAAAATCAAACTCCTTACCATTGTGAGCACACAGAAAATGTGTTTTGGAGAAGTAATTATGATGAAGTAAATCACAAAATTCTTGGAGTAACTGTTTTTCATCTTCTCCGTAAAAACTCTTCACTCTAAATGAGCGTTGATCCCCAGCTTCGGCTATGAAACCTACAGAGATGCAAATAATCTTACCAAACTCAGCGTATATACCTGCACGAGGATAAAGCTCTTGGGGTGACTCATCATTTTGGGCGAGTCTCGCAGCCTTTTTGTCCCATAGTTTTTGCCAGGGCGTACTTAGCTTATCATAGTCCTCCGCTTGTGGAACGGTCTCTATATCTATAAATAATATATCCTGCAAGAAAAGGTTACCAGCTTCCACCTGCACCTCCTCCCCCAAAGCTTCCACCGCCAAATCCGCCACCAAATCCACCACCGCTAAATCCACCGCCACCACCAGAACCACCGCCGCCTATCCAAAAAGGTGGCAACCCGCTTCTGCCTCTGTGACGTGGATTATCATAATCGTATGTTTTACCATTATTGCCTCCACTACTGAAGATGATTAGAATTATAATGACGATGAGTATTATGACCCATATCGGTATCCCCTCTTGCGGGCCATCAGGACCACCACTACTTACAAATTCTCCCTCTAGGTGCTGAATGATAACATCCGTAGCCTCATTTAAGCCTTTGCCATATTGTTTATTCTTAAAATTTGGTGCAAGTTGATTCCTCACCACACGACCTGCCCTCAGGTCAGTAAGAGCTCCTTCTGCCCCTCTCCCTACTTGAATAAACATTTTACGATCATTGATGGCTACGTATATCAAGATACCATTATCTTTTTCCTTACCGCCTATGCCCCAGCTCTCGGCTAGTCTATAGCTATAGTCAAATACATCATCTCCTTCTAGCGAGGATTCCGTTACAATCACGATTTCGGTTGAAGTACTATCATAATACGCTTTGAGCTTGCGAAGCAGAAATAGCTCTTGGTCTGCCTCCAATACATTGGCATAATCCTGCACCCAACGTCTATCGGTAGGTGCTTTGGGCACTTTTTTAGCCCAAACGAGGCACGTTGCTATTAATAAAAATACTGTTGTTATTTTCCTACCCATAGCTTATGTCGTCTGGCAATTCATTTACATCATCACGCTGATATGGAAAAAAGGCTTGTAGTTGTTCACCAGCTTCGGTTATCCCTTCACATATTCCCGATACAATATTTCCCATAGCAAATTCTTGAATCATCTTGGTTTTCGTGCTATCCCAAAAACCATTGGGCACGCGAGCATTGATGCCCGTATCGCCTACTATGGCAAACTTTTTTTCTTTTAATGCTACGTATATCAACACCCCATTGCGATGCTCAGTTTCTTCCATTTTCAGATGGGTAAACATATTTTGTGCTTTAAATAACGGGTCTGTTTTGCACCATTTATCTATATGCACACGAATTTCACCCGAGGTATTAAGCTCTGCAGCAGCTATAGCTTTAAGGATTTTTTGTTCCTCATTGGGAGCTAGTGGCTCCCATTTCCAGATACTCATTTTTCTTTTCGAGTATGACTTCTAAAACTCAACGCTAGGAGCTTTATCACTACCTGCCTCTGCTTCGAAATATGGTTTCTTATCAAAAGAAAACCAGCTTGCATAAATGCTTCGCGGAATCTGACGGATATAAGTATTGTAGTCTTTTGCTACGGCATTATAACTGTTACGCTCCGTATTAATCCTATTCTCTGTTCCTTCTAGTTGATCCTGGAGCTCTAAGAAGTTTTGGTTGGCTTTCAATTCTGGGTAGCGTTCTACTGTCACTAGCAGTCGTGATAATGCACCACTTAGTTCCCCTTGTGCGGCTTGAAATTGCTGTAACTTATCAGGAGTCAAATTAGTAGGATCTATCGTTGTTTGTGTTGCTTTGGCTCTTGCTTCTATGACTTTAGTAAGTGTCTCTTGCTCAAAATCGGCATAACCTTTTACCGTATTAACAAGATTAGGGATTAAGTCAGCTCTCCTTTGATAGGCACTCTCTACGTTTGCCCAAGATTGATCTACGCCTTCCTGCATGCTTACCATCTGATTGTAGCCACAAGATGAGAATAACATTACTATTGCTGCTAACGGGAATAACTTTAAGGTGTTTTTCATTTTTAAATATGTACTCTTGATTTTGCACAAATGTACCTTTTGAGAGCAAAAAAATAACATCCAATCTATATGCTACACAGTTTTATAGTTTAGATTTGTTTCTGTAAGATGAAAGTTACTTCAAGAATATCGGTGTTCTTATCTATAAGGTTCTTACACAATCCAAGTAATTATGAGAATTAAACACCTACTTTACTTAATCAGTGTAAACATAAGCTTGTACGCTCAATTTACTGAAGATTTCAGTGATGGAAACTTCAGTAGCACTCCGACTTGGAGCGGAGACGAAAGTAAATTTACCATAGTAGGTGAAGAACTCAGAAGTAATAGCACTAAAGCATCAGATATTTTTTACCTAAGTACTCCTAGTGCACTTGCTCCAGGTGATTTGGAGTGGCGATTTAGAGTAAATATGCAATTTAGCACTTCGGGGGCTAATTATACGGATGTGTATTTAATGGCGGATACTGCGAGCCTTACACAGGTGACCAATGGATATTTCGTACGCATAGGCAATACCAAAGATGAAATATCACTCTATAAAATTGTGGGAGGAACCACTACACAGCTCACCGATGGTACCGACTCTAAGACACATAACAAAAACATCACTGTTAGAGTGACCAAAGGAGCATTTGGCACGTGGGCGGTTTATGCAGACTATACAGGAGGTAATGACTATGCTACAGAGGGAACGGCAATAGATAACGACATCACGACTAGTGACTACTTTGGATTTTATGTAAAACAGAGCACACCAAAATTCCATCTCAAGCATTTTTATGACGATATATATGTAGGACCACTGGAGGTAGATACTCAAAAACCAAGCATAACTCATACAGAAGCCTTAGATGCCAATACCATACGTATTACTGCGAGTGAACCGATTAGTATAGCTGGCACTAGCTTTGATTTGAATAATGGATATGGCAATCCAGATAATGCTTTAGCCAACGGAAATCAAGTCACGCTTACCTATTACACGAGCTTGACCAACAATACTTATGAGCTTACCATTAATGCACTTGGCGATTTGGCGGGCAATAGACTCGACACGACTGTACAGTTGAGCTACTTTGTGTTACCCAAGCCTAATACGGGCGACATTCTAATCACCGAAATATTTGCTGACCCTACTCCAAGTATAGGGTTGCCTGATGCTGAGTTTTTGGAAATTTATAACACGACGAACCAGACACTAGACCTCACGGGCTGCACTATAAGCGATGGGGGAAGTTCAGCTAGTTTACCCACCTTACAACTCGCTGCTAATAGCTACGCGGTACTTGTAAAAGACGGCACGCAAGATCTGTTTGCAAGCTATCCTAATGTGATAGCCGTACCGAGTTTCCCTTCCTTGAATAACACAGGCGACGCCTTAGAACTAAAAAATGAAAATGACATCCTACTAGATGCAGTTGCATACACGGATGATTTTTATAGAGATGTAATAAAAAAAGCAGGAGGCTATTCGCTAGAACGAATAGATTTTGAGAGTAGCTGCCCTACCGAGGTAAATTGGATAGCGAGTAACGATGCAAACAGTGGAACTCCATCACGCGAGAACTCTGTACTAGGTCAAAATCCTGATAATACCGCCCCGCAATTACTAAGTGCCGTAATCACAAGTGACAATACCGTGGAGCTACAACTTAGCGAAAAACCTACTGGTGTGAGTGATTTGACATCTGTTAACTACTCACTACTGCCTAACAATGAGCAACCTACAACTGTGATATTAGACAATGCGACCAACACCATCACGCTAACGTTTGCTTCCATTTTAGCAGAAAACTCCATTTATGAGTTAGAAATCAGTCAGTTAGGAGATTGCATTGGCAACACTATTACTGCTTTAGCTATTCAAATCATACGAACATCTCCGTTGGCGGCAAACGATGTTATTATCAATGAAATTCTATTCAACCCAAAAGAAAATGGGGTAGATTTCATAGAACTTTACAGTATCAGTAAAAAATACATTGCTCTAGACTTCCTATTTTTTCAATACGTGAAAAGTGACGGTAAGCGTGCGAATAATAAGGTGTTAGTCAATCGTATAATCGGTCCAGAAGAATATGTGGCTCTCACTGCTGACTCCAACCAACTGAAGATAGATTACCCCAATGCAACTAATCTGCTAGAGGTAGAAAACTTACCACCTATGAACAATGACGAAGGAGCATTTGCAGTTTTCAATGCACTTGGTATGACATTGGACTCTGTGGCCTACACCGAAGACCAACATTTTGCGTTGCTAAGTGATGTGAATGGCGTAAGTCTGGAACGAATAGACCCATTTACATCTAGCACAACATTAAGCAATTGGCACTCGGCCAGCAGTATGGCGGGTTACGCCACACCTGGTTATCAAAACTCCCAATACAAGGCTATTCCTTCCGCAAGCAACACATTGAATCTTGCATCTAAAACGGTATCGCCTGATGGCGATGGATACGAAGACGTACTCACCGTTGTCTATGATTTTTCTACCAACGGGCATATATTAAATGGTTATGTGTATGACTTATCGGGCAGGCTGATAGACCACGCTTTTAATAATCTCTCGCTCAGTACTTCTAGCACTATAAATTGGGATGGTATGCTAGAAAATGGCACCAAAATACCTGTAGGTAATTACATCCTTTTACTCGAGACATTTGACCTAGAAGGTAATATTACACGTAAGAAGTTTGCTTTCAGTATTTTAGGTTTGTTTTAACCCCAAATACTCCTAACAAATTCCGAAAATTAATGCGAAATTTCGGAATGAAATCCGAAAATTGATACTTTTTAGGGCAAATTTGTTCTGTATAATGCTCACCACCGAATCATCAAGTCATCACGACGACTTAGAAAACAAGTCAACCTTGGAACTACTCCAAGGTATGAACCAAGAAGACCAAACCGTACCCCTAGCTATAGCCCAAGAACTAGAAAGCATTCAGAATCTTATAGACGCCGCTTACATAAAAATGCTAAACGGAGGAAGACTCTTTTACCTAGGAAGTGGCACAAGTGGCCGACTAGGCATAGTGGATGCTAGCGAATGCCCACCAACCTATGGCGTACCTCAAGGCTTGGTAGTAGGAATAATAGCAGGAGGTGATCCTGCCATACGCGTAGCTGTAGAAAATGCCGAAGATGACCCACTGCAAGGCTGGTATGATTTGCAAGAGCAAAGCATCAGCAAACGCGACTTTGTGATAGGCATAAGTGCCAGCGGAACAGCACCTTACGTGAACGGAGCATTGGAACTATGCATAGCCAATGGAATAGCCTGTGGAGCAATAGCCTGCAATAAAAATAGCCAAATAGGCCAAACAGCTAATCATGCTATAGAGGTAGTAGTAGGTCCTGAATTTGTAACAGGAAGTACCCGTATGAAAAGTGGAACTGCTCAAAAACTGATACTAAATATGATAAGCACTAGCCTGATGATAAAACTAGGACACGTACAAGGCAATAGTATGGTAGATATGCAACTCAGTAATAAAAAACTCGTTATACGCGGCACCCGTATGATAATGGAACAAACAGGACTAGATGAATATACCGCAAAAGACCTTTTGCTAAAACACGGAAGCGTGCGTAATGCAGTACAAGCAGCCCAACGCTGGTAATCGTATTAAACTGAACAATTTCACCTCCTGAAACAACATCAAGAATATTGCTTTTGAATACCTACAATTTCATTTACCTTTGACCTTTGAATGAGCACTTTGCATATCAATTCTGATACATCTAAGCAACGAGAAGGCACACCATTCGTTCAAAACACCACACAACCAATGACTTACAAAAGAATTTTATTAAAATTAAGTGGCGAAGCTTTGCTTGGCGAAAAAGAGTTTGGAATAGATAGCAGCATACTCGCTATGTACGCCCGAGAGATAAAAACCGTAGTAGACGCAGGTATAGAAGTGGCCATAGTGATAGGCGGCGGCAATATTTTCAGAGGAGTAAGTGGTGTAGAAGGCGGAATGAAAGATAGAGCAAATGCAGATTATATGGGGATGCTTGCCACCGTAATCAATGCAATGGCTCTGCAAGGAGCACTTGAAAATGAAGGTGTTTTCACCCGACTTACTAGTGCTATAAAAATGGAGCAAATTGCCGAACCATTCATACGCCGGAAAGCAATACGTCACCTCGAAAAAGGACGTGTAGTGATATTTGGTGCGGGTACCGGAAACCCTTATTTCACAACAGATACCGCAGCGAGTTTGCGTGCTGTAGAGATGGAAGCAGACGTAATACTCAAGGGAACTCGTGTAGACGGTATTTATACCGCCGACCCGGAGAAAGATAGCACCGCCACTAAGTTTGATGAGATCAGCTTTACTGAAGCTATAAAACGTAATCTGAAGGTTATGGACATGACCGCATTTACATTATGTCAGGAGAACGAGTTACCTATCATCGTTTTTGATATGAACAAAGAAGGTAACCTACTCAATGTAGTAAGAGGCAACCACGTAGGTACACTAGTTAGCTAAGAACGACTCGTGTCTTCCTATCTTAAAACTTTACTATTTTATCTAGCCGGTACGCTTTGTATCGCGAGCTTCTCTTTTTACAATGGTTTCCCCTTCATTAATGGAGATACCAGTTCATACCTCAACGCGGCTTGGCAAGGAACGGTGCCCTATGAGCGACCTGTTTTCTATGGCTGGTTTCTAAAAGTATTTTCACTACATTACACCTTATGGTTGAGCATCTTAGCCCAATGTTTCGTAGTTTTTTGGACCATCATAGAAGTCATCAAACGCTTTAGTTCGTTGACTAGCAAACGCCAACTACTCCTACTTACACTTATCACCCTTATGCTTACGCACGTAGGATGGGAAGCCAACAAACTCTTGCCTGATGTTTTTGCGGGTATTGCATCATTGTTAATGTTGCTCTACCTCTGTGCTAAATCGTCACGTAAGTGGCTTTACTTTATTATGCTTATAGTAATTGGCACGATGCACAATACACACTTTGTATTGTATATCTTGGTTGCGGTTACATTTCTGTTTATAAGCATTTGGAATCCCATTTATACTAAAAGGAAACTCCTTGGGATCCTTGGTGCGGGAGTTCTTAGTCTTACACTTGTATCTCTCAGTAACTATGCGGACCATGGCAAACTAGAGCTAGGACGATCAAGCGAGGTGTTTTTGGTAGGTCAAACCGCTGAAAGCGGATTGCTATACGATGTACTATGCGACGAATGCAATACGAAACAATGGAAACTCTGTGCGTATAAGGATTCACTGCCACCTCGCGGATGGATGTATGTTTGGAATAGTAATAGTCCTTCGTATCATCTTGGCGGTTGGGATGCACTCAAATTGGAGCATAAGGAAATATTAAAAACCCTCTACGGTTCACCAAAATACTGGCCAAAGTTGGCTCTGTCATCTGTTTTACGTGGATTTACCAACTGCTTTCAACTGGACGTAGGTGATGGAATATTTAGGTGCGAATATGATAGTAACATACAACAGACTATACAACGATACTACCCCACAGACAAAGGTGAAGCACGCTGGAACAAGCAGTATATACTCACCATCCCATTCCAGTTTATTACCATTTGGCACATTATAATTATTGGGGTGCTCGTCATCGTAGCAGGCTGGATGTGGAGTACAAAGAGACTAGGTGTGAATTATAAAAATCTTATCCTATTCGCACTTGTCACCATCTATCTCAATAGTTGGGCCATCGCACAATTTTCTAATATTTCTGATAGGCTAAATACACGTGTGTTTTGGATTCTTCCATTTATTTTGATAATTGTAATAGTTGAATATCTATACGCGAAAAAGATCGCAAAAAAGTAAACGATTTCTTAAGTACTTAATTAAGCACTCTTTTTTGTACCTTTATATATATGAATGTGGTAAACTATACCGACTTAAGGGTAATCAATGATGTAGAAGAGATAATCATTAAACGTAAGAATAATAAAGATCTCGTGCTTATATCATTGGACGAGTACAACTCACTTAAAGAAACCAATTACTTGCTTTCTGGAAAGAATAGAGATGTTCTAATCCAATCTATCCAACAAGCAGAAGAAGGTAACGTTAGTGAGCAAGAGCTTATAGAAGAATGATTATCAATTGGACACCAAATGCGTGGGACCAATACCTCTATTGGCAAGCAATTGACAAGAAAAAATCAAATGAATCAACGAGCTAATAAAGCACACAAAAAGAGACCCTTTCAAAGGAATAGGAAGTCCCGAGGCTTTAAAACACGACTTACTATGATATTGGTTCCGTCGTATAGATGGAGAGCACAGATTTGTCTATAAATGCACAGACACTCAAATTACGATAGTAGCCTGTAGGATCATTATTAAATGATCTACTATTAATGCAACACTAAAACTTATTCTTCCACATCATGCTCTCTACGGGCTTGATGGTACGCTTGTTATATTTAGCGTTTTTCTTTTTATTATACATCACCTCTACATCTCCTTCTACCACAAAGTATATCAACTGCCCTATGGGCATTCCTTTGTAAACTCTTACGGGCTGAGTCACACTTATCTCTAGTGTCCACGTGTTACAAAAACCAACATCACCTTTTCCCGCCGTAGCGTGGATGTCAATACCTAATCGTCCTGTACTACTCTTACCTTCTAAGAAAGGAATGTGTGCGTGTGTCTCTGTATATTCCTCTGTAACACCAAGATAAAGCACCCCTGGCTGCAGCTCAAAACCGTCTATCGGAATCTCAAAATGTTCAATTTTATTATGCTCCCGAGCATCAAGCACACGATTGGAATAGCAAGCCAAGTGCTTACCTAAGTGTACATCGTAACTATTCGTACCAAGGTCTTCTCTATTAAAAGGCTCAATAAGAATGGTTCCTTTATCTATTTCCTCTAAGATTCGTTTGTCGCTAAGTATCATCGGTTTTATGCTTGTGGCAATTTTAAGGCATTATTTCTACTTTCCAAAGTATGAGATCTCGGTCGTCTGAACATGACACAAAGGTATCGTCATCTAACCATTCTACCTTATTTATACAATTCGTATGACCGGCATATCGCTCATAGTCTATCACTTTGAGCAAATCTAACTCCTCGTCCCAAAGTTTTATTGTCTTATCCATACTGCTGCTGATTAAGAGCTTACCGTTGTAACTCAAACTCTTAGCCTGATATTCATGAGCAGGAACGCTATGCACTTGTTTGCCAATTGTTAAATCCCAAGCCCTAATTGTAGCATCACGTCCTGTACTTACCAAGGTGTTGTCATCTATTAATTCCAAATCAAAAACGGAATTTGTATGCCCCTTTAATATATTGGTTACACTATAAGTTTCCTTGTCCAGTTGGTAAATCATATTGTCTGAGGCACCTACAAACATAGAACTCTCAGAAATCGCAACACACCTCAAACTATCAGTAGATAGTATCATCTCATTCTTATCAAAACTACCCGTGAGACCGGCACTTATGGTACGCGGCCTTAAGAGTACACCATCTTCTCCTCCACTGTATTTTGGTCCTAAAAAAAAGACGCCCCCTTCGTGAAGTTGAGTGGTGCTCAACAAGGTATTTGTAGCTAGGTCTACTTCATATACTTTACCATTTCGGCTTCCTACTCTTAGGGTATTTTCAACTTTGGTTATGCTATAAAAAGCTTCTCCACTTTGTAGGATCAGTTTTCCCCTCTCTGGATTATCTACCTGCCAAGCGACCAGATATCCGCCTGCTCCGGCTGAGTATATTGTTCGGGTTGCTCTGTCGAGCACAAAGTTGTATATGGCATCCTTATGCCCTTTCAAATGTGCTACCTTTGTAATCTTAATATTTGGTATACGTGCCACTACATACGAAGAAACATATAAACAATGGAATAGTTGCACTTTGGCACATTACAGAGACTAAAGACGAACTCATTGACCTACTTCCTGAGAGCTGGCAAGCCAACCTGGATATGGATCACGTACAACCTCATAATCTCGCTGCTCGCGTGTTGGCTCATACAGTTTGTCCGGAGTTTAATATTTTGGAAAAGGATGCTTATGGCAAACCTTATTTTGACAGTGCAGATGCCAAAATAAGTATCACTCACGCAGGAGAATACGCTGCTTTTATGCTTGCAAATACCCGTGATTGCGGCATAGATATGGAGCAGATTACTGAACGCGTACGACGCATTCAGTCTAAATTTGTGAGAATGGACGAGGAGGCATTTTTGGCTCATGACCTACGTGGATTATACATGTTATGGTGTGCTAAAGAAGCCTTATATAAATTCTACGGACTAAAATCTATCGATTTCAAAAAACACCTGAAAGTGGACTACCAACCCATAGAAGAAAGTGGAATACTACTAGGGCATATCGAAAAGGACGATTACTCCAAAACCTTGGAACTGAACTATGAATTTTTTGATAATTATCTAATCTTGCATACCGCATAATGAGTAAAATAATCTGGATAACAGGAGCAGGCAGTGGCATAGGCAAAGCATTGGCCTTGGCCTATAACACACACGATAATACCATCATACTCTCTGGGCGAAAAAGACACGCCCTAGAGGAAGTGGCACAAAACCTAACCAATGCCTACGTACTGCCCTTAGATGTGTCAGACGAACAAGCGATAGCGAATGCTGTGACTGAAGTAAGTGAAACATTTGGCCATTTGGATATTTTGATAAATAATGCAGGAGTAAGCCAACGTTCACTGGCGAGCGAAACCACTAATGAGGTAGGACGTCAGCTAATGGAGGTTAATTTCTTTGGCAGTGTGCACCTCACCAAAGCTGCTCTACCGCTTTTTATGCATAAAAAAGCCGGAAGCATTGTCGCAATGAGTAGTGCCGCAGGAAAATTTGGGTTCCCTTTGCGTTCCTATTATGCCGCGAGTAAACATGCTCTACACGGATGGTATGAAACACTTAGCCTAGAGCTCAAGGATACCGACATACATGTTATGGTGGTATGCCCTGGGCGAATAAAAACAGACATAAGTAAGAATGCATTACTTGGCGATGGAGCCGCCCACGCACAAATGGACCTAGGACAAGAAAAAGGTGTCTCCGTAGAAAAATGTGTTAAGGCCATTCAAAGAGGAATAAGAACCCGAAAATCTGAAATATACATAGGTGGTGGTGAAGTACTTATGATTTACTTCAAGCGATACGCCCCTTGGTTGTTTAGATTCATAGCTAAACGAGTGAGTGCAAAGTAGGAAAAATGTGCATCAAGACGGCTACACAGGAAAAGAAAGACTTCTGTACGTAGCAAACTATGGGCTGCCATATTTGCTTCGAGAAGGATGAAAATACCATCACTCAAACCTAAGCCTGCAAGAACAAAAAACTATTCACTAACTTCGAGTACATAGAAGTATGGAAAATAGAGACATTATAATGGACCAATTACAGCAGCTGGGCAAAGTGCTAGGTGAAATCTTAGCACAAATACTAGGTTCCAAATCTGGCTCCAACACAAGCACCTTACTAAAAGAAGCGGAAGAGTCCTTGTCGACCAATTTTCAGATTGACTTTGTACAGATAATTGAGCTAAACAAAGAAGACCTCAAAACACACTTAGAGAAAATAAAATTCCCTACAGCTCATTACGAAAAACTGGGAACTATAGCCCAAGAAATGGGACTTATTAAGCGGAGGACCGACGAAGATCTTGCAAAAAAATATTTAGCTACTGCAATAAATCTCTACGACCTGGAAGATGAGCAATCACAAACGGTTTCCTTTACACGAATGAACCAAAAGACTAAGCTACAGCAGTTAATACATTCTGAGGGGTAGATAGTAATCCCTTGAATTTTAGTTATTTATATTTCTCTACAAACACTAAAAGCCTTATGTAAATTCCATTTGCCCACCAAATCCACATCAAGTATTTTCGCACACGGTGAAAAAAGAAATAAGTGGCATACAGCAGATGGGTATAGGTATACCCGACGTACACGAGGCTTGGACTTGGTATCGCAAAAATTTAAAGATGGATGTACCTGTTTTTGAAGAAGCAGCTACAGCAGCACTCATGCTTCCATACACTGGAGGTAAACCACACGACAGACACGCCATTCTCGCTATGAATATGCAAGGTGGAGGAGGTTTTGAGATATGGCAATACACCAGTCGTACTCCCGTGGCTTGCAGTTTTGAACCTAAGCTTGGTGATTACGGTATCAATATTTGCAAAATAAAAAGCCCTGATGTAGACAAAGCATTTGCCCATTTTGACAAGACGTACTTGGTATCTCAACAGGTAGAACAAACTCCTAACGGACTTAAACACTTTTTTGTAAAAGACCCGTATGGCAATCATTTCCAGATCATAGAAGCTGCGGACTGGTTCCAAAATCGCGGTGACACCACTGGCGGTGTATATGGTGCCGTAATAGGCGTGTCCGATATCGAAAAGTCAATCGCTTTTTATGGATCTATATTGGGTTATGATAAGGTGGAATGGCAAGGAGAAGGTAAGTTTGACGATCTCTCAACGTTAAAGAGTGGCAAGAGCACTTTCAAGCGAGCAATACTCACGCATAGTAAAGCACGCAAGGGAGGTTTTAGCCCATTGCTAGGACCTACGCAGATAGAATTGGTACAGAACTTAGATGAAGCAGGACAAAACATATACGAAGGAAGATACTGGGGCGACCTCGGATTTATTCACCTGTGTTTTGATGTAATAGGTATGCAAGCTCTCAAAGAAGAATGCGAAGCAGCCGGCCATCCATTTACAGTAGATAGTGCCAACTCATTTGATATGGGAGAAGCCGCAGGACATTTTAGTTATATAGAAGATCCAGACGGTACGCTGATAGAGTTTGTAGAAACACACAAAATTCCTATCCTAAAAAAGATAGGATGGTATCTGGACTTGACTGAGCGTGATGCCCTAAAACCCCTCCCACGGTGGATGCTAAAAAGCATGGGACTGAACAGAAAGAAAGATTAAAACGTTAGATAAACTTAGTATATGAAGAAGTTAGTAGCAGGAGTAGTCGTGGTCATCATGTTAATCGGAGTAACCACTCTATTAACACGTGAGGAACAAACCGTAATTGAATCTGAACCTGGTCAACATCCAGGCTGGTTTGACCATTACCGCGAATTAAAGGGAGATCAATACGGCAATATCCCTAGTGGACTCACTCGTCAATGGTACTTGGCAGATAAGGCAAACAAAGCACTCTACAAAAAGGCTGAGGATAATCTGGAGAATATAATAGAACTAGGACCATTCAATGTGGGCGGGCGTACTCGTTCTATTGAGGTGGACTATAGCAACCCCAACAGATACTTATGTGCAGGTGTTTCGGGCGGTATATGGGTAAGTCCGAATGCAGGTAGCTCTTGGACGATAGTGGACGAATACGCACCTACACTTTCTGCTACGAGTGTAACTCAGAGTCCTTTTAACCACGATTTATTTTACTACGGAACGGGAGAGCCTTTTGGCAATTCGGCAGACCTCGGTGGTTTGGGACTATTCAAGTCTGAAGATGGAGCTAACTCATTTCAACACTTGGAACATACCATGACTACAGCACTTAGTGGGATATGGAATGTAGAACATTCGCTTGTGCATGATAGCACGATATACGTTGCGACACACTCAGCAGGATTGTGGCGTAGTACAGATGCTGCCCAAACTTTCGAAAAAATATACGGGGCAAGCACAAGAGTACACGAAATAGAGGCCCGAGATGATGGTAAAATATTCATCTCTGTAAATGGTGTAGGCATAGTAGAAATAGACGAAGAAACACTAGAGGCAACCAATAGAAATGGCGGAGAATGGCCAAGCAGTGGATATAGCCGAGTAAGTTTTGATTTTGTGAGAGATTACCCTAACGTCATGTTTGCTCAACTAGCCTCTGGAGATGGTTTTGACATACATAGCCTTTACAAAACTTCTAACGGAGGTGAAACTTGGGTGAAACTTACAGACCCTCCAGGGAATGTAAGCTACGCACAAGCTTGGTACTGCTTCAAGTTAGGTACGGCTCCAGCCGACACTAACTTTGTGGTAAGTATGTGTGTAGACCCTACGTACAGTAGCGATGGAGGCCAAACGTGGCGTACCATGGCAGACCCTCACGCAGATTATCACGAGATGACTTGGATAAACGATAATGAGTTTTTAGTAGGCAACGATGCTGGTGTAAGCCGATTTAACAAAAACAACATGTCAACCTTTACCAATCTGAATAACGGGCTAAATATTACCCAATTTTATGCTGGTCATTTTTATCCTACTGGCAATTCTGTAGTAGGCGGCACGCAGGACAACGGCACTCGATTTAGCAACAATGGTATTCCTACTTTTTCCAATATAAACGGCGGTGATGGTGCTTTTTGTAGTGTAAATCAACAAGATGATAATGTACGTTATGTCTCTTCTCAATTTTTGAATATGAGACGCCAAAGCTCCACAGGAAACAGAAATATAAGCCGAACAATACGTACCGAAGTAGGTGGAGATGACGGTGTGTGGTTTATCAATCCATTTGAAATAAACAACCTAGATGGTGACCAAATATATGTGCCTACTCGATCCAAAGTATTTAGAAGTACGAATGCGGGAGATACTTGGGAATCGCTTACCGATGTAATACCAGGCGAGCAGTTCTCCGTAGGGTTGAGCAGCAGTACAAATCCCATTGCCTACATAGGCGGTACAGCATCACGCTTATACTACGTAGAAAATGCAGCTACATCTGTGGCCGGAGACGAGCTGCCAGTTTGGGATCCTCAAAACTTACCAAACCGTGCTTTCTTAGGTGGCACTATAGGCTGTATAGAAGTAGACCCTACTGACGAAACGACGATATACTGCGGATTCGTAAACATAGATACCGATAGTAGAATATGGCGAATAAGACACGCCAATAGCGACTCGGCACAGTATGATGACATAGGTGCAAATCTCCCTGAGAGTGTACCCGTGAATTGGATAGAAGTAGATCCCGAAATGACCGATCACATCTTGATAGGAACTGATTATGGATTATATACTTCGCTTAATGCAGGCCAAAGCTGGCAAAAAGAGGAGCGTTTCCCTAACGTACCTGTAGATCAAGTAAGATTAAGACACAGCGATAGAAAATTGTTTATCTACACCCACGGAAGAGGGATTTGGACGGCAGACCTGAAAGACAATCTCGTAGCTAGCGTTAGAGCAAAAAATGTGCTTGACATTAACGTATATCCTAACCCTGCTACAGACCACATAAAGATAGCTGGTCAAGTGCAACAAGTAACCATATACAACTCCAACGGGCAGAAGATACTAAGCACTAATGACCTACGCATTAACACGCAAAACTGGATACCCGGAACATACTTTTTAGAAGCGACACAAGGAGATGCTCGTACCGTTAAGAAAATAATTATAAATAGATAATCATTAAAAGCTATTTATGAAAAGCATTCTGTACTGCAGGGTGCTTTTTTATGTACGGCACTTTATGAAAGGTCTGAGACGATAGCCTCTCGCTGAGCAACAATAGACTGACGCGTCTCATCACTTATGCTCTTCCATCGTAATTCATCTCTGAGGTAAGGCAATGTGTCTACTAGTCTGTACCAGCAGATACTCCCATATATTCCTAGTGTGCCCAATATGAAGAGTATAATACCACTGCTCCATACAGATAGGGTTACAAAAGTGGCTATCATAATGATCAAGCCCATTACCATGGCACTTCCTACTTTTATGGAGTCGTGAAAAACAATGTTACGTATCTTCGATTTTACCAATTTATCAATACCCCACCATGCTATCACCCATACCACGTATATAGGGAAACTTACACCAGCCGTGAGTAGAGCTACGAGTACAGATAATACATCAAACGAACGGCTACTAACGTTGGCATCGCCTACCTTGTGCTTTTTTAAACTAGCCATATACGTCTGTACCTTAGATGCTAAATCCTCACCCATTTGATTAGCTTTAGCAATGGACAGTTTCCAAGTTTTCAATGTTTTGAAAGCAAGCGGCCTGTAGTTTTCATTTATCATTAGGCGATGTAGGAACTCTTTCTCTTCGGTATAGCCCCCTTTGGTTATTACAACATTCTCATCAAAATTTTCTTGTACTTTGCTCGTAACCCAATTGCCAAAGCTCCTCTCGTCGGCCTTTATTTCATCTACGTGATCTAATAGTCGTATCGGTGTACCGTAAGTGACATGTACCGTTTGCATCAGTGTGCCAAACTCACTATAATTTAGAGCCGTAGGCAAAACATAAAGGTCGAGTGTAAAGTCACTACGCTTCATCATATCTACCGCCATGTTTCCCGTACCGTTTTTTAGTCTTCGTACAGCCTTCTCTGGGTATGAATTGCCTTCGGTAAAGATAAGAATACTATGATTGATTTTAAAGTGCTCGTACACTTCTTCCATCGTTTGAGCATTGCCCTTGCGAGCGACGTGTGCTGCTGCATCGCGACTTCTGAAAATAGGTAACAAACGCATACCACGCAGTATATAGTTGGGCAGTGGTTTTAAGAATGTATCGCCACGTGTAAGTGTGTAAATACGTTTACCCGAGATATGCTCAAAAACTACACCATCCAAGAACGAATTGGGGTGATTACACGCCACTAGTACCGGAGCATCCTTTGGGAAATTGTCTTCGTTTTCAAAATGAATTTTACGAAAAATAATACCTACCGGTAGTCGCAGTAAATTCCTGCATATATGAAATATCCACTCATTAACCATGGCTACAATATTACAGTTCCTATTTGGTCTGTTATTTTTTTTCTAAATTCTTGTAAATTGGCGTGCACATTTTGACAGATCATTATGTCTTCTTCTGTCTCAGCTACCTGTAGTTTCTCTTGGTTTTCCTTCATCAACATCTCTATATGATTAAGCTTGAGGTAATTCAAGTTTTGTACGACCTCATGCTTGTAATTGTCTTCATCCGTCTTTACGATTTTTTCAAAATTCTCCTCCCATCCCTTGCTCAAACTATGACGTCGGCTCAACACTTCTGCCGCCAATTTGCACGTGCTTGCGTTGCGTATGAAATACAACTCATTGAGTACCTTATGCTCTTGCCAGTAGGAATATGCCTCTTTGAAAATAGCTGCAAACTCCTCCGAAACTGGCCATATTTCATCTTCTTCTAATTCATTAAAGATAAACTGAGCCACATTTTGCTCCTCGTCAAATTCTCTATCGGCATACAGTATGAGAGATTTTAGTAGGTCTTCTTCTTGATGATTTTTCTTATTTGCCAGCAGAGCCTCTGGCGTCTTAAAATCGGTATAGTCTGGCACATAGTCAAACCCAGCCGGCGGGCCATCTGGAGCAGGAGGCCCCTGCTGCTCTGCCATACGACTCTCCCTGCGTTGTTCCCGTTCTTTTTGCTTACGGTTGTCCAGCTTAAACTTATTGACCTCATCTACCAATATGCGTTCGGGTATCTCCAGCAGGCTAGCCGTCTCATTGATAAACGCTGCTCTTTTTAGCGGATCGGGAAGTGCTGCTATATTCTCGGCTATGTTGCGTGCCGTTTCCGCTTTTTTGATGGGGTCATTTTTGCTTTCGCCCATCTTCACCTCTGTAATAAGCTGAATAAAATTTTGTGATTTTTGAGCTACATAATTCTCAAATTCTGACGTTCCTCTTTTCTGAATAAAACTATCAGGGTCTTCATCCTCTGGGAACAAAGCTACCTTCACATTCAGATCTGCTCCGAGTAGTGTTTTTACGTGTTTCAAACTGGCATTTACCCCTGCGGTATCACCGTCAAACAACATGGTAATATTATGGGTAAATCGCTTGAGTAGGCGTGCCTGCTCCTCTGTAAATGCTGTACCACTCGCCGCCACTACATTTTCTACTCCGCTTTGGTTCAGACTTACCACGTCCATATATCCCTCCACTAGGTACACCTCGTCCTTTACACGGATATCATTTTTAGATACACTAAGTCCGTATAGCTCCTTGCGTTTTTCATACACTACTGTCTCGGGGCTATTGAGGTACTTGGGAGCTTTGGTGTCTTTTTTTATGATTCTACCCCCAAAACCGAGCACCCTACCACTTACATTGAAAATAGGGAAAACAATACGCTCTATAAATGTATCTCTGAGATTGCCCTCTACGATTCCACCGTCGTCATTTATCTTTTTTACCAGACCCGCATCGTACAGCTGCTGAACTGTGTAGCCGTTTTTGATTCCTTCTTGCAGCAGATGATTCTTTTGCGTGCCGCTTAGCCCAATACTAAATTTATCAATCGTTTGCTGATTGATGCCTCGCTCGGTAAGATAGGGTTTGTAGATGACCTTGCCATCTTGACTTTCGTTTAGTCGCTCATAAAAATGCTTGCGGGCAAACTCTAGGCAGGCATACACACCTTCTTTTACCCGAGCCTCTTCTTTAAGCTCATTTACGTCTATCTGTCCTTCTTCTATCTCAATGTTATACCTATCTGCCAAATGCTTAATAGCCAGCGGATAAGACAACCCTTCGTGCTCCATGATAAATTGGAAGATATTGCCACCCTTGCCGCAGCTAAAGCATTTGTAAATGCCCTTGGTAGGCGAAACACTCATACTGGCATTTTTATCATCGTGAAAAGGACAAAGCCCTTTATAATTAGCACCGGCCCTTTTCAGAGAGACGTACTCTCCCACCACCTCTTCTATAGGTGCTACGTCAAATATTTTGTCAATGACCGCTGGTGGTATCATTACGTATTACAAATAAACAATATTTCTTGTAGGAACACGCCTTGAAGGCGTGTTCCTACAAAACATGTTCCTGTAAAATCATTTACCTTTGTCCTATGAACCTATCAGATAGGATAAAACAACTCGCAGAGCAGCATTTTGATGACTTGGTGGCTACACGCCGACACCTGCACAGTCATCCCGAATTGAGTTTTGAAGAATATGAAACCACACAATTCATAGCCGAACAACTGCAAGCAAATGGTTATGATTTGCAAAAAATTACAGAAACGGGTGGCTATATAGACATAAAGGGAAAGAACCCCGAGAGCAAGACCATTGCCCTGCGTGGTGACATAGATGCTTTGCCTATCCTAGAGCAAAATGAGGTAGATTATAAATCTAAAAACGAGGGTAAAATGCACGCCTGTGGTCACGATGTACACACTACCTGCCTGCTTGGTGCTATTCGTATTTTGGATGAGTTGAAGGACGAATTTGAAGGGACGATACGCTGTATATTTCAACCGGGAGAAGAAAGACTCCCAGGTGGTGCGAGCATAATGATAAAAAATGGAGTGCTTCAAAATCCGAGTGTAGAAAAAATACTCGGCCAACACGTGATGCCGCTCATAGATGCAGGTAAGGTTGGTTTTCGCTCTGGACTGTATATGGCTAGTGCTGATGAGATACACATCAAAGTAATAGGCAAAGGTGGTCACGGAGCACATCCGCACCAAAATATAGACCCTGTAGTGGTAGCAGCACAAATCATCACCCAACTGCAAACTGTAGTAAGCCGACACTCCAAACCCGCGACTCCCAGTGTGGTGAGCATCGGAAAAGTAATAGCCAATGGATCTACGAATATCATCCCCAACGAGGTGGTAATGGAGGGTACATTTCGCACGTATGACGAGGAGTGGCGTATGAGAGCACACGCACTCATAGAGAAAATATGCAACGACACCGCAGCTATGCACGGGGCTACGTGCGAAGCCGAGGTGCGAAAGGGGTATCCGTTCCTCAAAAATGATGAGGAGTTGAGTAACGATGCACGTCAGTGGGCAGAGGACTATCTCGGGGCAGAAAACGTAGAAGACCTAGAACTGTGGCCAGCGGGGGAGGATTTTGCGTATTACAGTCAGGAGATACCCGCTTGTTTTTATAGATTAGGGATTCGTAACCAAGAGCGTGGAATCACCTCTATGCTACATACTCCCACCTTTGATATAGACGAGAAAGCACTGAAAGTAGGCAGTGGATTGATAGCGTATTTGGCAATTCAAGAATTGCAGACTTAAGACTTATGATATAAGATTTATGACTATTATTACTCCTACGAAATACTTTGGAATCCCCAAATTTAGAATCTATTTCAAACAGTCTTATATCCTAGGTCATACATCCTAAATCTGCGAAGAAGCGAAAGCAATGAGCCAACACAAACAACAACTCGGGAAAGAAGGAGAAGAGATAGCTACGGCACATCTAATAAGCAAAGGCTACAAGATACTCGCCCGAAACTACCGCAGTGGCAGAGCGGAGCTGGATATCGTGGCGATGCACGACGACTGGGTGGTCATAGTAGAAGTAAAAACTCGCGAAACCGACAAATATGGCAACCCCGAGGAATCCATAGGTACAGGAAAGATCAATATGCTCGCTCAAGGAGCCGAAGATTTTATGCTAGACAGAGACTTACACAACAATGTGCGATACGACATTATCTCCATTATCAAAAACCAATATAAAACAGATGTACATCATATGGTAGATGCTTTTTGGCCGGGGTTGTATTGAAAATAGAATAGGTTAAAGGATAAACGTATATAAATCGTCTTAATATCATTACTTATAACATATGAAAAAAATATCAATCAACCTAAAGCAAGTACTTCTCTTAACAATGATAGGCCTAGCTGGACGTTTGTCAGCACAGCGGGTAGAATAGACACGCCAGGAAACAGAAGAAAAAACAGAACGTCAAAGACCTCCCAAAGGGGAACGACCATCTTTAGATGAGATGTTCACCAAGATGGATACCGATAATGACGGAAAACTAAGTACAGCTGAAGTAAAAGGACCACTTAAAGATAATTTTGCCAAGGCAGACACCAACGGTAATGGTTTTATATCTAAAGAAGAGCTAGAGAATGCTCCAAGGCCAAAAAGAAGACCTAAACCAAGAGGTTAAAATATTATAGAAGCGAGTTAAGCTCACAATCTAGGTGATTGTGAGTTTTATTATTTTCGGGATATTCCGTTCACGTCAACAATGCTAATTAAACTAAACAATGCAATTTTCAGATTGAAGTCATTTAGGTAATTCTTAATCTAAACGCACTAAAATGCACGCAGCAACTCCCCAAACTCCCACACATCCATAAAAGAATTGTACATAGGCACAGGTGCAAGTCGTATAACATTGGGCTCACGCCAGTCCGCTATCACGTCGTTTGCTGTGAGATAGTCAAACAACGCTTTACCGTTCTCGTTAGTGAGCATACTGAGTTGACACCCACGTTTCTCGGGAGTAATGATTTCAAATTCTAGTTTATCATTAACCGTTTGAGCATCTTTTACAACCTGCTCCAAAAATGCATTTAACTTTCTGCCTTTACTCACAAGGGCATCCATTCCAACCTCCTCAAACATGTCTAATGACGCCTTATGTGCAGCCATACTAAGTACAGGGGCATTACTCATTTGCCATCCTGCTGCACCTGGCTCAGGTATGAATCCTCGCTTCATCTGAAAACGCTCACTCTCCGCGTGTCCCCACCAGCCAGCAAATCGCGGAGTATCTGCGTTGTTTCCGTGTCTTTCGTTTACAAACACACCACTTACACCACCCGGACCACTGTTCATATACTTATATGTACACCATGCGGCAAAGTCTACATCCCAATTGTGTAATTCTAGCTTCACATTTCCTGCGGCATGAGCACAATCAAAACCCGCCATTGCCCCTACCTTGTGAGCAGCAGCAGTAAGTGATTTGATATCAAAATATTGTCCTGTGTAATATTGCACACCACTAAAGAATACTAAGGCACATTCGTCTCCTACTTCTTCTATTTTAGCTACAATATCTTCGGTACGCAAGGCGTGTTCTCCTTCACGTGGTTCCATTTCTATTACCGCATCATCGTAGGCATATCCGTGATGTTTTACTTGACTCTCTATAGCATACATATCACTCGGGAAAGCTCCTCCCTCCATTATGATTTTGTAGCGTGATTTAGTAGGTCTGTAAAAACTAACAAGTAGCAAATGGAGATTCACCGTAAGGTTATTCATCACCACTACCTCCTGGGGATTTGCTCCTACTACGCGTGCCTCCTTATCAAAAAAATGATGGTATTTAAACCACGGGTTCTTTCCGTGAAAATGGCCTTCTACCCCTAGTCGAGCCCAGTCGTCTAGCTCTTGTTGCAAGTAACTTTGAACACTCTTAGGCTGCAGGCCTAGTGAGTTTCCCGTAAAATATAATTGCTCGGCTCTATGCTTACCTGGTGGCATGTAAAACTGGCTCCTATACTTGGCTAAGGTATCTTCAGCATCGAGTTTTTGAGAATGGGCTTTACTGGTGGTCATTTGCATACTGCAAATAAAGAAACAAAACGGTTAACACCTTAAAGCAACGAACTATATTCAATGGAGCACAATAGAACAATCTAAAGCGTAAATACCCAGAGAGCGTAAGCAATAAGTCCCAGACTTAGTAAGATGAGCAAGGCACTAAGCGCCAATACGGTCATAGCCATACCATATCGCTCCCGCACACCGGGATTTTTGTATTTACGATAAATACGCACTGCTAAAATGGCCAACACCAGTGAAGCTATGATGGAAACAATCAAGAATGGCGAAAGCAAAAACAAGATCAATGCGATAACAGAAAGCCTATTAGCCTTGCGATATTGTTCCTTTATAAATTCTTCGTCAGGAACGGTTGTTTTGGCAATAGAGTCCTGGGGTTGTGAAAGATGATGGGTTGTATTATTATCTTCTTGAATTTTAGAGACGTGTTTCGCTTCTATCCTATCTATCCATTCTATTTTAGCCAGCGTTTGTTGAGTTTTAGCATCTACATGCTCTGCCCATTTATCGGGTAAAGATTCATTCCATTGCGAAATTCCTTCTATATTGTCCGGTTGATTTGTAGTTTGAGCGGTGTATTCAGCAGTCTGTTTATTCTGCTTCTTTACACGAATCATTCTCCCCCTGTAGCTACTTTGGCAACTCGCCAAGGTCAGTAAAAACGCAATCCATAAAATGTTCTTAGTCCGTATCATAGCTCCGAAGTTAAAATAACTTTAGGTATTTGCCACTACTGTATCCCAAACCGTTACTATCTATGTACTGATAAGAGCAATTAAAAACAACCTCATTACAATCATTTACCACGCCATACTCCTCTTCACGTCTTACTATAATGTGATTCAAGTTTACAATCTGCGGTGGTATATCGTATATAAGAGGTAACCGTATCTTACCCAACGTATCATAAACTCCCCAAGTACCCGCGGTAGATTGCACCACAATAAGTCCGTGAACGGGTAGCAGAACCCTAGGGTGCTCAAAAGGAATAAGTATATGCATCTTATCAGTTATGATGCTCTGGCTAAAACTGTCCCCCACTACAGCATAACCGTCGGTAAAATTGCTTACTTGTGTAAATGCAAAAGGCGTAAGTCGCTTGCCCGTATGGTCTATGTAAGCGTACAATTCACCTTGAGCTACATACGCTTTTTGCTCTGAGAGTACGCTCACCTCGGTATATATATAATCACATATAAATTGGCTATCCACTTTTATCGCCATTCTATTGTTATTGGGATGCCTTATGATTTCCCAACTCTGGCCATAACCTAGCAGAGGCATCAATATCGCTATGGTTGCAAATAGTCTCACTCTATTTCTACAAATCTTACGTCATCTCCCAAAAACCAATTTTTGTTGAGTAAAATGGCTAAATACTTTAACTCATAGGTGTGCTTCCTGCGTACACACCTTACCGTCACATAGCAAAACCGATTCCCATCATCATCTTTGCCATACTCATAAGAGCTTGATTTTCGCTCTATTTTCTTGAGTTTTATTTTGTTTTTCCTTATGTACTTCAGTACTTTTTTATACTCTTTTTGCAGTAATCGCAACATCAATTGCTGGCGGTATAGCACCTGCTCACCTCGGTACTCTATAGCCAAGGTGTCAAACGTAGACTTGAGATACTTTACTTGAGGCACAAATGGTTTGAGATTTTGGATATCCTCAGTGATAAATGCTCGATAAAAAGTATCGCACATAGCTGGTAGCGAGTCATATAAGTCATTGTATCTATATGCACTATCCGGCCTATGATCTTTGAGCACGTAAAGTTGTGCTTGCACTTGTAAGGCAAAAAATGCGATTATGAATACGATTAATATTCTCATGGATAAGAGGTTATGCAAATTTAAACTCAAAGCGAGTATTCACGCTCATATCGGAGTAATATATATGCAAATGTTTAGTCTGAATCCTCAAATCAAAGAGAATCAATATCTGAACAAGGATCTATTCTCTCATCTTAATAATTCTATTGTAGTCCAGTAGTAGTACTTTTTTGAAAAATGATACATCCGTTGAGTCACCAAATTGTCTAGCAAATTTTGGCACTTTTTGCAAATCGAGTTTCCCGACCTTCCAGCCATTCCAAGGCATTCTGAAATCTGAAGATAACACCAATGTGCCATCATACATCTGCATCACTCGTGGCGTTTCTCCCTGCGTATCCCAAAGTGTATCTATGGAGTTATCTTCTATTTCAAATAAATGGAAGTACTCTTTCCGCACAAAGAATCCATTACACTCAGTAGTAGTAACCAGTTCATAACCTTTTTGCTTACCCAAGTTTACCAAAGCGAGTAAACTATTACCGTGATTAGTATCAAAATCTCTTTTTTGAACATAGGATATATCACTCGGTATCGTAAAATTAAACTCCACTATTACAATTTTGGGTTTGTACAATATCATAGAATCCCAGATGTGATAATCATTACCATCAACATCAATGGAGAGCAGGTCAAAATCATTAGGAATTTCGGTTTGCCCTAGAACACTATCAAGTCTATCTTCCCCTTCAAAACTTATCTTCTTATTGACGAGTATAGCGTTGCCTACCTCGCTGTAATTGGCCTCTAGTTCTTTATATTTTTTAGTGCTTGCTTCTATCAAAACACCATTCCACCCACTGTTTTTTATAAGATTACAAGTATTGCTGTGCAGAACGCCATCCCACGCCCCAAACTCTACACACCAATACACTTCCTGCACAGGTATAATGTTAAAAATTTGAGCAATTACTCCATCCTCACCACATTGTGAGTAGACGTTTTCTTGATAGCTCTTTAGCCTTTAACTCATAATATTGAGTGCGAGTTTAGCTATATTTTTTTTCTAAGGGTAAAATAGATGAGCTAAGCTACTAGAGACTCACCATCAAAACTATCTATATGTATGAAGGATGCGTACATTTGTAGTATGACATCTATTTACAGATTTTTTAGTACGGCATTGCTACTCTTAGTACTCGTATGCAGCTGTAACGAAAATAAGAAAAGTGACAAATTTACCATCGTAACAACCACAGGTATTATTGCTGATTGTATTACCAATATAGTAGGCGATGATGTAACAGTAATATCGCTGATGGGTGCCGGTGTAGATCCTCACTTATATAGAGCTAGTCAAGGTGATATAGAGAAACTTACGTCTGCCGATATCATTGTGTACAATGGCTTACACCTAGAAGGTAAAATGGCCAAAATGCTCGAAAACTATGCACAACAAAAACCCACATTTGCCGTAGGAGATTATGTGAACCAAACGTTGCTCAAACGAGTAGATGAAACATCAGACTTGGTAGATCCACATATTTGGCTTAACCCTGAAATATGGATGAGTGGGATAAAAGGTGTTGCCGAAGAACTATCCGCGGCTGCACCCGAGCTGAGGAATGCAAGAGAAAAGTTTGTACAATACAACGAAGAGGTAAGTCAACTTACCACTGTACTCAAGCAGCAACTAGATACCACGCTAGATTCAGATAAAAGGATACTTATTACCAGTCACGATGCATTTGCCTACTTTGGTGATGCATTCGGATTTAAAGTAAGAGGATTGCAGGGAATATCTACCGCAGCTGAATATGGCACTCGCGACGTGAAAGATCTTGTAGACTTCATCATTGATCAAGATATCAAGTCTGTTTTTATAGAAACCAGTGTAAGCGATAAAAATCTAACAGCCGTAATAGACGGTGCAAAGATGAGAGACTACCCCCTTAGCATAGGAGGCACACTATATAGTGATGCCCTAGGCAAAAACGGAACACCTGCTGGAACCTACACAGGGATGCTGAAGGCAAATGTTAACACTATAGTAGCTGGACTAAAATGAGTGCAAACACGATTATAGAAGCCCATAACCTTACCGTACTATACGGCAGAAAACCCGCACTGTGGAATGTAGACTTTACCCTACCCGAAAAAGAGGTGATTGGTATAATGGGGCCCAATGGTAGCGGCAAAAGCACCTTACTCAAGAGCATAATGGGTGTAGTGCAACCTACTAGTGGATTCACCAAGGTATATGATCAAGAGTTGGACACGGTACGCGACAGAGTAAGCTATGTCCCTCAACGTCAGGATATTGATTGGGATTTCCCAGCTAGCGTATGGGATGTTGTATCTATGGGTAGATTCCAAAAAAGAGGCCTTTTCAAAAAACTAACGACTGAAGACAAAGACATCATTAGCGAGAGTTTAGAAAAAGCAAATATGCTAGGTTTTGCCAAAAGGCAAATAAGTCAACTAAGCGGCGGACAGCAGCAACGGGTATTTTTGGCAAGAGCCATTGCCCAACAAGGTGATTTATTTCTAATGGACGAGCCCTTTGCTGGGGTAGATATTGCTACCGAGGAAATGATTGTATCTCTGCTCAAAGAAATGAAAGACGAAGGCAAAACACTGGTTATAGTACATCACGATTTGCACACGGCTCAGTCATACTTTGATCACTTGGTATTGCTTAACACACGACTTGTTGCTTGCGGCCCTACTAAGGATGTTTTCACCGATAAATTTCTGACAGATACTTATGGCGGAAAACTAACAACCATCGCCAAAATTAGTCAAGAACTGGAAAACAAAGAATTCCCCATTCGTCACAAATAAAAATGAATGTTTGGGAACATATCACCACTTTTTTTAGCGTAGAGAACTACACGCTCTTTGTAGTAAGTATAGGCTCGGGTATATTATGCTTGGCTGCTGGCGTGGTAGGCACATTTACCTACCTACGCAAACGTGCTCTCATAGGCGATGTCATATCACACTCCGTATTGCCTGGGGTAGCCATTGCCTTTATTCTAACTGGAGTAAAAAATCCCTTATACTTTCTTCTAGGAGCTATTATCTCTGGCCTCATCAGTATTTGGATAGTAGATTACGTTCAGACCAAATCTAAGTTAAAACCCGATAGCATTTTAGCCTTAACCCTGAGCGTATTTTTTGGGATAGGCGTTGTATTATTGACTAAGATTCAGCATAGTGGTAACGCCGCACAAAGTGGTTTGGATAGTTTTTTGTTTGGCAAGGCAGCTAGTATGAGTATGCTCGATGTGCAGCTCTTCTCAGCCATTGCTATTATAAACGTTATTTGCATTGCCCTCTTTTTGCGAAGCTTTAGTATCATCAGTTTTGATGAAAATTATGCCAAGGGTTTAGGATTCAACGTCCGACTAATCAAAGGATTTTTGGCTTTACTCACCGTAGTGACGGTGGCTATAGGGGTACAAGCAGTAGGTGTAGTCCTTATGGCTGCTCTTCTCATTACCCCCGCATCTGGTGCACGATTTTTGACCAACAGTATAAGGCGAATGTTGATTTACTCCGGTATTTTTGGTTTTGCTAGTGGTATTATTGGTGTATTCATTAGCTATAGCGGTACAGGTATGCCCACGGGACCTTGGATTGTGATTGTGCTCTCCGCATTTACGCTTTCGGCTATATTATTAGGCAAGCAACGCGGTGTATTTGCTCGTATGAAGGTACGACAGAATAACCACGTAAAAATAAATAATGAGAACGTACTAAAAGACATATACAAACTAGCTGATAAGGGCTTAAAAACCATTACTACCAAGGAGCTTATTGACAAGGAAAAACATCAACCTAAAAAACTAAAAAGCACACTCGCTCGATTGGAGAAACTAGACTATGTAGACCTGGTACGAGGAATGGTAATCCTGAGTGACAAAGGACGAATAGCTGCACGCGAAGTGATACGTAAGCACCGATTATGGGAGATATACCTCAGTAAGTACTTTCAGTTAGATGCTGACCACTTGCACGATGATGCTGAGGGGATAGAACACATAATCACTCCTGAGATAGAAAAGTACCTCATAAAATTACTAGAACGCCCAGAAACCGACCCTCACCAAAGTGAGATACCATACTAATGAACGATTTTTATATCATACTAACTGCTAGCCTCGTGGCCATAAACTGTGCTCTTATGGGCAGTTTCTTGGTTATGCGTAAGATGGTAATGATAGGTGATGCCATAAGCCACGCCGTATTACCCGGTATTTTTATAGCCTATTACATCTCAGGTTCTACGGCTAGTTTGCCAATCCTCATAGGGGCGGCATTTAGCGGAATATTGGCGACGTTACTCATAGAGTGGTTTACCAAAAAAGCTCGCTTGCAAAGTGACGCGGCAATTGGTGTGTCATACACGCTCCTTTTTGCTATAGGTATCGTGCTCATTTCCAAGTTTGGGGCCAATGCCGACCTCGATCAGCAGTGTGTTTTGTACGGTGAGATAGAGTATGTTATCCTTTGGCTCAAACCCGTATTTGGGGCCTTTATGCTCCCTCAACAGACGATTATTTTATTGGCAGTATGCATTCTGCTTGTAGTTGCCGTAATCATTGGCTACAAAGGACTTTTTATCACCACCTTCGACCCTAATTTCGCCTTATCCACAGGTATAGCCGTAGGGTTTTGGCACTATTTTTTGATGAGTGGAGTATCGCTCACTACCGTAGTAAGTTTTGAATCTGTAGGAGCTATCTTAGTCATTGCCTTTTTGTCGGGACCACCTGCTATCGCCTACCTCCTTACCGAAGATTTTAAAAAAATGCTCCTATTGGCATGTATCGTTGGCATATTCTGCTCAGCAACAGGATATTATGCCGCCAAATGGCTGGATGTATCTATAGCTGGAAGCATTTCTACCGTAATAGGCATTGCGTTTACTCTCGTATTTATTTTTACTTCCGTTATCAAACGTAAGGCGGTTGTAATATCTACCTAGGTTTAATGTAAAACACGGCATTCCCAATTTAATGTATCCTATGTTCTACTTATAATTGTAGCTACGCAAGAGTAAATTTTACATCGTGAGACTTTTCCGCACGCATATCTTACTGCTTATCTTACCGCTAGTACTCACGAGTACCGCCATAGCTCAAGATAGCACCGCATTTTATGTGCTCAACGCAGAGGATATGGCTATTGCCAACGTACAGAACCTGGAAGAGGCCCTTGTACTTGTGCCAGGAATGCACCACTACAGTAGCGATGGAATAAGTCACACCACTTTTGGCACACTATCTACAGGACAAATTGCCATTTTCAAAGATGATCTCCCGCTGGCTATGGACCAAAACGTAGGTGTAAATCTGAGGGTAATACCCACGTGGGATTTGAACCACATAGAAGTACACATAGCCTCGGTATCTACCCTCATTAAAAACAGTAGTTCACTCATTATACGACTATATACACGCGGTTTTCAGAAGAAAAGCGTGTGGGGGAGTGCCAGTCTTATTACCTCATCTACCAATGATTTGAGCACCAATATACGACTAGGTCTCAGTAACATTCAGCACAATCTGAATGTAGGTGTACATCGTAATTTTCAGAGTTCAATTTACAAAACTGATGGTTTACGAAGCACACTATGGGGTGGCGAGGAACGCCGTGATTTGAATTTACACTATCGGTATAATATCATAGGCTCCGTAGTACTCGATGTACAAAGCGACCATACCGCCTTACTTAAGAAAGATAAAGGCCAAATCATTCCAAATACGACACGGGTACGAGATAGAAATACAATATTCGGTTCAAATACCTTGAGCAGTCGGCTCTTTGCCCCAATTTCTAAAAACCATAGCATCACCCTATCTGGCAAGTTGCACCGCTACTCCGCTAATAATCAGGAGATAGACAAAGACCTTAACACAGGAGAAGAAGCCCCGTATACCAACACATCCCTGCTCGATAATGGCTATAGATATGGTTACATGCGATTGCTTCTTACATCAGAAAATAAAAAACTGAATTACGATGCTGGTTTGGAACTATCAAGTACCAAAGATTTAGTTTTTGGCAACGTAAATGCCATAGCTACCGAATATTCTGATTACGCAGCTTTTGCCAATATTCAGTTTTTACAGAAAAACACTGTGCTACTAAAAGGTGGAGCAAAACTGCTGGTAAATAACCTTATAGGTTATCACTTTTTGCCCAATGGAAGTATAGTACTTGCACCAAGCTCGGTAGTGCAACTCACAGGGAGTTACATACGCTCATTATCCTATCCCTCTTTTAACCGGATATTCTATAATACTCCGATGAATAGTGGTGTGGCTGGCAATGTGCGACTGCAACCCATCAAACAAAACACCATTAGCATCAACTTACAACTGGGGAACGGTGCTCTAACGGCTCAATCTGGATTACTCTATGTACAGAGCAATAACGTGATACGGATTAGTAAACAGCAATCTTATGCCAACACAGGAGCTAGTAGTACTACCTCGCTCTATTCAGTGATAAAATATCATACCAAACGAGTAGAGTTGCGTCCATACTTTGTACTTCATAGTAACAACTATGTAAGAGACAGTCTTGGTATCACATACGTGCACCCGCAGCTAGGCCTATTGGCAAAGGTGAATCTGCCTAAACTAGGAACGAGTGCGGGATTCATTATACATAATAACGGAACCCACACCAAACTAAGCCGTGAGCAAGAGGTCATTTACCAAACCGAGATTGCACCTATTCGTCGTGTATCTGTATATGCCGCCCAATCTTTATTAGCCGATAAATTAAGCATCGGAATAAGTTTGAATAATCAAGCTACGAACACATTAGTACCGCAAAATGAGTATCGTGTAGGTGTGTTAGAAAACATTCTATTACAGTCTAGCGATGTATTAGCTTCTCGCAACCAAAATATCAGCATACACCTCAGTTACCTTCTATGAGATTTGCCATTATCATATCGCTTACCTTGCTAATCACTGCATGTTTTGAGCATGACGAGCAATTGCCTAAACTAGCAAATCCCGTGGTTACACTCAACTTGGACTTGGATAAGAATCAAGCTATTTTTTTAGACCTCAAGGATATACAAGCAGAAAACGAACAACCTTTTCAAGACTGGCATCTCAAGTTTCAGAATAAAGCAAATAGTTGGGCTATATTTCTTAATACATTAAGCAATGTAGCCATATATAATACACGCATTACACAATACGACAGTATCACGCCCGAGTATAATACACAAGCCATAAAGTGGCAACTCGATATTCCTACCAATAACGGATCTGCTCCCGCTATTGGCGTATGGGGCGATTTCAACTTTGACACGCCAAAATCATACAAAGATGTATACCTCATTCGGTGGTTAAGTCAAGGTGAAGAGATCATTTATAAACTGCAAATACTGGATGCCAAAGAAAGCGAGTATCATATTCGCTACGGCACATTAGATGACTCGGAAGTATATTCCCCATGGATCCCTAAAAGTGAGGTTAGACTTCACACCTATTTTTCGCTTTCGCAAGACCAAATATTACCAGATGTAGAGCCTCCCAAAACGCAATGGAATATCTGTTTCACTTACCTTACAGATTCTATATCTAAGTACCCCAATATACCGCTTACAACCACGCCCAATGATTATTTTGGTTTGTACCAAAGTCTTGTAATCAATCAAGGGAATACAAGTATATATCTAGATACTTCTCACAGTCTTGATGCAATTAACTACTTCATTGCCAAAGACTTATCTTTTGTAAATATTGATGAAATACATAATGTATTCTATACCTACAACGATGAACTAAGCACCCACGAGGTAAACCAAAACCTCATCATCATAGTGAAAGAAGGGGACTACTACTTCGCCCTAAAACCGCTGGACTTGATAAGCACCCGACCTAAGAGTATCTCCCTTACGCTTGAGATTAAACCACTTTAGCCGAGAGGCATATCAAAATTGGCACCTGAAAAAGTTCCCGAACTCATTAACAAAATATTGAGCCCTGCAGTAATTCCTGCATTTACCGCCTCTTCTAGTTCAGCTCTACTGCTTATCACACTTACATCGCCAAAGCATTCAGCTATGTATTCCGCACCGAGTATCGGCATTTTTTTATGAGCAAATACATCTTTATCATAGTATACGATGGCCCTATCTGCGGCGTCCATACTTTGCTTATATAATGGTAAAAAATCGGCTGTAAGACTACTAAAGGTATGTAATTCAAATACTGCTAACACTCCCCCGACGTAGGTCTCTTTGATGGCTGATGTAGTCGCTTTCAACTTACTGGGTGAGTGAGCAAAATCTCTATAAATAACTTGATTATCAGACGAATATATTTTCTCCATTCTTCTGCCAGCTCCACTAAAGTCTGCGGCGGCTTTGTAAAACTGCTCCTGCGTTATACCTAACTCGGCACATACTAACTCCGCCGCTCTTAGGTTTTCCAAATTATGTTTGCCAACCACTTGCAGTTCATACTCCCCCGCAGCGGTATGCAGTATTGTCCCTTGGTTGCTTGATGTGTAGTTAGGAGTTTGGTACGCTTCGTTGAGCACCGAGGTTTCTGCACTTAGTTGAGCAAGGGTTTCGTCTTCGGCATACCAAAAATACTTTGAACCATCCTGATGACTATCTATATACTTGCGAAACGTATCTACATACGACTCCCACGTAGGGAACACATTGATATGATCATATGCTACACCCGTAATTATAGACAAGTGCGGCTCATACCACAAGAACTTGGAGCGTAAATCCAATGGCGAGGTAAGGTACTCATCACCCTCTATAACGATGATCGGAGCATCTGTCAGCTTCACCGACAAATCAAACCCGGCAATAGAACTACCCACCAGGTAGTCAAAATCAATGTCCATCTTACGCAATACGTGCATAAGCATAGCAGTCGTTGTTGTTTTACCGTGGCTGCCAGCCACTACGATACGTTTTTTGTCTTTAGACTCGTTGGCCACAAACTCCGGAAAAGACATAATCTTTAAGCCTAACTCTTGTGCCTTGTGCAGTTCAGGATTATTTGCTCTGGCGTGCATTCCTAATATGACGACATCTATATCTGCAGTGATACGCTTAGCATCCCACCCAAAAGAACTAGGTAATAAGCTCGCCGATTCTAGGTTAGATTTAGCGGGGTCGTATATGGCATCATCGCTACCTGTCACCTGATAACCCTTACGGCTCAATGCAATTGCTAAGTTATGCATTATGGCTCCACCTATTGCTATTACGTGTACTCTCATCTACGCTATTTTATTACAAGAACGAAAATAGGGAAGTGTTGCCTAGCTTTAGGCCTAAGTAATAAGCACTAGGCGTTGGTATGACTTATATTGTTTACAGCCCAAATAATCTTTGGCAAGGTTTATCTTTGTCGTAATCTAAATCTTCACACGTCTAATCACGTATGATAAACATTTTTAGCAAGAGAAAAACAAGCCAAACAATACCTATGGATAAATGGAAAAGCATAACAAGAGAGCAAGATGTAAGAGACATCGTAACACGATCTAACGAGACTGCACAAATCATCTTTAAAGATAGCGTTACGTGTGGTATCAGTGCATTTGCCAAAAGTAGAATAGTAGATGGATATGATGAGATAGATGGCAAGGCCGATTTTAACTACCTCGACCTATTGGCCTACCGTCCTATTTCTAATTTTATAGCAGAGCATTTACATGTAAATCATCAATCGCCTCAAATCATTATCCTAAAAAACGGTGAAGTAGTACACAGTGTAACGCATCACGCTATTACTGCAAAAGGGATAGCTGAGAAGCTTTAGTAATCCAATAAGCTAAAAACTTTGAGTCTAACTTATTTTAAATTTAAACTTTAGCTTAATCTTAGACTTCTCTTTCTACCCCTCCAACTCACTCAATTCCAGCCACCTATCGCCTTTTTCAGATAATTCAGCTATCACTACACCAAGTCGCTCGGTAGCTTTAGATATAATGTCAAAATCCGTAGGATTATCGGCAAGTTCGGCCTCAAGGTTCGCTTTTTCTAGTTCTAGGTTTTCTATTTCCTTTTCCAAACTCTCAAACTCGTATTTCTCCTTAAAGCTCATTTTGGTTTTGGTCACCTCCTTTTCAGCCTTGGCTATCGATGCATCAGCTGCTTCTTTTTTTGCTGCTTTTTTCTCTTGTTTGGCTTGAATTTCTTGCTCTATGCGGTACTCGGTATAGCTACCGTTATAGTCACGGATGCTTCCTTGCCCTTCAAATACGAAGATGTGTTCTACTATTCTATCTAAAAAATACCTATCGTGACTCACTAGCAGAATACAACCTCCAAAATCGGCCAAGAAAGACTCTAGTTTATTGAGTGTAAGAATATCAAGGTCATTGGTAGGCTCATCCAGTATGAGGAAGTTGGGATTCTTCATTAATACCGTGAGTAAGTAAAGCCTCCGTTTCTCTCCTCCACTCAGTTTTTCTACCCGTTGGTTTTGCATCTGAGGTGGAAACAGAAATAGGTTTAACATCTGACTAGCCGTAACCTTTGCCCCATTGGCAAGCGTTATAACCTCGGCTACGTCTTTCATTACATCAATCACCCGTTTGCCCGGTTTTAGGTTTTTCATTCCCTCCTGACTGTAATACCCAAACACAACGGTGTCACCACGGTTTATCTTACCACTATCAGCCTCTTCTAGGTCCATAATCATATTCAGAAAAGTAGACTTTCCACATCCATTTTTTCCAACTATGCCTATGCGTTCACCTTTTTTGAAGGTATAATCAAACCCTTTCAGCATCACATTATCATCATACGCCTTATAGAGTTTTTTTATCTCCAGTATCTTACCTCCTATCCGCGACATCTTGACCGATAGTTCTAGGTCTTGTGTTTTCTTACCACTTTTAGCCTTGGCTTCGGTATCATAAAAAGACGAGATACGCGACTTACTCTTGGTGGTACGTGCCTTTGGACTACGTCGCATCCACTCTAGTTCGGTTTTCATCAGTTGCTGAGCCTTGCCTATTTCAGCTGCTTGTGCCGCTTCCATCTCTGCTTTTTTCTCTAAGAAATAAGCGTAGTTCCCACTATAATTCTGCAGCCTACCATCGGTCATTTCTATGATTTGGTTACAAACTGAATCTAGGAAATACCTATCATGGCTCACCATAAGTATGCTCATATTAGAGTTGCTGAGGTACTTCTCCAGCCACTCTATCATATCTAAGTCTAAGTGATTGGTAGGCTCATCGAGCATAAGTAAGTCTGGGTTTTGCAGTATCGCAAGACTGATCGCCAGACGTTTTTTTTGCCCACCACTCAGTGAGCTAATGGGCTGGTCATAGTTGGTGATGGTAAATCTAGTGAGCAGTTCTTTGAGTTTACGCTCAAAGTCCCATGCATCGGCTTGGTCCATGGCCAAAGAGGCTTGTTCAAATGCACGTTGGGTCTCCGTATTATAATCTGCCGTTTGAGCTTCGAGCGAAGCCTCATATGCCCGTATGGTGGCCATAATGTGCGAGCTACTGTGATCTATAAGCTCTTGTATGGTTCCCTCGTCAAAGGTGGGTTCCTGGGGTAAGTAGGCCGATCGTATTCCTTTACGCAACCGCACAATACCATTATCGGGTTCTTCTACCTGTGCTAAAATTTTCAATAGCGAACTTTTACCCGTTCCGTTATTGGCTACGAGAGCTATTTTGTCTCCTTTATTTATGCTTAGGTCCAAATTCTCAAAGAGGATTCTTTCTCCGAGGTCTTTGCTCAGATTTTCGCCGTTTAGGTAGTTCATGAATTGCGGCGGTAAAGGTAGGAAATCTAGTTTTGCCGCCTATCATACAAGTGAAGTTGTTTCAATTTTTCTCTTTGAGATCATAAGTGATGGAAGAAATAAATCTCTCCCGAAGGTTTAGAACAAAGTAGAAAGTTTAAGCAAAAACTATAAAAGTCCGCCTACCTACTGCTTACTACTAAAAGGGTTTTTCAATCCTTCGGCTTTGGTAATATCTACCTTCACACTGCCTACGTATATAGCAGCTTCTACACGAACAGGGATTTTATTGGCATCAGCACTTACCCATATCGTCATATCATCCTCGTCCTTGAACACTCGGTCTACCACTAGCTGTGGGCGTAGCTTATAGCATTCTATTTTACCCAAATCTGTCTTAATAATTTCCTTGCCCAAGTACTTAAATTGCAAATTGTAGATCTCCTGATCTAGGTATATATCAATAGGGAATAACTGACCAATATCCGCATTTTCATAATCAATAGTGCGAGCATAAAATGTTCCACTCACTACATCCTGCACGTAAGCGGGCATATCCATACTTTTTTGTTTACCGGTGAGGTATTTTTTCTCGTGGTCATAGTACACCAAATCTTCATCACGGTAATTATCCTCCTGCACGTTCTTATAATATTTTAGCGGAGCTATACTCTCCTTGTCTATATAGCTTATGAAATTATCACGTACTCTAAATGCCCAATCAAAGGTTTTGAACGTTCGGCCATAGGCACTCACCTTGTAAGTTTCGCGTCCCTTTACCATTACGGGTTTGTCATCTACCTTTATACTCACACTCGCCGCGTTTATCCAGCCATAGTGCACGCGGTATCTTAACTTTTCGCCGTGAGTAAATGCCTCATTGGTATTAGAGCGTAGCTCCTGATGCTCCATACCCACATTGGTGTAGGCACTGGTAAGTGTAAGGAGTAAGCCGAGTATAATGGTATGTATGTACTTCATAAGGTAATGTTGCTTTGGCTAGGTAAACCCAAGTAATGTGCCACCTCACTGCGAGCTATGATATATTGACACAAAGTTGCTTATTTGCAGGTAATTATACGAATGTACTACTTTAACCCAGGACGTATACTAGCCGTTGCACTATGTATGATAGTGTTTACTAATATATACAGTCAATACGAAAATTCTTTTTTTGATAATGATAAATATGAGGAAACGATAGACTCCTCGCACATCCAATTTCATTTTGACAATATGAGCTATTTCCGTAATGCGGAGTATCTCTCTAGGGTAGACAAAGGCTCCACCTATATTGGATTTCAGGCGATGCCTTATGTACAGTACTCCTTTAATGACAAAGCTCAAATATATGGTGGTATTAACCTGCGATATGACTTTGGCAATCCAGAAATTCGCAGCATTGAGCCTTATTTCAAATTCACGTATAACGATGTACTAAAACACAATATCGTATTTGGAAGTTTGAATGGCACTCTACAGCACGGAATGATAGAACCACTGTATGACTACGAGAAGGTAATCACAGACCGTTTTGAACAAGGGCTTCAAATCACCAAACCCGGCAAAGTGCTCAGCTACGATATGTGGATAGACTGGCACGATATGATATACTATGACGATCCAAAAAACGAGCGTTTCGTAGCCGGGTATAACGTATACCTGAATCCCATAAACAACGAAAAAAATAAACTAAGCCTCAATGCTCAAGGAATAACGGTGCACAGTGCGGGCGAAATAGACGTAAATAGCTCACCCAATTCGGTGGAGTATAACTTTGCCTACGGCTTGGAATACACGCATTTCTTTAACGAGCATACCAATCTATATCTTGCAGGACACGCCGCTTTTTACGAAGATAGAAGTAACAGCAAAGTACACGGAATAGCTGATGGTGTAGGGCAATTGGGCGTATTACGTGTTACGCACAAAGATTATCAGTTTGTGCTCAACTATTGGGATAGTCACCAGTACCAAGGTCCGTGGGGAGAGCAATTGTATCACTCCACAGGTATTAAAAGCTTCCCAATAATGTATGACTACCGCAAAATAATAGGTGCACGAGTAGGTTACGAAGTAACTATTGGCAATAATCTCGTATTTTTAAACAGATTAGGGTTTAACTACAATGTGCATCCCAATAAGTTAGACATCACCATGGAAAACTATCTACGCTGGCATTTTAGAGGAAAAAAGAAGAAGGTGACGATGTATTAGCGTGTAGCTTACATTATTACATTGATGGCTATGCTTTCATAAAGCAGATGCTTGATCCACAAATATTTGGCAGCAAAATCCTAGCGATTCGGGCAATCACAGTTTTTACTCGGCCCTTTGTACTTATAGCGTTTGTTGCTTTTGCAGCTATCAAATACTAAAATAAGACTCAAACCCAATAGCATGATGGCAAATGTTTTTTTCATTGTTGGCACGAAGATATAACGATAGATGTAACAAGATAGTACTTTTGCCCACCTAAGCGTATGAAAGAAACACTGAAAATAATGCTCAAGGGAGCCGCAATGGGCGTAGCCGAGGTGATACCTGGCGTATCTGGCGGCACACTAGCATTCATCACTGGAATCTATGAGCGACTACTCGCAGCCATTAGCAATGTGAACATAAGTCTGTTCAAAACTTGGAAAGACGAAGGCTTCAAAGCCGTATGGCAAAAAATAGATGGCCTATTCTTAGCGAAACTATTAGCTGGAATGGCGGTAGGGTTTTTAATAGGGCTAAAATTGGTAGTACGCCTACTCGAAAGTCATCCAGTCCATATCTGGAGTTTTTTCTTCGGACTCATATTAGCTTCTATACCGCTTATCGGTAAACAAGTGAAGAAATGGGGTGGACTAGAAATCGTATTATTAATACTCGGAGCTGGATTAGTATATTGGATTACCATAGCAGCTCCTAGCCAGGGGAGTGAGCACTTATTGCTTGTATTTTTGGCAGGAATCATAGGTGTTTCGGCACTTATGCTACCCGGATTATCTGGCAGTTTCGTACTTCTTTTACTGGGCATGTACACCATCATTATGCCAGCCATAGAGGAATTTACGCATCATCCACTAGGACCAGAAACGCTTATCGTTATCGCATTTGGGCTCGGTATGGTGGTGGGTCTGCTCACCTTTGCTAAGGTACTGAGCTACACGTTTAAAAAATATCCAAATCCTACCTTAGCACTACTTACCGGTTTTCTTATCGGCTCGCTCAATAAGGTATGGCCGTGGCAGCAAGTAACCGAAACTCGCATGAATAGTAAAGGACTTGAGGTAGTCAAATTCTCAGATAGCGTCCTACCTAGCACCTTCTCTGAGTTGGACAGTAACTTTCTGTATGGTAATGAACCTCACTTGATTTTTGCACTAGTCATTTCGGTTGTTGCTTTTGTGTTGGTTTATTTGCTAGACAAATTTAGCCTAGAGGAATGACCAAGTACGGCCTCATCGGCTATCCTGCCAAATACTCTTTCTCACCAGCATACTTTGCTCAAAAATTTGAGGATTTAGGTATTTTAGATTGCGAATACCATATTTACGAGTTGCAAGATATTAATGATATTCATCCACTCGTACATAGCGAGCAGCTCGCAGGATTCAATGTTACCATACCACACAAACAGGCCATCATTCCTCATTTAGACTACATAAGTGAGGCGGCTGTTAAGATAAACGCAGTAAATACAGTTTCGGTCATTGGAGGAAAATTACACGGAGACAATACCGACTATATTGGTTTTAGAAATAGTGCACAATATGCTCTCCCTCCTCATACCAAAAAAGCATTGATATTTGGCACAGGAGGCAGCAGCCTTGCAGTCAAATTTGCCCTCCGGCAAATGGGAATTCAGTATGCTTCTGTTTCACGAGGTGATCACGCAGAGTTCACCTATGAATCACTTACGGCTGGTGATATTCAAAATCACTCCCTACTCATAAATACCACGCCGCTAGGTATGCACCCTAATGTAGAATCGTGTGTGAACATACCATACAACCATATTACCACGAAGCACTTATGTTATGACTTAGTCTATCGCCCTGATATGACGACATTTATGGCTAAGTGCAAAGCTCAAGGAGCAACAGTCATCGGCGGTCTCAAAATGCTCGAAATACAAGCCGATAAAGCTTGGGATATTTGGAATAAATAACGCTCATTTTTACAACTTCATAAAAAATTGTACCTTGCATCTCCAATCATGAAAAAAATAATTATCTTTTTGTCTTTAAGCTTATTCGTAATTAGCACTCAAAGTTGCAAAAAACCACCTCTTCCACAGCCAGAAGAGGAGAATACAGGAACAACTTCCGAAGGCGGAAACGAAGAAGAGGAAGAAGTACTACCAAGTCCCTTCGCTGGCACGTGGGATTATACTAAGATAGAACTTACCAATGGCGAGTTAGAAATTATGAATAACGTCCTTGGTACTTTCGAAGGGTCTGGATCCGAGATAAGCGGCGAATTAGTAATAACAGAAAACCCCAACAGATACACAACGTCACTTGCATTTACTGCAGATATATCGGTTTTTAATCAACAACAAAGCTTACCTGTAGACCGCAAAAACTCCTCGGGCACTTGGACAGAAGCAAACGGTGAGATCACCTTGAAAGATGACAATGGCAATGATGTTGGCGTAATATCAAGTACTTCATCTAAGATTGTATTCACTGGTGAGTTTACCGAACAAATAGACGCTCAGTTTGGTAGTATAGATGCCACTTCAGACGTTATATTTACCGTAGAAAAATAAGTCTTTAATAGACTGAATATCTCTAGTATAGAGTTTCGTAAAGCGGAAGTATGTTTTCTAGCTTATACTTTAGTGAATGCTTCTTTGCTTGCCTTTTAAACTGTTGTAGATTTTCATCTTTTAGTATGTGCAAAGCATCGGAGGCCATCTTGGCCACATCACCTATATCACTGGTGTAGCCCGTTAATCCATCTATATTCACCTCCGGAAGTCCACCGGTATTCGTACTCACTACAGGTACTTCGCACGCCATGGCTTCTAACGCTGCAAGACCAAAACTCTCTGTTTCCGATGGGATTAAAAACAAATCAGCAATACTCAAAATTTCCTCTACGGCCTCTTGCTTTCCTAAAAAGGTAACGCCATCGCAATACTCACAATTACGACATTGATCCTCCACCTTAGTACGTTCAGGCCCATCGCCTATTAGCAATAATTTAGCTGGCGTTTCGGCTGCTACGCGTTTATAAATCTCCACTACATCTGGAACACGCTTCACTTTTCTAAAGTTAGAAGTATGAACCAATATTTTTTCGTTGTTTGGGGCTATTACTTTCTTAAAATGATCTTTGGGCTGCTTATTGAATCGTTCGAAATCTATGAAGTTTGGAATCACGCTAATATCGCCATCATAACTAAAATTATCGTACGTATCCTGCTTCAAACTCTCGGACACAGCAGTCACCACGTCACTCTCAAACAATGAATAGCTCACCACCGGTTCGTAACTCTGGTCTTTGCCCACTAGTGTAATATCCGTACCGTGAAGAGTAGTTACGATCTTCAGCTTAATTCCTTCTCTAGCCAAAATATGCTTTGCAGTAACCGCAGCCGCAGCGTGTGGTATGGCATAGTGTACATGTAGAATGTCCAATTTATAGGCTTTTACCACATCTACAATTTTACTGGTAAGAGCTATCTCGTAGGGTGCAAATTTGAACAATGGGTAATTATTAAAACTAACCTCGTGGTAAAACAAATTTTGATTAAAAACATCTAAACGAGCAGGTTGGTCGTATGAGATAAAATGAACTGAATGACCTTTGTCCGCTAAGGCCTTCCCCAGCTCAGTTGCTACTACACCACTACCGCCAAAGGTAGGATAACATACTATTCCAATATTCATACTTAATAAGTGTACAAATATGGATGTATTAAAGTTTGAACCTAACATATAATCTGTTAGAAGTTTTTGCTATCTAAAATAAATTAGGTCCTAACCACTTTTTAGTAGCAGCCAAGTCCGCTTGCTTTCGTTCTGCGTAGTCCTTTACTTGATCTTCGGATATTTTGCCTACGGCAAAATACTTGCTATCCGGGTGCGAAAAATATAAACCAGAAACAGATGCCGCAGGATACATCGCAAAGCTATCTGTAAGGCTGATACCCGTATGCTCCTCTACGCTCAGCAATTTCCAAAGTTTGGCTTTCTCTGTATGGTCTGGGCTAGCGGGGTATCCAGCTGCTGGTCGTATACCTTGATATTTTTCTCTGATGAGTTCGTCATTGGTAAGTTGCTCATCGGCAGTATAACCCCATAGTGATGTTCGCACCTCGTGGTGCAAGCACTCCGCAAAAGCCTCTGCCAGTCTATCGGCCAATGCTTTTACCATTATAGAGTTGTAATCATCGTGGTCTGCCTCATATTGTTCCACCATTTTCTCTATGCCTATGCCAGCAGTCACAGCAAATGCCCCCAGATAATCCTGTTTACCTGTGCTTTGTGGTGCCACATAATCTGCTAAAGATATATTTGGGATACCACTCCCCATTTTTCGCTGCTGACGAAGAAAATTAAACGTAACATTTTCTTTACTCAAGTATACATCTCCATTCACTTCATTTGCTTCAAAGATTCCGACTATGGCTTTTGCTTGTAGTTTCTTATTGGCAATAATATCATCTAGCATTTCTTGAGCATCCTTAAAGAGTTTTTTAGCCTCTTCACCCACATACTCATCCTCAAATATTTTGGGGTACCGGCCACGCAATTCCCACGTCTGAAAAAATGGTGTCCAGTCGATGTATTTACGTAGTATTTCTAAATCAAAATCATCATACACCTTCACTCCCAAGTTTGCCGGTGCTGGAGGCGTATAATCATCCCAAACAAGAGTCAACTTATTATCCAACGCTTGCTGATAGGTTAGGATATTTTTATCTGCCTGCCGAGCGGCGTGTTGCGTTGCCAGTTCGGCATACTCTGCTTTTATATCCGCTTCAAATTTTCCTCTGGTATTTTCACCTATGAGCTGTCCTGCTACCGGTACTGAGCGTGATGCATCTAGTACATGTACCACCGGACCACTGTAATTTGGAGCTACTTTTACGGCCGTGTGAACTCTACTCGTAGTAGCTCCTCCTATAAGTAAGGGCAGTTTTATACCTCTTCGCTCCATTTCGCTAGCTACATCCACCATCTCATCAAGACTTGGGGTTATCAATCCACTCAGCCCAATGACGTCCACTTTGTGCTTTATTGCTTCATCCAATATTTTGGCTGTTGGCACCATAACACCTAGGTCTACTATCGCGTAATTATTACACGCCAATACAACACCTACTATATTTTTACCTATGTCGTGTACATCTCCCTTCACAGTCGCTAGGAGTATTTTACCTTGTGTTTGTCCCTCACTTTTCTCGGCTTCTAAATAAGGTTGCAAGTACGCGACCGATTTTTTCATCACCCTTGCACTCTTTACTACCTGAGGCAGGAACATCTTACCTGCACCAAATAAGTCTCCTACCACATTCATACCCGCCATGAGTGGTCCCTCTATGACGTGAAGCGGCTTATCGTGTTGTTGTCTAGCCTCCTCTGTATCTTGGTCTATGTACTCCGTTATTCCTTTTATGAGTGAGTGCTTGAGTCGCTCGGCTACAGGCTGCTCTCGCCAACTGAGATCTACTTCTATCTTCTTACCATCGCCTTTTACCGTTTCTGCAAGTTCTACCAAGCGTTCTGTGCCATCCTCTCTCCTATTTAGCAATACATCTTCTACCGCCACCAAAAGCTCTTTAGGAATCTCCTCGTACACTTCTATCATACCAGCATTTACTATCCCCATATCAAGGCCCGCTTTTATCGCGTGATATAAAAAGGCCGAATGCATAGCCTCTCTCACTACATTGTTGCCTCTAAATGAGAATGAAATATTACTTACTCCGCCACTTACTTTGGCATACGGAAGATTTTCCTTGATCCAACGTGTGGCATTGATAAAATCTACCGCGTAGTTATTGTGCTCTTCTATTCCAGTGGCTACGGTTAATATATTCGGGTCAAAAATGATATCTTGAGGTGGAAAATTGACCTCATTTACAAGGATATCATAACTCCTTTGGCAAATGTCTATCCGTTTTTGGTAAGAGTCTGCTTGCCCCTTTTCGTCAAAAGCCATGACCACCGTAGCAGCACCGTAACGTTTGATTAGCTTAGCTCGCTCTCTGAATGCTTCTTCACCATCTTTGAGACTTATCGAATTTACAATCCCCTTTCCCTGTATGGCTTTTAATCCTGCTTCTATGATTTCCCATTTACTTGAGTCTATCATTACCGGCACACGGCTTATGTCTGGCTCTGCGGCTATAAGATTTAGGAACTTTACCATGGCTTCTTTACCATCGAGCATTCCTTCATCCATATTGATATCTATGACTTGAGCCCCGTTTTCTACCTGTTGCCTAGCCACGTCTAAAGCCTCGTCATATAGATTATTGAGTATTAATCGAGCAAATTTCTTAGAACCCGTTACGTTGGTGCGTTCTCCTATATTGATAAAATTAATATTAGGTGTTTGTACCATTGGCTCCAGGCCACTCAATCGAAGGTGATTTTCTATCTTTTTTGTCATAGATAATAGCATAGGAGTGATTAGGTTTTCAGAAGCTTATCTGTTTCGCCTCGGCGAATAGGATTTAGCACCTTGGCTCTGTAGATGACAGGTTTCCGGTTGCTAAGACTTCCGTGGGCCTAATCCCTCAGTCTTTCTTTATAAGCGATGCAAAGGTATTTAATATTCGCCCATAAAAAAACCCGCAACTTGTGTCAAGTTGCGGGTTTTGATTAATCGTAAGTGCGTGGATCTATCGACGTAATTCCACAGTACCTTCTATAGGACCAAGCCCTTCATTCTCTTCACCAAACTTAAACGTATAGTTGATGATATAGAAGTATGTGCCACTTGGACATTCTAATCCAGAATTATTTACTTGACCATTCCAAGAGTTGTTGATGTCGTTAGACTCAAATACTCGCTCTCCCCATCGGTTAAATATCTTGATGTTATACTCATCCAGACTTTCACCTTCTATGATGAATGTATTGTTAAATAAATCGCCGTTAGGGCTAAAGATATTATACGGCACCAGCTTACGGATAAACGAGTTGCTTACTGGACGGCATATAGTATCCTTACATCCTTCTGCCGATGTAGCGATTAGGCATACATTATAATTGCCTTTTCTATCGTCCCAATTATAGCAATCATCTTTTTCTATACTCGTACCATTTGGTTGTGGAGATGTTTCTTCAAACGTCCACTCAAACGACACTGCATTATCAGAAGATAAATTGGTAAAGCAGAACTCAGGTCTTGCTGAACTATCTATACTAAAGTCAGCTGTAACGTTTGTTACCTCTACTTGAATAGTATCACGGTCCCAGCATCTCGGTATCTCATCATATTCCGGTGCGAGAATTACACTATATGTACCCGGCTGACCGTATGACCACGCTAGCGTGTTATTGTTAGCATCTGGTTCATTTATGGTGTCACCATTACCCATTATCCAGGATATACGTGAGTAGCGAGCATCCATAGTAGCCGTGAAGGTTATGAGCTCGTCAGGACATACAACAAGTGGATCTGCACCAATGGTCACCTCAGGTGTTGGATATACAATTACAATAATCTTTCGTTTACTGAGTAAATCTTCGCTTGTATCTGGGAATATACGTGAACATCTACTGCCTCCTGGCACTTGATCTTCTTGTACAATGTACAGCTCATAAATACCCGGCACGGCATATACGTGACCAAAAGTATCACCTATTGCTCCACCTGCATCCACGGCTCCATCTCCCCATATCATTTGGAATGTAGGCGAGGTTACATCACCTTGTCCGAAGTTTATTATTTCTAGGAAATCACCGGCACAAATTTCAGCAGTATCACGTTCTCGCCATATCTTATTCCTGAACCCAAACTCTGGTTGCGGACCCGGTATGTATACAGTCTTCTTAATACTATCTATACACCCGAGCTCTGTTGTAACTATGAGTGTAACCGTAAAGCTACCTCCTGACGTATAGTTGTGCGAAGGATTTTGTAGCAAACTCTTACGTGTGCCATCTCCAAAGTCCCACAACCAACTTGTAATTTTCTCACAAGATAGTTTTGTGCCATCTGGACATTCCTTCTCACACGGATCAACAAATTTCGTGCTATCTGTAAACTCTACAATCGATGCACAATTCACGATAGAATCACCAAATACGAAGTCTGGTGTAACTTCCGACACAAACGCTTTAAGCATAGTAGTATCTGTACAGCCGATACTATCTCGAGCTACAATAGTTATATCATATACTCCAGGAGCTGAGTATGTCCAACGCAACGGAAGTGAACGCGTACTATCAAATTCTACTGTAGTAGAGTCCCAATCTGCCATAAATGTTTCCAGCGGTGGACTTGCAACATAGCGTGCAGGGTCATTCCAATAATCAAATGTTTTTATTGGGTAGGTAAACGGATCTTCTTCTCCGTATTGGTAGTAACGTATGTAGTCGTCTACCACTAGTTCTAAACCATTACAGATGTTATCATTCTGCAAGCTAAATTCATTTAAGAATCCAACATTGAGGTAAATTGCTGCACGAGCCTCACAACCATTGGTACTATTCAATATAGGACCTGGAGTCATTGGGCCGTTACCATATAGTAATACTGTATCTAGGGCTGTTGGGTTACAATCATCGTTATTTACCAACTCTTTGTATCGGTACACGTGACGATACAATCCAGTAAGAGTATCCTTTACGTTGTTCGCATTAGTATCGAGTAATAAGGTATCAAAACCAATTACAGACGAATCTCTAAAGTGGAGTATATGCTGCGTCTCAATAATTTGATTAGGTACTACAGTAGTATCTATACGGAACATTTTATCCCCCTGTCGATATACACCTATATCATTATTCTTAGGTGAGTATATCTCTTTACCAAAAGTGAAGAATTGGCTCAGTCCGGTGGTGTCAATACACGTAGTTCCTGCAGGTCCAAGGTAAAGAGCAATGTCTTCAGGTGGTATTTCTGAGTAGGTAAGTCCTAATTGTTGTTCGAATAAGTCTACAATTATTTGATCAGCATTTGTTTTTACAGCAACTGTTTTCCAATCCTTGATAATAGAAGTAACAATCGTCTCTACCGTATCTGTAATAAACACATCTTGCAACCCTTCTCTTCTCAAGGCATACGTATTAGTTCTTATTACATAATTATATAACCAATCTTCTCCGTTGTATACTATATTTTCATCATTACGTCCTGCTACTGGGCCATTATACGGCTGATAGTACTTAAACTCTTCAAAGTAGTAAGAAACCAATGGGCCTCTACCAAATCCGTTTGCTGGATAACCCCAGTTCCAACGAATTGTCTTAATACTATCTTGGAGTGATGTGTTAAATCTGAAGTAAGCTGTATCTCCAGCACACATAAAGTACTTACCATCAGCTGTAGGTTCTGGATATACAATCTCAAAAGATGCATCTAGAGGAAGTATTCTGAACATGTCTGGATAGTAGAACGTGTCAAGACAACGAGCGGGATCTGTACTTCCTGGTAACGGAGTACCGTTTCCTACGATAAGCCCTAGTGAGAATGAACCTATTGGGTTACGTGCGTATGGATCACCTATTTGACCAGAGGTATATCCTTTCACAAATTGTGTACCTAAGTTACCACGTATATCATATGGCAACACAAAAGGAATTGGCAATCCTGGAGGAGGAGGAGCTAGTAGCCCGCCATCATAAGGCACCCAAGATGCTGTCAATGCAGGATCTAAAGTAGCCGTATCGTAATTCACTGCAAACCATTGTTGTGTACAACCTGGCTTAGTCTCCGATATATCGAAAGTCAGTATATAGTTAAGATTTACTCCATCAAAAGGACATAGTGGCCCCGGCTGCAATTGCATTCCTTTTCCACTTGGAGGAGTAAGTGCTAACTGCTTGGTGCTGTTAGACTCACACATCAATGGGTGAATGGTATCCATTTGCCAGAGTGTAACTGTATTACATGTTGCATTTTCTAAGAACCAGTTTTCTCTATGTGCCGCAGAGTCTACAAATACAGCTTGCTTTACCTTACGTACCAATAAGCCAAACTCTACTTCTTGTGTTACATAATTTGAAGGCTGAGCGTACGTGGTGTCTGGAGCATTTTCCTCAATAGATACTTGTGGGAATATACTATCTCCAGATGAAAGTCTAAACTGCCAGTTTGGTTCTATAGTAGTGATTACAGGGCCAGTAACGCTGTAGGTAGAGCCTGGGGCAGCACCACCTGGAGGTGTTCCTACCGGTACTTCTAGCTTGAGCAAATCCAATGTAACACCAGCAGGTATAAAGAACTGCATGTCTTGATATGTTACAGTCCATTTTGTAGAACCGTTACCCGCTAATGGGTTGTTTCTACCTAATGAGTCTTCATCATGACCCAAAGTATCCGTCATATTATTGATGGAGAAGAAGGTATCTAATGTAGCATCATAATAGAAAATTGTTCCGTAAAATGCCGATGGTGGTCGTTTGAGTGTGAAATAAAATGGCTCAAAGAACGGACCAGACGTTTGCCTTATCGAAGCGATAAGTGCGGTATCTACCCAGAAACCATCTAGCTCATTGTAAAGTGAATCAGCCACCAGTGCATTCCCTCCGGAAGGCACCGATATAGAGTCTAATACTACGCCACTTTCATCGCGTATTAAATATCTATATGATGAGTCTACAGGTACGGTAAGCACAATTGTTTTTGGCACGATCATAGTATCTGCCGAGTACACGTTTACTTGGTAACATTCTTTCAGGTTCTTATTAATTCTAGTCTCTCTGTAAGGCTGTGTATAGTTTCTTCCGTCTTGGAAAGTTCTATAAATCTCATCCCAAGGTGTATACCAATGACAAGGAGCACTATCTATTCTGTAGTTACAGTTTATGCCTAAGTTTTGATTCACCCAAGGTCTGCTATCTGTGGTACACTGAGGAGCAAAGTTGTCTCCCATTGTCCATACACGCCATATATTAGGTCTGTAATCTCTATTAGGCATGTTTTGTGGCTGCACTACTAGAGGTATAGCCACTTGATCACCTGCACCAACCCCCGTACCTCCTGGAGGTGGTATATAGTTAAATACAAAACGAGGTCTGTTATTAATACCAAATCTATAACTTACACCAGGTGCACCTGCGATGATGTCTTTGTGCCAAGTGGTATCTCCAGTGGTGGTAGAAACAGCTGCTATTGAATCCTTTGCTGCATCATAATATACCTTAAACCCTTGCTCCGTAATCGTATCGGTAGGCAAGGCATATACTGAATCCGAAACTAGTTGATTACCATATGAATCTTCTTCCCACTCTCTATATCTAAAAGTGTACTGCCCATTGAATATATTAAATATTCTATCAAAGCTATATTGCGGATAATATACTAATGAGTCTTCGTCATTTCTATCAAAATCGTTTTGGTAAAATCCAGAGGCATTTGTCATACATACCGTATCCTCTATGATACACTGGTAAGTCTGCTCTATTGCTACTCTGTTTCCTGCAGATTCTATACCAGTACCTGGCCCTACTACTTGAATAGTATCATATACTGTCACATCACACGGTCCAGAAACTACACGTAAACTTATCTGGTAAACCCCAGGACCATACGCCTGTCTTGGTGAATTTGGCGTTAAATCTTGATCGTTGGTATTATCATTACCCCAAGGTGGTTGACCATAGTTCCACAAGAACTGACTAATAGGTGAGCCATTTAGCCCTGTCACATTAAATGTAGGTTGATAAGGAGCGCACGACGGTGAAGTGGTAAATATTTTTGGCTCCAAGATAATGTTTACAACCCCTACTTGAGATATAAACGTATCTGAACACCCATAAGCACTTACTATAAACTCTGGCTGAAAAGCACCTGCCGTGGTATACAAATGCTCTACAATGTTGTTATCTGCATTGTTGTAATACTCTGTATTTACAGTGCCATTACCTTTTATGAAGGTGCCATCTCCCCAGTTCCATCTAAATGAATCTATATCTGATAAAGGCGGTCCAGAAATATTCTGAAAACGTCCAAGTATCTGAAAACAAGCTGGATTAGGTGGTGGAGTTACGTTAGCATAATTCGTCCCAATTTTAGGTGCCACAGAGATGTAGTCAGTATACACAATACGTGTCAAACATCCACTCGTGTCATACGACTCTACCGTCATATCATAAGCACCACCAGATGGGTCCAAAAAGTTAAAGCATAGGTCTATTGGGAAAGTAGGATTCTCTATAATCGTATCCTGACCATCACTAAAAACGTAGCGTTGTCGCTCTATTAACCCTCCTGGAGCTACCGATGAATCGCGGAAGCAAAAGGAGTTACCACTGTAACACTGTAAAGAATCGTTTCTTCTTATGATATGTACATCTGGCGAAGGTCTTATGAAAACATCTAACGTCCCTGTACACGGTCCAGCAAATCCATCACCGGTGAAGGTAACGGTATAATTGCCTGATTGTGCAAAGCTAAATACTGGATTTTCAGAAGCACTTGTACTTTGTGGTGGCCCGTCACCAAACTCCCACAAAATAGTGGCAGTATGACCTGGTGAGTTCGCTTCGAAGGTGATTAATTGTCCCTCACAAAAAATACCCGAGGCACCTGCGGTACCGTCTGATCTTATAAGTTGAGGAGCACATTGTGAGTAAGCAAAAGCACTCACAAATACTAACATAAGAGCCATAAAGCCTTTACGTAGCACATTGGTTTCAATGAATCTATTCATACGTTTATTCGGTTGATGTGTATTTTCTTTTGAATTCAAAAAGTTGGTAAATTTAGCTCGCTTCTTCATAATAATCAAATTTACAGACGCTTAAGCATTAATCTTACATTCTTAACTTGAGGTGCCTCCCCATTCAATTGATAGCTAATCTTGGCAATGTATTCGCCTTCTTCACATTTTGCACCTTCATTATTTTTAGTTCCATTCCACTTGTAATCAGGATTTTGAGAAACAAATACGCGTTCATTCTGGAGTGTAAAAATTTGGATAGAAAAGTTTTCGTATCCTATAATATCTACAGCATACGTATCATTCTTACCATCTCCATTGGGAGTAAAAATTTTATAAAAATTTACAGACCCAACAGCAGAAAGAGTGATGGGCAATGTGAATGTAGCATTACACGTATGGTTGATAACCTTTGCTTCTACCTTGTGTTGCCCTACTTCCATTATCGTTAACGGCAGTGCATTCAGGTTTGTTGCTATGAGTTTGTCATCCATATGCCAATTCGCAATCAAGCCTTCCTCCAATTTTAATAGGTATTTCCCTCTAGCTATCTCTTCAGAGCTAATAGTTCCCTGGAGTTCAGATACATTTATCGCTTTAGAATTGTATCCATTAGATACGGTTAGCACATCGGCAGCAGTAATTGGCAAGGTATGTTCTTTCACTCCCTTAGCCACGCAAACACCATTGACATACCAATCAGTCTCTTCCTCTTGCGAAAGCGTTATGATGTCACCTACACATGGCGAGCCATCAGAGACCAAGAATGTATGAGGTTTTTTATTCTCCTCATTATCTTTAGTGCTTGCACTTTTTGGTCCATCATTGTCTGCTGTACCTATTACTCCTCTACTGGAACCGTCATTACTTACTGTTATCTCTGTTGATTGTTGAATAGCATCTGCCTTACGAGCAGGATTTGTATTAGGTTCTCGCAGCTTATAATTTACCGTTGTTTTTATTTCTTCTTTCCTATCTGTGTGAGCAATTTGTTCTTCGGGTTCGTTTTCTACAAATGCTTCAATCTCGTTCTCTTCTGAGTTTTGTTGTACACTGGCTACAACTTCCTCCCTAGGTTCTGGTTTATTCTCGGTATAGATTACAACTCCAATAGCCACCAACCCACCTGCGAATAGTGCCACCTTGAGTAAATTTGTGGCTGATCCTACAAAATTGCCAACTTGGCTTATCAAGCTCACAGACTGTGATGTAGATGCAGACACAACACTCCACACATCGGTAGGGGCAGATGTACTGTGATCGTGCAATGTATCTTTTAATACATTTTCAAAATCAGTTATGTCTTTAAATTTCTTCATTATTCAAACCAACCTTTTAGCCAAACTTGCAATTGCTTACGTGCTTTGAAAAGTTGCGATTTACTTGTATTCTCGTTTATGCCGAGGTGTTCACTTATTTCGCGATGCGAAAACCCATCTACCACAAACATATTAAACACTGTACGATAACCCGCTGGCAATTGCTGCACTAGTGCCATCATTTTCTCGGCATCCAAACTACCCGTTTTTATACTTTCGGTTAATCTTACTTGGTTAATATTAATCTCATCGACATCAAGATGCATTTTTCGTTTGCGAATCTGCTCTATGCTTGTATTTATGAATATGCGTTTGAGCCAACCTTCAAAACTACCCAAGAAGGTGTATTTACTTATGTTTTTAAACACCTTGATGAAGCCTTCTTGCAGAGCATCTTTGGCTTCATCTTCGTTGGTCATATAGCGTAAGCAAATGCTGTACATCGTTCCTGAGTGTCTATCGTATATTTTTTTAAATGCCTTGTCGTCGCCATTGCTACATGCTGTTATCAATGATATTTCATCGTATGGGTCATGTGTGCTCATTGCAATGATTGTAAGATAGATGTACTCAGATGCGTGAAGGTTGCCTACTTATTGCACTTTTTTTACGTGATATTTTTCGGCAAGATATTCTCTCAAATTTTCGGCATAATAACCTACCGCTTCTAATGGTTCTATAATCTCCGTTTCGTTTAGTCCATCGAGTACTCGTTTATACTGAATGCTTATTATTTTTTGTTCAGCGTTAGCAATGAAACACGCTGAAAATAAATGAAAATTGAGGTGAGCCAATTCTTCCATAAACATGGCTAGGTGTTCATCCTCTGGGTAATGACATACAGGAGCTACAATCTGAAATACTCCCGCAATATTTTCTCTATTAAAATATTGCCATTGGCTACTTTCTTTAGGTTGCCATATATCTACATATAGCTCAGTATCTTCTCCACGTAATACGATATATTCTCCCTCGTTTTCACATCGTATCTGTTCTGGTTTTAGGCTTAGGTGCTTTTCTACCGTTTTTTCAAAGAGACCGATTGCTTCTGGTGCTTGCATATTGTAGGGCAAAAATAGGTTACTTCACGATAAAAGTTTGCTCTCTAATGACGCCATCTTGTGTTACTCGTACAGTATAGTTGTCAGCTATCGGGTAGTACTTGCCGTTACTCCCTTTGAGCAACTTCTCAGTAGGGTTTTCATCAAACTGCAATTCAACACTCATTTTATTATACCCCGCATAAGGCTCTCGGGTTTCGGACAGTAGGATGTTGCAATCGGCATCTTGTATTTCTATCTTTATCGATTGTACGCTTTTCGTAAACAGCTGCACATCTAAGCTCGGAATCTTTGTATCCCATATATAATTCAATTGGCCCCAATTTTTGTTGAACTTTAAATATGCGACAGGCAAGAGCGAAAACGATGAGTCTCTAAAAGTTTCATATTGATATACCGGCTCTAGTTGTACTTTAAACAAACTTCGGCCGTGAGTAGCTACTATTAAGTCACGATGATTTTCTTGTATGGTCAAACCGTGAATAGGAACCATAGGCAGATTGCTGAAATACTGAAAACTCTTACCATAATCGCTACTGATGTACAATCCACCATCCGTTCCTAGATAAAGTATTTGAGCATTACTAGGGTCTTCCATCACTGTATTAATCGGCTCATTTGGTAAATTAGCACCTATCTGCACCCATGATTTCCCATTGTTGTCCGAAAGGTATAGGTAGCTTTTGAAATGATCCCACGTATACCCGTTCAGAGCCACTAATACACGGCTTTCTGTATGTCTACTGGCAACTACTTCCTTCACCCAAAGATGTTGAGGCAGAGAGTCAGAAATTGTATGCCAAGTCTTGCCGCCATCTGGCGAGTGGTGTATTAACCCATCGTCACTTCCTGTATAGAGTAGTCCTTCCTTCAGCGTACTCTCGGCTATACACGTTAACGTGCCGTAACTTACGTCCCCTTCCTTAACACCGTTAGTAAGGTCAGGGCTAATCGGTCTAAAATCTTTGGCTTTTTTCTTACTGCGGTATAGCTTATTGCTTCCTACGTACAGCACATCGGCATCGTGAGGAGATAATAAAATAGGGCTTTGCCAATTCCAACGTAAATGCGGCTCTTTTAGGTCATGTTTCGGATGAATGTACTGATTTTTACCTGCTACGCTCTTATAATTATAATGCCCGTACTGATAACCTGTGTAAACACTATTATCTCTTGGATCTATCTGTACCTGCATACCGTCTCCGCCGCCTATGCGTGTGTAGGCGTATTTTCCCTCTTGGTGCCACGCCGTGCTATAGTTATACTTATGAGGACCACGCCAAGTGCCATTGTCTTGCAAGCCACCATATACATTATAGTTCTTTTTGTAATCTACCGCGACGGTATAAAACTGACCTACTGCTGGCGAGTTACATTTCACCCATGTTCTGCCCCCATCATAGCTTATATTTATCCCACCATCATTGCCATTAATAAGGTGCTGTGGATTATTTGGATTAACCCAAATGAAATGATGATCTACATGTACATTGTCTCCTCCCGCAAAAGAGAAATTTTGTCCTTCATCAAAAGATTGCAGCAATGGTACCCCTGCGATGAAAACGTGACTACTATCTACAGGATTAGCAGCGACCACCCCAAAATAATAACCATATGTGTAACACACATTTTTCAGAATGTCCGAATGTGCTTTAACCCAAGTAACGCCAAAATCATCACTGCGATATAGCTCAGCTCCCGTTATAGGGTCTTCAAACATGGCAGCATTATTATCATAGAAGTAGTCAAATAAATCCTTGGGATGCAGTTCCTCTTTACGCACCATCTTTTTTAATTTCTTAGACGAATATTCTTTGGCCAACTGATGTCTATCTAAAAAAGCATTAAGAGCGGAATCATTGAGTAAGAGAAAACTATCTGCACTTATTTGCTCAAAATCCCGTTTTTGAATGCCATCCCGTGCTTCTTTTTCTTCTGTGTAGCGTTGTTGATTATCTAGCAAGGCATATAATCTATTCCCTGACGAAGAAAGCCCTATTCTTCCGATATGTTCTCCATTGGGAAAAGCCTCTGACTTGGTCCACGTATCACCGCCATCGCTTGATATAAAAACACCACTATGTTCACCGCTTTCCCAGAAATTCCACGCACGTCGTGTTTTTTGCCACATCGCTGCTGCAAGTACGTTTGGATTGGACTGGTGAAGTTCCAAATCGACGGCACTCGTATTCTCATCTACATAAAGTACTTGTTTCCAATTCTCTCCTCCATCTGTGGTTTTGTATACTCCCCGTTCCTCATTGGCTGAGAAGAGGTTGCCCATTGCAGCAACCCATAGCATATTGGTATCTAGAGGATGGACAACGATTTTGCTGATATGATGGGTAGCTTGTAACCCTATATTTTTCCAACCCTTCCAATCATTTTTGCCAGCATTGAATCGACAAGCAAACACTCCGTAACCAGGATAACTAGAGCGGCTACTATTAGCCTCACCTGTTCCTACATAGATTACTTTGGTGCTCCAATTTACAGCAATCGCCCCGCAGTTATTCGTATACCCATTAGTATCAAAAATCGGACTAAAACTCTGCCCATTATTTTTTGTTTCCCAAACACCGCCCGTGGCATAAGCAACAAAAAAATGGATTGGATTAGCAGGATCTATAGCCATGTCTACCACTCGTCCACTCATTATCGTTGGGCCAATGTTTTGAGCTTCGACTCCACTATAATTAGAAGTTTGAATCAGTTCGTTTCTAACCTCGATAGCATCCAGTCGCTCGTATACGCTACTTTCTGTGACTGGGTTTGCAGGATATTGTGCAATTGCGAATGCATAACACAAGGAACAGATAAGAGTAAGAAATAAATTATTGCGAGGCATACTACAAATGTATTTACAATAGAGACATGGCTATACTCAGCTATTGCAGTTTAAAGCTAATAGGAACAATCATCCGCATACGCACCTTTTTACTACGTTGTAAGGCAGGTAGCCAGCGGGGTGACTTTGCGATAACATCTATGGCACAATCGCCTAGACAATAATCATTCTGAGTACTGTCTAGCCCTGATAGTCGTTTTTGCATTATCTCAGGATTGCTTACTAAGCCCGATGTATCTATTGTGAAACTCACATACACTTTGCCCTCTATCCCATTCTTTTTTGCAAGTTCAGGATATTTAAGATTTTTGGCAATGTACTGGGCGAATGCAGCGTCTCCTCCAGGAAATTTAGCACGTTCCTCTACGAATTGAAAAACCTCTTCCTCCGACGCGGTACTATCATTTTGGGCAAAGCTTGCTGCGGCACAAATTATAAAAACGAGTATAGCAACTAACCTCATCTGTCAAAAGTAAGGCGTTCTCCCCATTTGCTCTCATCAAACTTACCGTGACTGTAAGCCAAATGACCCGAAACAATCGTGTGTTCTATAGCCGTAGTGAATACTTCACCTTCTAACGGGCTCCATCCACACTTATACAAGATATTATTTTTACTGACCTCCATCTGTGTTTCCGGATTTACAATTACAACATCTGCATAGTACCCTTCACGTAAAAATCCACGTTTTTCAACCGCGAAAAGTTCGGCAGGAGCGTGACACATTTTTTCTATCACCTTATTGGTGGTAATCTTACCCATTTTGGCGTGCTCCAGCATAAGCTGTAAACTGTGCTGCACAAGCGGTAGCCCACTCGGAGCTTTGAGGTATTTACCTTGCTTCTCATCCCACGTATGAGGTGCATGGTCTGTGGCTATAATATCAAAATAATCATTGTTAAGAGCGTACCAAAGTGCTTTTTGGTCAGCTTCGGATTTTATTGCGGGATTACACTTTATCTGGCTTCCCTTCTGTACATATTGCGTATCGTTAAAAGTGAGATGATGTACACATACCTCGGCAGTGAGTCGTTTCTCACTCATTGGTATTTTATTAGTAAAAAGCTCTATCTCTTTTGCTGTAGAAATATGCAGGATATGAAGTCTGGCATCATACTCTTTGGCGAGTTCACTTGCCATCTTACTACTCAGGTAACACGCTTCTTCGTCTCTTATAATGGGGTGAGCTTCCATTGGGATATCCTCTCCGTATTTTGCCACAAAATCTGCTGTATTCTTACGTATAGTTGCTTCATCCTCACAGTGTGTGGCTATGAGCATTGGTGTTTGCGAGAATATACCCCTGAGCGTGTCTTCATTATCTACCAACATATTACCCGTACTGCTACCCATAAATAGTTTAATCCCACATACGTCTTTAGGATTAGTCTTGAGTACTTCCGAGATGTTATCATTCGTACCACCCATAAAAAATGAATAGTTTCCTAAAGAACACTGACTTGCACGGTCATATTTTTTGGCGAGCTCTTGCTGTGTTGTACTCTGCGGGTTGGTATTAGGCATTTCCATGAAGCTGGTAGTACCTCCAGCAACAGCAGCTTTGGCTTCTGTATATATTTCTGCTTTGTGCGTAAGGCCTGGTTCGCGAAAATGTACCTGATCGTCTATGACGCCTGGAGTCACCCATTTGCCAGTAGCATCTATCACTTTGTCGGCAGAGCGACTGATTCCTGCCTTTGATATTTCAGCGATGAACCCATCTTCTATAAATATATCTGCAACATATTGTTGGTTTTCGTTAATTAGAAGTCCGTTTTTGATTAAAATTGATCCCATAATGATTGACAAATTTAATGTTCGCATCTACGGTGTATTAAAAAAAGGCAATAAAATTTTAGTAAGCCACGAAAATATTGATGGATATGAAATGACGAAGCTACCCGGAGGTGGCTTAGAATTCGGCGAGGGTCCCCACGATTGCCTCATTCGCGAATTTGACGAAGAGCTTAAAATATCTATTTCTATAGTGAACCTCCTACATACAACCACCAATTACATTCAAAGTGCTTTTAGAGCCGACGAACAGATCATCGCCATTCATTATTTAGTACACAGCGACGAGCACATCAGCAGCTATAACACTACTCAGGGAACCAAAGTAGGAAAACAAAATATTCATCACTTTGAGTGGAAAGAACTCAATAGCGAGTTACTAAATATTCTAACATTTGATATGGATAGACAAGCAATTTTGCAGTTGCTATAAGAATTTTACTACGCTAACAACAAGTTTAATACAGAATCTGTAACGTACCCCTATCGGTTCGTACGTCGCCATCACAACCTCTATAGGAGACTAGGTAAATATAGGTGCCTTGAGTCACCTTATCGCCCTTATAGAAACCATCCCAACGAGTAGTAGCTACCTCCTGCGAATCGAACACTTTTTCACCCCAACGCGTGTACACTTTCACCGAGAAGGCTGGCTGAATCACCTCGTCACTATATGGGAACCAGTCGTTATGCGTGTCACTATTAGGAGTAAATGCATTGGGTATATAAAGAATGTTTGGCAAAGCCGAAGAATCTACTGTAATGTAAATACTGTCTGAGTCTTGACAGTTAAAATTATCTGTCACAAGCACTTTGTATTTACCCTCTAGAATCGTCGTAATTGCATTTGTAATTTCACCATTACTCCATTCATATGACTTTAATCCTTCAGTAACACCTATTGTAATTGGAGTGTTTACGCAAATAGAAGTGTCATTTGCTAGGGATATATCTGGCGACTGAGATAATGTTAACTGTATGGAGTCTTCAAGCACACAACCTTCTTTATTCGTTACTCTAACGCTGTACAAGCCAGAGTCTCGTACAGTTACTGTACGTGTAAGATCCAAGGTATTCCATAGATACTCTGCTCCATCTTCACCCGCATCTAATTCTTTTAAGACAACATCACAAAAATGCTCTTGCTTCCCTAGGTCTAACCGAATAATAGAATTAGCTATCGAGAATGTATCATAGGACTCACATTCTCGCTGAGTGACCTTCACCCAGTAGGTTCCTATTTCTGTGAAATTTTTAAATCTCCCTACGCTTCCATCCGACCAGAGAAATTCAGCTTCTTCTATATCGCCTACATCTATACTATAACTGACTTCATTACAGAATAACGAATCTCTGATGCGAGGTGGTGTGGATTGCCACACTCTAATGGTATCATATTTACTACAAGTAGCATTACTCATTTTCAGTGTATATATACCCGTATCAGACACCTGAATACTCCTAGTGTTTAATCTTGAAGGGGTTTCCCATTCATACAATAAGTCAGGCTGACCAGCGTCTAAGGTAATAGAAAATATACTATCACAAATGAGCGTATCCTCTGGCAGTATTATAGGTGGTACATTATTATATGTGAGCACCACGGTGTCCTTATAGGCACACTTTCCGTAGGACACATCAGCGATATACGTTCCTGTATCTGTAGCTAAGATAAAACTCGTCGTTTGACCAGTGTTCCACGTCACTGAAACCGCATCTGCAGCTTTTGTATCTAAGAAATATCTGACCGAATCACAAAATATTCTATCTGGCCCCAAAGAAAATCCTCTAGTAGATCTAATGCGAATATTATATTCATACTCATCCTCACATATACTAGACACTACTCTTAGTGTAACAGTGTAATCTCCATTCCCTGGGTAATCATAACTCACTGGTGTACCTAAACTAAAAGTTGTGACTGTATCCTCGTTGGTAGTAGGGTCACCAAAATCCCAAATAAACTTACCCTTCAGACCCGGTTTGAGTATACTCCTATTTCTGAATGTTGCCGTATCCCCACACTCGAATGAATACGTACCATCTACCGTAGTCCCGTTGGGGATATCAAAATCCGCTAATACATCAAATTCACAATCGATAACCGTATATTGGTAATCGCTAAGTGTAGCACCAATGAGCACACCATTCCGATATTCCGATACTTTTACCCCAATAGTATAGGTACCCTTCTCTGTAGGGGTAATCGTATATTTACCCGTCTTGGGGTCTACGTATCCGGAAGGGCTGCCCGGTATCTGATTATTGGCCGTATATCCCGTATTCCATACCAGCTCACTATATATAGGTGGGCTAGGAGTATTGGGTTTTGGCACATCAGCACTTCCGCCTACGTATGGGGTGTAAAATTCATACACCAAAGAATCACCATCGGGATCGGTGGCTGAATAATCTAATTCTAAAGGAGCGTCGAGGCAAACATACGTCGGTGGTATTTCACTAAAACGTGGACTTGAATTTGTAACTGTAGAAGGAGGTATATATGACCAATACGTAGAACCTGTTTCTCCCGCATTGAATACATTTTTAGTAATCCCATTCCTACAACACAACTGATGAGCAACAATGAGTCCATTTGCACCAGGGTCTATATTTACTACTTGTTTGTAAATGTATTGAACAACACATATCCCCGACGGCTCTTTTACACACTCATAATTAACCGAGTTGACCTCAGTATTAACCGCATTGGTGAACGTGAGCTGACGTCGCGAGGCAAAAGTAACCGCGTCAAAAAAACCAATATTAGCAGAACCTCCGTCCCTATCTATTACTCCTGGATTAGCGTTTGCACAATCAAAGTAAATCTTAAACACTATCTCGTACCTACCTGCACTAAGCTGGTTGTAATACAACTCACCACCCACCACGTGAGACGCATCTGAGGAGAAGGTCCCCAAGAGCAATAACAACCCAAAGATATATGTGGCAATTCGGTTCAATTAGTTTTCTATATAAATCAAAGTTACTAAAAATTAAATACCCGGGCTATGTTAAACCCAAAGCGAATGTCACCATCGGACCATTTGGCTTTAGTATCGGTGATGAATCCTTTTTCGAATGGAGCAGCAGCATTGGTAAAAAATAACTGAAACACATGCCCACCAGTCTCTATGTCAAACCCCAACGATAGTGAATTTGTTTTGTCTGTTGCCAATTGATTAGGCAATACATAGTAGTACTCACCATTTACAGTGATTCTATTGGTTATTTTCTGTCTCACCCCTACACCAATGCTTAAAATATCATTTGGCCTGGAGATAGAGTCTACTAAGTTCTTATGTACCAAGGTCGGCGATAGTTGTATACTCAGCCCTTCTGTCATCTTACGTGCTAGTAATAGTTGGTGCGTGTAATGCAATCTGCTACTAAACAGATTTTCGCGTTCTGGCTGAGCCCACCGCCACGTAGATATGCCTGTATGACTTATCCATACTGCAGAAATTGGAGTGTTTTTAGCCCCTGTACTTTGTCTGAGAAACTTGTACTTTACAAAACCGTCATACGTTTTCAGCTCATTGCTGCGTCCTATGCCAATATTTAGATTATCGGTTATCCCAAAGTCTCCTCCTATACGCATAGTCGCCTCATCAAGACCAAAAAGATCGTAAAACCCTCCACTAACGAAACCAAATCGGTGGGATATTTTAAAATCAAACTCACGTTTGGCAACGGTTTCTATACTATGACCATTCACTACTCTATTGGTTTTGAAGGTTGCAGTGGTATAATCTATTATAGGCTCATCCTCTTCCAGCAAGTCTAAATCTTGTCCAAACATTAATGAGGTAACAAGCAATAAAATAAACAGTGGTAATATTCGGTTCATAACGAAATTCAATCTTGCACCATAGGTTACTTTTACTTTAGGTGCTTCTTAATATTGTTTAATGCAGGTGTTTATAATCAGCATCTATACTGATTTTTATGTCGTCAGAGATTTTGTTCATCACAGTACGCGGAATTTTCACGTTGTAATCAGATGAATTTAGATTGAATGCAGCTTTTGCATTAACGACACCTCCCTTCACGGTAAAGGTGCCAGTAGTCGCCACCTCCTTAGTCACATCTTTTATGGTTAATTTCCCTGTCACTTGCGAAGTATAAGTGCCATCTGTGCTGACCTTTATTTTGGCTATGTCAGTAATAGTTCCACTAAAAGTAGCTGTACGATATTTGGTGCTTTCCATATAGTTTTCGTTGAAATGCTCCTGCATTAATGCCTTTTCAAATTCAAAATCTTTGATTAAGACACTAAATTGAATTTTTCCGTTAGCAGAAGAAAAAGCCGTTTTTACTTTGTGATTTACAGCTGATATATCCTCCACAGGGGTGTGACTAAAAAAATCGATAGTCCCCGTATTGGTTTTATAAACTCCGCCGCTATGGCTTGAGGCTGCTATAGCAATAAGTGCTAAGGTTGCTAATATTAATGTGCTAATTTTTTTCATTTTATCTATATTATCTTAATTGGGTTAATCAATAATTATGCAATCACTGAGTATCACATCTCTTTCGGCCAACAAATCAAGGTCACCCGCATCGTTCATACCTTTGCAAAGGCCTTTAATTTTAATGTTACTATATTCCTGCAAACTCTCCACTTGAGACCTTGCAGCCGTGGCGAATCCACAACGTATGAACCCATCGTCTCCATTGGCTTGCAACACAATTTGAGGCTCTTTTTCATTCTCCAAATCAATACTATATATTGAGCCACTGACTGTAATAACCTGCTCAGCATATTGCTCTGTGGCAAGGGCTACGTCAGCATCAAAAGCAGCAAATAAGTCTGAAGTGGTTAATTCTTGTAATACGTCTGCCGTAGACACATCAGTGTGTTCTTTATTGTACGCATTATAAAAATATACCATAGCTCCTAGGGCTACAAAAATCAGGGTAAGTATCAATGGTTTTTTCACGGGTTTTATATCTTATGAATGTTTACTTTTTCTAATTATTCAGTGCTCCTTGTTCTATCCAAGCGGTTACTTTATCTATATCACACTGGTTCATTTTGTCTCCTCCTTTGGGCATTTCAGATGCTGTTCCGTCGTGTTTCATACTACCAAGAAGTTTTCCGTTATTTACCCAAATTTTCAAATCGTCGTACCCATTTAAATCTACTCCGTTGGTACTCAAATCGTCGTGACAGCCAATGCAACTATAATTATCAAGTATAGGCGTGATATCACTGCTGAGAGACATATTGACTGTCTCACAATTGCTAGATGGATACAGTTCCTCTTCTGAGTTATAAGCACAAGAAGTCAGCAGTACAAAAGCACTTATCGTTAGGTATGCAATTTTTTTCACTGACACAAACATAATAAACTAGTGCTGACGAAAGCACAAGTCATATCGAAATGACAGAAAGAAGAAAATTAGGTTTTGTCTAAAGCGGTATGTTACCGTGTTTTTTTTTTGGTATTGTATCCACTTTATTCTCCAACATAGCAAATGCTTTGATAAGCTTGGTACGTGTATGCTCTGGCAGTATCACTTCATCTACAAAGCCACGCTCCGCAGCTCTATACGGATTTGCAAATATCGCGGCATACTCTGCTTCCTTGTCTGCCAATGCAACTTGGAAATCATCTGCTGCTTGTATCTCCCTTCTGAAAATAATCTCTGCGGCTCCTTTGGCTCCCATTACTGCTATCTCGGCACTTGGCCATGCAAAATTCATATCTGCTCCTATATGCTTGCTATTCATCACGTCATAAGCTCCACCATAGGCCTTTCGGGTGATTACCGTAATACGTGGCACTGTAGCTTCGCTAAATGCATAGAGTAGCTTCGCTCCATTGGTAATAATTGCATTCCATTCTTGATCTGTACCTGGTAGGAAACCAGGCACATCCTCCAATACTAGAAGTGGTATATTGAAGCAATCACAAAAACGAACAAATCGTGCTCCCTTTTGCGAAGATGCAACATCGAGCACACCCGCCAAATACGCTGGCTGATTGGCAATAACTCCTATGCTACGTCCTGCTAACCTGGCAAAACCTACTACAATGTTGGGTGCAAAGTTTTTATGGATTTCGAAAAATGAGTCAGTGTCTATGACACCATCTATAACATCGCGAATATCATAAGGTTGATTGGCACTATCAGGTACGATATCGGTTAATTGCTCTCGCGTTTCGTCTCCAAGTGTATATTCTACTTTAGGTGCCTGCTCCTCACAGTTCTGAGGCATATAGCTCAATAGCTTTTTGATGTCTTCTATTGCTTCTAGATCATTGGCTGCGGTGAGGTGAGCTACACCACTTTTTTCGGAGTGCACACTTGCACCGCCGAGGTCTTCTGAGCTTACCTCCTCATTAGTTACTGTTTTTACTACATTAGGACCAGTGACAAACATGTAACTGGTATCTTCTACCATTAGAATAAAGTCTGTAATGGCTGGCGAGTATACTGCACCTCCAGCACAAGGTCCCATGATGGCACTAAGTTGAGGCACCACACCACTAGCTTGTGTATTACGATAAAAAATATCAGCATAACCACCTAATGACACCACACCTTCCTGTATACGAGCACCTCCACTATCATTTAGTCCTATTACGGGTGCTCCATTTTTCATGGCCATCTCCATGATTTTACATATTTTTTCGGCGTGAGTCTCAGACAATGAACCACCAAAAACAGTAAAATCTTGAGAGAATACATAAACCAATCTACCCGCTATGGTTCCATATCCGGTAACCACGCCATCGCCTGGGTAGTGCAACGTATCCATCCCAAAATCAGTACTTCTATGTTTTACCAAGGCTCCAATTTCTTCAAAGGAATTCTTGTCGAGCAGCAAGTCCAAGCGTTCTCGAGCGGTGAGCTTATTCTTCGCGTGTTGAGCGTCTATTCGCTTTTGTCCGCCACCCAATTTAGCCTCGGCCAGCTTATTCTTTAATATATCTCGGTTATTCATTGTGATAGTTATCCTTCTAGCTGTGAAATAAGTTCTTCCGTAAGTTCCAAGTTGTGATACACTGCCTGTACGTCATCGTCATCTTCAAATTTATCAATCATTTTGAGCACCTCCTGTGCCTGCTCCAAATTTAAGGTAGTGGTACTCTTAGGGATCTGCTGTATCTCCGTACTTTTACTCTCTATGCATAGCTCTGCGAGTTTGCTCTGCATATTTCCATAATCGTCAAATGTGGTGTAAACTATGGTTACCTCATCGGTTTTTTCTACATCTTGGGCTCCGCCATCTATCAGCTCTAGCTCCAGCTCATCTACATCCTTATCTGCTAGGCTTTCATTGTCGATAGTAAAAACTCCTTTGGTATCAAAAATAAAACTTAATGACCCATTGGTACCCAAGTTTCCGCCTTTCTTGGTGAATATAGATCGGACGGCCGCCACTGTTCTATTAATATTGTCTGTAGTAGCTTCCACAAAAATGGCTATTCCGTGTGGAGCATAACCCTCGTAGGTTACGGTTTGCAGGTTTGCAGCTTCAGCCCCACTACCTTTTTTGATGGCTCGCTCAATGGTATCCTTGGGCAAATTGGCTCCTTTGCCATTTTGTACTGCTAATCTAAGAGCTGGATTTGAGTCTAAATCAGGCCCACCATCCCTTGCAGCAATTGTTATTTCTTTAATAATTCTAGTCCAAACCTTAGCACGCTTTTTATCCTGTGCAGCTTTACGGTGTTTTATATTAGCCCATTTACTATGTCCTGCCATTTGTCTTTAGTTACTCCACGTTATACTCTGGCAAACTTAGTCATATTGCACAAAAAAGCCTTCTCGATACGAATATCGAGAAGGCTTCTAATTTTCTTTCTACTTATCTTAGTGAGTTATGGTAACTTTTGATGTAGTGACTTTATCCCCATTTGTAACTTTAAGAATGTATATACCTTTTTCTACGGCATTTACATCAAGTTGGTAACTGTTTGGCGTAATAGCAGAAACTTCGTTACTATTTATTACTGTTTTCCCGTTGAGGTCTATGAGCTCTATGGTTACTGCATTGCTCTCTGCGAATAGCAAGTCTACATTCAATAGGTTAGTTGCCGGATTAGGATATGCTGCTACATTGTTATTGTACTCTAAGTTTGCTACAGAAGCACCATATTGTTTCTCCCAAAGCATTTCTTTTAGAGCAAAGTTATCCGTAGAATCCTCGTCTACAGGAAGTGCCCCTCTATCAAAAAGGTAAGCCTGCACTGCGAAGTAAATCTCGGTAGTAGTTCCTATTGTACCATTAATACCGGCTCCAATTACAGGGCTTTGCACGCTCCCACCACTTGGAAGATCTTCTCCCAATATTATGACTGCAGGATTAGATGATACCATCAAATTATTATCCGTTTTGCGAATTAATGCCCAATTGTAATAGATACTATCTCCTGCTGAGAGAGCATCACCACTATTGCTTATGGTAAATTGCACGTCTAAAGTAGTCGTAGATTGACCATCCTTAATAAAATCCGGCTTATCAATAGAAACAAGTGTTAAATCAACTTGAGCGTAAGTTAAACTGGTTAAAACAACGAGTAAGAGAGTAAGTGTTTTTTTCATGTATTGCTGTAAATTATTTATTCAAAGGTACGTATTTAAAAACTCAAGCTATCAACGTTTGTAGTTCAGAAATGTCAAGATTGGATAATATATTGTTCTCTGTCACAATTAAGTCTTTTGAAAATCCTTGCTTCTTTTTCTGCAATTGCATTATTTTTTCTTCTATCGTATTGCGTGAAATAAACTTGTAGCTGAACACCTTATTCTGTTGACCTATCCTATGACTTCTATCACGGGCTTGTGCTTCAGCCGCTGGATTCCACCAAGGGTCTACTATGAATACATAGTCCGCAGCTGTTAAGTTGAGGCCCACGCCACCCGCCTTGAGCGATATCAGAAAAACACACGGGTTTTCTGCAACTTGAAATTCTTGCACATAGCGAGCTCTATTTTCTTTAGACGTGCTTCCAGTAAGTCTGAAATAGGGTACTTCCGTTTTCAAATCTCGCTCTAATAAGTCGAGGTATGACACAAACTGTGAGAAAACAAGGACCTTATGCCCATCGGAAATGGCGGTGGTAATTTTTTCAATGAGCACATTGTGTTTGCCGCTACTGTGAGCATATGCATCATCTGTTAGGTAAGGATGATTAGCTATCTGCCTGAGTTTAGACAACCCTTGCAGTATAGAAAATCGAGATTTTTCTATTCCTTTTTGCTCTACCATATTCACTAAGTTGTTACGGTATTCAGACTTTACCTCTTCATAGTATTTTTCTTGTTCCTCCGTCATAGGGCAGCTTATTACTTTTTCGGTGATAGCTGGCAAGTCCTTTGCTACTTCTTCTTTTGTACGCCTCAGCAAGAAGGGTTTTATTATTTTTTGAAGCTCTTTGGCTTTTTCATGGTCATCATTTTTTTCAATAGGTTTAGCATACTTTTCCTCAAACTGCTTGAGAGAACCTAGCAGACCTTGATTCAAAAAATTCATTTGACTCCAGAGGTCACGAATCGTATTTTCTATAGGTGTTCCGGTAAGTGCTAGCCTGCTTGCTGCACGCAACTTATTAATATACTTTGTGGTTTTGGCAGTTGTGTTTTTTATGTTTTGACTCTCGTCTAATACAATAATCTCAAAATCCATCTGCTCAAATAGGGAGATATCGTTGCGTAGCAAGCCGTATGATGTGATTATCAAGTCAGCAGGAAAGAGTGACTCTAGCCCTTTGACTCGCTTATTCCCAGAATGCAAGTATACCGTTATATCAGGTGTGAAAAGTGCTATTTCCTGTATCCAATTGAGCAATAGTGAAGTAGGAGCGACGAGCAGAAAAGGACGCTTATTCTCTTTCTCTTTAGTATATTTTACTCGCTGTAAAAATGCTAAGGTCTGTATCGTCTTACCCAAGCCCATGTCATCTGCCAGTATTCCACCAAATCTGTTGTTGTACAAAAACATTAACCAACTCAATCCCTGAATTTGATACGGTCTTAACTCCCCATTGAATAGTGCGTGTGGTTTTTCTTCCTGTATTTGCACAAGACTTACAAGGTGATCCTTTATTTTCTTGGACTTAATAAGACTCAATACATCAAGCTGATACTTCTTTACGTTAAAGATGTTGTCCTTACCAGTATGTTGTCTAAGGGCCTCCCCCATAGCAAACCACTCTTGGGGAAACACAAACAACTCTCCATTAGCCAAAACCATCTGGGTGTTGCCTTTTTTCATCTCTTTTACGATAGTAGCAAATGGGATTACTTCTTGTCCAATCGTTATTTTTATCTCCAGGTCAAACCAATCTATCTTGTCATTAATGGTATAGTTGAGTTTAGGTTGGTCTGTACTATAGGCATGCTCTAGTTTCGTCTCCAGTTTGAAATGACTAGCCGAAAGCACCTCCTTATGCTCACGTAGCCAGCTAATAGCTGCTACTAATGATGAATCTGGCAAAAGAAAAAAGTCAGTATCATCAGGATTTAAATTTAACTGTGTAAGGGCTGCTACTCTATTGCTCTCCCATATTTTAGACCTTTTGTACTTCGTAAACTGAGGTTCATTTTCATTCCATACGAGCTGGGTATGAAAGAGCTTATTAGTCCCATAAGCAAATCTATGCTCACCGTAGCAAATGAAAAGTCGGAAACCAAATTCACCCTTATGTTCTACTAATTTTAACAGGGGTTGTGCTTCGTCTTTCTTAGTCTCTATCTCAAAGCCTTGGGCAAAAACAGGTGCTGTCTCTAGCAGAGACAACACAAACTTTTCGTAATACACCTTCTCATTTTCGGGTTTTACATGAACGAATTTCTTATGAATAAAAACCGCCAACTTACTACCCTCCACAAAATCATAAAATTTATACAAGCCACCATGGACGATCATACGTGCTGGATTTTGCGTGAGCATGAGTGCCCCTTGTTTCATAAAGGGTATACGCTCGTCCTCATATTTTAATGTTATGAAATACGATGTTCCATTTTCATTTCGTCTGAAGTGAAATAACGCCTTAGTGTACTCTGGTTTCATCCGCACTCTAAATGCCGCGGGATTAATATCATCTGCTACGTATATATCGCTGCTCTCTGCAGGCATAAGAGCAAGCCACTTGAGTATTACTTTTTCTATGTATGGGCGTATCTCCGATTTAAACTGCTCCTTGTTAAAGTATTTATGAAAATACTCCTTGGGGCGTATCTTTTTCTTGGGCGAAAATTTTCGGATAATGTTCTCAACCAATAAATAATCAAGCTCCGCTAGTTGTTCTAACTGCTGTTCCGAAAGTTGGGTATAAAATGAAGCATTGCCCGAAAACACTTTTTGGTAAGTGAGCGATAAGGTATCTACACTGGTATACGCCACTACATATGGGTGCACCAATACTCCTAGCTGCGGATGCTCGTGTACACTATATATGAGTTGATACTTTGCGTCTTGCGATACTTTCACTGCGTATTATCTTCAAAAAAATAAGGCAATATACACGGGTTCTTTATTTTGTAAAAACATATTTAACTAAAGTATGAAGACAGCTCATTTTTTGTCTACTATCTTAAGACACCCGTTATCAACCTATATATCCAGATACTTGGTCTCCAGTAACTCAAGTATTTGATCGGGTTTAGATTTTCGCCAATTGATTTCATTGAGCCCTCCGCCAAAACTTAGCGTATAATGTAGTCTGTAATTTCCCATCTCCTCTAGCACGTGAGGTAACGCATTGATAATGTAAATGCCTCCTTCTATATCATCCTTCCACTCCTGGTAATAGTCGTCCCCATCTGCATGAAAATTGAGCACGTTCTCTACGATTAGTGCAAAGTTGTGTATACCGCAGTCTACGAGGTGGTCTATGAGTTCCGTTTTGAGCATCATAATATCATTGTGTATCGCATCATTCCATTCGCCTATGAACTCTATGATACAAAACTGTTGCTCGTAATCAGCATATAGCAACTTATAAAAAAGTGTTTCGCTCCCAAAACTATCCCACTGCGGGTGAATCAGATAATTATAAACCCTATTGGTATAATGAAACTCAGAATAGACGGCACCATAATTCAAAGCATTTTCATCGTGCTCCGAGTTGTAAATATCTCGCCAAAGATAAAACGGCTCTATGCTATGCATCTATATTCGTCTCGTCCACAAGGTAAAGGGGTCTATTCTTCACATTATCACTAATCCTACTAATATACTCACCTATCATGCCTATGCCTAGTAGCTGTATACCGCCCAGAAACACTATTGTTATCATAAGAGATGCCCAGCCTGGCTGGTATACACCGAGTACAAATCGTGAATAGAGGGTGTACATAATAAGCACAAGACCTAGAGCGGCACATGCAAACCCAGATAGCGTAGCAACACGCAGCGGCCAATTAGAAAAAGAGGTTATGGCATCCAGTGCCAAGGTTATCATCTTACCATAGGTGTAGCCTGTTTCTCCTGTGTTTCGACCTTTGCGTTCGTAGGTAATATAGGTTTGATTAAAACCTAACCACGCGATTTGCCCTCTAAGGTACCGTTGTTTCTCAGGCATTTGCTTTAAAGCATTGGTCACTTTGCGATTCATCACTCTAAAATCTCCCGTATCTATAGGAATATCTATACGGGTAATTCTATTCAAAAGTTTATAAAAGACCTTTGCGGTAAACTTTTTTAGGAAGGACTCTTTGGCTCTGCTTTCTCGTTTAGCGTACACTACATCATAACCTTGCTCCATTTGTTTTAATAAAGTAGGAACTACTTCTGGTGGATCTTGCCCGTCACTATCCATTAAGAGTACCTCGTCACCTTTGGCGTAATCTATACCCGCCGACACCGCGACTTGATGACCAAAGTTTCTGCTCAGATTGATGTATTTAGCATGAGGAGATGCTGCACATATCCCCTTAATGGCTGAAAGTGAGTTATCCGTACTCCCATCATTGACAAAAATCAGTTCATAAGCTACACTGTGTTGCTGCAGCACACCCACCAATTCTTGGGTAAATGCATTCAAACCATCTTGTTCGTTGTATATGGGAAGTATAACCGAGAGCATTGGTGCAAAGTAATGGATTTTCGTATTTATGTTAACGTACGAGCCGAACCAAAAATATTCTCGTGTCTTAGAGCCTAATCAGCTCTCCGTTTTCTTCGTTTGCGTATATACCTGACTACGAGCAGGACTAAAACAGGTATGGGCACAGCGTAGTTTTAGAGCCTGAAGCTGATGCCAAAAAGTATTTGACGTGGGGCTTGGTAGCGTGCTGGGTTATTGGGCGGAGTACCGCTTTCTTCGGGACCTAAGTACCTGTCATCTCGTTGGTTGTTTGGCAAATCATCGCCCGGTTCCCAAGCTCTACCTGTTACCGGATTTATAATCTGAGCGTTTTTGTTGTTGAACATATTACGTGCCTCAACGCTTAGTGTTATTCCTTTTCTGTTTTTGTTGGCAAAGGTTTTGGTGATTTTAATATCGCCATTTACCCAAGGTGTTGCTCTCTCTTCTAGGTAATTTGTTAGGTCGGGAGCATACTCAGGTCTGCCTAGCTCGTTTTGACCTTCTAGTATCATAGGCGTATACCTAAATCCACTTTGGTATGACGAGCTGAAGTACACTTGAAACCCTTTCATCCATTTGCCGAAATACCTGAATGACGTATCGGGAGCGAATACCACACCGAGATTTATATTCCAGGGTCTATCCCACGCCAAATATTGCTCTGTACTGAGTGGCACTTCACCATTTTGCTCTATCTGTAAACTGCTTTCCCTCGCACTATTACTCTTCCCCTTGGCTAACTGATATGCTACATTACTAAACGTACGCAAATACTCTGTCACTCGCCATATCAGATTTACCTCTGCACCTTGCACTTTTGCATAATCCTGATTGATGTACATGGTTTTACTCACAGGGCGTCCTGTTTGGTCATTTACAATAACTCTACGACTCACGATATAGTCAAACCTATTGTTATTATACGCCGCCATAGTGAGCCCCATCGTCTTGCCTATCTGTGCTTTATAACCTACTTCGTAAGATACATTCACCTCAGGATTCAAGTCTGGATTGCCAAGGAATGAGAGGAAACTTCGGTCTTGAAACTCAGGGTCTAGTCCTGCGTACACAAATCGCGGATGCGGGAGTCGCATACTGTGACTGTAGTTAAAATATAATACATTATTAGCCGTCACAGGGAATGAGACATTAATCTTAGGCAGTAATCTCGCTTTGTATCGCAACCCAAAGACCTTAGCCGTTCCGTTCAGATAATCTTCTCGTACTTGGTCTATAACGGGTGCATTGGGATTATTCACCGCATCATCAGCAAATTTACCGGGTGCCCAATAGTTGAATCGCATTCCCAAACTAGCAATGATTCCTTTGTACGTTATTTTATCACTAAAGAATATACCACCATTATTAGGCTTCACACTCCATATATCGTTGCTACTTCCTATACTTATACTTGGCGTACTTGTGCTATCATTTATCTGAATAGGAGCTCCCACCCACGGGCGAGTAACATCTATCCATTGATACTCATTGAGTTTTTGTTCCCACCCAAAGTTCATTTGGTGCGTTTTATTCTCTGGATAATATCTGAAGCTTGCTTTTATAGTATGTTCCTTAGCATAATGGTCGTGCCACAATGAGCTAATACCTCCATTATTTATCAAACCCGGTCCGGGTAGTACAAACTGGATATTACGTCCCGGATTGAACACTTGTACAGGATCTGTGACAATACTTTGTTCGTCAAAAACTTGGTCTACACTTTCTGTCCTAAATGGCCTTCCATTGGCATCGGCTCTTAGGTTGGTAAATAGTCGACCTAGAGCTAAGGTTCCTACCAGCTGCTTATTTATAGTACGGCGAATATTGATGGCCGTCAGGTTAGAATGGTGTGTGTACGTTGTTGCGTTGTCAAGGTTTAAGCTTCTCTCAAACTGGAAACCTGGTGCAAGTATCGCATCGAATCCAACGATTTGTAATGTTCTCGTATTTTGATTGATACTCAGACTATGCTGATTGGTAACCGATATCTTCGTTTTTTGGTTTAACTCGTGACTTAGCTTGAGTGTATGCGTAAACTGATTGGCTTGTCGCGGAGCCCAAAAGCTATCGTTCTGTGTAAATAGTGAACTATGCAATTGATTTGCCGTCGGACCAAAGTAATAGTCTGTAAGGTTAAGCGTAAGGTTATTAAAGTAGTAAAACTTTCGCTCTTTTATCTTGATTTTACCGCCAAATGAGAGTTCGGCAATGTCCGTATTCCAACCAAAACTTGGGTTACCGCCAAAGTTATCTCTCTGCCAACTTCCTGCTACTTCAAATTTGTCTGAACCTTCTTTTATGGTAGTACTAATAACACCTGCTGTTCCACCATCGTGCTCAGCACCTGCACCGCCTGTGATGAGCTCCAGCTCGCCTATAGAGCCACTGGCCACCTGCAC